>Ga0208894_1000041_pt1 | contig 112527 bp, 120 predicted proteins | sample ETNtaG_12_FD_185752 | JGI IMG/M metagenome (GOLD analysis project Ga0208894, IMG submission 185752) | Marine microbial and viral communities from oxygen minimum zone, Eastern Pacific Ocean - ETNP201306SV49 (SPAdes) (version 2) | ecosystem: Environmental > Aquatic > Marine > Oceanic ...
ATTCTGTCCCATGGGGTCTGGTGCAGGCCCAAGGACCCTGCCCGGGATGCCAGAGGGCCTGAAACTGCTCTCCAGGGTGGTTCTGAGAGCAACAGAGGCGGAAGAGTCAACCTGCTGCGGGTGTGTGATCTGCCTGCTACGGGCTAACCCGGAGGGCAGCCAGGTTGGAGGGATCCGTAGAACTCGTCCAGCAGTTCGTTGCCGCGCTCGGTCTCGCCGAGCACGGTGCCGGCATAGAACTGCAGCATGGAGGAATCCCTCAGTTTCCTAAAGCTTCACGGAGATGCTCGCTGCGCTTGGACAGGACTTGGACAAGAACCGGGTCATGGGGCCTCCATTGTCGACTGGTCGGCGGGGTCGACTCGCACTTTGGCGATGGGTCCGGCCAGGTCGGTTGTGTCCATACCTGCAGTATGTGTACAGATCGGCTGGTTGCACTTCTTTTTGCACCCTCTTGAAGATTTCCTAGAACTATTTGTGGAGTAGTCCGGCCTACAAGAGGAGCATTAACCCGCCGAGGAAGAAGACCATCAACATGAGCGGAGCAACGACCAGCGCGAAGAAGGCCAGCATCAAGTAGTAGAACCAGACAATGAGTCGACTCATGTCGCCTGCCCGTCGTCCGTGTAGTCCACTTCCGGCCTCAACTCACCGGGGTAGCGCCATTAGTTCACTGAGGCCAAGACCCGAACCCGGCACCCTCACAGGCGGACGACAGGTAGGTCGAGTTGTCGAGCCAAGGCGTACAGTTCCTCGGCAACGTCGCCATAGGCGATTCCATAGTGGTGTTCGAGGCCCTCTGACATGATCGTCGCAAGGACCTCATCGACAGGCCGATCGAAGTGAACCACCCCCGCGGTCCCACTAAACGCCAGCGGTGCTCGAACCATCTCCCCTCCACCGACCACTAGGCGCTGTTGGCCCGCCGACTGGCTGAACCGGGTGATGGTGACTCGTCCTGGCTTGAGGGAAAACTCGCTGAGTAACGGCTCTTTGCGGTTGCTGTGCACGGTCGCGGTAGGAACGACTTCGGGATCGGCCATCGAGAAGGGGGCAAGCCCACAGTGCCAGAACACACCGGTGCCATCCAGGCGATCCAACTCGACCAAGTCGGCGATGAAGGCAGGTGAGCCTGTAAGCCACTGGAGGACCAGTGCGGTCACCCCGCCGTAGGTGTCTGCTTCGCAACATGCTGGGACACCAGCATCGGCAAGGAGGGCTTGGGGGGTGCAGGCTGCTCCGCCAAATTCGGTGAAGCATTCTGGCCAGCATCGGGTCGCGACCGCACTCCAGCCGTATTCGTCGACTAGGCCCCGTAGGCCAACGTGGAGTCGGAGGCTCTGGGTCAAGGCACCCTGGTCGACGTCGCCGAGGCCACTGAGTAGGCCGGTGACTTCCTGTCGAAGAGAGTCGACTTCTGCTTCAGGGGCGATGTCTGACTTGTCGAAGAGATTGGACAGAGGCACTCCCTCAGCCACAACCCCGGTGGTGGCGGTCAACCGTTGGGAGTCATAGTCGCAGGGCTCGAAGCCTGCTGGGTGCTCACCGACTACCCCCACTGTCGTCTCGGCTAGCCGCTTTCGTACTTCGCTGGCCCGGTCGTTAGCCTCGCGACTCGGCGGCGGGGCGTCAGGTGGGCTGGCTCGCGGGACGATATAGCCCTCGAAGGCCTGACGCAGCTCTTCGGGGGCCGCTGCATCAGAAGGGTGCCGGTAGAGCCAACGGTAGGGACGACTCCGGTTTCTTAGGGCAAACCCTGCAAGGTTGATCCCGCAGAGGGAGTTGAGGCGTAGTCGCCCGCCACTTCGTTCCTCGGGAAATGCCCACAACACCATGGGGGCTTCGGTGTTCTCGGCCAAGGAAACGACAAGGGTCGAGTCGGCGAAGCTGGCTTGCAGCACCAACATGGCGTCTAGTTCAGTTCCCACCCATGTGGCGGTAGCTACTTCAACGGCACCGGCATCCAAAAGGAGGCCTGCCGATCCAATGACCTCTACATCCAGCCCTTCCAGGACTGAAAACGCTGCAGCAGCTACCTCTTCGGCTAGGTCAACGTCGAAGGTTGACCTAGCGATTGCCGCCACGGCAACGCGCATCACCGCTCGTCCTCTAGGTCGTTGTAGCCGGAAGGAAAGCCAGGCCTCTCACCACCGATCAGGGTAGGGCCTTCAGGGTCGAACCTAGGATGGCCGTGCCATGGTGAGGCCAACTCGTCTGTCAACTGGTTGACAGCGACCATGTATGGCACTCCATCGGCCCGCAACTCGGAGCGCATCGCTTCTAGATCTGGGTACCGGCAAAAGGCATCCCACCAGATGGAGCGGCCAGCCAAGTAACCGCTGGCCCCCGCCCGGTAGGCGAAGGCAAGGATCCGCTCGAAGGCATCTCTTTCGGCACCAGCTGAGAGCATTACCCAGGGGCGACCTGCTAGGCGACCCATCTCGGCGAATAGGCCGGCCACGGTCCCATCATCAGAGTCGGGATCGGGTATATCGCTAGTAGCCACGGGACTCTCGAGTTTGAACAGGTCCACACCGAAACAGGGGTCGGCAAAAGTCTCCACGCTGGCCAGCACGTGTTCGCTGCGCCGGACTGGATCCTCAGCGTAGTTGTCGCCGAGTAGCGGGTAGACGAGCAGTTCGAACACGAAGGGCAGGTCCAGGCGCTGACAAGCCTCCCCGGTGCGTGCGACGAACGCTTGCTGGTGCTCGACTACTTCAGGACCGGCGTCAGGCCTGTACCAGGCAAGGACCTTTACGGCGTCGGCTCCAGTTCGCTTAATCTTCTCCACGCTCCAGTCGCGGATCTCGGCAGATCGACGACCTTCCGGGATTTCTTCGAAAGTCGAATCTTCCAAGGTCAGTATCAGGCCTTTCCCCGGTGGGAGGGCTAGGGCAGCCGCGGGAGAGGCGTAGTAGGGGTCAACGAGAAGTGCCGAGGAACCATTGGCTAACTCTTCGGCGAGGAGGGCCTTGACCGTGCATACCTCTTCGTATGGGGCGGTTTCGACGCCCCGGCGCTCACAAATCAGACCTTCGATGGGGGGACGCTGGTCCACAGCGGTCATCTTGAACCGGCCCGAGGCATCAGCCAGGCGGCGCAGGCCCCACAGTTTGCCGGCGCTAAGTTCCACTATTCACTCCCCGCCAAGAGGGCTTCAACCTCAGCCCTGCTGCACGTCTCTATCTGGCCCGCAGCCCTAGTGCAATGAAGTGCGGCAGCCGCCGAAGCAAAGCGGATGGCCTCCTCTAGGGCCTGGTTCTCGGCTAGAGCCAGGCAAAAGGCGCCGTGGAAGACATCACCTGCCCCAAGAGTGTTGACCACATCGACGGGAAATGCCGGGAAGTGACGAAGGCCAGAGTCATCGAGCCAGTAGGTACCGTCGGGGCCTGCCGTGGCAGCTACCCAGGCATTGGTGTAGGAACCGACACCCCTCAGTGCCTCTTCTGCCTCTGATGACCCGGTTAGGGCAGCCAGCGTTGGAAGCGAGAACACCACGTGGCTGGCTGCAGCAATGACCTCCATGCCTCTGCCAATTGTTGGGTCATGATCGCAGTCGACGACTGCGGGTACACCAGTTGCCCGGGCTGCAGCCAGGGTGGACAGGGAGCCTTCGGACCAACGCATGTCGACTAGAACCACGTCACTGTCAATGATCTCCTCGGCTTGGACTAGGTCACCAGCCTCAAACAGGTCAGAATCGACGTGGTTGACAATGAGGCGTTCGCCTGGGGCATCTACGAACACCGCTGAGACTGGCGAGGCGACTCCGGAAATCCGGCGTATCGATTCAATGCCTACCCCACTTCGGGCTAGGTCTTCGATGATGTGGTCCCCGATGAGGTCATCTCCTAGGCAACCAATAAAGGCGGCTCTGCCATCCAGGGAGGCCACAGTCTTCGCTGCCCTAGCAGCCACTCCTCCACCCACTTCGTGGAGGTCCCGGGCTCGGTACTTGCCAGGTCCGCACGGGTGGGCTTCAACGGAAAAGACCAGGTCCCACACTGCGATCCCCACACATGTCACATGTGCCATCTCATCAAGCCCCCAGCACCTGGCAAACCTGCCTAACTACGGTATGCCCCACACGCTCCTCTGATTCGACAGTGATCCCAGCCACGTGGGGAGTCAACAACAGGTTGGGGACGTTGCGAAATCTTTCCCCTGTGTCACCATCAAGGGGCTCGTTAGCGAACACGTCAACCGCGGCACCACCCAGGTGCCCGGAGCGCAGTGCTCCGATCAAAGCGATCTCGTCAACGATGCCTCCCCTACTGGTATTGATAAGCACCGCTCCGGCGGGCATGGCGGCCATCGCATCGGCATCGATGAGGTGACGAGTCTCGTCGGTGAGGGGCACATGGATGCTTAATACTTCGGAGTTCGCCAGCAGATCTGTAAAGCCCATAGGTTGAACCGGCCCCCAGACGCTGTCGGCCTTGTCGAGGTAGGGGTCGTGGGCGGCAACATTCATTCCCACCGCCCCCAGGAGGCCCGCGACTCGGCGAGCCACGTCACCAAAACCCAAGAGGCCTGCCATCCGGCCGGCCACTTCCCGACCAACCATTTCTGCCCGTGGCCAGGAACCTTCGGCAACCTGAATGGTGGAGGTGAAAGTCCCCCGCACCAACATCAGCGCCGTGGCGAGGACGTATTCGGCGACGGCGACGGCATTGGCCCCAGTCGCTGGACGTACCTCCACCCCAGCGCTGTCACAGGCATCCAGATCAATGTTGTCAAGACCCACTCCGAGGCGACCCACCACTTTCAACTTCGGTGCAGCAGCCAGCAGGGCAGCATCGACAATGGTTCGGTTGCGCACCACCAGGGCCCGAGCGTCGGCAACAGTTGCCAAGAGGGCCTCCCGGTCTCCAGCCAGAGTTGGGGCGTAGACCACCTCGAAATCGTTGGTCAGCGATTCCAGAGCCGACTCGGCCATGAACTCACTGACGACTACGTCGGACATCTCACACTCCGGCGATCGCCGACCAGTCGATGGGCGCTCGACAGTCCAGGTTTGCCTCCATCGGGGGCATCGGGTACTTCAGGCCGCTACCGCAGTTGAACAGCACCACCCGATCTGAGGTGTCGACCAAGCCGGCCTCTAGGGCCTGTAGGTATGCGGCGTGAGTAGCTGCCCCTTCGGGACACAGGAGCAGGCCGTCATCGACGGGCACCTGTTCCTGGGAGGCGACTATTTCCTCGTCGGTGACCGCCATAGCAAACCCTTCGCTTTCTCGGACTGCTCTGAGCATCAAGAAATCACCGATGGCTACGGGGACACGTATGCCGCTGGCCAGAGTTGAGGCATTCTCCCATCCCTCGGCATGCTCAGCACCGGTCTCCCAGGCCCTGACGATCGGCGCACACCCGGTGGCCTGCACGGCCACCATGCGGGGTAGGTCTCCTAACCAGCCGATCTCCTTGAGTTCGTGAAAGACCTTCCACATGCCGATCAGTCCGGTTCCTCCCCCAGTGGGGTAGAAGATGACATCGGGTGCCTGCCAGCCGAACTGTTCGACCAGCTCAAGACCCATGGTCTTCTTCCCCTCGATCCGGTAGGGCTCTTTCAGGGTGGAAACATCGAACCACCCCATCGGCCCGGCACCCTCGGCGACGATCCGACCACAGTCGTTGATCAGTCCGTTGACCCTCCACACTCGGGCACCTTGGAGAGCGATCTCTCGCACATTTACCTCCGGAGTGTCCTCGGGGCAGAATACAAATGTGTCTATGCCCGCCCGACTTCCATAGGCAGCTAGGGCTGCCCCTGCATTGCCGTTGGTCGGCATTGCAAGGCGCTCCACCCCTAGTTCCTTGGCCATTGCCACCGCCAGGGCTATGCCTCGTGCCTTGAAAGATCCAGTGGGTAGTCGGCCTTCGTCTTTGACTACCACGAGGGAACTGCCGGTGCGAGCTTCGGTGCCCTTCAATCTAACCAGCGGGGTGGCCGTCTCGCCAAGGGAGACGATGCTTGAGGCGCGACGTACTGGAAGGAACTCCCGGTACCGCCACAGCCCGGAAGGCCGTGATGCCAGTTTCTCCCGATCTAGAGCGGCGGCCAGCGCCTCTAAGTCGTAGCGAACGAGCAGGGGCTTACCTGTGTCGGATAGCCCCTGAAGGAAGTCGGGTTCGTAGTGGTCGCCAGTGGCCGAGCACTCCAGGTGGGTGACGAAACTTGGTCGGTCTTCAGTGATGTTGGAAAAGTCTGTGACATCGCTCATGAAGGCTGATGGTAGGACTGGTAGGAGTGCAACCAACCTTGACTACCATCATTTCCCACAGTCGAAACTGCGGCCAACAGCAACCACAGGACCACCCTGCCTGATGCGGTGGGTGGATTCGTCAAGGCTCACGTGGTCTCCGATCGTGGGTTTCATCGAGTTTCCACCGTCGCCTGCCGGGGCTGCGAATCCGGTGGCTGGTTGTTGTAAGCGTTTTCATATATGGTTCACCTACTTCACAACTGGAGCGACTCGACTGGCAGGAACCAATGACGCAGCAATCAGTTGATAGCGGCACCGCTGTTGGCAGCGGCGTCGACGCCGGGCCCTGGTGGCAAGACAGCGTCGGATACGAGATCTACGTCAGGTCCTTTGCCGACTCCGATGGAGACGGCATCGGCGACCTGGCCGGCATCACCGACAAGTTGGGTTACCTGTCAGACCTGGGAATCGACTTCATCTGGGTCACGCCCTTCTATCCGTCGCCGATGGCCGACTGGGGCTATGACGTAGCTGACTTCTGTGGTGTGGATCCGGCCTTCGGGTCCCTCGCCGATCTGGATCGCCTCCTTGACCAGGCACACGAACGGTCCATGCGGGTCGTGATCGATGTGGTTCCGAACCACACCAGCCACCAGCACGCTTGGTTCCGGTCGGCTCAGGCCGACCCGAACGGGCCGTACCGGGACTACTACATCTGGAGAGATCCGGCGCCCGACGGAGGGCCGCCAAACAACTGGGTCGGTTACTTCGGCGGTTCGGCGTGGACCCTCGATGAGGCCTCGGGCCAGTACTACCTGCACCTGTTCCTCCCGGAGCAACCTGACCTGAACTGGCGCAACCCGGCGGTCCACGAGGAGTTCGACGGAATCATCCGGTTCTGGCTGGACCGCGGTGTCGACGGTTTCAGGATCGACGTGGCCGGAGGCCTCGTAAAGGACGTCGACCTCCGCTCAAACCCCGAGATCGGCGTCTGGGATCCAGCGGGAACCCGGTGGGAACAGTGGGAATCCTTCGACCACCTCTACGACGTGTTCCAGCCGGAGAGTCTCGACATCTTCCGGAGGTGGCGTTCGATAGTCGACGAGTACGGCGCCTGGCTTATGGGCGAGACCTACACACTCGAACCGGAGGGACTGGCGAGGCTGGTTCCCGGTGACGGACTCCACAGCGGGTTCTGGTTCGAGCCCATGCACATCGACTGGGACGTCGACCAGATCCGGAAGGCGCTTGTCCCACCCACTGACCTGCTGGGCGACCGACTGCTCTGGGCAGCCAGCAGCCACGACATGCCCAGGTCGCCGACACACTTCGGTGGTGGTGATCAGGGTCGCGCAAGGACCCTCGCCCTGAACGTGTTGTTCTCGTGCCTTCCGGGTGTACCTGTCTTCTACCAGGGTGAAGAGTTGGGCCTGGTCGACGGCATTGTCCCCCCGTCGGCCAAGTTGGATCCGGTCGGCTCTGAGGGCGATGTAGCCGCAGGCCGCGACGGTTGCCGCACCCCGATGCCCTGGCGCCCCGGTGGGCAGAACGGGTTCACCGAAGGCACTCCCTGGCTGTCCAGTAGCCAGCGGGATGAGGATGAGACCGCTGAGGCCCAGGCGGTGGAGGCCGGTTCCTGGTACCACCAGTACCGGTCCCTTCTGGCCGCAAGACGTGGTATCGGCCCTCTGACCGGTGAAGACGTCCACTGGGAGGACGACGGTGTGGGTCCTGTAGTTCGCTACAGGCGAGGACCTGTGAGCGTCGTTGCCAACGTTTCTGATGAACCCGTGACCGTTCCCGTGAGCGGCTCGGTTGGGCTTGTGTTTAGCATGGCTGGCGTAGTCCACGTTGACGGGTGTGTCGAGTTGCCGGCTCACGGTGCCGCCATTTGGACATAGCCGTATGTACCGCGAGGGACCGATTCATGGCCTGCCTGTTGTCGTCTTCTCCGTGCGCGACACCGGTCTCAAGGTGTCAGACCCAACGAGGTGAGCGGCATGCCTGTCGACGAATCAGGGCCTGAGCCAACTCTCCGGGCCCGGGCCGGCATAGAAGACGTAGCCCTGGTGGCCGGTGTCTCGGTTGCCACGGTCAGCCGGGCTATCCGTGGCCTGCCGAACGTGGCAGCGGCGACGCGGGAGCGTGTTCTGGCAGTGGCAGCCGAGCTCAGGTATCAGGCCGATCCCGCAGCGTCGCGGCTGGCAGCAGGGTCGACCAGGACGGTTGCCGTGGGTGTTCCAGATCCCGCCACATGGTTCTTCTCAAAGGTCGTGGGTGGAATTGAGCACAAGCTCCAGGCGGCGGGTTACGACTTCCTGCTCTCGGGCATACCCGACGCGGAACACCGGAGCCGGTTCCTCTACATGAACGCCCCGGGTGGACGACGCTGTGACGCCTCCATCCTCGTCGACGTGGCCCTCCTCCCCGAGGAGGTCGGCGAGGCCATTTCCGACGGCCATCGACTCGTGTCGGTCGGCTTCCGGTATGAGGAGTTCTCATCGGTGACGATCGACAACGTCACAGCAGCCAGCCGTGCCGTGGACCACCTTGTCTCGCTCGGACACAGGCGTATCGGTCTGATGGGGATGCCGATGGACAACGCTATGAACTTCGTCGTTCCCCCGATGCGTCGTCAGGGTTACCTCAAGGCACATGAGGCCGCTGGGCTGGATGTAGACCCGGGCCTCGAGATGGTCGCCGCCAGCACGTCTGATGCTGCCCGTGTTGCGTGCAGGCCCATTCTGGATAACTCGAAGAGGCCTACGGCAGTTTTCGCGATGTCTGACGAGCAGGCCTTCGGGGTGATGCTGGCAGCTCAGGACCTCGGACTACGGGTACCCGGTGACCTCTCGGTTGTCGGTGTCGACGACCACGACCAGAGCGAACTGGTAGGCCTCACGACCGTCCGCCAGGGCGTGGTTGAGTTGGGTTCCCTGGCTGGCGAACTGCTCCTGGAGTCTCTCAACGGCGGGCCGGTGAAGCATGTCGAGGTTCCGACAGAGTTGATCCTGCGGTCATCATCGGCGCCCCCTGGAACCTGAGCAGGGCAGGTTCCTTCGGTGGTGCGACTTGACGCACCGGTGTCGGCCGGTACCGACAAGTTGGAGAGGTGTAGCCTCCGTCGCGTGGTGGAGTTCGGGCCAGGTGTGGGGCAACTCCGGAAAGGATTCGGGAGCGACGGCTTCGTGTCCCCGGTGCGAATCATTTCCGAGGTCGAGGCAGGCCGGCACCGGTTGGCATTCGAGAATGCGGAGGCTGAAGTAGGTCCACTCCATTACCAGTACAAGATGCACACTGTGCTTACTTCGCCACTGGAGTTGGCAATGCATCCCACAATGCTGGACACAGTTGAGGAACTGCTCGGGCCCGACATTCTCCTTTACAACGTGTGCTACATAGTCAAGGAACCCGGTACGTCCGCCCACGTGGCCTGGCATCAGGACCTCACCTACTGGGGATTCGACTCGGACGGGCAGGTCTCAGCTTGGCTGGCGCTCTCGCCGGCCACCGCCGAGAGCGGAGCCATGATGATGCTCCCCGGTAGTCACACGAACGGGCGGCTTGACCACAGAGTCGGCACCGACGGGTCAAATGTGCTCGACAACGACCAGTACGTGGCTGGCGTCGACGAGACCGATGCCGTTCTGTGCCCGCTGAGGCCCGGCGAGGCCTCGTTTCACCACGGCTGGACCCTGCACGCCTCACGTCCCAACGCGAGTGGCGACAGGCGGATAGGTCTCAACATTCAGTATCTGCACCCGAGCGTGCGCCAGACCCTCCACGACATGGACACCGCGATGTTGGTGCGCGGCGAGGACGCCTACGGCAACTTCGGCACCGACGTCCCGGCCATGGGCAATCTGGAGCCATGGGCGATGGAACAGCGTGCCAAGCGGGAAACCCTCGTTAAGGGCACCTACGTGTCGACACTGGAGGCAACCTGACCTCCCGGTGGTCGGAAAGGTCGAAACCGGGCACACGGGGCTGTCAACGACCAGATACCAGCATGGGTACCTGCCGGTACGATTTGGGTAGCCGGGTGGGAACGTCATGACAGACCGGAGGAGCACGTGGCAACCGCAGAGAACCAGGGCAGGGAACTGCTGGCCACCGCTGGTGTAACCGTGGGTGGCGGCGAGCCACACGACCTGCAGGTGAACGACGACCGGTTCTGGGCACGTGTGCTCAAGGACAGGGAACTGGGCCTGGGCGAGGCCTACCAGGACGGCTGGTGGGATGCCGAACGGATGGACGAGTTCCTCGTGAAGGTGTTTACGGCCGACCTGCGCTCAGCGGTGAGACCCAGCCCGGCGCTCTTGTGGAACATGGCCCGCGCCAGGTTCTCCAACCGGCAGACAACCGGCCGGGCCGCGCAGAATGCAAGCGCCCACTACGACATCGGTAACGACCTCTACATTCGGATGCTCGGCGAGGAGATGATCTACAGCTGCGCTGTCTGGGACGGCGTAGCCGACCTAGCTGCCGCCCAGGAGGCCAAATTGGACCTGATCTGTCGCAAGCTGCACCTTGAGCCCGGTATGCGGGTGCTCGACATCGGATGTGGGTGGGGCGGTTTTGCCCGACACGCTGCCAGCCGGTACGGGGCGCACGTCGTCGGCATCAGCCCGGCGGGCGAGCAGGTCAGCGAAGCTCGTCAGCGGGCCGGTGACCTGTCTGTCGAGTTTTACCAACAGGACTACCGCGATGTGACAGGAACCTACGACCGGATCGTCAGCATCGGGATGTTCGAACACGTCGGCCCCCGCAACTACCCGAGATTCTTCGACCGGTGCGGCGAACTCCTTACTGCCAACGGCCTGATGTTGCACCACACGATCGGCTCCAACGAATCCAAGGAGTTCACCGATGCCTGGTTCGACCGATACATCTTCCCCGGGGGTGTGGTTCCGTCGCTCCACCAGATAGCCGGTGCGGCCCAATCCAGGTGGACCATCGAGGACGTCCACAACCTGGGTCCCGACTACGACCGCACGCTCATGACCTGGTTCGACCGGATCGAGTCCCGCTGGGACGAGATCCCCTCCTACGACGAGCGGTTCCGGCGCACCTGGCGCTACTACCTGCTCTCCTCGGCGGCCTCGTTTAGGGTGCGCAACCTCCAGCTCTTCCAGGTGGTGTTCAGCCGCACCGGGCAGGTCTCACCCACCTACAGGGCTACCCGCTGACGGGGGTCGATACACGACCCGGCGAACCCTAGATTGGCATCGTGGGCGGCGTTAGAAACTCCGCTTCTGTGATTTCGGTCGAGTGGCAGACGGTCGCCGTGGCGGCTGGCGTCTACGGCGGATGGCTGGCGATCGTGCTCTCGCACGAGGCCATTCCCTGGCCCGTGGGTGTCGCCCTGCTCTTGGCTGTCGTGATTGCCTGGCACGGTTCGCTGCAGCACGAGGTGCTCCACAGCCATCCGTTCCCGAAGGTGTGGGCCAACGAGGTGGTCGGGTCGATACCGATCAGCCTGGTCTGCCGTTCCGTGTCTACCGACGTTCACACCTCAGCCACCATGAGTGCAAGAACCCCACAGACCCTGCAACCGACACCGAAAGCTTCTTCGTGACAGCAGCCACGTGGGAGAGGCTGTCGGCCCTGGGTCACTGGTCTTTCATCGCCCACCACACCCTCCTGGGGCGAATGTTGCTCGGCCCCCTTGTCGAGAACGCCTCCATGGTGAGGCGAGACGTGTCATCCATCAGGTCCGGTGACCGGCCGCTGCTGCGCTGGTGGTCTGTCCACCTGGCAACGGCGACCCTCCTGTTCTGGCTTGTCGTCCGGGTGGCGGGCATGCCCTGGTGGACCTACCTGCTGGGCGTCTACCTGGGGAACGGTCTGGGCCTGGTCCGTTCCTACTGCGAGCACCAGTGGGCCGATGGCGGCGCCACCCGCTCAATCGTCGTCCGGGCCGGTTGGTTCTTCAGACTGTTGTTTCTCAACAACAACCTCCACCACACCCACCACGCAGAGGCCGGTGTGGTGTAGTACCGGCTACCCGAACTGGCCGACCGGATCGGATCAGACGACCTTGCCGCAGCCGGTGCCGGCCTCTACACGGGGTATGGACAGATCTTCCACCGCTATTTCGTCCACCCGTTCGACCATCCGGTCGATCCAGGGGAGCGCCGTACTGCCTGAGGTAGTTACTACTCGACCTCGGCCCTGGTGGTGACCTCGTCGAAGCGGTCCACATCACGTAGGGCCGGGAAGAACACAGCCCACAACCCGACCACTACAAGGGTGCCGACGCCGCCGAACACGATTGCCCCGGTCAAGCCCAGCAGCGCAGCGGTCACCCCGGACTCAAACGCACCCAACTCGTTGGAGGCCCCGATGAACACGTTCTCCAGTGCCAACACACGGCCCCGCAGGTTCTCGGGTGTCGCCAGCGGAACGATCGTGAACCGGATGAACATGGAAACCGCGTCGGCCCCGGCCAGAACCATGATGGCGATGAATGCCACCACGTAGTTGCGGCTCAGGCCCAGGACGATCGTGCCTACCCCGAAGATGGCCACCACGGTCAGCAGCGTCCGACCGATGTGGCGCTGGATCGGCCGGATTGAGAGTGCCACCGCCACGATTCCGGCCCCGATACCCACTGCTGCTCGCAGCCAGCCGAGCCCGACCGCCCCGACACCCAGACGGTCCTCGGCAATCGCTGGTAACAGCGCCACGGCACCACCGAACAGCACGGCGAACAGGTCCAGGCTGATCGCACCGAACAGGACCGGGGTGCTGCGAATGAAGCGTATTCCCAGGAAGGCGTCGACTACGGCCTGGCGGACTCCTACGGTTTCCAGCCGCTTCACCGGGGCACTCGGAATGACCAGGAGGATGAGTACGGCTGTGGCCAGTCCTAGCGAGGCCACCAGGTAGGGGATGGGTTCACCCACAACGAAAAGGAACCCGAATGCGACCGGTCCGGTGATCAGCCCGGCCTGGAATGCCACGTGTTCCAGCGCCACGACGCGCTGATACAGGTGCCGCGGTGACATGTCGATGGGGAGAGCCCGACCCGCCGGGGCGGTGAAGCCCTGGCAGACACCGAAGAGGAACACCAGCCAGAAGATTGGAAGCACCGATGTTGGATCGGTCGATGCGTACCAGAACAGGAGTGCCGACACGGTTGCCTCGCCCGTAATCGCTAGAACGAACATCCTGCGCCTGTCAACCCTGTCTGCGATGGCACCGGCCAGGGGGGCGACAAGCATCGCCGGCAGGAACTCGGCGAGGCCGATGAGGCCCAGGTCCAGTTCCCGGCCGGTCATGTCGTAGACCTGCTTGCCGATGATCGTGATCTGGCCGATCTTGGCGAACGCCGACAGGAAGAAGGCGATGAGGAGGCCCTGGATCCGGAGAGGGATCCGGCCCAGGATCGGCTGCGCCATCAGCGCACGCTAACTGCGTTGGGCCACGACGTTGGTGACAGGGTCGGCATGGGGTGCGAACCGCCAGTGCAGTAGAGAGAGAGTTGTGTCCGGCAACCGGAGGCCTTTATGTTCCACCACAGTGTTCGTCTGGCGGTTCTGGCTGTCACCCTGACGATGCTGGTCATCGGCCTGATCGGTGGGGTGATCATCGGACTGCACTCAGCCGTCACAATTCTGTTGGTGGGGCTCATCGCTTCCCTGAGCGTCGTCCTGCTGGCACGAGACGAGCGCCGAGATGGACGAACTGGTCCACAGGGCACCTTCAGCATCGTCGTCAGGTTCGGACTGGTTGCCATCGCCACGTTCGCGGTAATTCAACTGGTGCCGTACAGGCGTGACCACTCCAACTCTGTGATCACCAGTGAGCCTGCCTGGGCTACTCCTGAGACAAGAGAACTGATGGTTCGAGCCTGTTTCGGCTGTCACAGCAACGAGGTGAAGTGGCCAGGGTGGTACTCGAGCGTCGCCCCCATCTCCTGGGCGGTAACCAGGCATGTCGTCGAAGGTCGAGACGAGGTCAACTACTCGGAGTTCGGTCTCGACGGATGGCTCGACGACGACACCATCGAGGTAATCCTGGAAGGAGAGATGCCTCCTTTTTCCTACACGGTCTTCGGCCTTCACCCCGAGGCCAACCTGGCCGATACTGAGGTCGACCATTTCGTTGCCGGCCTCCGCAACACCTCGGGCTTTACCGAAGACGAAGACGAAGATTGATTAACAGTCCGCGCAGTGCGCTGGTCCTTTAGGCATTTGGCGACGTCACCGAGTTCGTTGGACCAGTCGGGCGGAGGCATGGGGTGTCACCGAAGGCCTCCGTTGGCCACGCGGCTTTCGCTGCTACCCGACCTTCTCAGATCTGCCGAATGGAAACCGGTATTCGGTCACGCCTCGGCGGGTCGGTGGAATTCGACCGCGAACACGGCATCGTCGGATGGGCTCAGGAGGTGTGAGCATCCCGGGGCGGGTCTGGGCCCCGCCATAGTCAGATCGTTAGCCGAGGCCCACGGGGGGCTGGTTCTCCTCTTCGACGTTGAGGGTGGTGGGCTGAAGGTAGAGGTAACGTTCCCGCCCGTGGTATGACTCGCCCGGTTCCACTGCCGTCGGGCAGAATGTTCCGATGGAACACCCGACGACGACAGAACTCGAAGCCGGCCTCGATGAGGTCAGGAACTCGCCGGCGGACAACGGCACCCTTGACCTGATCGTCCGGCGACCCGACGTCGACGAGCGCGAAGTACTGCAGGTGGGCGAACTCTCCATCGAGGAGGGCCTCGTCGGTGACAACTGGATCAGGAAGCTCAGCGGCAGGACCGACGACGGCAGCCCCCACCCCAGAATGCAACTCACCATCATGAACAGCCGCGTGCTGGCCCTCGTCTGCCCTGATCCGGACCGCCGGTCACTTGCGGGCGACCAACTCGTGGTCGACATGGACCTGACCGAGGCCAACCTGCCTGCCTGGACCTGCCTTGCCATCGGCTCAGCTGTCATCGAGGTGACCGATCAGCCCCACACCGGTTGCCGCAAGTTCAGCCAGCGGTTCGGAGGCGACGCACTCCGGCTCATCAACTCCGACGTGGGTGGTGAGCTGAACCTGCGTGGTATCAACGCCAGGGTTGTCCAGCCCGGCACCATCACCGGGGGGGATCTGGTCCGAAAGGTCTGAGCCGGCAACCGACCATCGCGGGCACCGTCGCCGCGTAGCTGCTTTCTTCTAACCTCGGCGTCATGCGCACGGCCATAGTCACCGGGAGTTCCAGTGGCGTCGGGCTTGCCGTTGCCGTCGAGTTGGCCTCCAGGGGCTGGCAGGTCATCGGCCTTGACCTCGGTGACGGAGCGGGCCTCCGGGGGGCAGCGAAGTTCGCCGGGGTTGGCGAGACCGTTGGGCACCTCGAGACCGACATCACCGACAGGACCCAGGTGTCGCTGTCCATGGCCCGGATCACCGCCTCGTTCGGAGATCGGCTGTGTGCACTCGTCAACTGCGCGGAGGTGTCGGCCAGCGGCCCGTTCGACGAGATGTCAGACAGAGGACTTCGACAGCAGTTTGACCTGAACCTGACCGGTGCGATGAACGTGACCCGTGCCGCCCTGCCGTCCCTGCGGAGCACCGCCGGCTCACGCATCGTGAACCTCTCCTCGTCGGCAGGCCTGTCAGGGGTTCCGGGTATGGCAGGTTTCAGCGGTTCCAAGTGGGGGCTTGAGGGCTGGACCGAGGCCATCGCACACGAACTGCACCCCCTGGGCGTCGGCGTGGCTCTGGTCGAGCCGCCGGTGGTTTCGTCCGGACCGGGTGGAACCGCAGGTGGTGAAATGGACCAGATAGCAGTCGCCGATGCCGTCGTGTCAGCCGTCGAGGGGCGACGGCGACTCCGCCAACCTGTGGGGCTCTCCGCACGTGCTCGCTGTGCCGCCAGGGGTGTTGTCCCAGCCGGCATCCAGCGTTCCATCGTGGCGCGCTCCGCCGGGCTCGAGGCCGCCAGGCCACCTGTTCGCCACGACGACGGGGTGGTGCTCGTAACCGGTGCCTCGACAGGATTCGGCCTGGAGATCGTCGTTGAACTGGCGAGGCGGGGCCGCCGGGTCGCAGCGACAATGCGTGACACCTCACGCAGGGACAAGCTCGACCAGGCCCTCACCGCAGACGGCCTGTCGGAGCGGGTAGAGATCCTCCAGATGGATGTCACCGATCCCGGATCGATATACGACGTGTTCACCGTCATCGAAAGGTGGGAGGAGATGGCAGGTGAAAAGGGACGCCTTGTCGGGGTGGTCAACAACGCTGGCGTACGGGCCGTGGGGGCGTTTGAGGAGATCCCCCCGGTAGCCGTTGAGCACATGATGGAGGTCAACCTGTTCGGGAGCATCGCCGTCACCCGGGCCGCGCTGTCACGCATGCGACCACATGGAGGACGGATCGTCTTCGTGTCGAGTTCATCGGCCCTTGTCGGTGAGCCGACCTGGGCCGCGTACGCCGCCAGCAAGTGGGCAGTCGAGGGGTGGGCGGAATCGCTCGCCTTCGAAACGGCACCGCACGGTATCGGCCTGGTTCTCGTGGAGCCCGGGGCCTACAGCACAGAGCTGAACCGGCCCGGGACCTCCTTTGGTTCAGAGGATGGCCCCTACCACCTGATGAACGAGGCCATGGCCGAGGCCGACCGGCGTCAACTGGAACGTGGTGGAGACCCGGTCGATGTTGCCCGTGTGGTGGCCATTGCCTTTGATTCCCGCCGATTGCCCACTCGCCGGCCGGTCGGACGCGACGCCCAACTGAGATGGTTCACCCGTGGCTTGGTCCCCCTGGGAGTCCAGCGATGGGTACGCGACAGGACGTTGGGGCTCCAGTGAAGGCGGGCGACCTCGCTACACCGGCCCTGCTCGCAGACGCGGGTGTCCTGGAATGCAACGTGGCGACCATGGCCGCCGGTCGGCCAGGCCCGGCTCTGCGGCCACACGTCAAGGCGTTCAAGTGTACGCCGATGGCAGCAGTACTCAAAGGAGCGGGCCACTCGGCGTTCTGCTGCGCCACCACACGCGAGGTCGACGGCATGGTTGAAGCCGGCCTCGGCGACGACCTACTTCTCGCCAACGAGGTGGTGGACATCACCCGCCTGGCAGCACTCGCAGCCCACATCGCTGCCGGGCGGGCCCGGATCACGGTAGCTGTCGACTCAAACGAGACGATCACCGCCGCCTCGGCAGCCGGAATCACCGAGGTGCTCGTCGACGTCGACGTCGGAATGCCGCGGTGCGGATGTCACCCCGATGAGGCGGGCTCCATTGCTGACACTGCCAGACAGGCAGGCCTCCACGTCCGCGGGGTGATGGGCTATGAAGGCCACATGATGCACGAGGCCGACAGGGACACCCGTGAAGCGGGCGTAGGCAGATCCATGGCGATCCTGGAATCGGCCCACGACCAGGTTGGAGGCGAAGTGGTCTCAGGCGGAGGCACCGGTTCGTTCGACTGCAACGATACGGTCACCGAGCTGCAGGCTGGCTCATACGTGCTGATGGACGGCGCCTACGCTCGCCTCGGTCTGCCGTTCGAAGAGGGTCTCGTCGTGTCCGGCACCGTTGTCTCCGTGGGAGCCGGGGGTCACGCCGTGCTCGACGCAGGGCTGAAGGCACTGGCCATGGACAGTGGACCACCCGGACTACAGGGGAGCGGAAAGGTCCTCTTCTGCGCCGATGAACACACCACCGTCGTGGGCGGCAACTGGACCGTGGGCGACAGGGTCGGCCTACGCCCCGCCCACATCGACCCCACCATCTCGAAGCACCAACACATCCACCTGGTTGACGACATCACGTCGGGCGGTGACGCTGAGGTCGTCGAGACATGGCCGGTGGATTTGAGGGGATGGTGAACCCGTGAGCGGCATCACTTCCGACGGATCATGGAGCAACTGGGCCGGCAACCAGCGTTCCACCCCGGCCAGGGTTGAACGCCCCCGCAACGAGGTCGATGTCGTCGCACTGGTGAAGGCCGCCGCAGCTGACGGTCGCCGGGTCAAGGTGGTCGGTGCCGGCCATTCCTTTACAGCCATTGCCCGGACCGACGACGTGCTCGTCACGCTCGACGACATGGGAGCCGTGGTCGGGATCGACCACGACACGGGCCAGGTGAGGGTTGAGGCTGGAGCCAGGTTGTTTAACCTGAACCCCCAACTCCACGCAGCAGGACTCGCCATGCCGAACCTGGGCGACATCGCCTACCAGTCGGTTGCCGGCGCCGCCTCCACATCAACCCACGGCACCGGGCTTGGGTTCGCGAGCATCGCCGCAGGTGTAGTCGGCATGCGGCTCGTGGCAGGTGACGGAACCGTAGTCGTGCTAGGCCCGCACGACGACTCTGACCTCCTCGAGGTGGCCCGGGTAGGGCTGGGCGCCCTCGGCATCGTCACAGAGGTGACCCTCCAGTGCGTGCCTGCCTTCAACCTGCATGCCGTCGAAGAGGTCCTGCCCGCAGACGACGTGCTCGACTCGTTCGACGAGATGGCGGCAACCACCGACCACATCGAGTTCTTCTGGATGCCCCACACCGACCTTGCAATGCGCAAGCGCAATATCCGCACGACCGACGCACCACCTCCTCCGAGGAACCGCAGGCACGCACTGCGCCGCCGGTGGAAGCGCTTCAAGAACAAGGAACTCATGGAGAACGCTGCCTTCGGTGCCTTCAACCACATCGGCCGGGTGGCACCGTCGCTGATCCCCCGCCTGAACGGCCTCGTGGCATCCGAAGGTGACCGGGCCGAGTACCTGACCACCAGCTACGAGGTCTTCGCCAGTCCCCGCCGGGTGCGCTTCTACGAAATGGAATACGGGGTGCCCGCCGAGCACGGTATCGAGGCGCTCCACCGGGTCATGAACCTCGTCCAGAACCTGGGCCGTCCGATCAGCTTCCCAGTCGAGTACCGGATCCTCGGCCCTGACCAGATTCCACTTAGCACCTCATTCGATCGTGCTACCGCCTACATCGCCGTTCACGTGTTCAGGCGCACCCCCTACGAGGACTACTTCAGGGGAGTCGAGGAGATCATGGATGACTACGGCGGCCGACCCCACTGGGGCAAACTGCACTTTCAGACATCAGACACCCTGGGTGGCCGCTACCCGCAGTGGTACAGGTTCCAGGCGGCCCGCAGGCGCCTGGACCCAACCGGTCGGTTCGCCAACGATTATCTGGACCGGGTGCTCGGCACCTGAGTGCGAGGGTCTGCCACACCTACGCCGGGTGACGGTACCCTCGCCGCCGTGACAGACCCGATCATCATCGACGAACCTGTTTCCGACCCGGAGCCCGACGTGTCACCGGGCGAGGTTTCCGAAGAAGAGGTCGAGTTGAGCCGACTCGAGGCAGACACAGCCGCTATCGAAGAGGCGATGGACCAGGTCGACTCCGGCAACCTCGACGTCGCCGATGAGATGATCGCCGGACTCGGGGATACCGAGGCCTGAAGACACCCTCAGAGTAGGTCCGGAACCGGTGCATCGGCCACCAGTTCGACCCGTGGACCCAGCGTCACCTGACCGTCGCTGAACTCCAGCCAGCGCCCCCCCAGGTTCGACAGCCGTGCCCACGGCTTGCCACAGGCAGCCTCCAGGGCGTAGATCACACCGGCGTGGGTGACTACCAGAACCGTGCCGCCAATGGCCCGGGCCTCTAGTCGGCTGAGGGAGGCGGTGACCCGGGTCAACAGGGTGTCGTCGTGTTCGTATCCGTCGGGCCGGCGGCCAGAGTCGAGCATCCCCGGCCACCCCGCCTCGATCTCATTCCGGGTCAGCCCCTGCCAGGGCCCGGCGTCACGTTCCATCAGGTCAGCGTCACTGAGCACGGGCCCCACGCCGATCGCATCGGCCAGGGTCACCGCAGTGTCGAGTGCCCGTTCCAGGGGCGACGAGACCACTGCGTCAAACGAACCGAGGTGTTTCGAGCGTCCGGCCAGGACAGCGTTGCTTCGGCCGAGGTTGGTGAGCGGTGGGTCGGCCCGACCCTGCCAGCGACCGACCGCATTCCATTCAGACTGGCCGTGGCGGACCAGGAGGAGGCTTGTCACGGGGGTTGACGGTACCCGTCCGACCGCCCGACTTCAGGGCCTCGGCTACCACCTCCCTACACTTACCGGATGGCAGTACTGCGCTTGTTCGCCTCGGCCCGCGTGGCCGCGGGTACCGGTCGGACCGAGATGTCGGGCTCGACGGTCGGCGAGGTCGTCGACGCTGCACGCAGCCTCTACGGGTCCACGTTCGCCAATCTGCTGGAAACATGCGGAATCTGGCTGAACGGCGAACCTGCTGCAGCGGCTGACCCTGTCACCGAATCCGACGAGGTGGCCATTTTGCCTCCCGTGTCGGGGGGCTGATCCATGCGTCGAATAGCGGTCCTCTCACTTCACACGTCTCCGCTCGTGCAACCCGGTTCAGGCGATGGAGGCGGCATGAACGTCTATGTACGCGAGCTCGTGTCAGCTCTCGCCCAGGCGGGTGGCGAGGCGACGGTGTTCGTACGCAGGTCTGATCCGACCCCACCTGAGACGGTCGAGGTGGAACCCGGCGTGACGGTGGTCCACATCCAGGCGGGTCGCTTCGACCTTGCCAAGGAGGACCTGCCCGGCGTCGTCGACGAGTTCGCCGACCAGGTTGCCGAGCGGCTTATCGCAGCCGACCTGGAGGGCAACGGCTACGACGGCCTGCTCGCCAACTATTGGCTCAGCGGCGTTGCCGGGCACCGGCTCAAGCATGAGCTGGAACTTCCGCTGACGACGGTGTTCCACACCCTCGCTCGCGTTAAAGCCGAGACCGGTGATCCAGAACCACAGCGACGCCTCGACGCCGAGGCCGAGGTGATCGCATGCTCCGACGTGATCCTGGCAAACAGCGAGGAAGAGGCCCACCAACTGGTCGACCTGTACGGTGCCGATCCCTCCCGAATCGAGGTCGTGCCTCCGGGAGTGGACCACGCCTTCTTCAGCCCCGGATTCCAGGGCGGTGCTCGTGACGCCGTTGACCTGGGTCCCGGACCGGTCCTGTTGTTTGTTGGGCGCATCCAACCTCTCAAGGGTGTTGACGTGGCTGTCCGCACGCTCGCCGAACTGGACCACAGCGATGCGTGCCTGGTCGTGGTGGGTGGCGCAAGTGGCCGTGAGGGTCCCGCCGAGGAGCGCAGGATCAGGTGCCTCGTCAGCGACCTCGGCCTCGCCGACCGCGTGCACTTCGTGCCACCACAGCCCCACCACAGCCTCTCCACCTGGTACAGGGCGGCCGATGTCCTGGTCATGCCGAGCCGCTCAGAGTCGTTCGGCCTCGTCGCCCTTGAAGCAGCGGCCTGCGGGATCCCGGTGGTGGCAGCGGCCGTGGGCGGCCTACGGACGCTTGTCGACCACGGATGCACCGGTTACCTGGTTGAGGGTCGCGAACCCGCTGACTACGCGGACCACGTGGCAGAGCTCCTTGACGACCCGGCTTCGGCAACCGAGATGGCCGCTGCTGCGGCCGAGCGGTCGTGGTCCTACACCTGGTCGGCTACAGCGTCGCGGCTGCACCGGATCTGCGATGACCTCGCCTACCGCTCCCTCGTGGACTGCACCTGATCGTGAAATAGGTGTTTGTTGTTGAATTTCATGCAGTTTCGATCTATCCTGATGACAGGCCCAGCGGCCGACCACCGGGGTTCGATCGGGGAAGTGAGTTCACCGGTGAAGAGGCCGTCGGGCTCACGCCTGCAGCGGAGATGTGTGCCAGGTGCCCGGCTGCAGGGTTGGGGGCTGTCGTTCGGGCAGGCATAGGTTGGGTGGGTGAGCCACATGCGGCCCTCGAGGCTTCTCATCTTTGCCATCACGGCAAGCGGACTCCTCAGCAACTCGGTACTCGTCAGCTCGACACCCGAGATCCTGAGGGATCTGGGCCATCCAGTCAGTCGGGCAGGACTGGTTGTCGCCGCAGGGACCATACCGGGGATCGTTGTGGCACCCGCAGTCGGCTTCCTCGCCGACCGGTTTGGCCGGCGTCGGATTCTCCTGCCCTGCCTGGTCATCTTCGGTGTGTTCGGCCTGGCGGCAGGCTTCAGTCCGACCCTTGAATGGCTGCTGGCGGCGCGGATAGCGCAGGGTGTTGGGGCGGCCGGCCTCATCAACCTGGCTGTGGTGCTGATTGTCGACAACTGGGACGGCCTCGACCGGGCTGCACTCATCGGCCAGAACTCGGCGGTGATAACGGTCGCGGTGGCCGTCTACCCGGTACTCGGTGGAGCGGTAACGGACCTGTTCGGCTGGCGCTGGATGTTTGTCACGTACGCGATACCACTCGTGGTGGCCGGCCTTGTGGGACTCCACCTCGTGGCCGACCAACCGGTTCCCACGGGGAAGGTGGGCGACCAGGTCAGGGCGGCCCTTGTGGAAATCCGCCGCCCGGTCACAGCCACGGTAATTGTGCTGGGCGCCATCGTGTTCCTCCTCATCTTCGGCCTTTTCCTCTCTCTCATGCCCATCCACATGGACCAGGAGTTCGGCCTGGGCCCGACCCAGCGGGGTCTCGTCGCTGCAGTCCCGGCGCTCTCCTCGACCGTGTCCTCGTTGCTGGTCGCCAGGGCCCGCACCAGGGTCCACGGTGGTTGGCTGGTCTACGCGGGGATGTTCGTGTTCGCAGCAACCTTCGTAATCATGGGCGTGGCCTCGCTCTGGGTGCTCGTGGCTGCAGCGGCTCTATACGGCCTTGCCGAGGGACTCACCATCCCGACGATGCAGGACCTTGTTGCCGACGAGGCGCCAGAGCACCTCAGGGCAGTGGTCCTGGCAGCATGGGTGGGCGCCGTCCGCGTCGGTCAGACAGTTGGACCCATCGGTGTGACCATGGCCCTCGGCTACTGGTCAACCGGGAGCGTTCTCGTGTTCTCGGGCCTGGCACTCTTCGTCGTCAGCGTTGTCGCCACGCTGACCCATACCCTCGTTCCCCGAAACGGCGGCAGGCAGCCGGCACTCAGCGGTTAGATTCGACCCCGTGACGATGCGCCTGCAGGTGATAGGTGGTGGCCAGATGGGTGAGGCCCTGGTGGGGGGTCTCGTGGCATCGGGATGGGCCGCAGCCGGCGAGATCCACGTCGTTGAACCCGACGGCGACCGTCGAATCGAACTGGAGTCGTCCGTCCCCGGGCTGACCTGTGGTGTCGAGCCACTGAGCGGTACCGATGCCCTGATCGCCGTCAAGCCCCACATCGTGGCGTCGGTGTGTGCCGCTCTCAATGCGGTTGGCGTGGGCAGGGTTCTCTCGATCGCGGCGGGCGTCCGTCTCGACACCCTCGAAGAGGGCCTCGGTACCGGGGCGGCCGTGGTGCGTGCAATGCCCAACACCCCGTCGCTGGTGGGCGAGGGTGCTGCAGCAATCGCTGCTGGCACAAGCGTCGGCGACGAGGACCTCCGTTGGGCATCAGAGATACTGTCGTCCGTCGGAACGGTCGTTGTCGTGGACGAGCCGATGCTGGATGCCGTCACCGGGCTCTCCGGGTCGGGCCCCGCCTACCTGTTCCTGTTGGCTGAAGCCCTCATTGATGCCGGTGTCGCCCAGGGCCTTCCCCATGGGACAGCAACGGCGCTCACCGAACAGATGCTGATCGGTGCCGCAACCCTGCTGCGAAAGTCTGATGCAGTGCCGTCGGTGCTGCGACGGAACGTCACGTCCAAGGGCGGGACAACCGCTGCGGGCATCGCCGTGTTCGAGGCGGCTGACTTCTCCGGGTTGGTCGCAGCGGTGGTATCGGCCGCCAGCGAACGGTCCCGGGAACTGGGAGGAACCTGAGGGTGGGTCGCTGCTACGACACCCTCTCGTTTCTTTCCGACTACGGGACCGACGACGAGTTCGTCGGCGTGGTCCACTCCGTGGTCCGCAGCATCGCACCACACCTGGCGATCGTTGACGTCACGCACGGCATCCCTGCACACGACGTGCGCGCTGGTGGTCTCACGCTGGCCCGCAGTGCCCAGTACCTGTGCCCGGGCGTCGTCCTCGCCGTTGTCGATCCGGGTGTAGCAACCTCCCGGCGCGCCGTTGCCATCGAGGTTGGTGACGGCGAGTCCGTACTGGTCGGACCTGACAACGGTCTCCTGGCGCCGGCTGTGGCCCTGGTCGGCGGAGCTACAAGGGCAGTTTCGCTGACCGGCACCGAATACCATCTGCCCGCTCCCGGCCCCACCTTTGCCGGCCGTGACCTGTTCGCACCGGTTGCAGCACACCTCGCCAACGGTGTGGACCTTGGCGAGTTCGGTGAGGCCGCCGACCCGTCGACCCTCCTTCCAGGTGTCATGCCCGTATCTGCAGCCGAGGACGACGGCCTCCATGCAGAGGTTCTCTGGGTGGACCGGTTCGGCAATATTCAGCTGAACGTGGGTCCCGACGAACTCGGCGACGTTGTGGGCCAGGTAGGTGGCCGGTGCCAGGTCAGGAGTTCCGGATCGGCAAGGCCGGTCGTGAGGGTTGTCGCCTTCGATGAGGTACCCGCTGGGGGCCTCGGGCTACTCGTGGATTCCTACGGGTTGGCGACGCTCGTGGTCGACCGGGCGTCGGCAGCGGTCGACCTGGGCGTGTCGGCCGGCGATGCTCTGGTGCTGACACCGACCGCTGACGACCCGGGGTCCGTCACCAGCGTCGACTTCGGAAGGAACGAACCCGTCTGATGCGGTTCGGGACGACAATTGTCACGTCGATCCTGCTGGCCGCCATCCTGGGTGCCGCAGTCGTCCAGTTCGTACTGCTGCTCGACTAGTTGTCGGCCCGCACGTTGCCGGCGCTTGTCGCCGTGAGGGCACCGGCGAAGATGAGGGCAATGCCGATCACCATCGAAATGGAAAAGCCGGTCATCTCGTCAACCACCGAGTTGAGGAGCCCACCGAGGCTGAGCGTGACGGCACCCAGTGCAATCAGCACGTTTCCGCTGCCACCTCTGACAGCAGATGCGCCACCGGCTCGGAAGAGGCGGATCGCAGACCAGACCGAACCTCCGATTACGACCAGTGCGCCGACCGATGACGCCAGGGCCGCTGCGATTCTCGGCCCGGCTCCGAACACCTCGCTGCCCTGTGGCAGTTCGCCGGCGATGAAGGCACCTGTGGTTGGCGCTATCAACACGATCCCGGCGCCAAAGGCACATGCTACGACGGTGACAAGGGCAATCCGATCGGCCCTGGGCCGCGGCACCATCAGGTAGACGGTTCCCAGTGCCAGGATCGGAACGTTGAGGACGGCCCCGAAGATGTAGAAGGCCCGGAACGGCCCGGCCGACCAGCCCACGGATGCACCCAGCCACATGGAACCGGCACCCAGGCTGAACAGCAGGAGTGCCACGGCCCATGCCATGTCCTGGGGCCTGTGCCTGTCCAGCCAGCGTTCCAGGACGGTGGCTGTGAAACCAAGCGAGATGAGCGTGGCTGCGGAGGCGAGGGCGATCTGGATGCTCACGCAGGAGCACGGTACGGCCCGCGGCAGCAATCCGCCATCCCGTGTCGGGGATGGTGGGCCAGAGTCATCAGGACGTGACCTGTGAAGGAGTGCACAAGCGCCTAGCGTTGGGCCATGGCAGGCGGCGGCAGGACACCCGACGGAGACCTCCCCGTGCCGGGGATGGGCATTGTCCGACCAGACGGGTCCTCCTCGCCCATCCCCGAAGCGACCCTTGCACGCCTGCCCGTCTACATGCGGGGCCTGGTCGAGGTGGCCGACGAGGGAATCACCACAGTTTCGTCCCGCCAACTCGCCGACCTGGCAGGAGTGAATGCCGCAAAGGTACGCAAGGACCTCTCCCACCTGGGGGCCCATGGCAAGCGTGGGGTCGGCTACGACGTCGATCGCCTGCTTGCCGAGATAGGTGGGGCACTCGGTGGCTCGGTGAAACCAGTGGTGATCGTCGGGGCCGGGAACCTTGGCAGGGCACTCAGCAGATACGACGGCTTCGTTGCCGGGGGGTTCCCGGTGGTCGCCATCGTCGACTCCGACCGCTCCCTTGAGGGTCTAAAGATCTCGGGAGTGTCAGTTACACACGTCGACCGCATGGACGAGGTGGTGGTAGCCACGGGCTGTCGACTGGGCATCGTCGCCACCCCGGCCCACGCAGCCCAGGAGGTCGTTGACCGCCTCGTGGCAGCAGGCCTGCAATCGATACTCAACTTCGCACCGGTCGTGGTCTTGGTTCCTCCCGAGGTCCAGTTGCGCAAGGTCGACCTGGCAACCGAGTTGCAGATTCTGGGCTACTACGAGCACGTTCGAACCTCGAGCGAGGCCTCCGAGCAGGCTGCCGGATGAGAGTCATCCGAGGGGATGGCCCCAGGGGGTTGGCACCAGGGGGTCTGTTCGGGAATGCTGGGTGCCGTCATCCCCGATTCGATAGGCAGTCGAGAAACAGGAGCACCTCTTCGTGTCGGTTGTAGTCGTTGGGTTGAACCACCGCACCGTGCCACTCGACCTGCTCGAGCGGATGACGGTTCCATCTTCACTGCTTCCAAAGGCGCTTGCAGATCTGGTTTCCCGTGAGCACGTCACCGAGGCCGTGCTGCTCTCCACGTGCAACCGTATCGAGGTCTACGCCTTCGCAGAGAAGTTCCACGGCGGCTACCAGGACATCCGCAACTTCTTTGCCGAGGCCTCACACATGGCCCCCGAGGACTTTTCCGACCACCTCACCGGCCTCTACGACGCCGACGCAGTCCGACACCTCTTCGCTGTCGCCTCCGGGCTGGACTCGGCGGTGCTCGGTGAACACGAGATTCTGGGCCAGGTCCGTACGTCATGGGAGGTGGCTGCCGACGAGGGTGCCGTCGGCCCGGTGCTGAACCCCATGTTCAGGCATGCCCTCGAGGTCGGCAAGCGGGTACGTACCGAGACAGCCATCTCCCGGAACATCACATCGGTCTCGCAGGCAGCCGTGGCGATGGCCGGCGAACGGCTCGGAGGCCTCACCGGCCGGAGGGTTCTGGTTGTCGGCGCCGGCGAAATGGGCGAAGGCCTGGCAAGGGCTCTGCACGGTGGCGGAGTATCCGAGATTCTCGTTGCCAACCGCACGTGGGAGCGGGCCGTCGAGGTTGCCACCAGGCTGGGTGGAACGGCAGTGCGGCTCGACGAATTGCCGCAGCACATCGCCGAGGTCGACGTACTACTCACCTCAACAGGTGCGTCATCGGTGATCCTCGAACACGGTGACATCGACGGGATCGTCGGCAGCCGTGACGGTCGCGAGCTCCTGATCGTCGACATTGCGGTTCCCCGCGACGTCGACCCGGCGGCCGGTGACTTTGATGGCGTGACCCTCCTCGATATGGACGACCTGCGCGCCTTCGCCGATATGGGAATCAGGGAACGTCGGCGCGAAATCACAGCCGTCGAGGCGATTGTCGACGTCGAGTTGAACCGGTACGTAGATGAGTCCACCGCCCGGTTGGTGGCTCCGCTCATCGCCCAGTTGCATGGTCGGGCCGACCAGGTTCGTACGGGCGAACTGGAGAGGCTGGCCAACCGGCTCGGCGAACTGGACGACCGCCAGCGGGCTGCCGTTGAAGCACTGGCGGTCGGCATAGTCGGAAAGCTGCTGCACGAGCCGACGGTCCGCATGAAGGATGCCGCCGGCACCGCACGTGGTGAGCGCCTGGCCGAGGCGATGCGCGACCTCTTCGACCTCTAGGCGGAGGCGACCGGCCGTGCGCATCCGGGTGGCTACCCGGGGCAGTGCCCTGGCCCTTTGCCAGGCCGACCGCGTCTCCTCGCTCCTGGTCCGGACCCTTCCAGGGGTAGAGGTCGAGGTCGTCATCGTTGAAACCACGGGGGACCGTGACAAGACGACACCCCTGGAGCAGATGGGGGGGCTCGGGGTGTTCGTTAAGGAGGTCCAGTTGGCGGTCCTCGACCACCGCGCCGATCTGGCCGTCCACTCTGCCAAGGACCTTCCCGGCGGCCGGACAGATGGGCTGAGCTTGGCAGCCGTACCCGAGCGTGCAGACCCACGCGATGTCCTGGTGGGCTGTCGCCTGACCGACCTCCCCGAGGGTGCCACCATCGCCACGGGGTCCATCCGTCGACGGGCCCACCTCGCCAACCACCGGCCCGACTTACGGTTCACGGGCCTACGGGGAAACATCGGAACCCGCCTCGAGAAGGCCCGAGAGGTCGACGCTGCCGTCATGGCCAAGGCTGCTCTTGACCGTCTGGGTCTGTGCCCAGAGGTCGTGGACCCCCTGGATCCGGCGATCCTCCTTCCCCAGGTGGGCCAGGGAGCATTGGCGGTCGAATGCAGGGCCGACTACGAACTGTTCGAGGCACTTGAAGGCATGGATGACCCGGTCGCCCGGCGAGCCGTCGAAGCAGAGAGGGCCTTCCTCGTGGAACTGGGCACCGGTTGCGACCTGCCGATAGCTGCACACGCCCGCCCGGCCAGCGACGATCACCTCGGACCGGAACTCACGGTGACCGGCGCAATCGCATCGCCCGACGGAGCGATCCTCGTAAGGGAGGAACGTACCGGCACCGATGGCCCGGCCATCGGGCATGCAATAGCCAGGCACCTGCTCGATGAGCGTGGTGGCGCCGAGTTGATGGCACGGTCGTGAACGGGCCACTTTCAGGTACCACGCTCGTAGTAACCAGGGCGGCCGACCAGGCCGCCACCCTTTCGGCAGCGCTGGCTGAAAAGGGTGCTGCCGTCGTCGAGTTGCCGGTGATCGCCATTACCGATCCGGTAGACGGAGGAGAAGCACTTGAGGCGGCGGTGAGGGGTCTCAGCACCTATGACTGGGTCGTGGTGACCTCGCCCAACGGCTCACACCGTCTCGTTGAGGTGATCTCCTCCCAGAGCCCGACCTCTGAAGGCAGAGGGCGCCCGCGGTTTGCTGCAATCGGGCCCAGAACGGCGGCGCCGCTTCTCGAGGCCGGCCTGGCCGTCGAGCTTGTTCCCGACCGGGCGGTCGCCGAGGCCCTCCTAGGTGTGTTTCCGGCACCCCCTCCGGGAGGTCGTGTGCTGGTGCCACGGGCAGAGGTCGCCAGGCCGGTTCTGCCCGATGGCCTGCGTGCTGCTGGCTGGAAGGTCGACGTGGTCACCGCCTACCGCAACGTGGCACCACACGTCGACCCCGACATCTTGGAACGGGCCCGTCGAGCAGACGTCGCCACGTTCACCTCGGAGTCAACCGTGCGTCGCTACGTCGACATTGCGGGTGGACCGGTACCGCCCGATGCCGTCTGCATCGGTCCGATCAGCGCCACCGCCGCACGGGACCTGGGCTTTCGGGTCATCGAAGCGGACCCCCACTCGGTTGCCGGAATGGTCGAAGCCGCATGCACGCTGGCCGGGTCCTGAGCAGACCTTCGTAGGCTCCTACGGTGACCTTTCCCGAACAGAGGCCCCGTCGCCTTCGCCGTACCGCTGCCATGAGGCGGATGGTCGCCGAGACCCGCCTGTGTGTAGATGACCTGGTGGCACCGCTGTTCGTCCGGGAGGGCATAGCTGACCCTGCGCCCATCTTGTCCCTACCCGGGGTAGTGCAGCACTCCCGGTCAAGCCTCCGCGACGAGGTGGCCGAGCTGAGAGACATGGGGATCCCCGCCGTGATCCTGTTTGGGATTCCTGAGAGCAGGGACCCGGTCGGGTCAGAGGCCTGGAACTCCGACGGTGTCGTCCAGGTCGCACTTCGCGACCTCCGCGACGACCTGGGCGACGACATGGTCCTCCTCGCCGATCTCTGCGTCGACGAGTACACCGACCACGGCCACTGCGGTGTCGTCGCAGACGACGGAACCGTCGACAACGATGCGACCCTTGAGCTTTACCAGAGGGTCGCGGTCGCCCAGGCCGAGGCCGGTGCAGACGTGTGTGCCCCCTCGGGGATGATGGACGGCCAGGTGGCGGCCATCCGCTCCGCACTCGATTCCTCCGGCCACGACCAGGTCTCGATACTGGCCTATGCGGCCAAGTACGCCTCCGCCCTGTACGGACCGTTCCGTGACGCAGTTGACGTCGAGATAGCCGACGGCGGTGACCGGCGCGGGTACCAACAGGACCCACCCAACGCCCGCGAAGCCCTGTCTGAGATACGTGCCGACCTGGCCGAGGGTGCCGACATGGTCATGGTCAAGCCGGCGCTGGCGTACCTGGACGTTGTCGCCCGGGTGAGAGACGAGGTGGACGTACCCCTTGCCGTCTACCACGTCAGCGGCGAGTACGCGATGGTCGAGGCAGCCGCTGCCAACGGCTGGCTCGACGGTGACGCCGTTGCAATGGAGCACCTGTTGGCGATCAAGCGGGCCGGTGCCGATTTCATCCTCACCTATCTGGCACGTAGGGCAGCACAGCTGATCGGGTCATGACCGGTTCAAACGCATCGCTCTTCCGGCGTGCGCAGAGGGTCACCCCCGGTGGTGTCAACTCACCGGTTCGGGCCTTCGGCTCGGTCGGCGGCACCCCGTATTTCGTGGAGCGGGGCGAAGGACCCTACGTGTGGGACTCCGAGGGCCGCCGCTACATCGACTACGTGCAGTCATACGGCCCCGGCATCCTGGGCCACGCCCACCCGACCGTTGTAGAGGCCGTTGCCGTCGCCGCCGGCGACGGAACCAGCTTCGGTGCACCGACCGAGGCCGAGGTCATTTTGGCCGAGATGGTCGTTGACCGCATCGCCGGGCTTGAGTCAGTCCGGTTCGTTTCGAGCGGCACCGAGGCCACAATGTCAGCGATCAGGCTGGCACGCGGGGCCACGGGCCGACCCCGGATCGTGAAGTTCGCCGGCTGCTACCACGGCCACTCCGATGCCCTGCTTGCAGCAGGAGGAAGCGGGGTGGCGAACCAGGGTCTCACGGGGTGTGACGGCGTGACTGTCGGAGCGGTGGCCGACACGGTGGTCGCTCCCTACAACGTCGTTCCTGAACTGGACGACACCGTGGCAGCGGTAATCGTCGAACCGGTGGCGGCGAACATGGGGCTCGTGGCCCCGGCTCCCGGATTCCTCGAGGGACTTCGGTCGGCGTGCGACGCCACCGGTGCCCTGTTCATCTTCGACGAGGTGATCACTGGCTTCAGGCTGGCCCGCGGCGGCGCCGCCGACCACCTGGGCGTCACCCCGGACCTCTGGTGCTTCGGCAAGGTCATCGGTGGCGGCCTACCAGTCGGAGCCTTCGGCGGCTCCACCGACCTCATGTCGAACCTTGCACCCCTGGGTGGCGTCTACCAGGCGGGCACGCTTTCAGGCAACCCCCTTGCAATGGCAGCCGGCCGTGCCACCCTCGACCTCCTCGACCAGGGTGCATACGACCGTCTGACCAGCACCTCGCGCAGGCTCGCCGTGGGCCTCGCAGCGGCGTTCACCGACGTTGGACTGGCCTGCGTCATGCCACGCATAGGGTCGCTTCTGGGTGTGTTCTTCGGTGATGTGGAACCCACTGACTTCGACGAGGCATCCCGCCTGGCCGACAACGGCGTCTACCCCAAGGTCTTCCACGCCCTCCTGGAGAGAGGGGTTGCGTGGGCACCGGGTGCCTACGAGGCCCTGTTCCCGAGCCTCGCCCACACTGATGCCGTGGTCGACGAGACGATATTGATCGCAGCTGAGGCGGCTGTGGCAGTGGCATCGGATCTCACCTGAGCGTCGAGAGCCAGGGGCCGGTCAGGCGGAGCGGCCCCGCAGTTTCAGGTAGCGCCTGATCAGCGAGTTGGTCGAGGAGTCATGTGTCAGACGTCCCTCGTCGCCGCCAAGTTCAGCGGCAATGCGTACCGACAGGGACTTGCCCAACTCGACACCCCACTGGTCGAACGGGTTGATCCCCCAGATGGCGCCAGCGACCACCGTACGGTGCTCATAGAGGGCGACCAATTGCCCCAGGACCGACGGTGTCAACTCTGGTGCCAGGATCGTGGTGCTGGGCCGGTCACCGGGGAAGGTGCGGTGGGCCACCAGGTCAGGCGGTACTCCGGTGGCTGCGGCCTCGTCGGCTGTCAAGCCAAAGGCCAGGGCCTCGGTCTGAGCGAAGAGGTTCGCCATCAGGGCGTCGTGGTGGGCGAGACGCGGGTCAGCGACCGGTTGGGCAAAGCCGATCAGGTCACACGGAACCACATCGGTGCCCTGGTGGAGCATCTGGAAGAAGGCGTGTTGGCCGTCTGTACCGGCGGCACCCCAGACCACTGGACCTGTCTGCCCGGCAACGAGGCTGCCGTCGGCGCCGGTCCGCTTTCCGAGGCTCTCCATCGAGACCTGCTGGAGCCACGGGGGAAACCCGCCGAGTTGGCTGCTGTAGGGCACCACCGCCAGCGACGATGCCCCTAGGAAGGACCTGTGCCAGACGTCGAGCAGCCCCAGCAGCATCGGCCCGTTCGAGTCCGGGGTCGACGAGGCAACGTGGTCGTCGACCATCCCCATCCCGGCGAGCATCTCGGTAAAGGCATCCGGGCCAACAGATGCCATCACGCTCAGGCCGATTGCTGACGGCAGCGAAAAACGGCCCCCCACCCAGTCAGGGACCTGAAATGTGAGTTCGGGGCTGATCCCAAAACCAGTGGCGAGATCCGTTGCGGCGGTGGCAGCGGCCATGTGGGTCGACACGTCGCCGCCAACCCCGTCAACCAGCCAAGCCCGGGCAGTCTCAGCCGCGACCATCGTCTCGGCGGTGGTGAAGGTCTTGGAGCAGACGAGGATCAGCGTCGTGGCCGGGTCCAGGCCATCAAGGGCTCTCTCAATCTCGGCACCGTCCAGGTTCGACGCGAAGCGAATGTCAAGCTCCGGGTGGGCAAGGTGTGCCAGTGCAGCCGTCGCCATAGCTGGGCCCAGGTGCGAACCACCGATGCCAAGACTCACCAGGGCGTTGATCGGCCTACCGGTGGCACCTTGCAGTCGACCACTACGCAGGCGTTTGGCGACATCGGCCATCCGACCGAGGGTCTCTCGGACGACGGGTGCCACATCGGTTCCATCGACCATGACGGCCGTGCCGGCCGGTGCCCGGAGAGCGGTGTGGAGGGCCGGCCTGTCCTCAGTCGTGTTGACCCTCTCACCCGACAGCATCCGTCCGATGAAGCCGGGTACGTCCCGCTGCGCAGCGAGGTCGATAAGCAGGGAGATGGTCTCGTCGGTGACCGGCTGTTTTGAGTAGTCGACCCACAGGTCGCCCACGCCGACCGCCAGCCTCTCGCCGCGTTCCGGGTCGGCTGCGAACAGGTCGCGGAGTGATCCGTCGACCAGTTGGTCGCGGTGTTGTTCAAGGTCCGACCAGGCGACTCCGCCGTCGGCTTCAGATCCGGTCACGAGGGACATTCTCCCCGCTCAGCCGCCAGACCGTGCGGCATTACCCGATCCGGACCTCAGGTGGCGAGAAATCAGACGCGGTCGAGGGAGCCTGCGGTGGTATCCGGGCGTACCTGTCCGGCACCATCCGAACGGCTGCAGCCAGTGCCCTGTAGGCGGTCTCGGAATAGCCGATCTCGCCATCGCGGAGGAGGTTGGCCATGACCCGTAGCGCCCATTCCATCAGCGGCCGGGAGCGCATGCCGACCCTTGTCAGTTCCCGAATCAGAGCAGGGCTGCCGATCACCCTGGCAAAGATGCAGGCCATCTTGAAGTAGGCCCCGTACTCGTCATCGAGCATCCCCGGGTAGCGGGCTAGTACCGAATCGCCCCGTGCGGCAGCCTCGCCAATCAGCCCGGCGGCGAGTCGACCCGTCTCGAAGGCGTAGTCGATTCCCTCGCCGTTGAAGGGGTTGACCGAGCCTGCGGCATCACCTACCAGCAGCCAGTTGGGGCCGGCCTTCGGGCCGACTGAGCCTGCCATCGGCAGCCGGCCGCCAGTTGGGGCGGCGATCGGGCGGGTGGGGTCGATCTGCCAGTGGCTGGGGAGGGTGCAGGCGAACTCCTCGAACAGGTGGGTGGTGTTCACCGACCGGTAGTCGCGGAAGGTCGAGAGTAGGCCTATGCCGACGTTGATCGTGCCGTCGCCTACCGGGAAGATCCACCCATATCCGGGCATGGTGGTGCCCCTGCGGTCCCTGACGTCAAGCGCCGACTCGATCCACGGATCGTCATGCATCGGGCTCTCGAAGTAACCCCGGATGGCCATGCCCATCGGGTAGGAGCGGTCGCGTGAAGTTCCAAGCGCCCTGCCGAAGCGTGAATTGGCACCGTCTGCCACGACCACGAATCGCGCAAGGGTCGGCCTTTCGACGCCGGTCTCCCGGTCGACAACGACCGCTCCCGAAATGCGACCTGACCCCGTCGGATCGGAGCCGTCTACGGGCTGGTTGGCCTCGATGGGCCTGACGGCATCTGTTCCCTCGAGCAGGGTTGCTCCTGCAAGCACGGCGTGCCGGGCGACGAACGTGTCCAGGTCGGAGCGGCGAATCACAAAGCCGTAGGACGGGAATACGGGATGGTTGGGCCATCCCATCTCTAAGGTGCGCTCATGGGCGACGACCCTGAGCCCGTCGAAGCGGTGGTAGCGCTCAAGGTGCTCGCCAAGGCCCATCGCTTCGAGTTGGTGGACCGCCCGCGGTGTAAGGGCATCGCCACAGGTCTTCTCACGGGGGAACACCTTGCGCTCGACAACGACCGTGTCGAGGCCGGCGCTGGCTGCCCAGTAGGCGGTTGCCGCCCCCGCTGGTCCGCCACCGATGACCAACAGGTCGTGGACGTGGTCAGGCATGACTGGAGGATCCTGTGTAGGCGGGGATCATGTCGGCCTCCCGGATAGGAGAGCCTGTCACTGGCTCAGCCGGTCGCCAACTGGTCGTCTGTTCCGAACGAGGCAGACCGCAACAGGTTGAGAACCTCGTCGACTGTGACGGTTTCGGGATCGAGGTGGCCCTCGAGGTCCATGTCGCCCGAGTGGATGGCCTCGTCCATGGCTTCGGCAAGGCTTTCATCGAACTCGGAGTGGCTCAGGTGGGCTCGCTCGTAGAGCACCACCCCGATCAACTCCTCTGTTGTCAGGGCGGCACCGAAGCCGGGCATTCCGCCAGCCACCACACGGCCGGTGGCTTCGTCTCCGTACGGGTTGCCGAGGCCCACACCGGTCGATCCTGATACGACCCAGACGATGTGTTCGGCAGGCGTCGGGAACGTGGCGAGCATCTCACCTTCTGTCATTGCCGGTCCGGCACCACCCTCGCCACCGGCTCCGTGGCAGGCGGCACAGCTTGCTTCGTAGACGTGGGCGCCGTCGGCGAGTAGCCCGGCTGAGCCGGACTCGGGGGGCCGTTCAAGGGTTCCCACGTAGGTGATAGCCCAGATCGGCAGCAGGATCAGCGTGCTTGCGGCCCACCACGGGATCTTCTTCCGACCGGTAGCCGCAGCGTTGTACGGAGCCGCCGGTGCGGAGGGGGTCGGCTCTGCCGGTTCAGGCACGCTGGGTGCCTCGGCAGCGGCCGGGACGGAAACGGAGCCAGCTGTCGAAGCCGGGTCGGCAGCCTTCTCTGTCGGCTCGTCGGCGGTGGAGCCGCGGGCTTCGCGTGAGCGCTTCAGGAGGTGCTCGGGAATCTCAGTCAACGTGGTCTCCGGGGCGACGTGGTGTTCGGTTCAGTCGGTGTGCGGTGGGCCCGACACCGACCGCTGATCGGACAGGTGCAGGCTAGCTGGCACTGTAGGTCGTCCGGCGCCGATCCGGACAAGCCAGATGGTCTGTGTCCGGGTAGTCGCAACGTGCCCGGTGTGGTAGACACACCGTCTGTGCGGGGGTGCCACGACGGGATCAACTGAGGGTCGCGGAGTCCCTGGACCACCCACTAGCATGGGGCGGGCACAGCGCTTGTGCATCGCTTCACTAAGTCGCTGCAACCACCCAGTCGCCGAGACCTGCCGAGGAGGAGCCTGAACGATGGTCGCGTTCGTTGTATCCGTCATCGTGCTGGCTCTCATGGTCGCCGGCGCCGGTGCATACCGTGACCGCTGCCCCGCCGACAAGGACTTCACCTGGGGCGAGGCCATGCTCTTCGCCACCTACGTTTTCATGATCATGTTCTGGGTCTACGGCGTTGTCCCACACCAGTGGCTGACCTGGGCGGACAGCGAACTCAACTGGCGCCCTGACCGCTTCCTCGTCGGACCGTCGCTGCCGTGGACCGGCGAACAGGGCATCGTCGAGTGGGTCCTTCCCTTCACCATGACCTACGAGGTGATCCGCGACATCGTCGCTGTGATCATCTACCTCGTCGGCATCGGCGGCAACGCCGTGCTCTGGAAGAAGTGGCAGAACCGGGGCGCAGAGGTTGCCGAACCCACACCAACCTCCGAATACGGCCGGCCGCTGGTACGCGAGGGGGCCGGAACATGAGCGTCATCGACGCCAACCCGGCACATCCGATGTTTGTCGACGACTACACACTTCGCGAGGTCGATGCCGCCTGGATGGCCACGGCGGTGAAGCTCAAGCAGTTCATCCACATTGACCAGTCCGAGTGCATCATGTGCGAGGGCTGCGTCGACATCTGCCCCTGGAAGTGCATCCACATGGTCAGCCCCGACGTCATCGTCGAGGCGGTCGGAACCGGAATGCCCGGCGACGACCCCAGCGACAACGTCATCTTCACCATCGACGACGACGTCTGCACCCGCTGCGCCCTGTGTGTCGATCGCTGTCCCACCGGTGTCATCATCCTCGGAAAGATGAGCGACCCACCGGCAGACGGCGACACACACCAACGCGCCAACAGCCATGGCTATGGCTACGGCATGCGCCTCGGCTGATCGGCGGTAGGCGGGAACTATGCGCAACATGAACACCCACACAGGTTCACAGGAGAACGACGACAGTGGTCGATAGCAACGGCAGCAAGCCGACCGGACAGGCGCTGGCAGAGCGCGTTCAGGGATCACAGGCCTGGGGATCCATCTTCAGGCCCGGTTCCATCTTCCGGAAGGGCTACAGCGACAGCCCCCGGAACCGGTCATACGTGATCATGAACAGCGTCCTCTACCACCTGCACCCTGTGAAGGTGAAGAGGCACGCCGTAAAGGTGAGCTACACGCTGTGCCTGGGCGGGTTGAGCTTCTTCCTGTTCATCCATCTCACGGTCACCGGCATCTTCCTGATGTTCTTCTACCGGCCCACAGCGGCCCAGGCGTGGAATGACATCCTGACACTTCAGACGTCGGTCGGCTTCGGCCTCCTCGTGCGCAACATGCACCGGTGGGCTGCCCACCTCATGGTCCTCTCGGTGTTCCTCCACATGGCCCGGGTCTTCTACCACGGCGCCTACAAGCCGCCTCGGGAGTTCAACTGGGTGGTAGGGGTGATGCTGCTGCAGCTCACCCTGCTTCTCTCGTTCACCGGGTACCTGCTGCCCTGGGACCAACTGGCGCTTTGGGCGGTGACAGTCGGTACCAACATGATGGGCTTCACGCCGGTGTTCGGGCCACAGGTGAGGTTCGTCCTCCTGGGCGGGGTCGAGATCGGCACCGACACCCTGCTGCGCTGGTACGTACTCCACGTGCTGATGTTGCCCTTTGTGACCGTGATCTTCATGGCAATCCACTTCTGGCGCGTCCGCAAGGACGGCGGCATCTCCGGACCGCTCTAGGCCAGGGACACGACGATGACTGAAATCCCCGAACACCTGCGCAAGCGTGCCGACGAGGCCCGCCAGAAGGCTGCGGCGGCATCCGGCGCCGACAAGCCAGCCGACGCGGCCCCATCCGAGACGACAGCCCCCGATGCCGAATCCGGCGGTTCAACCGAAGGCCGAATCCCGGTTCACCTGCTCGACCGCAGCAAGGCAGTAGCCAACCAACCGGCTCCAGACGCCGATCCGGCTCCGGCCGGTGGCGGAACACCCGCGCCGAGCAGCGGCCCCGACGGGCACAACCAGCGCCTCCTCACCGTCGTCAAGTCCGGCTCGATCCAGGACGCCAAGTCGGTTCCCCAGGACAAGGTGCACGTCTGGCCCCACCTGCTGGTGGCTGAGTTCCTGGCAGCCCTGGCCGTCACCCTGTTCCTGCTGGCGTTCTCGATCTTCGTCAACGCACCCCTGCTCGACCTGGCGAACTTCAACCAGACCCCCAACCCGTCAAAGGCACCCTGGTACTTCCTCGGACTCCAGGAGATGCTCACCATGTTCCACCCGATGGTGGCGGGCGTGACCATCCCCGGTATCGGCCTCATCCTCCTGGCGATGGCGCCCTACATCGACAAGAACCCCTCCAAGGCACCCGAGGACCGCAAGTTCGCCATCTCGCTCATGACCGTCCACCTAATGTTCTGGGCCGTTCTCGTGATGATCGGCTCGTTCTTCCGCGGTCCCGGCTTCAACTTCATCTTCCCATGGAACAGCGGCCTGTTCTTCGAACTGTGATGTCCATGCCCACCCACCTCGCGGCCTCAGGCCGGAACCCCGGGAGCTGATCCGTGGTAGTCGTGATCCCAATCGTCCTGCTCGTGGCGCTCGCAGGGGTGCTGCTTGTAGGAACATCCCGGCGACGTGAACAAAGGGCGGCCGGCCTGTCCCGCGAGGCCCGTCGCAGCGACAAGGCCAGCCTCGTCCTTTCGGCAGGTGACGGCGACACTGCCCCAACTGGCCGCCAGGTGGAACAGGAAGCCATCGCAACCAGGAAGGTGGTAGACGCGCCGGTCGTCGAGTCGGCACCCGCCGAGCCGTTCGTGGCACCCGACCCGCTGGCCCTGGGCGTGTCCCGCCGGCAGTTCTTCAATCGCAGCATCGTGGGCATGATGGGCCTCGGCCTCTCCGGCTTCGGCGGCGCATGCATAGCCTTCCTCTGGCCACAGGGCGTGAGCGGCTTCGGCTCCAAGATCAAGGTCGGCAACATGATCGAGCTTCTGGCCGAGATCAAGGACAAGAACGGCTTCGTCTACAGGCCCGAAGGCCGAATGTGGATCACCGCGTATCCGAACGGCGCCGTGGAAAAAGCCCGGACGGCCTACTCCTCACCTGAGTTGACCGGCATGGCGGCCGGGGTCGAGAGCGGATTTGAGAGCGGGGTCGTCGCCCTGTACCAGAAGTGCCCCCACCTGGGCTGTCGGGTACCCGAGTGCGTGTCGTCGCAGTGGTTCGAGTGCCCCTGCCACGGTTCCCAGTTCAACCAGGTCGGAGAAAAGCGCGGAGGACCCGCACCGAGGGGCATGGACCGGTTCGCCATGACCGTGGCCGACGGCGTGCTCACGGTTGACACCGGCACGATCGTCCAGGGACCCCCCATTGGAATCAACACCACCGGCCAGGAGGCCGAGGGTCCGCACTGCATAGGCGCCGCCGGCGGCCACTAGGCCCGCCCCGTCAGGAGACCAACGAGACAACCCGATGATCCTCGCAGCAAGCACACAACGCACAGTCGGCCTGGTGCTGGCCGTTCTCGTGATGGTCGGGCTCGTCGTATACATGCTCTTCAACTTCCGTATCGGAAAGCGCGAGGTCGGCTCCGAGATCGACCTGGCTGCCAACCGGACACCCCATGTCGACGACCTCGAGCTGGAAACCAGGGTGCTCGATCGGAGTCTCGCCTGGTCGCTCGTCACGCTCGCCGCCATCTCCCTGGTACTGCCCATGTACTGGCTGATGGAACCGGCCCGACAGGAGAACGCAGCCATCGACTGGGTCGGCCGCTTCGAGGTTAAGGGTGCCAGAATCTTCGAGGATGGTTGCGCCAACTGCCACGGACCAGGTGGTGTCGGTGGGGTGGCGGCCTTCACCATCGCGGACCCTGATGGCCAGTTCGTGGCTCAGGTCGACTGGAAGGCGCCCGCACTAACAACGGCCCTCTCCCGCTTCAGCGAGGCAGAGGTAACCGACATCCTCAACTACGGCCGTCCGGGCACCCCGATGCCGGCCTGGGGCCTGTCCGGCGGTGGCCCGCTGACCACCCAACAGGTCGAACAGCTTGTCGTGTACCTGCGGTCCATCCAGCTAGACCAGGACGCTGCTACGGCCGAGATCAACTCAGGTATCCGAGCCGGGGTAGGGGCCGTGGTAACGGCAGCCGATCCGTCCCTAACCGATCGCGATGACGTCGACGCAGCAATCGACACATGGCTCGAAGGTGCAACCGATCCGGCCAGTGACGACTACCTGTTGTACGGTGAACTTCTCTTCAACAACGCTTCGGCACAGGACGCCAACAACTGTGCCCGCTGCCATACCCCCGGCTTCTCCTTCGGGGCGACCAGCGAGGCCGCCACAGCCGACCTGCTCGAGGCGTGGCCGCGGCTGGCCGAGTCCGGGATACTCACCGGTTGGCAGCCTGGAGCAGGCCACGTGGGCCCTGACCTTGCCGGTGTCGAGGCCCACTTCTCAACGAGCCAGCGGCAGTCCGAGTTCATCCGCGCCGGGTCCGAGGTGGGCATCGGCTTCGGCAACGCACGGACCGGCTCGGGCGGCATGCCCGGATACGGCGGACGGGTCGATGATCTCGACGTGATCGGAACCGTCGAGCGCAGCCAGCTGCTCACGCCTGAACAGATTGACGCCATCGTGGCCTACGAGAGGAGCCTCTGATGAGTGCATTCGTCATGCTCGCAGGCCTCGCCTACAACCCGCACATCGCCGGGATCCTCGTCGTAGCAACGGGCGTAGTTGTTCTCATTGGATCCGTGTGGCTGCTGCTTGCCACCAACTCTGGCATAAGGGTCGGAACGCTGCTGGCCGTAACTGCCCTCATGGGGTGGATGTTCATCATGGGGTCCACCTGGTGGATGTATGGCAAGGGCTGGCAGGGGAACAGTCCCGCATGGATCACCGTTGACATCAACGTCGGTGACCTGGGCGCGAGCGGCCTGCCAGAGGCTAGGTTGCTGCCCAACCCCCGCGACCTGCCGTCCGGCTACGAAATGGTCGTGTCCTCAGGCGACACCAGGGCCGTAGCCGAATACGGCTCGCTCCCAACAGCCGACGAGTACCCCGACCTTCCCGTTGACGAACTCCAGATGCTTCGTGCAGATCGTCAGGTACGCAACGAGACGGTCACCAGATCCGAGCTGGCGGCAGTCGCACCAGAGGTGACAGCCGCCGCGGGCCTCGGCAACCTCGGCGGCTGGCGACTGCTGGCGACCACCGAGGCCGGCGATGCCCAGGCCCAGGCAGTTGCCGACGTGCTTTCACACAGTGACCTCGGGTTCGACTCCAGCGGTGACTTCAAGCTGCTGGACGCCTTTACCATGGGTGGCAAACCGACGCTGCCCAAGGATCCGAACCGGTGGGACCGCATCAGCCTCTGGGTCTTCAACTCTGCCCGCATTACCAACCCGGTCAAGTACACGGTCGTCCAGTTGCAGTCGGTAGTCGACCAGCCGACCATTCCCGGTGAGGCACCGCCACGGCCTGTCGCAGATGCCGATGAGCCCGTTGTCTCGGTGATCATGGTCCGGGACCTGGGCAGCGTCAGGCTCCGACCGGCACTCGTCACCATCGGATCGCTTCTGGTCTTCCTCGCCCTCTGCCATTGGCTCCATGTCCGTGACAAGGAGGTCATGGCACGGCGCAGGGAGTTCGAAGCGGCAGGAGCCTGATCTGTGGTGGCCGCCTGTAGAGCCGCTCGCCGGCGGCCGGGAGGTTGACGTGCTCGGCCAGTACCTGCCCCTTGTGTTCCTCTTTGCGCTGGCGTTCCTCTTTGCTGCGCTGAGCTTCTTCGCCTCACGGCTGCTGGCTCCACGCAGCCCCAACGACAAGAAGGAAGCCCCGTACGAGTGCGGGATAATCCCAGGGCGTGAAGCACCCGAGCGCTTCCCGGTGCGCTTCTTCCTGGTGGCGATGATCTTCATCGTGTTCGACATCGAGATCATCTTTTTCTACCCCTGGGCGATAGCGCACGGCGAGATCGGACTGTTCGGCCTCGTGTCCGTGTTCATCTTCTCGTTCGCCGTGTTCGAGTCGTTCGTCTACCTGATCGGCAACGGTGCCCTCGAGTGGGGACCGCTCAGCCGTGAAGCACCGGGCGGGGGTGTCGTGTCGGCAGGTCGCACCTCGTCGACAACGGTGTCGCGTGCAGGTATCCGCCAGGTGGGCCTCGAGGGACGACCCAGGGGCAACGCCTGATGCGACGCCTGCCGATCCTGGGTGACGTGTCCCGGGTGTCTGACGACGGCCTCGAGGGCCTCGAACACAACTTCGTGACGGCGCGCATCGAGGACCTCGTGAAGTGGTCCCGGGCACGCAGTTGCTGGCCAGCCACGTTCGGGTTGGCGTGTTGTGCGATCGAGATGATGGCCACCGGCGCCGCCCACTACGACCTGGCCCGCTACGGGATGGAGGTTTTCCGTGCCTCGCCCCGGCAGGCCGACCTGATGATCGTGGCTGGGCGGGTCTCGCAGAAGATGGCACCGATACTGCGGCAGATCTACGACCAGATGATGGAACCCAAGTGGGTCATCTCCATGGGCGTGTGTGCATCGAGTGGCGGGATGTTCAACAACTACGCCATCGTCCAGGGCGTCGACCAGGTGGTTCCCGTTGACGTGTACGCCCCGGGTTGCCCGCCAGGACCCGAGACCCTCATGCACGCCATCCTCACCCTCCACGAAAGCATCCGTACCGGTGAGCTGACACGCCGCCGAGAGGCCAACGACGGCGGAGCGGCAATCCACGTTGAGCCCCCGTCCCCGGACGGCACTACGGAACAACCGGTCCACTTGGGTTCCCGATGACGACGACAGTTCCCGAGACGTCGTCCTTTGGTCAGCGGGTGCTGCACCCGTTGCCCGACCAGTTGTTCGCCACGGCCAGCGACCTGCGCGACGGGGGCTTCCTGACAGCGGTCGACGTGACCGCCGTCGACTACCTGGCACATCCGGGCCGAACCGACCTTCCAGCCGATGTCAGTCCCGAACGCTTCGAGGTCGTTGTGTTCTTGTACGCGCACCAGCGCCGCGAACGTGTGCGACTGCGTGTCCAGGTCCCCGTAGGCGATCCGGTCGTCCCTTCCCTGTTTGACCTGTTCCCTGGAACCGAGGCGATGGAACGGGAGGTCTTTGACCTCTTCGGTATCACGTTCGACGGCCACCCGGACATGACCCGGATTCTGCTTCCCGAGGAGTGGGAGGGCCATCCGCTCCGAAAGGACGTTGACACCGGCCGGATCCCCGTCCAGTTCAGGGAAGCCCCGGTGCAGCGGTGAGCATCGAAGCGCCGGAAGGCACCCACACGGACCTCGACAGCGCCGAACGGGTTCACCGTCGCGACGGCAGTGCTGTCCTGCGGGTCAGCGAGGCTGAGGCATTCGAACTGGCTGGCGATCCCGACAACCCCGACGATGACGAGCGCATGATCCTCAACATGGGGCCGTCACACCCTTCGACCCACGGTGTCCTGCGCCTGATGCTCGAGATGGAGGGCGAGACCGTGCTGCGGACCAAGCCGGTCATCGGCTACCTGCACACGGGAATGGAAAAGACTGGCGAGAACCTGAGCTACCTCCAGGGGCCCACGAACGTCACCAGGATGGACTACGCCGCTCCGCTGTTCTCCGAGTTGGCCTTTTCACTGGCCACCGAGAAGTTGCTCGGCATCGAGGTCCCTCCACGGGCCACATGGATCCGGATGCTCATGTGCGAGTTGAACCGGGTGGCCTCACACCTGTTGTTCCAGGCAACCAACGGCATGGACCTTGGCGCCGTCTCGATGATGGTCTACGGCTGGCGCGAACGCGAAGAGGTACTCCGATTCTTTGAGAAGGTCACCGGTCTCCGGATGAACCACAACTACATCCGACCCGGCGGTGTGGCGGCCGACCTTCCCGACGGATGGCAGGATGACGTTCGTCGGCTCCTGGACCTGATCCCGCCGAGGCTCGACGAGTACGACACCCTGCTGACCGGACAGCCCATCTTCCGGGAGCGCCTCCAGGGAGTCGGCGTCATGACACCCGCCGAGGCCCTTGCACTTTCAGCCACCGGCCCGATCCTGCGCTCGACCGGATACGCCTGGGACCTGCGGCGCGACGAGCCGTACCTGGCCTACGACCAGGTTGACTTCGATGTCCTCGTGGGTACCTACGGCGACTCCTTTGACCGGTTCGCCATACGCCTGAACGAGACACGTGAATCGCTGCGCATCGTCGAGCAGATCCTCGACCAGATGCCCAGCGGCGACTATCGCACCCAGGACAAGAAGGTCACGCCCCCACCCCGGGCCCGGATCGACGACTCCATGGAGGCCCTCATCCACCACTTCAAGATCTTCACCGAGGGATTCCATGTTCCCGAGGGCGAGGTCTACGTGGCGGTCGAGTCCCCCCGCGGCGAACTGGGCTGCTACCTGGTGTCCGACGGTGGGCCAAACCCCTACCGGATGCACATCCGGGGCCCCAGTTTCGTCAACCTCCAGACTCTTCCACACCTCATGGAGGGCGGCCTCATCGCCGACGCCGTAGCCGTGATCTCATCGGTGGACCCGATCATGGGCGAGGTGGACCGCTGATGGGCTACTTCAGCGATGCCAACGAGGTTCTGGCAAGCGAGATCATCGGGCGGTACCCGAGACCCAAGTCGGCCGTCATCCCACTGTTGCACCTGGCCCAGGAACAGGAGGGCTGGGTAACCCGCGAGGCAATGCTCCAGATAGCGGACCTGACTGGGGTGACCGCCGCGGAGGTTCTCGGCACAGGAAGCTTCTACGAGATGTTCAAGTTCCACCCTGTGGGGCGGTACATGGTCAACGTCTGCACCAACATCTCCTGTCAGCTCCTGGGTGGCGAGGAACTCCTGAATCACGTCGAATCCACCCTCGGCATCAGTGCCGGTGACACGACCGAGGACGGACTGTTCACCGTCGAGGAGGTCGAGTGCGTGGCCGCATGCACCGAGGCCCCGTGCTTCACGGTCAACTACAGGTACTTCCACCGGGCCACCCCGGAGGTGTTTGACCAGGTGGTGTCCGACCTGCGTGACGGCCACAGCCCCGTTGACAGGGGCAGCGCGGGCGATTCCGGAGACATGCCCGAACACGGCATCCTTGGACGGGTGCGCCAGGAGATACCCGTCGACCGGATGGCCGGCGTGGTCCCACCTGAGCAGGCACTGGAGCAGCCCGTGTGGCTGCCCGGTCCCGCGGATGTCGACGCCGATGGCTGACGCCAGCTCGACCTCGGACGGCTACGTGCCACACGCTCCCGGCTACGTCGTGAACGGTGGCCCGACCCTGCTGACCGGAAGGTTCCTGTTCGAGGACTCGTACACCCTGGAACGCTCCATGCAGACAGGTGGTTACGCGGGCCTGCGCACAGCGCTCTCACGCACGCCGACCGAGGTGCACGACGAGGTGAGGCAGGCCACCCTGCTCGGACGTGGAGGCGCCGGCTTCCCGGCCGGTGTCAAGTGGGGCTTCTGCCCCAACGGGATCTGGCCCCGCTACCTGGTTGCGAACGGCGACGAGAGTGAACCCGGCACCTACAAGGACCGCCTCCTCATGGAGCGGGACCCGCACCAGTTGATAGAGGGTTGCCTCATCGCCTGTTATGCCCTCGGGCTGTCGCAGTGCTTCCTCTACGTGCGCGGCGAGATGGCCCTAGCCCAGGAACGGATCGCCGGCGCGCTCAACGATGCCTATGAAGCCGGTCTCGTCGGAGCCAACGTGCTCGGATCGGACTTCTCGGTCGACATCGTCCTGCACTGGGGGGCAGGCGCCTACATAGTCGGCGAGGAGACGGCACTCATTGAGAGCCTCGAGGGCAACCGCGGCATGCCGAGGCTGAAGCCCCCCTACTTCCCGGCAGCCATCGGCCTCTACGGTCAGCCCACGATCGTCAACAACGTCGAGACCCTCTCCAACCTGGCCTGGATAATGGAGAACGGTGCCGATGCCTACAAGGGGTACGGCTCAAAGGCATCTCCCGGAACCCGGCTGTTCGCGGTGTCAGGCCACGTCGTGAGGCCCGGGGTGTACGAGGTCGAACAGGGCGTCACCACGTTCCGCGACCTCTTCTACGGAGTCGACTACTGCCGTGGAATCAGTGGTGGTCACGCACTGAAGGCGTTCATCCCGGGAGGCGGCTCGGCGCCCTGGTTCTTCGGAGAACACCTGGACCTGCCGCTTGAGGCCCGTGCCGTGTCCGAGGCGGGCTCCATGCTCGGATCCGGCGCCATCGTGGTGATGGATGAAACGACTGACGCCGTGAAGGCATGCCTGCGGCTGGTCCGCTTCTACGCGAACGAGTCCTGTGGCAAGTGCGCACCGTGCCGTGAGGGAACGAGCTGGGAGCAGAAGATCCTCCAGCGAATCCACGACGGTGAGGGACGGCCGGCCGACATCGACCTGCTCCTGAGTGTCGGCAACCACATAAGTCCGGGCCCCTATCCCGTGGCGTCCTTTGACACCGAGGGCCTCGAGGCCGTGCCGTTCCCACCCACCCAGACCACCATCTGCCCCCTCGGGCCGTCGTCGGTCGCACCGATCACATCCGCGATCCGCCGGTTCCGCCACGAGTTCGAGGCCCTGATCACCCGTAGCGACTCCATACCCGTCGTATCGGAGGTGGGCACATGAGCGACGAGACCGTGGACGACACGGTGGAGATCAGCGTCAACGGCACCGGGGTGGCCGCCCTGCCTGGTGAGTTGTTGATCGATGCATGCGAACGGACAGGCACTTACATCCCACGGTTCTGCCACCATTCCAGGCTTGAACCAGTTGGCATGTGCCGCATGTGCCTTGTCGAGGTCGACACCGGCAGGGGACCTGCACTGCAGCCCTCGTGCATGCTCACGTGCACACCGGGCATGCAGGTCGACACTGAATCCGAACGCACACGAAGTGCCCAGAACGGGGTCCTCGAAATCCTGCTCGCCAACCACCCACTTGACTGTCCAGTGTGTGACAAGGGTGGCGAGTGCCCGCTCCAGGACCAGACAATGACCTACGGACCAGGTGAGAGCAGGTACGTCGAGGAGAAGCGTCACTTCGTGAAGCCGATTCCGGTCAACACCAACGTCCTGCTCGACCGGGAGCGGTGCGTGCTGTGCGACCGCTGTACCCGCTTTGCCGACCAGGTGGCCGGCGACCGCCTCATCCACTTCCTGGAGCGTGGCTCCCGTACCCAGGTGAACACCTTCCCCGGCGAGCCCTTCAGCTCCTACTTCAGCGGTAACACCGTCCAGATCTGTCCCGTCGGAGCACTCACTGCGGCTCCATACCGGTTCAGGGCCCGACCCTGGGACCTCGAAGAGGTCGAGTCGACGAGCGTGGTCGACAGCGTCGGCAGCCGGATCTCGGTGCACTCGTCGCGCGGACGCGTGCTGCGCTTCATGGGCGTTGATTCGGATGCGGTCAACTGGGGTTGGTTGTCTGACAGGGAACGGTTCGTGTTCGAGGCCTACGACAGCTCCGACCGTCTCCACGGACCGTTGCTACGTGGCGATGGCCGGGGCAACCTGACACCCGAAGGAGCCGAGCTGGTACCGGCCACCTGGGCCGACGCCCTCGAGGCAGCCGCCGAAGCACTCTCCGGTGCTGATCCTGACCGGATAGCCGTGATCGGTGGAGCCCGCCTCAGCAACGAATCCCAATACGCCTGGACCAAGTTGGCCAAGGGTGTACTCGGTACCGACAATGTCGACGCCCAGTTGGGCGACGGGTTGCCAGCCGACCTCCTCCTGGGTCTCCCACGGGCCACCATCAACCAGGCATGCACACCGGGCGGAACCATCGTGCTGCTGGGTCCCGACCCGAAAGAGGAGTTGGGAAGCCTCTACCTGCGCCTCCGCCACGCGGTGGCCCACGACGGGGCGACCCTCATCGAGTTGACCCCCCAGCCGACCGGCCTCACCGGTATCGCGACGCACTCCATCCGGGTCCGCCCCGGCGAGGCAGCGGGAGTGGTGCGGACCATGTTCGCGGGCGGGTCAGATGAACTGGGCTGTGTTGGTGCGGCGATCTCCTCGGGTGGTCCGGTAACCGTGCTCCTGGGTCGGACCTCCCTCGCCGAGACGGAAGACCTGGTTGCCGCCGCCGCCGTGGGCATCCTCGACAACGTCGACGACGTCAGGTTCCTCTCGCTATTACGTCGCGGAAACGTGCACGGATCCCTTGACATGGGCATGTCGCCGGGCCTCCTCCCGGGTCGCACGACCCTCGATACCGGTGGTGGCAAGTTCGAGGGCGCATGGACCGGGACCCCCACCTCGACCGGGCTGGGCTGTGTCGCCGCCCTCGAGGCTGCAACTGCAGGTGACATCGACGTGCTGGTGCTGCTCGGGGCCGATGTCCTCGTAGACCTGCCCGACCACGACCTCGCGCGCAGGGCTCTCGATGCTGTCGGAACGGTGGTCGCCGTCGACCTCTTCGTCACACCGACGGTTGAATGCGCCGACATCGTGCTGGCCGCCGCCGCGCCCACCGAGGCCGACGGATCGTTCACGAACCTCGAAGGCCGTGTAAGCGCGGTGGCACGTGGAGCCTCCGCGCCCGGAACCTCCCGACCCGACTGGATGATCGCAGCCGAGTTGGCCGAACGGCTCGGAACCAACCTGGGCCTTACGTCTCTCGAAGGGATCTGGGCCGAGATTGCATCCGTTTCCCCGCTACACGCCGACGTCAACCCCGAAACCATCAGGGACTCGGGCACCGAGGGAATCCTGGTGACTGGCAGCATGCCCCACACAGGGTCCGAGGCGATCGACGTGCCCGAGCCCGGGAGGTCCACCCTGCGTCTGGTCGTCACCCGGTCAATGTTCGACAACGGTGTGCTGAACGGACACAGCAGTGCCCTCGCCGGGCTCGCACCGGGAACACTCATCGGCGTGTCGCCATCAGACCTGGAACGGCTCGGTCTCGGGGACGGCTCCAACGTCGAGGTCTCCGGGCCCCGGGGGTCGGTCACAGCGGAGGTGTCCGCTTCACTCCAGGTCACGCCCGGCACGGCACACGTCCTGTTCAACCAGGACGGGTTGACCGCAGGCGGGCTCATCGACGCCTCGATGGCGGTCATCGACGTAAGCCTGGCGAGGCCCCGATGATCCTGGCCGTCGACCCACTCCTCGTCGACGGGATCGACCTAGCAGTTGTCCTGATCGTATTGTTGAAGGCCGGTGTGGCCTTCGCGATGCTGCTGGTGTCCGTGATGCTCGTCATCTGGTTCGAGCGCAAGCTCATCAGCGACATGCAGAACAGGATCGGTCCGGCAATGGCGGGTCCCTGGGGGATCCTCCAGACCCTGGCCGACGGGATCAAGTTGTTCTTCAAAGAGGACCTCCTGCCGGCAAGGGCCGACAGGGTGGTATTCAGGCTGGCCCCCTACCTGTCCCTCGTGCCGGCGTTCGTGGCCTTCGCAATTGTCCCTGTCGGAGGAGACTTCACCGGCGGAGGCGACGGAACGGTGTCGATGTTCGGCCGGTCCACGTTCCTCCAGGTGGCCGACCCGCCGGTAGGTGTCCTGTTCTTCCTGGCCCTCTCGTCGATAGCCGTGTACGGGGTGATGCTGGCCGGGTGGTCGTCCGGCTCCAAGTATCCGCTGCTGGGTTCGGTCCGGGCCTCAGCCCAGATGATCAGCTACGAGGCGGCGCTGGGCCTGGCGATAGCCACGGTGTTCCTGACCTCCGGTTCACTCTCAACCCATGAGATCGTGGTTGGCCAGTCAGCCACCACCTGGAACGTGCTCGCCACAGGGATAGTCCCGTTCGGGATCTTCCTGATCGCCGGTACCGCCGAGTTGAACCGTCCACCGTTCGACCTGGTCGAGGCCGAACAGGAACTGGTCGGTGGATTCCACACCGAGTACAGCTCAATCCGGTTCGCCCTCTTCTTCCTCTCCGAGTTCATGAACATGATCACCATGTCGGCCATCGCTGTGACCCTCTTCCTGGGTGGCCCCGCAGGACCGATCGTGACCCAGCGGCTGGCATGGGTGTGGCCGCTGTTCTGGTTCTTCCTGAAGGTGATGGCGTTCCTGTTCACCTTCGTGTGGCTACGGGCGACCCTTCCCCGCTTCAGGTACGACCAACTCATGGACCTGGGCTGGAAGGTCCTGATTCCGACAGCCCTGGGATGGTTCCTCCTGATCGCCACCCTCGACATTGCCAGGGACCTCGGCTGGCCCACGGTGCCGGTCGTCGTAATCGGTGTCCTGGTGCTATGGGGTGGGGCTGCCCTCCTCTCGAGTGCCGTACGCAAGGCAAGGGCCGAGAGGCTCGAAGATGCCGAGGCCGACCGGGATGAGCGTGCCGGCACACCGGCAGGACATGGGGAGGCATGATGGGATACCTGAGGGGTTTCGCCGTCACGTTCGCCAAGCTGTTCGAGAAGCGCGTCACCGTTCCCTACCCGGACGCCAAGCGAGCCAAGCCGGAACGCCTCCACGGCCGACACGTGCTGAACCGGTACGAGGACGGAATGGAGAAGTGCATCGGCTGTGAGCTGTGCGCCGGCGTGTGCCCCGCCAGGTGCATCTACGTGAGAGGTGCAGACAACCCCGTGGACGGCCCTGTCTCCCCGGGTGAGCGCTACGGCTTCGTCTACGAGATCAACTACCTGCGCTGCATCCACTGCGACCTCTGCGTGGAGGCCTGTCCGACACAGGCGATAACCGAGACCAAGCTGTTCGAGTTTTCCTTCACGAACCGTGCCGATGCCATCTACACGAAGGACGAACTGGTCGTCGATGCCGACACCGGTAGGCCCCGGCAACTGCCATGGGAGGACTGGCGCGAGGGCGAGGACCTCGCTACCTCCGGGTGGATGCGGGCGACCTCCCCCAGCGGCGACGCCACCCAGGTTGGGCGGGTGGCATGGTCCGGTGAGCTCGGATACGGCGTGCGCAGCCCCGAGGTCGGCCAGTCGGCCGACCACGAGCCGGGGGATGGTGTCTGATGGAGGTAGCCGTCTTCACCCTTGGCGCCGTGATCGTGTTGTCGGGAGGCCTGGGCGTCCTCCTGGCCCGGAACCCTGTGCATGCGGCGCTGTTCCTCGTGCAGACCCTGTTCGGCGTTGCCGTGCTTTTCGTACTCTTGGAAGCCACCTTCCTGGCAGCCGTTCAGGTGATGGTCTACGCGGGTGCGATCGTGATCCTGTTTCTGTTCGTGATCATGCTCCTGGGCGTCGACCGTGCCGAGGATCTCGGAATTGAGCCGATCGTCGGCCAGAGGCCGATGGCGGCAGTGGTCGGGGTGTCTCTTGCCGGCCTCCTGGCGACGGTGCTTCTCGTAGCAGTCGACGGCCTGACCGGCGCCCGCGGGGGAACTCCGCTCGGTGATGCCGGTGACAACACCCGGCGCCTCGGAGAGGCTCTGTTCACCGACATGGTCTTTGCAGTGGAGTTGACGGCGATCCTGCTGACGGTCGCCGTGGTCGGGGCCGTGGCACTGGCCCGACGCCTCAACGGCCCCATGCAACCGTTGCCGGTAGTGGCCATTGCTGAAGCTGATGACCAGCCGGAAGACGTCGACGATGACCCGGCCGAGGCGACTGGGGATGGTTCCTGATGATCGTCACCACGGGGTGGTACCTGGCACTCGGAGCAGCACTGTTCTCAATGGGAGCGGTCGGCCTTCTCGTCCGGCGCAACCCGCTGGTCATGTTCATGTGCGTCGAGTTGATGCTCAACGCCGTGAACCTCACGTTCGTGAGCCTCGGTGCCGAACTGGGCGACCTGGGCGGTCAGCTCTCTGTGTTCTTCGTGCTCGTGGTTGCGGCCGCCGAGGTGGTCGTGGGCCTGGCGGTGATCGTCGCAATCATGCGGCGTCGCTCAGGTGCAACTGTCGACGACCTCTCGGTGCTGGGGGGTTAGGGCCATGGTCAACCTGATCTGGCTCGTGCCAGCCCTGCCGTTGGCCGGGTTCACCGTGCTCATCTTCGCTGGTCGCCGTGTCGGCGAGCCTGGTGCCGGCTGGCTGGCGACGGGCGTGATGGGAGGCTCCTTCCTGGCCACCCTCGGCGTGTTCATCGACATGGCCGGTCGGCCAACCCACGACAGACGGGCAGTGGTCACCCTTTTCGAGTGGATACCGGCTGGCGACCTCTCGGTCGACATCGGCTTCCTCGTGGACCCGCTCTCGCTCACGATGTGCCTCTTCATCACGGGAGTCGGTGCCCTGATCCACCTCTACTCGGTGGGCTACATGCACGGAGACGACGGTTTCGCCAGGTTCTTCGCCTACCTGAACCTGTTCACCTTCGCCATGCTGATGCTGGTCCTGGGCGACAGCCTCCTGTTGACCTTCCTCGGCTGGGAGGGGGTCGGTGTCTGTTCCTACCTGCTGATCTCGTTCTGGTTCACCGAACCCGCAAACGCAACAGCCGGAAAGAAGGCCTTCGTCACCAACCGCATCGGCGACTGGGGGTTCATGGTCGCGATGTTCGCCACCTTCTTCGCGTTCGGGTCGCTCAACTATGTGGACGTGCTTGATGCCACCACAGCGGGAACGGTCACGCAGACAACCGCCACCCTCATTGCCGTGATGCTCCTCGTGGGGGCTGTCGGCAAGTCCGCCCAGTTCCCCCTCTATCTCTGGCTCCCCGATGCCATGGCGGGCCCCACACCCGTCTCGGCACTGATCCACGCAGCCACGATGGTCACCTCGGGCGTCTACCTGCTGACAAGGGTGACCCCGATCATTGCCGATTCAGCCGGATGGGTCCCCGACATGGTTGCCTGGCTGGGGGTGGGAACCGCCCTGTTCGCTGCAACCATCGCAATGGCACAGACCGACATCAAGAAGGTGTTGGCCTACTCCACGGTCAGCCAACTGGGCTACATGTTCCTGGCCGTCGGCAGCGGTGCCTACGTGGCGGCCGTGTTCCACATGGTCACCCACGCATTCTTCAAGGCCCTGCTGTTCCTCGGCTCCGGTTCAGTGATCCACGGGATGGATGGAGACCAGGACATGCGCCACTACGGCGGCCTGCGTCGGTTCATGCCGGTCACCGCAGGTACCTTCATCGTGGGATGGCTGGCCATCGCCGGTGTCCCACCGTTCTCCGGCTTTTGGTCAAAGGACGAGATCCTGGCCTTCGCCTGGAACAAGAGCCCCGTCCTGTGGGCACTGGGCCTCCTCACAGCGGTTTTCACTGCCTTCTACATGACCCGCCTGATCGCTCTCACCTTCGCCGGTGAGAGCCGCTACGCCGACCAGCGACCCGACGAGGAGGACGTCGAGGCGGCGACCCTGCGGGCCGACCACACACCCCACGAGTCACCACGCACGATGACGACACCCCTGGTGGTGCTGGCGGTCCTTGCCGTGGTGGCCGGCTTCATGCAGTTGCCGTTCTCCTCGTCCACGAAGTGGTTGGAACACTGGCTGGAGCCGTCCCTTTACGCCAACGAGGTGCACCTCGGAACCGGTGGTGCCACACAGGTACTCCTGGCTGCCGTCACCGTGGTTGGTGGACTGGTGGGCATCGGTGTGGCCGTGGCGGTGTACGTGAAGGGCCGGATCGCCCGAGAACCGTTCGAGCAGCCCATCCTCGCCGACGCCTGGCGGATCGACCGGGCGGTAGCCACCTTTATGGGCGGACCCGGCCGCCGGGGGTTCGAGGCAATCAACCGGTTCGACAGGCAGGTGGTGGACGGGGCCGTCTACGGCGTCGTCGGTATCGTCCGCAGGCTTGCCGGTGTCCTGCGCCTGTTCCACAACGGCATGGTCCGGACCTATGCGGCAGGCACAGGCCTGGGTGCAGCGGCCCTCCTGGCCTGGTTCCTGACGAGGTCGACACTGTGACCGCCGCAGCACTCCTCGCCTCTATCGGCACCGGGCCGTTCCCGGTGCTGCCGGCGCTCGTGGTGACCCCGGCTCTGGGTGCCCTTGTCGTCATGGTGCTCCCACGTCGCCGCCCCGAGTTGTTGAAGTTGGCAGCCCTCCTGGCCTCAGCGGTCACGGGAGCCATGTCGTTCTGGCTGCTCAGTGCGTTCGACATCGGTGACCCCGGCTTCCAGTTCCTGTCAGAAACCTCCTGGATCAGCGACCTGGGCATTGCATGGCAGTTCGGAATCGACGGAATCTCGCTCTTCCTGGTTGTCCTTACGGGCCTGCTGTTTCCGATAGCGCTGATGGCAATAGACCCCGGACACGACGCACGTCCCTACTACGCCTGGATGCTGCTGCTGGAGGCCGGCGTAATGGGCGTGTTCAGTGCGCTGGACCTGATCGTGTTCTTCCTCTGCTTCGAGGTTGTCCTAGTGCCGATGTACTTCCTCATCGGAAGGTGGGGCCACGGCAACAGCGCCCGCGCCGCAACCAAGTTCTTCCTCTACACCATGGCCGGGTCGGCACTGATGCTGGTCGGCATCCTGGCGCTGGCATTCCTGCATGCAGACGCCACCGGTGCCGACCTGTCGTTCGACCTGGTGGCGATCGCCGAGTCCCAGAGCCTGTCAACCGGTGCGGCCAGATGGATCTTTGCTGCCTTCGCCCTGGCATTCGCCGTCAAGGTGCCGATCTTCCCCCTGCACACCTGGCTGCCCGATGCCCACACCGAGGCGCCCACCGCCGGTTCGGTGATCCTTGCCGGCGTGCTCCTCAAGTTGGGAACGTACGGCTTCCTACGGTTCGGGCTCTACCTGTTCCCCGAGGCCTCCCACTACTTCGCACCCGTGTTCCTGACCCTCGGCGTGGTCGGCATCGTCTACGGGGCCGTTGTGGCGACCATGCAGGCCGACCTGAAGCGCCTGGTGGCCTACTCGTCGGTAGCCCATCTGGGGTTCATCATCCTGGGTACCTTCGCCCTCAACACCGAGGGCATCGAGGGCGGGCTTCTCCAGATGGTCAACCACGGTGTCTCGACCGGTGCCCTGTTCCTCCTGGTGGGCATGATCTACGAGAGGCGACACACCCGCCTGATCGACGATCTGGGCGGCCTGCAGAAGTCAGCCCCCGTCATGGCCGGGGTGTTCATGGTGGCCATGTTGTCCTCGATCGGACTACCAGGCTTGAACGGGTTCGTCGGCGAGTTCCTCGTTCTGCTGGGAGCATTCAACGCTCACCGCTGGTGGGCCGTGGTGGCTGCCGGTGGCGTGATCCTGGCTGCCCTCTACCTGCTGTGGGCCTACCAGAGGGTCTTCCACGGGCCGGCCGAGGGAGACAACGCCGACATGCCCGACCTGACCTTGCGGGAGGCCCTGGTCATGGCGCCGCTTCTGGCCCTGATCGTGTTCATGGGCGTGTACCCGAAGCCGGTCATAGAGCGCATGGAACCGGCCGTGGATGCGCTGGTGGAACACGTCGAGGTGCACGTCGACGGCTTCAGCGAGCCCGTGACACAGATGGGTTCAGGCATCGTCCCCGCAGCCGACGACCACGGTGAACACGAATGATCGCCGCCGTAGCCACCCCCGATGTCGCCTGGTGGGCCCTGGTCCCCCTCATCATTCTTGCAGGGGCCGGCTTCCTGTTGTTGACCATGGCATCGCTCGTGCGCCGGCTGCCTGCTGTGTTGGCACCGGCCTGGACGGTCGCTGCCGGAGTATCCGTGCTCGTGTATCTGGTGCCAATGTGGTCGAGGGTGGGCAGCGACGGTGCCGGCTCGTTCCTGGCGGGCGCCGTCGGCGTTGATGCCTCGTCGGTATTCGTAACGGGAATCCTTGCCGCGGCGATGGTGGCCGCCGCCCTGATCGCCCACGACTACCTGTCCCGCGAGGACCTGCCCGGCGTGGAGTTCTACGTGTTGTTGCTGTTGTCTGCTGCAGGCGGCGTCGTCATGGCCTCTGCCAATGACCTGATCGTGTTGTTCCTCGGCCTCGAGGTCCTTTCGATCGCCGTCTACGTCCTGGCCGCAATGCACCTGCGGCGGATCGAGTCCCAGGAGGCCGGCCTCAAGTACTTCCTGCTGGGGGCCTTCTCCTCGGCCTTCCTCCTCTATGGAATCGCCCTGGTGTACGGCGCCACCGGCTCGACCAACATGGCCAGGATCAGCGCCTACCTGGCCCACACCGTCCTGATCGACGACGCCATGCTCCTCGCGGGCCTGGGCCTGCTGCTCGTTGGCCTCGGCTTCAAGGTGGCCGTGGTCCCGTTCCATGCGTGGACCCCCGACGTGTACCAGGGAGCGCCGACCCCTGTGGTGGCGTGGATGGCCGCCGGCGTGAAGGCGGCCGGGTTCGCTGCGCTGATGCGGGTGTTCGTCCTCACGTTCGGAACCCATGTGTCGGACTGGCGGCCGGCCTTCCAGGTGGTCGCCGCTGCCACGGTCCTCGTCGGCGCGATTGTGGCGGTGGTGCAGATCGACGTGAAACGGATGCTGGCCTACTCGTCGATCGTCCACGCTGGTTTCATCCTGGTGGGCCTGCAGGCCACCACCGATCGGGGCAACTCGTCGGTCCTGGCCTACCTGGCTGTCTACGCGTTGTTGACCGTGGGCAGCTTCGGGGTCGTCACCGTTGTCGGCGGAACCGGTGACAGTTCCCACGGTTTGGATTCATACCGTGGCCTCGGTCGACGTCGGCCGTTTCTGGCCGGTACCTTCACCGTTCTCCTGCTGGGCCAGGCGGGCATTCCGTTCACAGGCGGCTTCGTCGTGAAGTTGGGCGTCCTTGCAGCAGCCGTGGACATGGGCACCTACTGGTTGGCGGGGGTGGCGATGTTGGCAGCGGCCGTAGCTGCATTCGTCTACCTGAGGGTCCTCGTTGCCATGTACCTCAAAGAGGCACCGACCGGATCCGAGGTACCAGGTGTGGTACCGGTCGGGGCACTGGTCGTCATTATTGTCTCAGCTGCGACTGTCCTCCTGGCCGGCCTCGTCCCGGGACCCCTGTTGGACCTCGCTCGCGATGCCGTTCCGGTCCTGGTGGTGGGCTGAGCCGTGCGAACGATCCGCGGTCACCGGTGGCGGAAACCTCCCATGCGACCTCCGGTGACGTTGGCTACGACCCCCGTGGATAGGTAGGTTCTCCCTCCGTGTCCGACTACCTTCGCAACTGGTTGACGCTCGTTGTCTTCGGTGGGGTGGCTGTTCTCCTGGTAGGCACTTTCCTGGGTCTCGGAAGCCTCCTGAGGCCCTCCCGCCAGACCACCCAGAAGATGGTCGCCTACGAGTCCGGCGTCGACCCCCAGGGCGACATGTGGAGTCAGTCCAACATCCGGTACTACGTCTTCGCCCTCATGTTCGTGCTCTTCGACGTCGAAGCCGTCTTCATCTTCCCGTGGGCCACCAGGCTCGAGGTCTACGACGTGTTCGGGCTGGTGGAAATGGCGATCTTCATCTTCATCCTTGCGCTCGGCCTGTTCTATGCCTGGCGCAAGGGCCTGCTGCGGTGGATCTGATGGGCGCTCGAGGGACGGAACTCTGATGGGACTGGTCGAGAACGGCAAGATGCCGAAGCCCCTCACAGCGCTTCTCAACATCAGCCGCAAGTACTCCCTGTGGGTCTATCAGTGGGGTCTGGCGTGCTGCGCGATGGAGATGGGTGCTGCGTTCGCGTCGCCCCGCTACGACGTCATGAGGCTGGGCGTTATCCCGTTTCCCGCCAGCCCCCGACAGGCCGACATGGTCGTCATCTCGGGAACCGTGACCGACAAGATGGCCCCGGTGGTTCGCCGCCTCTACGAGCAGATGCCCGAACCCAAGTACGTCATCTCGATGGGGTCATGTGCCCACTGCGGTGGCCCCTACTGGGACAGCTACTCGGTGACAAAGGGCATCGACCAGATAATCCCGGTCGACGTCTACGTACCCGGCTGCCCGCCCCGCCCCGAGGCCCTGCTGGAGGGCATCGTCCTCCTACAGGAGCGGATTGCCTCCGAGGACATGACAGACCGATGGACGAGGGACCCAATTGTCGTCTCCTGACACCAACCTCGACGAGGTCCCCGAGGGTTCTGAGCCGGTGGCCGATCCGGCTCGCCACGCCATCGTGGCGGCCCTCGCCGACTGCCTCGGCGATGGCCTCGTGGCCAGCGAAGTCCTGGCCGGCACCGACGTCTGGGTGAGGGTCATGGCCGGCTCATGGCTTGCCGCAGCCACCGTCCTGCGCGACACCTGTGGAATGGCCTACTTCAACTTCCTCTCCGCGATCGACTGGATGCCGTCACCCTTCGGGCGTGACATGGACGCCCAGGTGGACCTCGTCGGGGCCGACGACCCACAGGTGGATCCCGAGCCACTGGCCTGGGGCATCACCGGTGGGTCAACCCGCTTCCAGATGATCGCCAGGGTGCACGACCCGGTCGGCCACATCGGGGTGACCGTCAAGGCCGACCTCGATACGGACAACCCCCGGGTGGATTCCTGGATCCCGGTGTACCCGGGAGCCGACTGGCATGAACGCGAGGCATGGGAGATGTTCGGCATCACCATCAAGGGCCACCCCAACCTCGTGAACCTGTACCTGCCGTCGCAGTTCGAGGGAAACCCGCTGCGAAAGGACTACCCGCTCCTGGCCCGCAGGGTGAAGCCATGGCCCGGAATCGTCGATGTTGAGGCGATGCCCGGCGATGGCGACGAACCCGACGACGGGGGCGGGTCATGACCGACGTCTCCAACAGGAACCAACTCGCCTACATAGCCGCGCAGGCCAGCGATGCACGGGTCAACGTGGAGTTCGAGACAGAGGGGATGACCCTGAACCTGGGTCCCCAGCACCCTGCCACCCACGGAACTCTCCGGGTGATCGTGAAGCTCGACGGCGAACGCGTCCTCAGGGCCGACCCGATGATGGGCTACATGCACCGCGGCTACGAGAAACTGGCCGAGGTCCGCACCTACCCACAGGTCACGGCCCTGGTAAACCGCATCGACTGGCTGGGCAGCTTCGCCAACGAGGTGCCGTTCATCCTCGCCGCCGAACGCCTGATGGAGGTCGAGGCACCACCGAGGGCCCAGTGGATCCGCACGATCCTGTTCGAGTTGTCCCGGATCGCCAACGTCGTCCTCTTCCTGGGCGACATGGGTGTGCAACTGGGGGCCGTGACACCGGCCTTCTTCGCCTTCCGCGACCGCGAGTTCGTGCTGAACCAGATCGAGGCGGTCACGGGTGGCCGGTTCCACCCCAACTTCGACCGTATCGGCGGGCTCAAGGACGACATCCCCAAGGGATGGATAGAGGAGACCATCGGTGTCCTGGGACGCATCCGGACCTTCTGCGACGAGATAGAGGACCTTGTCACCGGCAACGAGATCTTCCAGGCACGCACCCGCGGAATCGGTGTCATCCCACCCGAAGTCGGCCTGGCCTACGGTCTCTCAGGAGCCAACATCCGGGCGAGCGGTGTCGACTGGGACCTAAGACGCGACGGCGGTGTGGGCCTCGCCCACGACCAGGTGGACTGGAAGGTCTGGACACATCCCGACGGCGACTCCTTCTCGCGCTACTGGGTGCGCCTCCAGGAGGTGCGCGAGGCCTGCGGCATAGTCGAACAACTCCTGGGTGGCATTCCCTCTGGGCCCGTTATGGCCAAGGTCCCCAGGATCATCAAGGTCCCGGCCGGTGAGGCCTACGTCGAGACCGAGAACCCCCTCGGCGTAATGGGCTACTACGTGGTCTCCAAGGGAGACCTGGTGCCGTTCCGGGTGAAGATCAGGTCGGCGTCGTTCTCCAACATCTCGATAACGCCGTGGGTGCTCGAGGGCACCTACGTCCCCGACGTCGTTTCGATCCTGGCCAGCCTCTACTTCATCCTCGGGGACATAGACCGGTGAGCAGCACCATCCTCGCTATTGAGCTGGCCTACTGGCAGCAGACCGGGCTGAGGGCGCTGTTGGGCCTAGTCGCCGTTCTGTTGCCAGCCGGAACACTCGTCTACCTGTTCCTATTCAAGATGATGAGCTTCATGCAGAGCCGGCTGGGGCCCATGGAGGCCGGCCCCTACGGGTCGCTGCAGCTTCTGGCCGAGGTCGGGAAGTTCCTCCAGAAGGAGGACCTGATTCCGGCGGCGGCCGACCGGGTCGTGTTCAAGCTGGCCCCATTCGTAGTGCTGATCTCGACATTCCTGTTGGTGCTGGTCATCCCGGCCGGTCCGGACCTCTGGTTCATCGACATCGACACCGGCATCTTCCTGGCCCTTGCTGTCTCCTCCATATCGGTGATCGGCATCCTCATGGCCGGCTGGGCGTCTGCCAACAAGTACTCGCTGATAGGTGGCCTCAGGGCTGCCGGCCAGCTGGTCGCATACGAACTCCCCCTGGTCCTTGCGGTGATGGGCGTGGTCATCCAGGCCGGAACGCTGAATGTCCAGGGAATCGTCATGGCCCAGGCCTCAGGTGAGATATTCGGGTGGGGCGGTATCGGCAACCCGTTCATCCTCACTCAGTTCGTGGGATTCGCCATCTTCCTGGTTGCCGTCCAGGCCGAGCTCACCCAGCCACCTTTCGACATGCCCGTCGCCGAGTCAGAGCTGGTTACCGGCTACCTGACCGAGTACAGCGGCCTGCGCTTCCTGATGTTCTTCATCGGCGAGTTCGCCACGGCCGGAATCTTCTCAGCGCTGGCTGCCACGATGTTCCTGGGAGGCTGGTACGTCCCGGGGCTGGACCCGACCGACAACCTGTTCAACGTCATCGGGCCCCTCGTGCTGATTGGCAAGATGGTCCTCGTGGCATTCCTCATTTTCTGGTTCCGCTTCACCTACCCGCGGTTCCGCGAAGACCAGCTCCAGCAACTGGCCTGGAAGTTCCTCATCCCCCTGTCGCTGGTCAACATCGTGGCCACCGGTGTGTTGAAGGTGGTCTTCTGATGCCAGCCATGCCGAAGCTGCCGGGAATGCTCATTGGCCTGGGGGTCACCTTCAAGACGATGGTGCGCACGCTCGTGAAGGGCTCCCACACGGTCCAGTACCCGAGGGTGAAGGAGGCGCCGGTACCAAGGGCCCGCGGCGTGATAGCCCTCCACGAGGAGAACTGCACCTCCTGCATGCTGTGCGCCCGCGAGTGCCCCGACTGGTGCATCTACATCGAGGGCCACAAGTACAAGGCACCGCCCCGACGCCCCGGCGGCAAGCCCCGCCAGAAGAACGCCCTTGACCGCTTCGACATCGACTTCGCCCTGTGCATGTACTGCGGCATCTGCGTCGAGGTCTGCCCGTTCGAGGCCCTGTTCTGGACCCCCGAGTACGAGTACTCGGAGCCCAGGATCGCCGACCTCCTCCACGACAAGTCGCTGCTCGGAAAGTGGATGGAGACCGTCCCCGATTTCGAGGACTACGAGTCTGGCAGCGAGGCCAAGAAGGCGAAGGTGCCAAGGTGAGCACCTCGGCACTGTTCGCCGCAACAGGCGGTTTCGACCCTCTCACCGGAGGTGAGGTAATGGTCGCCCAGAACATCGCCTTCGCCATCATGGCTGTGACGATGCTCGTGAGCGCCGTGCGCATGGTCACCACCCGCAATGTGGTGCATGCCGCCCTCTACCTGGTGATCGTGCTTGCCGGAGCCGCTGGAACATTCATCCTCCTGGGGGCCGAGTTCGTCGGCGTCACTCAGGTGCTCGTCTACATCGGTGCCATCATCGTCCTGTTCCTTTTCGGGATCATGCTCACCAAGGGGTCCTTCGGTGACGACGACGACGTCGACGGGGAGCGCCGCTCAATGGCGGCCATGGTCGGCGCCCTGGTGCTGGCCGTAATGGCAGCCGCGCTGGTCGACACCTTTCGCGATGCCGAGTTGAGCCGGGCCCAGCCCAGCCTCACAGCCGATGTCGGCGACCTCATCTTCAGCCAGTACATCGTGCCCTTCGAGGCGATCTCGGTGCTGCTGCTGGCAGCCCTCATCGGAGCAATCGTCGTGGCGAGGGGGGACTGAGCATGTACCTGAATCAGTTCCTCCTGCTGTCGGCCGCCCTGTTCGCAATAGGCGTCTACGGAGTGCTGGCGCGCCGTAACGGCGTGCTGGTGCTCATGTCGATCGAGCTGATCCTGAACGCAGTGAACATCAACCTCGTGGCGTTCGCAGCCTTCGGTAACCAGCTGGCAGGTGAGGTCTTCGCACTGTTCGTGATCGCGGTGGCTGCCGCCGAGGTCGGCGTGGGCCTGGCAATGGTCCTGTTGCTGTACCGGAACCGCAAGAGCATCGATCTGACCCAGATCGACATGATGAGGGGTTGAACTGCCGATGATCGACCTCCTCACCCTGGCCGTGGCCACCGTGGACCTGCCGCTCGGAATCACCGAGGGAGGTAACTGGTTCCTGCGGAACGCCTGGCTGATACCGCTGCTGCCGGCACTCTCGTTCGTGACCATCCTGTTTTTCGGAAAGCGCATGCCCAGGGGCGGCTCCGAGCTGGGCATAGCCCTAGTCGGAATCGCATTCGTGCTGTCGGTCCTGACCGCCGCGGCATGGGTTGACCACCGCGACAACCACCACGGCGAAGAGATCCATGCCTCGGTCGTGGCCGTCGACCACGGCGAATCCGGTGACCACGCCGAGGCCGGTCACGGTGGTGGACACGCCGAACCTTCGCTGGCCGTGATCAACACCGTCACCTGGTTCCAGGCGGGCGGCATCGAGTTCTCGGTCGGAACGCTGGTCGACGGACCGGCCGTGATGATGCTCCTAGTCGTGACCCTGGTGTCGCTCCTGGTGCACATCTACTCGACCGAGTACGTGCACGGCGACCGCCGCTACACGCACTACTTCGCGTTCCTCTCACTGTTCAGCGCCTCGATGCTGATGCTGGTCCTCTCCGAGAACACCCTGCAACTGCTGACCTCATGGGAGCTCGTCGGCGTCTGCTCCTTTGCCCTCATCGGCCACTGGTGGGAGGAGAAACCCAACAGCGACGCGGCCCTCAAGGCATTCCTGACAAACCGTGTCGGCGACATGGGGTTGATCGTCGGCGTGAGCATCCTGTTCTTCATCGTCGGATCAGCCCTGCCGGACCGCTTCGGCTCATTCTCCATCGCCGAGACCAACGCCCTCGCAGCTGCCGGGATGCTGCCCCACACGGCTCTGCTGGTGGCGGCCTGCTGCCTCATGGCAGCCGTCATGTCCAAGTCCGGCCAGTTCTTCCTGCACACCTGGCTACCCGACGCCATGGCCGGACCCACCCCGGTGTCGGCCCTCATCCACGCAGCCACCATGGTCGTGGCAGGCGTATTCATGATCGCCCGCCTCTACGGCGTCTTCTTCTCGGGCCTCAGCATCGGTGACAACTCCATCAACCTGATGGCCGTCGTTGGAGGCGTCACCACCCTGGTTGGAGCCAGCCTCGCCTTCGTGCAACGCGACATCAAGAAGGTGCTCGCCTACTCGACCATCTCACAGCTCGGATACATGGTCATGGCCCTCGGTGTCGGCGCATGGACAGCAGCCATGTTCCACCTGTTCACCCACGCCTTCTTCAAGGCCTGCCTCTTCCTCGGCTCAGGCTCGGCAGCACACGCCACCCACAGCTTCGACATGAAGTCCGACATGGGTGGCCTCAGGAAGGTCATGCCCCACACGTACAAGACGTTCGTGATCGCCAGCATCGCCCTGGCCGGCCTGCCGCCGTTCGCGGGCTTCTGGTCAAAGGACGAGATCCTCGCAGGAACCGGCGGCTGGGGCCTGTTCGGCGGCACCGGTGGTAACGGCGCCTACACCCTCATGCTGGTAATGGGCATGGTCACGGCAGCGATGACCGCCGCCTACATGACCCGGTGCGTGTACCTGACCTTCCACGGTGAGTATCGGGGCCACGGCGAACCACACGAGTCGGGCCCACGGATCATCGTGCCGCTGTGGATCCTGGCCGGCCTCGCCATGGTCGTAGGTCTCCTGAACCTTCCGTCAGGCTTCCAACTCGCACCTGAATCCCTCCAGGAACGCTTCGGGCACTTCGTAGAACCCGTGGCCGGTTATTTCCCCACGATTACCCACGCCACCCCCAGCTGGTCCCTTGCGATCGTGTCAACACTCGTCGTGCTCGCAGGTGTCGCCGTTGCCGGCCACTACTACTTCGGCAAGGTGGAGGCCGCATCGGCGGCAGCTGGCCGGAGCCTCACCGAGCTCCCCGACGGTCTCATCACCAGGTCAGCGCTCGCCATGAAGGGACACACCCTGCTGTCCAACAAGTACTACCTGGACCACCTCTACACCGGGATCATCGCCGGTGGAACCAAGGGACCCGTTGCGGCCGCCGCCTACCGGGTCAACCAGAATGTCATCGACAGGACAGTCGACCTCGCTGGTGAGACAGCGGTTTCGGCAGGCCGGTTCGTATACGACAAGGTCGACCAGATCGTGGTCGACGGCATAGTCAATGCCTCGGGTCGTGTCTCATCTGACACGGGCGAGGAACTCCGCAAGATCCAGTCCGGCAAGGTCCAGGACTACGCAGCGATTCTCTTCGCTGCTGCGACCGTCCTCGCCGGAATACTCATAGTTATCGTCTAGGAGACGCCGAGATGGAAAACCTGCTCGACGGTTGGGGAATCACCCTCGCCACATTCTCACCCCTCGTGGGCGTGGCGATCATGCTGCTCATCCCCGGGGAACGCGAGGAGCGACACAAGGTGGTCGCGCTCGCCACCTCCCTGTGGGTGGCACTCATCGGTGTGCTCCTACTGGTCTGGTTCGACATGGGCGCAACCGGCCGCCTCCAGTACGTCGTCGACGAGATGTGGATCGACGTGATCAGGAGCCGCTACCTCGTCGGCATCGACGGCATGTCGCTACCGCTGATCCTGCTGACAATGTTCATCGTCCCGTTGTGCATCATCTACAGCTGGAACCACTTCCCCGAGCCCCGCAACCCCAAGGCCTTCCTGATCCTAATCCTGATCCTCGAAACCGGGATGATCGGAACCTTCGTGGCCCAGGACATGGTGCTCTTCTTCGTGTTCTTCGAGATCGTCCTGTTGCCGATGTTCTTCATGATCGCTGTCTGGGGTGGCGACGACCGGCGCTACGCCTCGCTCAAGTTCTTCCTCTTCACCCTGTTCGGGTCGGCTCTAATGCTCGTCAGCTTCCTGGCTCTCTTCTTCCTCACCGGCGCCGAGTCGTTTGCCTTTACCGAGGTGGCCGACAACGTGCTGGCCCACGGGGTCTCGCGCACGGCACAGCTGTGGATCTTCGGAGGCATGTTCCTGGGCTTTGGCATCAAGGTCCCGATGTTCCCGTTCCACACCTGGCTGCCCGATGCCCACACCCAGGCACCCACCGTCGGATCGGTGATCCTGGCAGCCGTGCTCCTCAAGTTGGGCACCTACGGGTTCATCCGCATCGCAATCCCGATCCTTCCGGAAGCCGCTGTCGAGTGGGCACCGTGGATCGGCCTGCTGGCCGTTGTCGGCATCATCTACGGCGCCCTCGGCTGCCTCGCCCAGACCGACGTGAAGCGCCTGATCGCCTTCTCCTCGGTCGCCCACATGGGTTTCGTGATGCTCGGCATAGCAACCCTCACCGACTTCGGGATCAATGCCGCCATCATGGGCATGGTCGCCCACGGCCTGATCACGGGAATGCTCTTCTTCCTCGCCGGCTCCATGAAGGACCGCTACCACACCCTCGAGATCAGCCGCCTCGGTGGCCTGCTGGTCCAGGCGCCCCGTATGGGATGGATCTTCGGCATCTGTGTCATGGCCTCGCTGGGCCTACCCGGACTGGCAGGATTCTGGGGCGAGTTCCCCGCCATCCTGTCCTCGTACAACCCGGCCAACGGGCTCCCCGTCGAGACCTTCCGAACCTTCATGGTCGTGGCTGCGGTGGGCACCGTCCTGGCAGCCGGTTACCTGCTGTGGCTGCTGCAACGCGTCGCCTTCGGCAACCCGCCCGAGGAGTTCGCCGACAACCCCGAAATCGGCGACGTCTCAAGGCACGAATGGATGGCATGGGCGCCGATCCTGGCTCTGATCGTGGCCATCGGCATCTACCCGAACCTGGTGTTCCGGGTGACCGACGGTGCGGTAGATGCCTCCCTGAACGACTGCCTGCAGGTGAACACGGCCGAACTGACCGACGCCGAGGCCGAGGCTCTGGGCTGTGCTGTGGTCTACGAGGTCGGTAGCGGTGGCGGACACGATGATCACGCGGCGACAGGTAACTAGGGGTGGGTTCCCAACTCCTGCTCCTGGCGTTTGAGAGGCCGGCCCTCGACTGGCATGCCCTCGCGCCCGAGATCGTCCTGCTCTGCGTGGGCGGCATGGTGACCCTGATCGACATCGTCTTCCTGGAAAGGGCCAGGCCGATCACGGCTGCGGTGGCGGGCCTCGGCCTCCTGGCCACGGCCATTCCACTGCTTACGCTGGCCCTCGACGGAAGCGACCGGGTCATGTTCGGAGGCGCCTACGTCGTCGATGAGTTCGCGCTCGTCATGAAGGCCATCTTCATCCTGGCCGGCTACGTGGTGATCCTGTTGTCGACCAACTACGTCGCCGAGGGCGAGTACTGGGAGAACGAGTACTACGGCCTGCTCCTGGCCTCGGTCATGGGCATGGTCATGATGGCGTCGTCCCGCGACCTCATCTCGCTGTTCGTTGCACTTGAACTTCTGTCCATACCCGCCTACCTGATGGTCGCATGGCGCAAGCGCGACATGCGTTCCACCGAGGCCGGTCTGAAGTACTACCTGATGGGTGTGTTCGCCTCGGCGGTGATGCTCTACGGGATGTCGCTGCTATTCGGCGTCTCCGGTTCCACCCTCCTAACCGATATCAACTCGGTGGTCACCGCGGGGGGAGCCTCGGTATCGGTGGTCACCCTGGGCATCGTGTTCGTGGTTGCAGGGTTCGGGTTCAAGGTATCGGCGGCACCGTTCCACACCTGGGCTCCCGACGTGTACCAGGGTGCGCCCACCCCGGTCACGGCATTCCTGTCGGTGGCATCCAAGGCCGCTGGATTCGTCGCACTCCTGGCCCTCGTCTTCGTCGGCTTCTACGGTCGCCCCGAGGTCTGGGAGCCGCTTGTGTGGACACTCGCAGCCGTGTCCATGACCGTCGGGAACCTGATCGCCCTACGACAGACCAACATCGTGCGGATGATGGCCTACTCTGGCGTCGCCCAGACCGGTTTCATGATCGCTCCACTGGCGGTGGCCGGCCACAGCGCCGCTCTCGGCAACCAGGCTCTCTCAGCAACCGTGACCTACCTGGCCATCTACGCCGCCATGAACCTGGGTGCGTTCGCGGTGATCATCTCCCTGGCCCGAAGGACCGGATCCGCCGAGATCTCCTCGTTCGCCGGGGCGTTCCGGTATGCGCCGGCAATCACCGTCGCCATGACGATCTTCCTCGGCTCCCTGGCCGGGATACCCCCTCTTGGTGGATGGTTCGCCAAGTTCGAGGTATTCCGTGTGCTGACCACCGCAGGCGATACGTGGGGGTACGCCCTGGCGGTGGTTGCAGCGGTGAACGCCGTGGTCGCCCTCTACTACTACGCCTCGGTCCTGTTGCGCATGTGGGTCGACGAGGTCCCCGACGAGGGGGTCTCAGACGTGCCCCTCACGCCCTCCCTGGTGTCGGCACTCGTGATCTGCGGCGGTGTGACCCTCGTGTTCGGCGTCCTGCCGCAGGTGGTGGCCCGCTTCACCGACGTCAGCCTCCTGGCTCTCGGAGGCTGACATCCCCGGCCCGCCAGGTGACGGGCTGGTACAGCGACTGTTCGCACGCATCCGGGCAGATGGCCCAATCCGCTTTGACGAGTACGTGGAGGCATGTCTCTACGACCCTGCCGACGGCTTCTACACCACAGGTGGAGCGGCCGGCCGTAGGGGAGACTTCATCACCAGCCCGGAGGTGGGGCCACTCTTCGGCACAGTGCTGGCGCGCTGGATGGATTCCGTGTGGGAGAACCTCGGTCGACCCCGTGGGTTCACGGTTGTCGAGGCCGGTGCCGGCAGGGGAGCCCTCGCACGGTCCGTGCTGGCGGCGGGCCCGGAGTGCCTGTCGGAAGGCAGTTATCTCGCAGTCGAACGCTCTGAACTCCTTCGCTCGGAGCACCCGGAGGGCGTGGAGTCGCCAGCCGACCTTCCAGCCGGACCGCTGACTGGGGTGGTCATCGCCAATGAACTGCTGGACAACCTGGCATTCGGCCTGCTGACTGCCGTCGATGGTGCCTGGCACCAGATTCGGGTTGATGAGGGCGGCGACGGACTGGTCGAGGTTCCTGCCGAACCCCTGGAACCACCGGTGCCGGTGGAACCGGTCGACGGCGCCCGCATTGCCGTACAGGACACAGCCTCGGCATGGGTTTCGGGTGCCCTGTCCATGCTCGAACGTGGATCGCTGGCATTGATCGACTACTGCACCACCACCGCGGAAATGGCCTCGCAGCCCCCCGGGGAGTGGCTGCGCACCTACGTGGAACATGAGCGGGGCGGCGCGCCGTTGGACTCACCGGGTGGACAGGACATCACGGTCGAGGTGGCGACCGACCAGTTGCCAGCTGGAGCATCAGCCATGAGCCAGGCCGACTTCCTCACCCGTCACGGAATCGGGGAACTCGTCGAAGAGGGTCGGCTGGCATGGTCCGAGAGGGCCGGCCTGGGAGACCTCGAGGCGATTCGGGCCCGCAGCCGCGCCATCGAGGCCGAAGCGCTCATGGCCACCGACGGCCTGGGAGCGTTCACCGTCCTTGAGTGGGTAGTCGGCCCCTGACACCCACTATCCGACTGACTATCGTCACCTCTGGCGTGGACGCCATGACGACGGGAGAGGACTGGCCATGAGCGAGCCGACAATCGAGGACTACTACGTGGAGGACCGGACCTTTCCACCCTCGCAGGACTTCACCGCTGCGGCCCTGCTGTCCGACAGCTCCCACTACGAGGAGGCAGCAGCCGACTACGAGGCCTTCTGGGCACGGCAGGCACGCGAGCTGCTGACCTGGGACGAGGACTTCCACACCACCCTCGAGTGGGACCTGCCGTTCGCCAAGTGGTTCGTGGGCGGGAAACTGAACCTCTCGGCCAACTGCCTGGACCGGCACGTCGAGGCCGGCTACGGCGACCGGATCGCCTACTGCTGGGAGGGCGAGCCGGGCGACACCCGCGAGATCACCTACTCGGACCTGCTGGCCGAGGTCTCCAGCTTCGCCAACGTGATGAAGGGCCTGGGCCTGGAGAAGGGCGACCGGGCCGCCATCTACATGCCAATGATCCCCGAGCTGCCTGTTGCGATGCTGGCCTGCACCAGGATCGGTGTCGTCCACAGCGTGATCTTCGGTGGCTTCTCACCCGACTCAATCGTGGACCGCTGCGAGGACGCCGAGGCCCGCCTCATCATCACCGCCGATGCCGGCTACCGGCGGGGTGAACCGTCCGCCCTGAAGGTGAACGTGGATGCCGCCCTCGACACGGGTGCCGCTTCTGTTGAGCACGTGGTCGTCGTGAACCGCTGCGACACCGACGTCACCATGACCGAGGGGCGTGACCTCTGGTGGCACGACCTGATGGCCGACGCGTCCACCGACTGCCCAGCCGAACCCATGGACAGCGAGCAGCTGCTCTACCTGCTCTACACCTCGGGCACTACGGCCAAGCCCAAGGGCATCATGCACACCACCGGCGGCTACCTGACCCAGGTTGCCTACACCCACAGGTACATGTTCGACCTGAACCGGGAGGAGGACGTCTACTGGTGTGCCGCCGACATCGGCTGGGTGACCGGCCACAGCTACATCGTCTACGGACCGCTCACCAACGGGTGCACGTCGGTCATGTACGAAGGGACACCGGACACGCCACTTCCCGAACACAGAAGCGGCGACCGCAGCCAGTGGCCCAAGGACCGCCTCTGGGACATCATCGAGCGCTACGGGGTGACCCAGCTCTACACGGCACCCACCGCGATCAGGACATTCATGAAGTGGGGCGAGTCCGAACCGGAAGCCCACGACCTGTCCTCGCTCAGGGTGCTCGGAACGGTCGGCGAGCCGATCAACCCCGAGGCCTGGATGTGGTATCACGAGAACATCGGCGGAGGCTCATGCCCGATTGTCGACACCTGGTGGCAGACGGAGACCGGCGGCCACATGATCTCGCCCCTGCCTGGGTTGACGACCACCAAGCCGGGCTCAGCGTGCCACGCCATTCCCGGCGTGTTCGCAGAACTGGTCGACGACGCCGGCGACGTGGTTGAGCACGGGGGTGGATATCTCACCATCTCGCGACCCTGGCCCTCCATGCTGCGGGGAATTTGGGGCGATCCAGAGCGCTACCACAACACCTACTGGTCCCGGTTCGAAGGCAGGTACTTCGCCGGCGACGGAGCAAAGCTCGACGACGACGGCTACCTGTGGTTGCTGGGTCGGGTCGACGATGTCATGAACGTGTCCGGCCACCGCATCTCCACAGCCGAGGTTGAATCGGCCCTCGTCGACCATCCCGCTGTCGCCGAGGCGGCTGTCGTGGGAGCAACCGACGCCATCACCGGCCAGGCGATCGTCGCGTACGTGATCCTCCGGGGAACCCACGAGGCCTCCGACGAACTGGGCGAAGAGGTTCGGGGCCATGTGGCCGTCAAGCTGGGACCCACAGCCCGGCCAAGGGCAGTGTTCCTCGTGCCCGACCTGCCCAAGACCCGCAGTGGCAAGATCATGCGACGCCTTCTGCGCGATGTGGCCGAAGGCCGCGACCTGGGTGACACCACCACCCTCGCCGACTCCGGCGTCGTCGATGAGATCCGCGCCCGGGCCGCCGAGTCGTCGAACGAGGACTGAGCCCTGTCCGGGATCCGCTTCGAACGCGACGGGAGACCACCAGAGGGACCGGTCGTCATCGTCGACGTGGACGGCGTTCTTTCCGACGCCTCAGGAAGGCAGCACTTCCTGGATGGGCCGACGAAGGACTGGTGGGCGTTCTTTGAGGCCTCCGTCGACGATCCTCCGATCCCCGAGGCGATCCGTCTGGTCGAGTGCCTTACCGACGACAAGGCGGTCATCTTGTTGACCGCCCGACCATCCGGCTTAGCCGACACCACCCTGGAGTGGCTGGATCGCCATGATGTCAGGTGGGACCTGCTCGCCATGCGCGACGAGGGCGACCACAGGAGCTCACCCGAGGTCAAGCGGGCGATCCTCTCCGACCTGCGGAGTGACGGCTACGAGTCGATCCTGGCCATCGACGATGACCCCGAGAACCTGGTCATGTACCGGTCCGAGGGAGTACCGACCGTCTACGTCCACTCCGGCTACTACGACGCCTGACACCCGCCCAGGCCCTCTGCCACACCCGTTCGCTCTGCGTTCCACGGGTTCCCGGGCGGTCGCCGGACACTCCGGGCGATGTCCATGGTGGGGATGGCGGGCGTACGCTTGGGTTTCCTGACTGAGCCCAGATTCGCGAGGAACCGATGATCAACACCACCAAGACCTTCGCCCTGCTGGCACTGCTGGGCGGCCTCTTCATCGTGATCGGTGGCGCCATGGGCGGCAACGGCGGAATGGTCCTTGGCATGGTCATCGGGCTCGTGGTCGTCGGGGCTTCCTACTGGGGCAGCGACCGCATCGCCATTGCCTCTGCACGTGCCGTTCCGGCCGACCCGGCCGACCATCCCGACTACCACCGTGTGGTGTCGGAGCTCGCCACGGCGGCGGGCCTCCCCATGCCGAAGCTCTACATCTCGCCCAACGACCAGCCCAACGCCTTCGCCACCGGTCGCAATCCCGACCACGCTGCCGTGGCGATCACCCAGGGCCTCGTGGACCGAATGAACTGGTACGAGATCCGTGGCGTTTTGGCCCATGAGTTGATGCACATCCGCAACCGCGACATCCTGATCGGTTCGGTGGCTGCGGCGGTTGGAATGGCCATCACCATGATTGCCCGGATGGCAATGTGGGCCTCAATGTTCAGTGGTGGCCGGGACCGGGACCGCAACCCGATCGGTGATATCGCACTGGCAATCCTTGCTCCCATCGCCGCCATGGTGATCCAGGCGGCGATCAGCCGGAGCCGTGAGTTCCAGGCAGATGCCTCGGCGGCCAGGCTGATGGGCGATGGCGAGCCCCTTGCCCTCGCACTAGAGAAGCTGGAGGTGGCTGCCGCACGTATCCCGTCAGGTGTCAACCCGAACCAGGCCTCGTCCTACATCGTTGACCCACTCAAGGCCCAGGCGGTTGGAAGGCGAAGGCGCAGCAACCTGTTCTCAACCCACCCCTCGACCCAGGATCGCATTGACCGCCTCAGGGGTGCCTCCTGGAGGTCAGGCGAGACCCTCAGCGGGGGTCCGATTTCCTAGTCGCGGAAGTTGGTGAACTGAAGGGGCAGGCTCAGGTCGGCTGCCTTCAGGGCGGCGATGACCTCCTGGAGGGCGTCGCGCTTCTTGCCGTTGACGCGGATCTGGTCACCCTGGGTCTGGGTCTGGATTCCCTTGATGCCGAGGTCCTTGACCATCTTGTTGATGGTGCGGGCCGAATCACTGTCGATTCCCGCCTGTAGCCCGGCCACCTGACGGGAACGACCACCACTGGCGGCCTCGACCGTTCCCCAGTCGAGGGACTTGAGGGAAACCTTGCGGCGGACCAGCTTCTCCTCGAGCACGACCACGAGGGCGGCCAGGCGGTCCTCGGTGGAGGATTCCAGGGCTATTGCGCCGTCACCCAACTCCACGTTCGAGTTGGTTCCCTTGAAGTCGAACCGGGTGTGGATCTCCCTGGCAGCCTGGTCGACCGCATTGCGGACTTCCTGGAGGTCGAACTCTGACACGACGTCGAAGGAGGCCATGGCCGAACCCTAGCGACGGTCCCCGGTCTCCGGTGGCTGGACCCTGGGTGGCCGGTATCCTCCGACGTTCTGGGTCGGTGCCCGAGTGGCCAAAGGGAACGGGCTGTAAACCCGTCGGCATTGCCTTCGGAGGTTCAAATCCTCCCCGGCCCACCACTTCGCGAAGCAGCCTCGGGTCCGTGCGGGCGGGCCGGTTGCAACGCCGTCCTGTGCCCGTCGGGTCAGGGGGTATCCAAAATAGTCTGCATTACGGTCACGTCCTGCCATCGGCCGAACTTGCGCCCGATCTCGCGTTCGGTGCCAACCATCTTGAAACCGTGCTTGGTGTGCAGGGCAATGCTGGCCTCGTTGCCGCCACCGACCCGTGCGATGACGGAGTGGAAGCCGCTGCTGCGGGCAACCCCCAATAGTTCGCCCAGCAGCGCATCGGCAACACCGCGGCTGCGGCACTCAGCATCGACGTACACAGAGTTCTCCACTGTCGTCCGGTAGGCGGCACGCTCCTTGTAGGGGGACAACGACGCGAAGCCGACAACGGCCCCGTCCAACTCTGCGACCAGCACGCTGAACGCCCCGGACCTTGCCGCCAACCACGAAACCTGCTCTTCAGCCGTTCGCTCCACGAGGTCGAACGTGGCAGTCGAGGCAAGAACCTCGACGTTGTAGATCCGACGGATGGCCTCGGAGTCACCGGGTTGGGCCAGCCGCGTCCGGAGTAGGGACATGGGGCTGACTGTAATGACGCTGGTGCTCCATCAGATGAGATGGGGGACGTTGGGGAACGCAGGGCTAGCGTGGCATCCTGTTGCCCGGCCGCCAGCAGGTGGTTGTGCTCCCTTAGCTCAGTCGGCAGAGCGTCTCCATGGTAAGGAGAAGGTCGACAGTTCGATTCTGTCAGGGAGCTCGCTGGCGACGTAGCTCAGTTGGTGAGAGCGCTCGACTCATAATCGAGAGGTCGACAGTTCGAATCTGTCCGTCGCTACCAGCCAAAATGGCGACCCGGCCCGCCGAAGAGACCAGTGGGCCGTACATAGACCCGGAAGTGAGAAACCGTCATGGCATCCGACAAGCGAGTTCAGGTCACCCTGGAGTGCCAGGAGTGCAAGCGTCGCAACTACATAACCACCAAGTCGAAGGCGAACACCCGCGAGCGCATCGAGCTCAAGAAATATTGCCGGTGGTGCCGTTCCCACGTCGACCACAAGGAAACCCGCTGACCCCCTGCGGGGCCATGCCCACGGACAGGCACGGCCGCGGACCCCGTGTTCCCTGCGGGATCAGGTCAGGTCGGCTGGTATCCTGCCGCCGGATCCGCCCCCCGACTCCGACACTGGGCCGGAGGTCGGGAACACAGGGCAGTGGCTCAATTGGTAGAGCACCGGTCTCCAAAACCGGCGGTTGGGGGTTCGAGTCCCTCCTGCCCTGCAAGGTAGGTCGCGGTACCGTTGACCGGCTGGGCTTTCGGCCAGTTCGTCAACATGCCCATCAGGGGCGCGTGGCGATTTAGACCCCGTTAGCCTGATCCATCCACAGATATTCCAACTTGAGGCCTGTCCATGTCGATGAACCGCGAGCAGAAGAGACTCCTGCAGCGCCAGGGTGAGGTTGACGCCGACGGCGAACCGATCCGCCAGCGTCGTGAGCAGTCATCGCACCAGGCCGAGGAGAGGACCAGCGTTGCTCAGTTCTCCCGCGAGGTCAGGGCCGAACTCCGGAAGGTGGCGTGGCCCTCGCGTGCAGAGACCGCCAACTACGCAACGGTCGTGGTCGTCACCATCATCGCCGTGACCGCCATCGTGGCTGGCCTTGACTGGGTGTTTTCCAACTCCGTACTCAACCTGTTTGACATCTGATGAGCACCACAGAAGAGACCGAGACACCCGTCGCTGCGGCTGATCTGCTCCCCGCCGGGAACCTCGGCGGCTCCGCTGACGAACCATCCGGCGAGGACTCAGCCGGGTCGTCGCCGGCCGACTTCCTTCCTGTTGGCAACCTTGTTGACGAAGACCAGGCCGAAGAAGAAGTAGTCGCGGAAGAGCAGGCCACCGAGGTCGAGGTGCTCGACGAGGAAGCCCTCCTTGCGCCCGACGACGGCGAGCAGGCTCCAGAGGCGGAGAGTGCATTTGACAAGCCGGGCAACTGGTATGTCGTCCACACCCAGTCCGGTTACGAGAACAAGGTCCGCAAGAACCTCGATGCCCGTACGGCATCCATGAACCTCGAGGACCGTATTCTTGAGATCGTCATCCCTATGGAGGATGTCGTCGAGTTCCGCAACGGCAAGAAGGTCACCGTTTCCAAGAAGATGTTCCCCGGATACCTCCTCGTGCGCTGTTACCTCGACGACGCCAGCTGGGCCGCCATCCGTGACACACCCGGCATTGTCAACTTCGTGGGGGCCGGCGGCAAGCCTTCCCGGCTGGGCCGACGCGAGGTCGAGGACTTCCTGCCGACCGCTGACGAAACCGCAGCCGAGGCCCCGGTAAAGGCCAAGGCCAGGCTGGGCTTTGACACCGGCGACACCGTGAGGGTGAAGGAAGGTCCGTTCGCTGACTTCTCGGGCGAGATCATCGAGATAAACGTCGACCAGTTGAAGGTCAAGGTGTTGGTCAACATCTTCGGCCGGGAGACTCCGGTCGAGTTGGAGTTCTCACAGGTGGCACAGCTCTGAGCGGCCGACCCTGTCACGGTCGCCGAGTGGTGTCCGGAGTCAGGGTTGCCAATCACCTGGCCCACCCCCAGACTTGATCGTTCCACCCAGCCGCCGAAGGCGGCCCCAACCAACTACTGACTACGAGCAACAGACATGGCTAAGAAAAAGGCAATGGCGATCGTGAAGATCCAGATCCCTGCCGGTCAGGCATCCCCGGCACCGCCTGTCGGCACGGCGCTCGGCCCCCACGGCGTGGCGATCATGGACTTCTGCAAGGAGTACAACGCCAAGACCGAGGACAAGCGCGGCCAGATCGTCCCCGTCGAGATCACGATCTACGAGGACCGTTCCTTCACCTTCATCACCAAGACCCCACCCACCTCATTTCTCATCAGGCAGGCGGCAAAGCTCGACAAGGCTGCCGAGAACCCGGGTCGTGAGGTTGCCGGGTCCATCTCATGGGCCCAGGTTGAGGAGATTGCCGAGGCCAAGATGCCCGACCTCAATGCCATCGACATGGAAGGTGCCAAGCTGCAGGTTGCAGGCACTGCACGCAGTATGGGTATCGAGGTTGCCTGACCTAGACGAAGACCGAATGGCCATCACCCGCAATGGGTGGCTCCGGGACTGGGGAGCACCTCGCCCCGCCGGACACAGGAGCCGAAGCCGAGGAAGCCGGGAGGAAAACCATGGCGAAGAGTGATAACAGCAGTGGCCGGGGCAGGCGGTACGACGATGCAGCAGCCCGGATAGACCCACAGGAACTCCACTCGGGCACAGATGCGCTCGAGATGGTCAGGTCGGTCCACGGCTCCAGGTTCGATGAGAGCATCGACCTGGTTGTGCGTCTCGGGGTTGATCCCCGCAAGACCGAGGAGTTGGTCCGCGGCACCGTGAGCCTGCCATCGGGAACCGGCAAGGACGTCCGTGTGGCTGTCTTCGCACAGGGCGAGGCGGCTACCGCCGCCAGTGAGGCCGGTGCTGACCATGTCGGTGCCGATGACCTGGCCGCAGAGGTCGAAGGCGGAATGCTCGACTTCGACGTGGCCATTGCGACCCCCGACATGATGCCGACAGTCGGCAAGCTGGGCAGGTCGCTTGGACCTCGTGGTCTGATGCCCAACCCGAAGTCCGGCACCGTCACCGACGACGTCGCCAAGGCTGTAGCCGAGTTCAAGGGCGGAAAGGTCGAGTTCCGGACCGACAAGTTCGGCAACGTCCACCTCCCGATCGGGCGGGTCAGCTTTGAGGTTCCGGCTCTTGCAGCCAACATGAAGGCCGCAGTCGAGGAGTTGGAGCGTCTCAGGCCCGCATCCACCAAGGGCCGTTACTTCAAGAAGGTGGCCATCTCATCAACCATGGGGCCAAGCGTCAGGATCGACCCACTACAGGTCATCGACTGACGCCTGTCGCAGCAGCGGGGGTGGGGGTGTGACGCTGCAGCGCTACCCTGACCGCCACAACTGACACGCTCACCGAAGACCTCCGGGTTGTGCCGCCATGCAGCACAGAACGCGCCTAACAGCCACCCGAGCAGGCGAGTCTCCTGATCGGCTCCGGGCCATGTCCGGACCGGGTTATCGGTGTACGACCGTCAAACCAGATTGAAGACGTACACGGGAGGCCGGTGTAGCCGGCAGCCCCTGACCCGAGAAACACCAGGAGGTAGGAGCGTGGAGAATCCCCGCCCTGACAAGGTTGCTGTTGTTGACGAGGTTCGTGAACGGCTGTCCAACACCGAAGCTGTCGTACTTACCGAGTACAGGGGCCTTGATGTCCCTGCTCTGGCCGAGCTGCGTGCTGCACTGCGTGCCGTTGGTGGCGAGTACAAGGTGTACAAGAACACCCTCGTGAGGTTGGCTGTCAGCGATCTGGACTTTGAGATCGACGACCTGTTGACTGGGCCGACAGCCATCGCCCTGGTTGGTGAGCGGTCCGACGGTTCAGCCGGCGATGCAGTGTCGCTCGCAAAGGCCCTCGACGACTTTGCCAAGAATCATGAGGCCCTGGTGATAAAGGGTGGCCTCTTGGACTCTGAGCGGTTGACCGTCGAACAGATTAGGGCCCTGGCCAAGATCGCACCACGCGAGGTTTTGCTCGCCCAGATCGCCGGCGCAATGGCGGCACCGATGCAGCAGTTTGCAAGCTTGCTCAACGCACTTCCACAGAACCTGGCGTATGGGCTCAAGGCCCTGATCGACCAGCAGGGTGGTCCGGTGTCCTCAACAGACGAAGATGCTGCTGTCGATGAGGCACCGGTTGATGAGACAGGTTCTGATGCTGCTGTTGATGAGACAGGTTCTGATGCCGCTGTCGATGAGGCACCGGCTGATGACAATGATGCTGCTGCCGATGAGGCACCGGCTGATGACAATGGGGCAACTGCCGATGAGGCAGATGCCGACACAGAGACGGCTGCGGCCGAGGAAACCGAGGAGGCCTGATCATGGCAACCAAAGAAGAGATACTGGACGCCATCGCCGAGATGAGCGTCCTCGAGTTGAGCGAGATGTTGACCGACTTCGAAGAGAAGTTCGGTGTTACAGCAGCTGCTCCCGTGGCTGCGGTTGCAGCTGCTCCTGTCGCCGGTGATGGCGAGGAAGAAGAGGAGCAGGACGCGTTCGACGTCGTCCTGACCGACTCCGGTGACAAGAAGATCCAGGTGATCAAGGAGGTCAGGGCGCTGACCAACCTGGGCCTCAAGGACGCCAAGGAGCTTGTTGACGGAGCCCCCAGCAACGTGATGGAGGGTGTGTCGAAGGAAGACGCCGAAAAGGCCAAGGAGTCCCTCGAGGTTGCAGGCGCATCTATCGAGCTCAAGTAACTACGCGAAACCGACGTACATGATGCCCCCGGGGTTGCCCTGGGGGCATCGGTCGTATTGGCCCATCACACCATCGGTGCTTCAAGAACCTTGACCGGCGGGTTCAGATTCCCTAGCCTTGTGTCTGGAGGGCATCACGCCGTGGTGTCTCCTCCCCGGGCCGTTGATGGTTTGGGGGTTGCGGAGCCCTGCGCGCTCGCATTAGGATTGCCAGTCGCTGTGGTCGCGCCTGTTGCTCGCTCCGTTTTCGGATCGGTAATCGTCGTTACCCGGCTTGCCCCTTGTCCGTAAACCCTGGCCAGGAGTTCTAGGTGTCTGCTCGCCCCCTCGTCCGGGAACGTTATTCGTTTGGGTCTCTCGAAGAAGTTCGGGAGTTGCCCAACCTGATCGCCATCCAACGGGATTCGTTCCGGTGGTTCCTCGATCAGGGCATTGCCGATACGTTCCGCGACCTCAGCCCGATTACCGATTTCAGCGAGACGCTCTCTCTCGAACTGGAATTCGACCCGAACGACGAGGACCTCCGGCCAGTGCCGAAATTCACCGTCGAGGAGTGTCGTGAAAAGGACATGACCTATTCGGCCCCGATGTTTGTCAGGGCCCGCTTCATGAACTCCAACACCGGAGAGATCAAGGAGCAGACAGTTTTCATGGGCGACTTCCCTGTGATGACTGACGAGGGCACGTTCATCATCAATGGAACCGAACGTGTCGTGGTGTCCCAGCTCGTTCGGTCACCCGGCGTCATCTTCCAGCCGGGCGAGAGGTACCGCCTCAGGAACCTCTCAAAGCACCAGCTTGTCACCGGAACCATCCACCCGTACCGCGGCGAATGGATCGAATTCGACGTCGAGCAGAAGCCCGGCAAGGACGTGACCGCCGGAACGAGGGTCGCCCGCAAGCGCAGGCTCTCGATGTTCGTTCTGCTCCGTGCCCTCGGCTACGACGAGGAGAACCATCCCGGTTTCCTCGAACGCCTCGTCGGTCACTTCGACTACCTGGAGGGCCAGTGGGAAAAGGACCGGCTCCCCGAGGGCTGGGAGGAAGCAGTCGAGGCTGGCGACCGCAAGTCGCCACAGGACGAGGCTCTGCTTGAGATCTACAAGCGCGTACGTCCAGGCGAGCCGCTATCACTCGAGGCGGCCCGTGCCTACATTCGCAACGCCTTCTTCGAGTCACGCCGCTACGACCTGTCCAGGGTCGGTCGCTACAAGCTGAACCGTAAGTTGGGCCCAGAGATCGAGCGCTGTGAGGAGCTCTTCGGCATCGAACTTGAAAGGCCCGATCCCGATCAGTCGGTTCTCAGCCGGTCAGAGGTTCTTGCCACCTGTACCTACCTGTTGCACCTGGCCAAGGGCGAGCCGGGCTACCGCCTCGATGATCAGGACCACTTTGCCAACCGTCGCATCCGTTCGGTCGGTGAGCTGATCCAGAACCAGGTTCGCATTGGCCTGTCCCGCATGGAGAGGGTCGTACGCGAGCGTATGACCACCCAGGACGTTGAGGCCATCACGCCACAGACCCTGATCAATATCAGACCTGTCGTGGCTGCCATCAAGGAGTTCTTCGGCACCAGCCAGCTCTCTCAGTTCATGGATCAGGTGAACCCTCTTTCGGGCCTCACCCACCGTCGACGCCTGTCCGCCCTCGGTCCCGGAGGCCTCTCCCGCGAGCGCGCCGGATTTGAGGTCCGCGATGTCCACTTCTCGCACTACGGGCGTATGTGCCCGATTGAGACCCCTGAGGGCCCAAATATCGGCCTCATCGGTGGGCTCGCCACCTACGGCCAGATCAACCCGTTCGGCTTCATCGAATCGCCCTACCGGATTGTGAAGAACGGCAAGGTCACCGATGAGATCGTCTACCTGGCAGCGGACGAGGAGGAGGAGTACGTGGTGGCGCAGGCCAACGCGCCCCTCAACCCCAATGGCACCTTCGCCAACCAGCGTGTTCTCGTGCGCCGTTCGCCACAGGCCGCCTCCCTCCAGGACCTGCGCCTCCAGTTGGAACAGGACGTCTTCTTCGGTTCAACCACTGAGATCTCCTACGTTCCGCCCGAGGAGGTCCAGTTGATGGACGTCACCCCGAAGCAGATCGTGTCGGTGGCGACAGCCCTCATCCCGTTCCTCGAACACGACGATGCGAACAGGGCCCTCATGGGCGCCAACATGCAGCGCCAGGCAGTACCGCTCATCCGATCCGAGGCCCCTTACATCGGCACCGGAATCGAGAGCCGCGCTGCAAGGGACGCCGCAAACATGATCCTCGCCGATGCTGCCGGAATCGTCACCGAGGTCGATGGCGTGTCGATCACCGTCGACTACGGCAAGGGCGGAATCGTCACGCATGACCTGTCCAAGTTCGAGCGTTCCAACCAGGACACCTGCATCAACCACAAGAGCAGGGTTGTTCCGGGACAGAAGGTCAAGAAGGCCGAACTGCTGGCCGATGCATCCTCGACCGACGGTGGCGAGTTGGCGCTCGGCAAGAACCTCCTCGTGGCGTTCATGTCCTGGGAGGGCTACAACTTCGAGGACGCGATCATCCTTTCAGAGCGGCTGGTCAAGGACGACGTCCTCACCTCGATCCACATCCATGAGCACGAGATCGATGCCCGTGACACCAAGTTGGGGGCCGAGGAGATCACCCGCGACATACCGAACTTGTCCGACGAGATTCTGGCTGACCTCGATGACCTTGGAATCGTGAGGGTCGGCGCCGACGTCTCACCCGGCGACGTACTGGTCGGGAAGGTCACCCCGAAGGGCGAGACCGAGCTGACCCCCGAAGAGAGGCTCCTCAGGGCGATTTTCGGCGAGAAGGCCCGCGAGGTCCGCGACACCTCTCTGAAGGTTCCCCACGGCGAGACCGGCAAGGTCATCGATGTCAAGGTGTTCAACCGCGACGACGGCGATGAGCTTCCGCCAGGCGTCAACCAGTTGGTCCGGGTCTACGTGGCCCAGAAGCGCAAGATCAGCGTCGGCGACAAGTTGGCCGGTAGGCACGGCAATAAGGGTGTCATCTCAAGGGTCCTGCCCGTCGAGGACCTTCCGTACCTTGCCGACGGCACCCCCGTCGACATCATCTTGAACCCCCTCGGCGTTCCCTCCCGCATGAACGTTGGCCAGGTGCTCGAGGCCCACCTCGGATACTGCGCCAGGTGGGGCTGGGAGGTCGACGGCGAAACCGTCGGCGAGAAGCCCGTCACCGGGATCGAGCGCAAGACCCGTACGTCCACACCGCCTTCGGTGCACGTTGCCACCCCGGTGTACGACGGAGCCCACTGGGACGAAGAGGACCGCTCCGGCGAGCATCCGACAATCCAGAAGATCCTCCAGAACATCAACCCGGAGTCCGCCGACGGCGAACGCCTCGTGCAGGTCGACGGCAAGACCACCCTCTACAACGGTCGTACGGGAGAGCCCTACGACCACGAGATCATGGTGGGCTACGTCTACATCCTGAAACTGGCCCACCTCGTCGACGACAAGATCCACGCACGGTCCACCGGCCCGTACTCGATGATCACCCAGCAGCCGCTTGGCGGTAAGGCGCAGTTCGGTGGCCAGCGCTTCGGCGAGATGGAGGTCTGGGCACTTGAGGCCTACGGGGCCGCCTACTGCCTTCAGGAACTCCTCACCATCAAGTCCGATGACGTGCTCGGCAGGGTCAAGGTCTACGAGGCGATAGTCAAGGGCGACAACATCCCCGAGCCGGGAATCCCGGAGAGCTTCAAGGTGCTCATCAAGGAGATGCAGTCCCTCTGTCTCGATGTTGAGGTGCTGTCCGAGGAGGGGCATCAGATCGAGATGCATGAACTCGACGAGGACATCTACCGCACGACCGAGTCCCTCGGCATCGACATTTCAAGGCCCGAACGTGGGTCCGATGAGGAAGATGAACGCCGCAGCGCCGGCCTTCTCCACTGATCCATCCAGGTTCAGACCGTTAGTTAGTGACATATACCCAGTGACAAGACGTAGGAAGTAGACGAGTGCTTGACGTCAACGATTTCGACCAGCTTCGGATTGGCCTTGCCACCGCCGACGGCATACGCATGTGGTCCAACGGTGAGGTGAAGAAGCCGGAGACCATCAACTACCGCACGCTCAAGCCTGAAAAGGACGGGCTCTTCTGTGAGAAGATCTTCGGTCCTACCAAGGACTGGGAGTGCTACTGCGGCAAGTACAAGCGCGTCCGCTTCAAGGGCATTATCTGTGAGCGCTGCGGGGTCGAGGTCACGCGCTCGAAGGTCCGGCGTGAACGCATGGGCCACATCGAGTTGGCGGCACCGGCCGTCCACATTTGGTACCTGCGCGGAACCAGGTCGTGGCTGGCGTACCTGCTGATGGGCACCGAGCCCCGTGAGGAGCTCAAGGCCAAGCAGTTGGAGAAGGTCATCTACTTCGCTGCCAGCCTCGTTGTCTGGGTCGACGAGGACAAGCGCCACGAGGACCTCCCCCAACTCGAAGAGGAGCTGGTCGAGGAGCGCACCGCCATCGAAGAGGAGCGCGACCGCGAGCTTGATCGCCGACAGGAGGACCTCGAGGCCGAGTTGGCTCAACTCGAGGCAGAAGGGGCCAAGGATACCGACCTGCGTGCTCGCCAGCGGGCGGCCGGCAAGGACCTGGCCTTCATCCGTGAGCAGTACGAGACCGAGCTCGACGTCCTGAATAGGGCGTGGGACGAGTTCAGCACCCTGTTCGCACGCCAGATCATCGACGATGATCTGCTCTGGCGTGAGTTGGTCGACCGCTGGGGTGACTACTTCGAGGGTGGTATGGGTGCCGATGCGCTGGCACAACTCATCGACAAGATCGACTTCGACGACGAAGAGGTCAAGCTCCGGGCGATGATCGATCCTCCCGAGGGCCAAAAGCCCCTGTCCGCCCAGCGCAAGCAGAAGGCCATAAAGCGGCTCAAGATCGTGGCTGCGTTCAACCGCCGCGACAAGTACGGGCGGCGTGCCAACGAACCGCGGGCGATGATCCTCGACGTGGTTCCGGTGATTCCGCCTGAACTGCGACCGATGGTCCAACTGGACGGTGGCCGTTTTGCCACATCCGACCTGAACGACCTGTACCGACGGGTAATCAACCGCAACAACCGGCTTAAGAGGCTCCTGGATCTGGGTGCGCCCGAGATCATCGTGAACAACGAGAAACGCATGCTCCAGGAGGCCGTCGACGCCTTGTTCGACAACGGACGTCGGGGGCGACCCGTCACCGGACCTGGTAATCGACCGCTGAAGTCCCTCTCCGACATGCTCAAGGGAAAGCAGGGCCGGTTCCGTCAGAACCTGCTCGGCAAGCGCGTCGACTACTCGGGCCGTTCGGTCATCGTGGCCGGCCCAACCCTCAAGTTCCACCAGTGCGGGCTTCCAAAGATCATGGCACTCGAGCTCTTCAAGCCATTCGTGATGAAGAAGTTGGTCGACGAGGAGGTCGCACAGAACATCAAGTCAGCCAAGCGCATGGTTGAGCGCCGCAAGCCGCAGGTCTGGAACGTTCTCGACGACGTGATCAGGGAACACGCGGTGCTGTTGAACCGTGCTCCCACCCTGCACCGCCTGGGGATCCAGGCCTTTGAGCCGGTGCTGGTCGAGGGCAAGGCAATCCAGATCCATCCGCTGGTCTGCACCGCGTTCAATGCCGACTTTGATGGTGACCAGATGGCGGTCCACCTGCCGCTGTCAGCCGAGGCCCAGGCCGAGGCACGGGTGCTGATGCTGTCGGCCAACAACGTGTTGAGCCCGGCGCACGGCCGACCTCTGGTGACGCCTACCCAGGACATGATCATCGGGGCTTTCTACCTGACCGATGAGGCCGAAGGTGCCGCCGGCGAGGGCAGGGCCTTTCGCCGGATCGACGAACTCGAGCACGCACTCGAGGCCGGGTCGGTGCACCTGCACGCCCGCATCCAGTACCGCTCCGATGAGTACCCAGAGATGGTCGAAACGGCTGCCAACGGCTCACCAGCTGTCTGGAAGACGACGACGCCTGGCCGGGTGATCCTGAACGAGGCCTTTCCGGCTGGTTTCGGCTTCGTCAACCACCAGATCGACAAGAAGGAAATGGGTGTCATCGTCGACGACCTGGCCCGCCATTACCCGAAGAAGGACGTGGCGGTCAGCCTGGACCTGCTCAAGGACACCTGTTTCAAGTACGCCACGAGGTCGGGTCTCACCGTCTCGATCGATGATGTCCGCACACCGGTCGAGAAGCAGTCCATCTTGGACCGGCACGAAAAGGACGCCGAGAAGGTCGACGCGCAGTTCCGCCGCGGCATCATCACCGACGGCGAGCGACGCCAGAAAGAGGTCGAGATCTGGAACAAGGCCACCGCTGAGGTGACCGAGCGCATGGTCGAGTCCCTCGAGGCCCAGGATTTCAATCCGATCGACATGATGGTCAAGTCAGGTGCCCGTGGAAACATGATGCAGGTCCGTCAGATCGCGGGTATGCGTGGGCTGGTGGCCAACCCCCGTGGTGACATGATTCCCCGCCCGATCAAGTCCAACTTCCGTGAGGGCCTGACGATGCTTGAGTATTTCATCGCCACGCCCGGCGCCAGGAAGGGCCTGGTCGACACCGCCCTTCGGACCGCCGACTCCGGCTATCTGACCCGTCGCCTTGTCGACGTCTCCCAGGAGTTGATCATTAACGAGTACAACCCGTTCGAGGCAGACGGCCCGGTGCGTGGTGTCTGGATCGACGGCGTTCGTGATGACGAACCGGGCAAGCGCTACTACATCGAGAACCGGCTCTACAGCCGCACGCTGGCCGACGACGTTGAGTTGTCCGACGGCTCGACCATGTCCGCTGGCACGATTGTCGGCGAGGCCGAGCTCGTGACCCTCCGCGACGACCCTTCGGTCGAACGGGTGAGGGTGCTCTCCCCGCTGACAGACGACTCCGCGGTCGGCGTCTCGGCCGCCTGCTACGGCATGTCCCTAGCGACCAGCAAGCCCATCGAGGTAGGCGAGGCCGTCGGCGTGATAGCCGCACAGTCAATCGGTGAGCCGGGTACCCAGCTGACAATGCGTACCTTCCACACCGGTGGTGTGGTCGGCAAGGACATCGCCGGTGGTCTACCGAGGGTCGTGGAGTTGTTCGAGGCCCGCACCCCCAAGGGCAAGGCAACCCTCGCTCGCATCTCCGGAGTCGTCCGCATCGGTGAGGACGAGGGCAGGGGCCGTGAGATCGCCGTCGTTGCCGACGATGGAACCGAAGAGGTCTACACGATCCAGGGTTCCCCCCGGCTGGAAGTCACCGATGGACAGGAGGTCCGGGCCGGCGACGCCATTGTCGAGGGTCCACGCGATCCCAAGGAACTGCTCGAGATCAAGGGTGTCCGTGAAACTCAGCAGTACCTCGTCGAAGAGGTCCAGAAGGTCTACCGCGACCAGGGCGTGTCAATCCACGACAAGCACATCGAATTGATCGTCCGGCAGATGACCCGACGGGTGAAGATCAACGACCCCGGCGAGTCCGACTTCCTTCCCGGCGAACAGGTCGACCAGCGGGTGTTCGCCGAAACCAACCGGCAGCTCGTGACAGAGAGCAAGCGGCCTGCCGAGGGTCGCCCCGAACTGATGGGTATAACGAAGGCCTCGTTGGCGACCGACTCGTGGCTCTCTGCAGCTTCCTTCCAGGAGACGACACGGGTCCTGACCGAGGCGGCCATCGAGTGCAAGAGCGACAAGCTCATCGGCCTCAAGGAGAACATCATCATCGGCAAGTTGGTGCCGGCTGGAACCGGCATGGAGAGGTACCGTCGAGTGGTTACGCATGCTCCCGACTACAAGCCGATGGACTTCTACTCATCAGCCGACGAGGAACAGGATCTCGCACAGTGGCTGGCAGGCCAGACCGACCAGCTCGGTGCCGTCGATGCGGTCTCGGGCGACGAGTTCGAGGGTGCCTATGAGGCCGATGTCATCGACCTTGCCGCAGCTGTCCCCGATGAGTCACCTGAAGTCGGTTGAGTGCAGGATTCAGTTGCATGTCGTGCGGGTCGCGCTTGTGAGTAGCGTTTTTCCACCCGTAGACTCATCCGCTGGCCGTGGTACGACCCCAGTGTCACCACGGCGCTGTTTCGAGTTTCTCCATTCAGGGACCTGTACGGGTTCCACAACGAGGTAGACAAGTGCCCACCATTCAGCAGTTGGTCCGCAAGGGCCGCACGTCAAAGCGCCGCAAGGAGGCCACGCCGGCCCTCAAGGGCGCGCCCCAGCGCCGAGGCGTCTGCACGAGGGTGTATACGACCACTCCCAAGAAGCCGAACTCGGCCCTGCGCAAGGTGGCCCGCGTCCGCTTGACCAGTGGTGCTGAGATAACCGCCTACATCCCGGGTGAGGGTCACAACCTCCAGGAACACTCAATCGTCCTGGTCCGTGGTGGCCGTGTGAAGGACCTTCCCGGTGTTCGATACAAGGTCGTCCGTGGCACCCTTGACACCTCCGGGGTAAGCCAGCGCCGTCAGGCCCGTAGCCGCTACGGCGCCAAGAAAGAAGGCTGATCATGCCACGCAAGGGTCCAGCGGTACGCCGCGAGCTGACCCCCGATCCGGTCTACCGGTCGGTTGTCGTTACCCAGTTGGTCAACAAGGTTCTCCAGAGGGGCAAGCGGTCTACCGCGGAGCGGATTGTCTACTCGTCGATGACGATGGTCGAGTCCAAGACCGGTAGCGAACCGGTCGGCACCCTGAAGCGTGCCATCGACAACGTCCGGCCCCAGCTCGAGGTCCGGAGTCGCCGTGTAGGCGGTGCCACCTACCAGGTTCCCGTCGAGGTCCGCCCTCGTCGTGCCAATACCCTCGCCGTCAGATGGCTGGTGAACTACTCGCGCGACCGTCGTGAGCACACCATGGCCGAGCGCCTGGCAAACGAGATAATGGATGCCTCCAACGGCGTCGGTGCCTCGGTGAAGCGCCGTGAGGACCTGCACAAGATGGCTGAGGCCAACAAGGCATTCGCCCACTACCGCTGGTGAGTCACCTCCGGGGGCGGTACACGACCTGAAGTCCGTTCCGCTGCTGGGGAAGTCCGGTAGCGGAAGTCACGAGTGCACCAGAAATACCAGAGGGCCCACGCGGGCCCGGACCCAGATCTGAACAACCGACCACCGAGACACTGACATGGCCGAGCGACACCCACTAGCAAAGACCCGCAACATCGGGATCATGGCCCATATCGACGCGGGCAAGACCACGACCACCGAGCGCATCCTCTACTACACCGGCGTCAACTACAAGATCGGCGAGGTCCACGACGGCGCCGCCACCATGGACTGGATGGAACAGGAGCAGGAGCGGGGTATAACCATTACCTCGGCTGCAACGAGTTGCTTCTGGAACGATCACCGGGTGAACATCATCGACACCCCGGGTCACGTCGACTTCACCGTCGAGGTGGAGCGTTCACTTCGTGTGCTGGATGGTGCCGTTGCAGTGTTCGACGGGGTCGCAGGCGTAGAGCCCCAGACCGAGACCGTCTGGCGGCAGGCCGACAAGTACGCCGTTCCCCGCATGTGCTTCATCAACAAGATGGATCGCACGGGTGCCGACTTCTACTTCGTACTTGGAACCATCCGTGAGCGCCTGGGTTGCAATGCTGCGGTTGTCCAGTTGCCGATCGGCGCCGAGGCCGGGTTTGCCGGGGTGGTCGACCTTGTCGAGATGAAGGCCCTCGTGTGGCAGAGCGAAGACCTGGGTGCCTCGTGGGAGGTCGTGGACATCCCCGAGGACATGGTCGAAACGGCCGAGGAGTACCACAGCGAGCTGATCGACTCCCTTTCCGAGTTCGACGAGAACATCCTCGAGAAGTTTGTCGCCGAGGAGGAGGTAACCCCCGACGACATTCGTTCGGCTCTGCGTACCGGGACGATTTCGGGTGACTGCGTGCCGATCCTCACGGGTTCGGCGTTCAAGAACAAAGGGGTGCAGCCCCTACTGGACGCGGTGATCAAGTACCTTCCGTCGCCCCTGGACCTTCCCCCTGTCGAGGGAGTCCACCCCCGGACGGGCGACACGGTCGAACGCCTCGTCGACGACGAGGCGCCGTTTGCCGCTTTGGCATTCAAGATCATGACCGACCCCCACGTCGGCAAGCTCATCTACTTCCGGGCTTACAGCGGCACCCTCGACAAGGGATCGGCCGTGCTGAATACCCGAACCGGTTCCAAGGAACGGATCGGTCGGATCCTCGAGATGCACGCCAACGACCGTGAGGACCGCGACGACGTCCGGGCCGGAGACATCGTGGCTGGCATCGGCCTCAAGAACACTCGCACCGGCGACACCCTCTGTGCCCCGGACCACCCGATCGTGCTCGAGCAGCTGGAGTTCCCCCTGCCGGTCATCCATGTCGCAGTCGAGCCACGGTCCAAGGCCGACCAGGACAAGATGGGCAGGGCGCTCGGAGCGCTGGCCGAGGAGGACCCCACCTTCACGGTGAAGAGCGACGATGACACCGGACAGACGATCATCGGCGGCATGGGCGAATTGCACCTCGAGGTGTTGGTCGACCGCATGAAGCGCGAGTTCAGGGTGGATGCCAACGTCGGCAAGCCACAGGTGGCATACCGGGAGACCATTACCAGAGAGGTCTCCGACCACCGGTACACGCACAAGAAGCAGACCGGTGGTTCTGGACAGTTCGCAGAGATCGTTGCCTCGATCACTCCCTGGAGCGAAGACGACGAGACCTACATGTTCGAGGACAACATCAGGGGTGGCCGCGTGCCCAAGGAGTACATCCCGTCCGTGAACGCAGGCATCCAGTCGGCCATGACAGGCGGAGTTCTCGCTGGATTCCCCCTGCTGGGACTGAAGGTGAGCCTCAACGACGGCAAGTCACACGATGTTGACTCATCTGAGATGGCCTTCAAGATCGCCGCACAGGCCTGGTTCCGTGAGGTCGTCCGCCTCGCTAGGCCGGTTCTGCTCGAGCCCGTCATGGGGGTCGAGGTGGTGACCCCTGAGGAATACATGGGTGATGTAGTCGGCGACCTCAATTCCCGACGCGGCAGGGTCGGACAGATGGAGGCCCGGAGCGGAAACCAGGTGGTGAGTGCACAGGTACCGTTGTCCGAGATGTTCGGGTACGCTACCGATCTGCGTTCGCGCACCCAGGGGCGCGCGACCTACACGATGCAGTTCGACTCATATCAGCAGACACCAGGGTCGGTGCAGGAAGAAATTGTGAGCCGCATACGCGGTGAATGACCACTGAGCAGAAGAACCAGAAACACAAATCCAAGGAAGAGTCATGGCCAAGGCCCAGTTTGAACGTAACAAGCCGCACGTCAATGTCGGCACCATGGGACATATCGATCACGGTAAGACAACCCTCACCGCGGCGATTACCAAGGTCCTCTCGGACCGTGATCCCGATTCAACGGCATTCACGGACTTCGACAACATCGACAAGGCACCCGAAGAGCGCGAGCGAGGCATCACGATCAACGTCTCGCACGTCGAGTACGAGACCGAGAACCGCCATTACGCCCACGTCGACATGCCCGGCCACGCCGACTACATCAAGAACATGATCACCGGTGCGGCCCAGGTCGACGGTGCGATCCTTGTCGTGTCAGCCGCCGATGGCCCAATGCCCCAGACACGTGAGCACGTGCTGCTGGCCCGCCAGGTGGGTGTGCCCAAGATCATCGTCGCCCTCAACAAGTGCGACATGGTCGACGACGAGGAACTGCTCGAGTTGGTCGAGATGGAGGTCCGTGAGCTGCTCGACGAGTACGAGTTCCCGGGCGACGACACACCGGTGGTCCGGGTATCGGCCCTGAACGCTCTGGAGGGCGACGCGGCTGCCGGCGACCAGGTCGTGGAACTCATGAGGCAAGTCGACGAGTTCATCCCCCAGCCCGACCGCGATGTTGACAAGCCGTTCCTCATGCCCATCGAGGACGTGTTCTCGATCACCGGTCGCGGCACCGTCGTAACCGGTCGTGTCGAACAGGGCAAGGTGAACACCGGCGACAACATCGAGATCGTCGGCCTCAAGGACACCCAGACCACGGTCTGTACCGGCGTCGAGATGTTCCGCAAGTTGCTTGACGAGGGAATCGCCGGCGACAACATTGGTGCTCTCCTGCGGGGTATCGACAAGGATGAGGTCCAGCGCGGCCAGGTCCTCGCAAAGCCCGGCTCGATCACGCCACACACCCAGTTTGAGGCTGAGGTCTACGTGCTGACGACCAAGGAGGGTGGACGCCACAAGCCGTTCTTCTCCAACTACAGGCCGCAGTTCTACTTCAGGACCACGGACGTGACCGGCAACATCGCCCTAGATGAGGGTGTCGAGATGTGCATGCCCGGTGACAACACCACCATGACCGTTGAGCTCATCGCTCCGATTGCTATGGACGTCGGCCTCCGGTTCGCCATCCGCGAAGGTGGCCGCACAGTCGGTGCTGGCGCTGTAACCAAGGTCATCAAGTAGTCGGGTTCCACGGATGCCAGCTGACCAGAAGATCCGGATTCGCCTGAAGGCCTACGATCACGAGGTGATTGACCAGTCGACGCGAAAGATTGTCGAGACTGTCCTTCGTACCCAGGCTGATATCCGGGGTCCGGTGCCGCTCCCGACCGAGAAGCACCGCTACACGGTCATCCGGGGACCCTTCAAGGACAAGGATTCGCGCGAGCACTTCGAGATGCGTATCCACAAGCGTCTTCTCGACATCATGAAGCCGTCACCCAAGACGATCGATTCGCTCCAGCGGCTTGACCTGCCGGCAGGGGTCGACGTCGAGATCAAGATCCAGCAGACCTGATCACGTGGGGCCCGGCCGGGTCCTGAACGGGTACAACAGAACGAGTTGGAGGACGCCCTGTGGGGCGTCCTCCGGGTTTTGCCCGAGGAAGGCTCAGGTCTCCTGATCTTCGCCGGCGGTGTCGACGGTCGGGTGTCGTGTCGGCTGTTGCCGGCGACCACGTCGCTCTCGGCTCTGGTCCAACAGGTCCTCGGCGACCTCGTGGCGGGGAGCGGTTGATGACATGACCGCCTGGACCGTGGCTGCGGCCGGTAGTGCTAGCAGCGCACCGACTACACCCAGTACGGCAGCACCGGCAATGACGGATCCGAAGGCGACAGCGGCGTGCAGTTGCATGGTCTGCGATGTGATTCGGGGTGAAAAGAGGTAGTTCTCGATCTGCTGGTAGAAGGCTATGACCACCAGCGCCCAGAGGCCGTGGACGGGTTCTTCGAGCAACCCGATGACGATCGGTACCGAACCCGCTATGTAGGTACCGACCACGGGGACGAACTGGGACATGACGCCCACCCAGAGGGCGAGTGCCAGGGGGGAGGGGAGGTCGATCATCTCGAAGGCAACCCAGTGGACGATCGTTGATGCCACTGCCAGGACCGTGCGGGACAGGATGTAACCACCGGTCTTGGCAATTGCCAGGTCCCACACCTCGAGCACGGCCCTCTGCCTGTGTTGTGGCAGGTGGGAACACACGGTCCTACGGAGGGTCGGTCCCTCGGCCAACATGTAGAAGGCGAACAACCCAACTGTGAAGATCTGGAACAACACGTTGACGATGGTGGTTCCGAAGCGGGCCAAGTCATTGGCGACGGTACCCAGCCAGCGCGCCATTCCGTCGTCGTACTCGGCCCGCAGGTCAGAGGTGGCACCTGAGATGCCGAAGGCGTCCTCGAGGAACGAGTCGATGTCTCGCAGGTAAGAGGGAACGTTCTCGCTGAAGGAGGTCACCTGCTCGGCCAGCATCGTTCCCACGAGTGTCCCGAATCCTCCGAGGGCGCCCGCCCCGATGAGGAACACGAGCGCCGTTCCGAGACCGCGGCGCAGGCCCATCCGTTCCAATCGGTCTACGGCCGGTTCCAGGGCGAACGAGAGGAATGTCGCCACCAGGAAAATGAGGAAGAGGGACCGTAACGATGCCAGGATCCCGCGCAGGTACCAGAGTGCGGCCAAGCCGCCCAGAAGTGTCAGGAGGGTCCTGCCCACCCACGCTGGCGGGGCTGTGGAAATACCGGAAAACATGCGTTGAACTGGGCGTTCGTCTGTCGTGCCCTCGTTCGGGTGGTTCACCGGGGCGTGCTCCTGACCATCGCCGGATCTGGCCCCGACGTTACCGGTAGACCCATGACCCTTGAGGGATGGCCACCCGGTTGTGGGGCGGCCGCTTCGGCCGTATCGTTACCCTCCAGCGCTCCGGAGGGCCCGGGGTGAGAAAACCGATGTCCGTTAAGGCCGTCTGCCGCTCCGATTCATATCGGTGCAGCGCAGCGGAACCGTACGGCACAACCGAATCGTCGCTCCGCCGGGTTTTCCGTGCGGAGCGTTCGCGTGAGCGGCCGCCAGAGGTCGCTACCGGTGGGAGGCACCCACCGGTTCAAGTCGCAGGAGCCATCATGGCAAGCAAGGCAATAGTCGGCCAGAAGGTCGGCATGACCCAGGTGTGGGATGACGAGAACCGCGTCGTTCCCGTCACCGTGTTGCGCGTGCTCCCCAACCGGGTCGTCCAGATCAAGACCGTCGCCAGCGACGGCTACAGCGCCCTCCAGGTCACCTTCGGCCAGCGAGATTCAGCCAAGTTGACCCGTCCCGAGGCGGGCCACTTCGACGGTGCCGGCGTGGATGCCGGTGTGCACCTCGTCGAGTTGAGGGTCGACGATGTCGACGGATACGAACTTGGCCAGGAAATCACCGTCGATTCGCTCGCCGACGAGTCCCGGGTCGACGTCACCTCTGTAAGCAAGGGCAAGGGCTTCGCCGGTGTGATGAAGCGTCACGGCTTCGCCGGCCAGCGGGCCTCGCACGGTGCCCACAAGGTGCACCGCAAGCCTGGAGCCATCGGCCAGTGCGCCACGCCATCTCGCGTGTTCAAGGGCAAGAAGATGCCCGGTCGGCTCGGCAACCAGCGCACCACCACGCTGAACCTCAAGGTCGTCGAGGCCGATTCCGAGCGCAGTCTGCTGCTGGTCAGGGGCTCGGTACCCGGACCCAGCGGTGCCACGGTCCTGATCCGCAACGCCGTGAAGGGTGCCTGACGATGGCTGATGTAACAGTTCGCACCATGACAGGCTCCAACGGCGGTTCGCTGCAACTCGATGAATCGGTGTTCGGCATAACTCCCAACACAGCCGTCTTGCATCAGGTGGTGACTGCCCAGTTGGCGGCACGCCGAAGCGGAGCCCAGAGCACCAAGACCCGGGCCGAGGCCCGTGGTGGTGGTGCGAAGCCCTGGCGTCAGAAGGGAACCGGTCGTGCCCGACACGGTTCCAGCAGGTCGCCGATCTGGCGTGGTGGTGGCGTGGCGCTCGGCCCCAAGCCCCGCAGTTACGCCCAGAAGACCCCCAAGAAGATGATCCGCCTTGCACTCAACTCGGCACTCTCGGACCGGGCGTCTGAGGGCCGGGTTGCTGTCGTTGATGCCTGGAACTTCGAGGTTCCACGCACACGCGATGCCGTTGCCGCCCTGGAGGCCCTCAACCTCGAGGGACGTGTGCTTCTGGTGGCCGATCGTGGCGACGTGAACACCTGGAAGAGCTTCGCCAACCTCGGAAACGTGCACGTGATCTCGCCCGGCGAACTGAATGCATACGACGTACTGGTCTGCGACTGGGTTGTCTTCACCCAGGCCACCCTGCCGGTCGGTTCCGCATCGACCGGGTCACCTGCACCTGTCGACTCCGAGCCGGCAACCGACGAGGAGGAAGAGGAGTGAAGGACGCACGCGACGTCATCCGACGCCCGGTGGTTTCCGAGAAGTCCTACGGGCTCCTCGAGGATCACGTCTACACCTTTGAGGTTGCCAACTCGGCCTCCAAGCCCGAGATCCGCGATGCGGTCGAGGCCATCTTCGATGTCACCGTCAAGAAGGTGAACACGCTCAACCGCGACGGAAAGCGCAAGCGGAACCGTCGCACAATGTCCTACAGTTCCCGCCCCGATGTGAAGCGGGCATACGTCACCCTCGTCGAGGGTGACTCGATCGAGTTGTTCGAGGTATAGGGCCATGCCACAACGCAAGCGCAAGCCGACCAGTCCGGGCAGACGGTTCCAGACCGTTGCCGACTTCTCGGAAATCACGAGTACAACCCCAGAGAGGTCCCTCCTCGAGAAGCAGAATTCCACCGGCGGTCGTAACAACTACGGGCGTAAGACCTCGCGTCACCGCGGTGGTGGCCACAAGCAGCGCTACAGGGTTGTCGACTTCCGGCGCAACAAGGACGGAGTGCCCGCAAAGGTGGCCGCTCTCGAGTACGACCCGAACCGCAGCTGCCGGATTCTCCTGTTGCACTACCACGATGGTGAGAAGCGCTACATCCTGGCGCCCAGGGGTGTCCAGGTTGGTGACACGCTCCAATCCGGTCAGGGCAGCGAGATCCGCCCCGGCAACGCCCTGCCTCTCCGCTACATCCCGGTAGGAACCGTCGTCCACAACGTCGAATTGCAGCCCGACGGCGGTGGCAAGATGGCCCGCAGTGCCGGCTCCAGCGTTCAGCTAGTTGCCAAGGAGGGAGACTTCGCGACACTTCGCCTGCCCAGCAGTGAGATGCGTAGGGTCCGAATCGACTGCAAGGCGACAGTCGGTGAGGTTGGCAACCAGGAGCATGAGCTGATCAAGATCGGAAAGGCCGGCCGTAACCGCTGGAAGGGCAAGCGCCCACAGACCCGCGGTGTGGCGATGAACCCGGTCGACCACCCGTTGGGTGGCGGTGAGGGCAAGTCCTCGGGTGGCCGACACCCGGTCTCTCCATGGGGAAAGCCCGAGGGCCGTACCCGAAAGCGGGACAAGCAGTCCGACAAAATGATCGTGCGCCGGCGCCGCCGCCGCGGATCGCGGAGGTAGGCAGAGATGCCACGGAGTCTCAGCAAGGGACCGTTCGTAGACGACCATCTCCTGAAGAAGGTCGATGTGTTGAACGAGTCCGGTGAGAAGAAGGTCATCAGGACCTGGTCACGACGCTCGACGATCGTCCCCGACATGGTCGGCCACACGATCGCGGTCCATGATGGCCGCAAGCATGTGCCGGTCTACGTGACCGAGTCGATGGTCGGACACAAGTTGGGCGAGTTCGCCCCGACGCGGACGTTCAGGTCCCATTCGACCCAGGAGAAGGCGGTCAATCGCTGATGGTCGCAACCAAGACCAATGAGCGGCCGGGAACCCGGGCCGTGGCACGGCACATTCGTGTGTCGGCGTCAAAGGCGCGTGCCGTGCTCGACCTGATTAGGGGCGAGTCCTACGGGCGGGCCTCAGAGATCCTGGAGTTTTCTGAGCGCTCGGTGTCCGACGTGATCACCAAGTGCCTGGACTCGGCTGTCGCCAACGCCGAGCACAACGACGAGATCAGCGCCGAGGAACTCTATGTGTCGGCCTGCTACGCCGATGAGGGGCCGACGCTCAAGCGCTGGCGCCCGAGGGCACGGGGACGTGCAACGCGCATCAACAAGAGGACCTGTCACATCACGATCATCGTGAGCCGCTACAGCGCCGATGAATTGACGGCGATGCGTGAGCGGGCGGAGTCCCGGGGCCGGACCGGAGCCAGCGAGCAGGCAGCCGAGTCACGTCGTCAACGTGTCCAGAAGAGCCGTGCCGCCGAGGCCGAGGTTGCCGAGGAAGCCGCCGAAGAAGCCGCCGCCGACACAGTCGATGAGGCTGTTGAAGAAGTCGAAGATACTGATGAAGAGGTCGCTGAGGCTGTCGAAGAGGCGCCCGAAGAACCAGAAGATGAAGCCGCCGACGAAGACGGGTCCACAGAGTCCCCGAAGGAGCAGGGCTGATGGGCCAGAAGGTAAACCCGTACGGGTTCCGCCTAGGCGTGACCACCGACTGGAAGTCGCGATGGTTCGCGACCCGGCAGGAGTACGCCGACAACATCATTGAGGACTGGCAGGTGCGCGAGTACCTCATGACCGAGTTGCCACACGCTGCTATCAGCCGCGTTGAGGTTGAGCGCACCCGCGACCGTCTCCGGATCGATGTGCACACGGCCAGGCCAGGGATCGTCATCGGCCGAAAGGGCGCCGAAGCCGACCGCCTGAGGGCCGGCCTGGGTGAGATCACCGGGAACAACAGGGTCCAACTCAACATCCAGGAGATCAAGGAGCCTGAGTTGGATGCGGCCCTCATTGCGCAGGGTGTCGCCGACCAGTTGGCCGGCCGGATCGCCTTTCGACGGGCAATGAAGCGTGCCGTCCAGAACGCCCAGAAGGCCGGTGCCCTCGGAATCAGGGTGCAATGCTCGGGTCGTCTCGGTGGCTCAGAGATGTCCCGTTCCGAGTGGTACCGCGAGGGTCGTGTGCCGCTTCACACCCTGCGGGCCGATATCGACTATGGGTTCCGCGAGGCCCGCACGACCTACGGCCGCATCGGCGTGAAGGTCTGGATCTACAAGGGCGACATCCTGCCCTACAAGAGCCAACTCGAGGACAAGATCACCAGGGAGGCCGCAATGGCCGTCGGGGAGACCTCGGGCCAGACAAAGCCGGGCAAGGTTGTCTCTTCGTCCGCAGCGGTCCATCGCCGTCCGGCTGAAGAGGTAGTGGCTGAACAGGAGCAGGTGCCGTCAGAGGCAACCGCCGAGGCCGGCGACACCGACGCAGAACCGGCTCCGCTCGTCAAGGAGGGCGACGCCGAGTTCGAGAAGTTGCTCGCCGAAGAGGAGGCCATCGAGGCCTCTACCCGCGAACAGCACGAAACACCCCACTTCCGTTCCGGGGATGGTGACTGATCATGCTGATGCCAAAGAAGGTCAGGCACCGAAAGCAGCACCGTGGTCGGATGCGCGGCAACTCCAAGGGGATGACCGAGGTCACCTTCGGCGAGTACGGAATCCAGGCACTGGAGCCCGGGTGGATCACCGCCCGCCAGATCGAAGCTGCCCGTATCGCCATGACCCGTCACATCAAGCGCGGTGGCAAGGTCTGGATCAACGTCTTCCCAGACAAGCCGGTCACCGAAAAGCCTGCTGAAACCCGCATGGGCTCAGGCAAGGGAAGCCCCGAGAAGTGGGTTGCCGTGGTCAAGCCCGGCCGAGTCCTGTTCGAACTCTCCTACAGCGACATAGTCGTCGCCCGAGAGGCGATCGACCGGGCCATCCAGAAGCTTCCGATCAGGGCTCGGTTCGTCGAGCGTGAGGAGGGCTTTTAGTAATGGCGAAGAAGAAGGCACTTACCGATGTCGGTGATACCGAATTGCTCGAGCAGTTGAGCGAGTCCAAAGAGGAATTCTTCAACCTGCGGTTCCAGTTGGTAACCGGCGAGTTGGAGAACCACGCACGCATCGGCGAGGTCAAGAAGACCATCGCCCGCCTCTTGACAGAGTTGCGTGCACGTGAGATCGAAGCAGCAGAAGCCATGGCTAATGCTGGCGAGGAGGTGGCCGGCTGATGGCCGAGACCGAAGCAACCAGCCCTGAGGGGACAGAGGCCAGGCCGAACCGCCGCAAGGTGCGTGAAGGCGTGGTCGTGTCAGACGTTCAGGACAAGACGGCGGTGGTCCTCGTGGTCGACCGTGTGCGGCACCGCCGCTACGGCAAGACCATCCAGAGGTCCAAGCGCCTACACGCCCACGACGAGACCAACGACGCCAAGATCGGCGACCGGGTCAGGGTCCAGGAGACCCGTCCGCTCTCCAAGTTGAAGCGGTGGCGTCTGGTCGACATTCTGGAGAGGGCCAGGTAGATGATCCAACAGGAGACCCGACTCAGGGTGGCCGACAACTCGGGTGCCCGTGAGGTGCTCTGCATCAAGGTGCTGGGCGGCTCGAAGCGGCGTTATGCGTCCATCGGCGACGTTTTCACCGCGACGGTGAAGGAAGCCACTCCGGGCGCAGCGGTAAAGAAGGGCGAGGTCGTCAGGTGTGTTGTCGTACGCACGAAGAAGGAACGTCGGCGTCCCGACGGCTCATACATCAGGTTCGACGAGAACGCTGCAGTGTTGCTCAACGAACAGGACCAGCCGCGCGGGACACGCATCTTCGGTCCTGTAGGTCGCGAGCTGCGGGACCGGAAGTTCATGCGAATCGTCTCCCTTGCGCCGGAGGTGCTCTGAGATGAAGATCAAGAAGGGTGACAACGTACGGATCCTGGCCGGCAAGGACAGGGGACGCGAGGGAGAGGTGACCCGCGTACTCCCGGCAGGGGACAAGGTGATCGTTGAGGGCGTAAACATCGCCAAGCGCCACCAGAAGCCGACCAGCGCCACCATGCAGGGAGGCATCATCGACAAGGCCATGCCGCTCCACGTGTCCAACGTGGCGCTCATCAGCCCCAGTGATGGTAAGCCGACCAGGGTGGGCTACCGCTTCGATGCCGATGGCGTGAAGGTCAGGATCTGTCGTAGGACGGGGGTGGATCTCGATGGCTGAGACAACCACCTCAACCGCCGTCCGTCTCCGCGACCTGTATGCCGACGAGGTCCAGTCGGCCCTCCAGGCCGAGTTGGGTCTTGCCAACATCATGCAGGTACCGAAGCTCAAGAAGATCGTCGTCAACATGGGTGTCGGTGACGCCGCCCAGCAGGCGAAGTTGCTCGATGGTGCTCTTGTCGACCTCGAGTTGATCACCGGCCAGAAGCCCCTTGTGACCAAGGCCCGGACCTCCATCTCCAACTTCAAGTTGAGGGAAGGGCAGTCGATCGGCGCCAAGGTCACGCTCCGGGGTCCACGAATGTACGAGTTTCTGGATCGGCTGATCAGCCTCGCTATTCCCCGGGTCCGTGACTTCCGGGGTCTCAACCCGCGGTCGTTTGACGGCAACGGGAACTACACGTTCGGCGTGACCGAACAGTTGATCTTCCCTGAGATCGACTACGACACCGTTGATCGCCCACGGGGCATGGACATAACGATCGTGACATCCGCATCCGATGACGCTGGAGGCCGTGCCCTCCTCACCGCATTCGGATTTCCGTTCCGCAAGGAGGGGCAGTAGTGGCAAAGAAAGCACTCGTCAACAAACAGCAGAAGACACCCAAGTTCAAGGTCCGCGCCTACACGCGGTGCCGTCGCTGTGGGCGTCCGCGGTCCGTGTACCGGGCCTTCAACCTGTGTCGGGTATGCCTGCGCTCGATGGCCCATGCCGGTGAGATCCCGGGCCTCACCAAGGCCAGTTGGTAGGGGTGATCTGAGATGACGATGACAGACCCAGTGGCCGACATGCTCACCCGCATCCGCAACGCCAACCAGGCGATGCACGACGGGCTGGATATGCCGTCCTCCAACCAGAAGGTCGCCCTGGCAGGGGTCCTCAAGAACGAGGGCTACATCGCCGACTTCGGCGTGGCCGATGCCTCCAGTGGACCCGGCAAGGTGCTGACGATCCAGATGAAGTACTCCCCTGAGCGGGAGAGGGTGATAAGCGGAGTCCAGCGTGTGTCAAAGCCGGGCCTCCGCGTCTACACCAACTCAAGCAAGATTCCCCGTGTTCTGGGCGGTCTCGGCGTTGCCGTGATCAGCACCAGTAAGGGCCTGATGAGCGACCGTGAGGCACGTCGCCGCCATATGGGCGGCGAGGTGCTCTGCTACGTCTGGTAGGGGAGGAACGACATGTCCAGAGTCGGCAAGGCTCCAATCACCGTTCCCTCCGGCGTCGAGGTGACCCTCGACGGCCAGCACGTCGAGGTGACAGGCCCAAAGGGAACCATCGACATGACCGTCCCGGGTGAGATCAGCGTGCGCCAGGACGGCGACACGATCGTGGTGGAACGGCCCGATGACGAGAGGAAGAACCGGGCTCTCCACGGCCTGGCCAGGTCTCTCGTGAACAACATGGTGCTGGGCGTATCAGAGGGGTTCAGTCGTGAACTCCAGATCGTCGGAGTCGGCTACCGGGCCGTGGCCAAGGGTACCGATGCCCTCGAGTTGCAGTTGGGCTTCAGCCACCCGGTCAACGTGAAGGCCCCCGACGGGGTCACGTTCGACGTTCCCGAACCCACGAGGATCATCGTGTCCGGGGTCGACAAGCAGGCGGTGGGCCAGACGGCCGCTGTCATCCGTTCGTACCGCAAGCCCGAGCCGTACAAGGGCAAGGGAGTCCGGTACCTCGGTGAACATGTGGCCCGCAAGGCCGGAAAGGCAGCCAAGTGAGCGCCATCGATCGACGCACGGGACGCATCCGCCGGCACCGTCGGGTACGCAAGGCCGTTCGCGGCACTGCATCCCGGCCGCGCCTTGCTGTATTCCGGTCCAGCCGGAACATCTCGGCACAGGTCATCGACGACCACACCGGAACCACCCTGGCTTCGGCTTCCAGCCAGCAGGCCGGGGTCGCCGATGGTTCCACCGGTATGGCTGCGGCTACCGAGGTGGGGAGGGCCGTGGCCGAACGGGCACGCACGGCCGGAATCGAAATGGTTGTATTCGACCGGGGCGGTTACCGGTACCACGGACGGGTGGCGGCTCTGGCCGATGCCGCCCGCGATGCAGGACTGGAGTTCTAGTGGCACAGCAGAGGCACAAGACTGACGACTCCCAGCTTCGGGAGTCGAGGGTCATCCACATCAATCGGGTCGCCAAGGTGGTCAAGGGTGGTCGACGGTTCTCGTTCACGGCCCTTGTGGTCGTCGGCGACGGCGCAGGCCGGGTCGGCCTCGGGTACGGAAAGGCCAAGGAGGTCCCCCTCGCTATCCAGAAGGGCACCGAAGAGGCCAAGCGGAACCTGTTCGACGTGGCGTTGACAGGCTCCACGATCATCCATCCGGTCCTCGGGGTCATGGGTGGTGGGCGTGTCATGCTCAAGCCCGCTGCTCCCGGAACCGGCGTGATCGCCGGTGGCGCTGCCAGGGCCATCCTCGAAGAGGCTGGCGTCCACGACATCCTCTGCAAGTCGATGGGATCCTCCAACCACATCAACGTGGCGAGGGCCACGATCAACGGCCTCAAGGCCCTTCGCAGGCCCGATGAGATCGCACGCCTGCGGGGTCTCGACCCCGAGGAGTTCGTGCCTGCGGCACTGCTCACCTCCTACCGCCGTACCGAGGCCGGCATCGACGGACCGGGATCCGACGAGGCTGACGAAGAGGTGTCTGCATGAGCGCCGCCAAGACCGGGAACCTCAAGGTGACCCAGATCCGCTCAACGATCGGCACCAAGCCAAAGCAGCGTGGGACCATCCGGGCGCTGGGCCTGGGCAAGATCGGTCGAAGCAACATCCTGCCTGACCGGGGCGAGATCCGCGGCATGATCGCCCGGGTCCCACACCTGGTGACGGTAGAGGAGGTCGAGTGATATGAAGGTCCATGATCTGACTCCGCCACCCGGGTCTCACAAGCGGGGCAAGCGGGTAGCGCGAGGCATCGGCGGCAAGGGCGGCAAGACCGCCGGTCGCGGCATGAAGGGCCAGCGTGCCCGCAACACGGTCCGTCTCGGCTTCGAAGGCGGACAGATGCCCTTCCACCAGCGAATTCCGAAATTGCGTGGCTTCAAGAACCCGTTCCGGGTCGAGTACCAGGCCATCAACCTGGACTCCATCGAGGAGTCCGGCCTGACCGACGTGAGCCCTGAGACACTGCTCGCCAAGGGCCTGGTCGGCAAGAACTCCCTCGTCAAGATCCTGGGTCGGGGCGAGGTCACGCGAGCAGTGAACGTGAAGGCCCACGCCTTCTCCGGGCCCGCCGAGGAGGCGATCGTGGCTGCCGGAGGGAGCATCGAGAAGCTGCCCCTGCCGTTTGCCGTGAGGCCTCCTGCCAGCGGCAACGCTCTGATGAACCGCTGACCACATCCATTCACCCCCGGTCGAACCGGGGAACACCCGACCACCGGGAGCCAACGTGATTTCCAGCATGCTGAACATGTTCAGGGTCGCCGACCTACGCAAGCGGATCCTGTTCACCCTCCTCATGATCCTGCTCTACCGGATCGGCGCGTTCATGCCCGCTCCGGGAATCGACGTTGAGCAGGTCCAGTTGTTGCGAGACAGGGCCAACCAGGGCGGCGTGCTGGCCTTCCTCCAGTTGTTCTCGGGTGGCGCCCTGACCACGTTCGCCGTGTTCGCCCTTGGTGTAATGCCCTACATCACCGCGTCGATCATCATGCAGGTCCTCGGAGTGGTCGTTCCCAAGATCGAACAGTGGCAGCAGCAGGGCGCCGTGGGGCAGCGCAAGATCACCCAGTGGACCCGCTACCTGACCGTGGCAATTGCCGTCATCCAGTCCACCAGCTTCGCCTTCCTGTTCAACAGCGGCGGGAACTCGATCAGCGGCTCGTCGGGTGCGAACCTGCTACCCAACTTCCACATAGGAACGGTCAGCGTCGTGGTGCTCACCCTCACCGCAGGTACCGCGCTCCTCATGTGGATGGGTGAGCTGATCACCCAGAAGGGGATCGGCAACGGTATGTCGCTCCTGATCATGATCTCGATCGTGAGTGCCTTCCCAGCGCAGGGGTCACTGATTCACGCCGAGAACGGTCCGGTAGCGCTGGGCATAGTCCTTGTTGTCCTGATCGGGCTGGTGGCTGCGATCGTGTTCGTTGAACAGGGGCAGCGTCGGATCCCGGTGCAGTTCGCCAAGCGGGTGGTGGGTCGCCGCATGTACGGAGGCCAGAACACCTACATACCCCTCAAGGTCAACCAGTCGGGTGTGATCCCGATCATCTTCGCCTCGTCGGTCCTGTACCTTCCGGTGCTTCTCGCTGCCGCCCTTCCGTGGGACGGCTTCCGTCGCTGGATCGACGACAACCTGGCCCAGCCCGACAACGTCTTCTACTTCAGCATCACCGGCCTGCTGGTGGTGGGCTTCGCGTACTTCTACACGGCAATCACCTTTGATCCGGTCAAGCAGGCCGACACGATCCGCAAGCAGGGTGGGTTCGTTCCCGGAATCCGTCCCGGCTACCAGACCGAGCGGTACCTGGCCAAGATCCTTTCCCGGATCACGCTGCCCGGCGCCCTCTTCCTGGCGGCGGTTGCGCTGATCCCGTCGATCCTCATCAACGTGTTCCTCGACACCAGTTCCGGGATCGGCGGCTCCTCCGGAGCGGGTGCGGCGGGCTTCGGGTTCGTCGGTATCTCGATCCTGATCGCAGCCGGTGTGTCCCTCGAGACCATGAAGCAGGTCGACTCACAGCTGACCATGCGCAACTACGAGGGCTTCCTCAAGTAGTCCTCGTAGTTGGTGGAACCTGACATCGTGACAACAGCCCACCTGGTGATCCTGGGCCGTCAGGGCTCAGGTAAGGGCACCCAGTGCGTACGTCTGGTGGAGGCCTACGGCATGGTTCACGTCTCGACCGGCGACATGCTGCGGTCTGCGGTGGCAGCCGGTACCGAACTGGGTCGTGAGGCCCAGGCAATCATGGATGCCGGGGACCTCGTACCCGACGAGGTGGTGAACGGGATTGTGGCCGAGAGGCTGGCGATGCCAGACGTGGTCGAGCACGGTGTCATCCTCGATGGCTTTCCCCGTACCCCCGTTCAGGCTCAGGCGCTCGAGGACATGTTGGACTCTACTGGGACACCACTGTGCGGTGCCCTCAACCTGGATGTACCCGTCGATGTGGTCATCGGCCGAATGCTGGAGCGTGGCCGTGTCGACGACACCGAGGAGGCGATACGCCTTCGCCTGGACCTGTACGAATCGGAGACAGCGCCCCTGCTCTCGTGGTTCGAGGACCGTGGCATGTTGACGGTAGTCGACGGCCTCGGAAGCGAGGAAGAGGTCTTTGACCGCCTCTGCACCCTTGTGGACGGGGTACTTGCATGACCGGTTCTCCCCGGGCGGTCCGTATCGACGGGTTGGACCCTTCTGGGGCCTGCGATAGCGTTGTCCCTCGGCCTCGGCCTCGGTCTCGGCCGGGTCGTTGCCCGCGTCGCTGGTGGGCATACGGGTACGAATGTCCACGATCGTCTGGTGCGCCAACGGTGTTTCCCGGATGATCGGAGCCGCAGTATTCAAACAGAAGAACACAACCGGGAGCATGACCCTGACGAAGTCCAAGGAAGACGCGATCGTGATGGAGGGCACGGTGTTGGAGCCGTTGCCCAACGCCATGTTTCGTGTCGAGTTGGAGAATGGTCACAATGTGCTGGCCCACATCTCCGGCAAGATGCGGATGCACTACATCCGGATCCTTCCGGGCGATCGCGTTCAGGTCGAGTTGACTCCCTACGACCTCCAGCGGGGTCGCATCACCTACCGCTACAAGTAGCCAGAGCCGGCTGGTCGATCCGACCATCCGACATGAAGATCGAATGAGCAGGTTATGAAGGTCCGAACAAGCGTCAAGCGGATGTGCGAGAAGTGCCGGGTCATCCGGCGCCACGGTCGCGTGCAGGTGATCTGCAGCAACCCGCGTCACAAGCAGCGTCAGGGCTAGGGGAACACACCAAATGGCACGAATATCCGGCGTCGACGTCCCCCGCGAGAAGCGGGTGTTGATCGCTCTCACTTACATCCACGGCATTGGCCGTACCACCGCAGGATTGGTTTGCGAGGGTGCCGGCGTAAACCCGTCGACACGTGTAAGGGACCTCACCGACGAGGAGGTCACCCATGTCAGGGCCTTCGTCGATCAGCAGCTGAAGGTCGAAGGTGACCTGAGGCGTGAGGTCTCCCAGAACATCAAGCGCAAGATGGACATCGGCTGCTACCAGGGCCTGCGCCACCGTCGCGGCCTTCCGGTCCGCGGACAGCGCACCCACACGAACGCCAGGACACGCAAGGGTCCCCGTAAGACAGTCGCCAACAAGAAACAGGCAGTGAAGTAATGGCAAAACCGTCAGCAGGGGGCCGTCGTCCCCGTAAGAAGGAGCGCAAGAACGTCCCGCACGGCGTGGCGCACATCAAGAGTTCCTTCAACAACACGATCATTACCATCACCGACCAGGGTGGCAACACCCTGGCCTGGGCCACGGCGGGCAACGTGGGTTTCAAGGGCTCCCGCAAGTCGACGCCCTTCGCTGCTCAGATGGCCGCCGAGCAGTGTGCGCGTCAGGCCATGGAGCACGGGGTCCGCAAGGTCGACGTGGTTGTCAGGGGGCCAGGGTCGGGTCGTGAGACCGCCATCCGAACTATCCAGAGCACGGGCATAGAGGTGACCGGCATCAAGGATGTCACCCCGATTCCCCACAACGGTTGCCGCCCCCCCAAGCGGCGGAGGGTCTGATGTCGCGCTACACGGGTCCCAGGGCGCGTATTTCGCGTCGCCTGAGCACGAACATCTTCGGGACCAAGGGTGAAACCGTTGCCCTCGACAAGCGTCCCTATCCACCCGGGGAGCACGGTCGTACCCGCCGCCGGGGCAACCCTTCCGAGTACCTGGCCCAGCTCCAGGAGAAGCAGAAGGCCAGGTTCTCCTACGGTCTGACAGAGCGACAGTTCAGGCGCCTCTACGACGAGGCCAACCGTCGTGACGGTGTCACCGGCGACAACCTGCTCCGGTTCCTGGAGTTGCGCCTCGACAACGTGGTCTACAGGGCCGGCATGGCTGCGACCCGACCGCAGGCCCGCCAGATGGTCAACCATGGCCATGTCAACGTCGATGGGCGTCGTGTCGACATCCCCAGCTTCCGTGTCAAGAAGGGCCAGGTCGTGACCCTGCGTGACAAGGCCAGGAACATGGTCGTGGTGCAGTGGAACATCGACGTGCTCGACCGTCAGGCTCCGGCATGGCTCGAGGTCGCCGACGGCGGCCACGAGGTCACCGTTAAGGAACTGCCCCTCCGTGACCAGATCGACATCCCGCTCCGGGAACAGCTCGTGGTCGAACTCTACAGCAAGTAACCGACAGGGGCCTCCGGCACGGCTTTATTGCTCAACCCGGGACCTGCAGACAAACGATTCGAACAACACAGACAGTTGGTCGGGTTCCCTCCGGGAGCCGGAACCAGGAAGCGCTGCGAAGGCAGCGAGAAGGTGGGCAGCCATGCTGGTCATTCAGCGTCCGACCGTTGAGGTCGAAACCGAACTAGAAGGAAATCGCCAGCAGTTCGCTGTGGGTCCGCTCGAGCCGGGCTTCGGCCATACCCTCGGCAACTCCCTGCGTCGCACCCTGTTGTCGTCCATTCCGGGCGCGGCGGTGACACAGGTTCGCTTTGACGATGCTCTCCATGAGTTCGGCACGATCGAAGGTGTCGTCGAGGACGTCACCGACATCATCTTGAACCTGAAGGACCTTGAGGTCCGCTGCCACAGTGACGAGCCCGTGACCCTTCGTGTCGATGTCCGTGGTGCTGTCGATGTCACAGCCGAGGTGTTGGCTACCAACGACGAGGTCGAGGTCGTGAACCCCGACCTGCACCTGGCGACGCTGAACTCCAAGGGCCGGCTGGCCTTTGAACTGACGGTCGAGCGTGGACGTGGCTTCCTGCCTGCCGAGCGTGTCGGCGGTGAGCCGGTCATCGGGGTCATTCTCGTTGATGCCCTGTTCTCACCGGTTCGCCGGGTTGCCTTCAATGTCTCACCCACCCGGGTGGAGCAGTCGAGCGACTACGACAGGCTAGTGCTCGACATCGAGACCGATGGAACCATCTCCCCCCGGGAGGCCCTGGCTTCGGCTGGCGCCACGTTGGGTTCCCTGATCCAACTTGTCGAGAACATGAGCGATGAGCCTCAGGGTCTTGAGCTCGGCGAGGCCGAGTCCGCGATCGTGGGCTCCCCCGACATGGCCCTCCCCATCGAGGACCTAGATCTCTCGGAGCGTCCCCGCAACTGTCTCAAGCGTGCCCAGGTCGACACCATCGGCCAGTTGCTCGAGAAGTCCGAGGACGACCTCCTGACTGTCACCAATTTCGGCCAGAAGTCCCTCGACGAGGTGATCGAGAAGTTGGACGAGCGGGGCCTGTCTCTGCGGGTTCGGGGCTGAGAACATGCCTGCAACTCCAAGGAAGGGCCGCCGTTTCGGTGGCAGTTCTGCGCACCAGAAGTCGATGATGGCCAACCTGGTTGCTTCGTTGATCGCTGCTGAGGCGATCACGACGACCGAGGCCAAGGCCAAGGCGGTGCGTCCGATAGCCGAGAAGATGATCACCAAGGCCCGCAAGGGCGGCCTCCACAACCACCGTCAGGTGGTGTCGTTCCTGCGTGACCGGGAGATGACCGCAAAGCTCTTCGACGAGATAGGCCCGCGCTACGAGGACCGGCTGGGTGGTTACACCCGGATCCTCAAGGTGGGGCCGCGCCACGGCGACAAGGCGCCGATGGCCCGCATCGAACTTGTCTGACCTCCTGTAGCCACCTCAGGTAGTCCGGCCAGGTAATTGTGAGAGTTCGGGCAGGGGTCGCATACGACGGGGCACCGTTTCACGGATTTGCGGTCAACAGGGATGTACGCACCATCGCTGGTGACCTCGAGGCCGTCCTGGCCCGGGTCGTCGGGTCCGAGGTGGTCGTCACCTGTGCCGGTCGTACCGACCGTGGAGTTCACGCTGCTGGCCAGGTTCTCAGCTTCGACGTTCCAGATGATGTCGACCTTGGCAAGTTGTGCCGGTCGGTCAACCGGCTGTGTGCGCCTTCGATCGTCATGTCGGATATCGAAGCGGCCGAGGATGACTTTGACGCCCGGTTCAATGCAACCGGTCGGACATATCGCTACCGGGTCCTGAACCGGCCCCGTCCTGACCCCCTCCTGTCGCCGACGACCTGGCACGTGGCAGAGGCACTCGATATGTCTGCGATGAATACGGCGTGCGCCGACCTGATCGGTGAGCATGACTTCACCTCGTTCTGCAGGCGGCGTAAGAACCCACTCAGCGAGAGCGCCAAGGTGCTCGTCAGGCGGATTGAGGAAGCTGCATGGAGTGGCCCTGTCGATGACGTCCTGGTCTTCGAGATAACGGCATCGGCCTTCTGCCACCAGATGGTAAGGTCGATCGTTGGGGTTCTGGTACCGATCGGGGCTGGACGGCTTCCCGTCACAGGGGTGGCGACGGTGCTCGCAGCCCTTGACCATCAGGCTGCTGGCAAGCCGGCTCCACCCCAGGGCCTTTCTCTCTGGTCCGTCCGGTATCCGGTCGGTTGAGCCGATCCCATGCGATGCCCGGCGGGTTGCCGGGCGGGGGTGTCGGGCATAGCCTTTACCCCCGGTTCGTGTGGTGACCGGGGTCTATCCCAGTTACCTGCATCCGGACCGGGCCGTGTCCCGGAACCGGGCTCCACGGCTACACATTCGAGAGGAACACCCGTGTCCACCTATACACCCAAGGCAGGCGAGATCGAGCGTGCGTGGCACGTCGTCGACGCTGATGGCCTGGTACTCGGTCGCCTTGCCTCCGAGGTGGCTTCGGTCCTCCGCGGCAAGCACAAGCCCACCTTCACCCCCCATGTCGACACCGGCGACCACGTCGTCATCGTGAACGCCGGCAAGGTGGTCCTGACCGGTGCCAAGGAGTCCGACAAGAACGTCTACGACCACTCCGGCTACCCGGGTGGTCTCAAGTCCCGTACTTACGGTCAGTTCCTTGCCGACAAGCCCGAAGAGGCGCTTCGCCGCACCGTCAGGGGCATGCTCCCACGGAACCGTTTGGGCCGCCAGATGCTCAAGAAGCTGAAGGTCTACCGCGGCGCCGAACATCCCCATGGGGCACAGCAGCCGCAGCCGCTGGCCCTTGAACACACCAGGGCCCGTAGGGCCTGACCGAGGAACAGCTGATGTCTAAGCCGATCATCCAGACCACAGGCCGTCGCAAGAGATCCGTAGCGCGCGTGCGCCTGCGTCCCGGGACCGGCACCGTGACGGTCAACGGCCGTCCTGTTGTCGACTACTTCCCATCTGAGAGCCACCGCCTCGTGTTCATGGAGCCCCTTCGGGTCACAGCCACGGAGGGCACATACGACATCGACGCGACCCTCCATGGTGGTGGTGTTAGCGGCCAGGCTGGAGCCCTTCGCCTTGGCATTGCCAGGGCTCTCGAGGCTCTCGAGTCCGAGAGGCGTCCTGCGCTCAAGGAGGCCGGGTTTCTTACCCGCGATGATCGCAAGAAGGAGTCCAAGAAGTACGGCCTCAAGAAGGCCCGTAAGGCTCCGCAGTACAGCAAGCGCTGAACCCCGCGGGTACCGGGAGCAGCCCGGCCCGTAGTCTTCAGAGATGGACCTCAGCTTCGGGACCGACGGGGTCCGCGGACGAATAGGCACCGAACTCGACGCTGCCTCGGTACGAGGCCTGGGTTTGGCAGCGGCTGGCCACCTGGGCTCAGCCAGGGTGGTTGTCGGACACGATTCACGCGAGTCCGGTCCCGACCTGTTGCATGCCCTCGCCGACGGCTTCGTAGCCGGTGGGGTCGAGGTGGTGTCCATCGGCATGGCGCCGACTCCGGCCGTGGCATGTCTGGCCGCCCTGGACTCGGTTGCCGGGGCAATGGTCTCGGCTTCGCACAACCCCTGGTGGGACAACGGTGTGAAGTTGTTTGCTGCCGGTGGGCGCAAGCTGGGTGACGCAACCCAGGCAGCGATCCAGGAGGTCTGGCATCTCCGCCCCCGGCTCGACCCGACCGGCAACTTCTCCGTTGTCGACGTCGACGACGGTCGGTGGGCCGACTCCGTTGTGGGCTCAGCTGCCCCCGGGGTGCTTACCGGGATGCGTCTTGTCGTCGACTGCGCAAACGGTGCCACGTCTTTGAGTGCCGGCGGGGTTCTGTCGAAGCTCGGTGCACAGGTGACCGTCATCCACGATTCTCCCGACGGCCGGAACATCAACGAGGGGTGCGGATCCACGAGGCCCGAAGGCCTGCAGGATGCAGTGGTGTCGTTGGGGGCCGATGCGGGCCTTGCGTTCGATGGAGACGGTGACCGTGTAGTCGCCGTGGCCGCCGATGGTTCTCTGCTGGACGGCGACCACCTGTTGGCCATCTGCGCGGTGGACCGCCTCGGTAGGGGGTTGTTGACCGGGTCGACCGTCGTCGTCACCGTCATGGCCAACCTGGGCCTTCGTCGTGGCCTCGCTGATCACGGAATCATGGTCCATGAGACCGATGTCGGGGACCGCAACGTTCTGGAGGCGCTCGACAACGGCGGCTGGTCCCTGGGTGGTGAGCAGTCAGGCCACATTGTGTTCCCCGAGTTCGCCACTACAGGTGACGGCCTGCTGACCGGGGTGCAGGTTCTTGATGCAGTGGTGAGGGCGGGCCGCACGATCGGAGACATGGCTGCCGAGTTGGTCAGCCGTGCGCCACAGGTCCTCGAGAGCATCCCGGTGTCGGGGAGCGGTGCTGCCGTTGTGGCCGGTGTCGCAGACCTGATCCACGAGGAGGCGGATCGCCTCGGCTCGAATGGGCGTGTGCTGGTGAGACCCTCAGGGACCGAGCCCGTGGTGAGGGTGATGGTCGAGGCAGTTGATGCCGGTACAGCCGAGGCCGTGGCAGAGAGGCTCTGTCTGGCCGTAAGGAATGCTGACGCGGGCACTGAACCGGGGGCCGCGACGGGCAGTTGACCGGACGGTCCTAGAATTGGTGGAAGGGCACCCCTGGAGGGCGCGCCACAGATCCGGATACACCGGCTCCGATACGAGAACCAAGGCCTGCCGATCAGGCAAGAAAGGGCGAGGATCAGGGCATGTGCGGCATTATCGCGGTTCTCAGGCGGCCCTCGGGTCGGCCGGTTCCGACGGCTACAGATGTCACAGGTCCCGTTCAACTGGCTCTTGATCTCCTCGGTGGGTTGGTAGCCGCTCCAGACGAAGTCGGCCTGAAGGAGGTGGCCGACCAGCTTGAACTGGCCGACCGGTTGTTGGGTGGTGTTTCCGGGTTGACGGCAATGGAGGCCGAAGGTTCGCTCATCGGGTCACTTGATCTACTGCTGGAACAGGTTTCTGAGCACCTCATCCGGATGGAGAAGGTCCTCGAAGGTGCGCGGGCCGACCTCGAGTTGGCCAACGTCGCCCTGGTGAGGGCCAGGGACGCTGCATGGTCGCTGTGCCACGACCGCATGGGTGCCCATGCCGGCGTGGCTTCGCTGTCGTCACTGCGCCGGCCACCCAGCGAGTCCGGCCGTGCCGTGCTGCTCTCGGTCCACCAGGCCCTCACCGCCATCGACAGGCTGGAGGTTCGTGGTCGGGATTCGGCGGGCCTCGTCGTAACCGTCTGGGACCACGGCTTCGATGACGTTGACGTGATGGGCCGTGACGAGGATCCCCTTCTCCGCAGCGGAGCGGTCAGGCCCCTCGCCGGCGGCGGCTTCTCGTTCGTGGTGAAGGCTGCAGCGGAGATCGGGGAGTTGGGGGACAACACCGCTGCAATGCGAAGGGCTCTCGCCGGTGACACGGTGCTGGCCGGCCTGCTCGTCAGCCCGTCGGTTCGTGGTGCCGTGCTGGGCCACACCCGCTGGGCCAGCGTCGGCCTCATCTCTGAGGCGAACGCACATCCGCTCGACTCCACCCGGGCCGACGGAGCGGCCGCACCGCTGGTGCTGGCCGTCCAGAACGGCGATGTCGACAACCATGCGGACCTTGTTGCCTCCGAGGACCTTTCGGTGGCAGCCGAGATCACGACCGACACGAGGGTTGTTCCTGCGTTGTGTGCAAGGCACCTGACCGCAGGCGAGTCCGAGGACGAGGCCTTCCGACGTACCGTCGCCGCCTTTGAGGGGTCGGTCGCCGTAGCTGCTTTGATGGGTGGCTCGCCAGATCGCCTCTGGCTGGCCCTACGCGGCAGTGGACAGGCCCTCTACGTAGGCGTTGCCGAAGACGCCTTCGTTGTCGCGAGTGAGCCGTACGGGGTGGTGGAGCTGACAGATGCCTACCTGCGAATGGAGGGAGGGGCCGTCTCTGATGGTGTCGGCCCGGCGGTCGTCAACGGCCAGATCATCGGGTTGGACGGTTCGCTTGCCGGCGACCTGGCCGGCATCGACCGACGGTCCTATGACGGCAGGCTGCTCCCAGTGGGAGAGCACGAGTTCGTTAGGGCCGGCATCACCACACGTGACATTGACCGCGGCGACAGCCCTCACTATCTGATCAAGGAGATTGGCGAGGCTCCGGCTTCGGTCCGGTCCACCCTGCGGGGCAGGCTCGTCGATGTCAACGGTACGCCTACGGTGAGGCTCGGAGAACGTGCCCTGGGCGCTGACCTGCGCGCCGACCTGGCTGGGGGCCGGATCCGTCGGGTGACCATCATCGGACAGGGAACCGCAGCAGTGGCGGGCGAGGCGGTTGCGCTCTCGGTGGGCGCAGAGTTCGCAGGGTCAGACCTGATCACCGAGGCGAGGACTGCCACAGAACTGTCTGGCTCAGGTCTGCGTCGCGACATGTCAGACACCCTGATTGTCGCGATCAGCCAGTCCGGTACGACTACCGACACCAACCGCACCGTTGACCTGGTGAGGGCCCGCGGTGCCAGGGTGCTCGCAATAGTGAACCGTAGGAACAGCGATCTGACCGATCGGGCCGACGGCGTGTTCTACACATCCGATGGTCGTGACGTCGAGATGAGCGTCGCATCCACCAAGGCCTTCTACGCCCAGGTGGTGGCAGGCGTCCTGTTGGCAGCGGCACTCGCCGATGCCGCCGGCCTCCCCGGTGCCGATGACCGG
>Ga0208894_1000044_pt1 | contig 109637 bp, 97 predicted proteins | sample ETNtaG_12_FD_185752 | JGI IMG/M metagenome (GOLD analysis project Ga0208894, IMG submission 185752) | Marine microbial and viral communities from oxygen minimum zone, Eastern Pacific Ocean - ETNP201306SV49 (SPAdes) (version 2) | ecosystem: Environmental > Aquatic > Marine > Oceanic ...
TTCTCTTCCTTCTTTTTAGATTTCGTAGACTTTGTCTTTTTTACTTCCTTTTCTGGTTTCTCTTCCTTCTTTTTAGATTTCGTAGACTTTGTCTTTTTTACTTCCTTTTCTGGTTTCTCTTCTTTTACTTCCTTATTATAAGTTAATAAATGAGAAACGAGAACTCTTTTAAATTCCTTATTAAACTCAATTACAACAAAATCTGCTAATTCGTCTTTAACTAGTTTAGAACCATCAGATTTTTCAAGATGTCTATATGGGATAAATGCTGAAATATCATCATTGAAATTAATTATAGCTCCTTTTTCAACAATTTCAGAAATTTTTGCACTATGAATAGTATCTAATGCAAAGTCTTTTTCATATAAATCCCATGGATTTTCCATTGTTTGCTTGTGTCCAAGACTTAATTTTCTTCCCTCTACATCTAAGTCAAGAATAATTACATCAATTGTGTCATTTATAGATAAAATTTCTGAAGGATGTTTTATCTTTTTAGACCATGAAAGGTCAGATATATATATTAATCCATCTATTCCTTCCTCTAGTTCAATAAAAACACCAAAATTAGTAAAGTTTCTAACTTTCCCATTATGCTTTGATCCAACAGGAAACTTATTAGTTATATCAGACCATGGATCATTAGTTAACTGTCTTATCCCTAAAGACATTTTTCTTGAGTCCCTATCTAAGGTTAAAACAATAGCTTCAATGGTATCTCCAACTTTAACAAAATCTTGAGCAGATCTCAAATGGGTAGACCAAGACATTTCTGAAACATGAACTAAACCTTCTATTCCATCTTGAATTTCAACAAATGCTCCATAATCTGCAATTACTACAACTTTACCTGATACTTTTGAACCTTCTTCTATATCGCTTCCTAATTTATCCCATGGATGATCAGTTAATTGCTTTAATCCAAGTTGTATTTTAGATTTATCATCATCAAAATCAAGAATAACTACTTTAATAGTTTGATCAAGATCAAGAACTTCGTTAGGGTGATTAATTCTAGTCCATGAAAGATCTGTAATATGAATTAGTCCGTCAACTCCACCTAGATCAACAAAAACACCATAACTAGTCATATTTTTTACAGCTCCTTCAAGAACCTGACCTTTTTCAAGTTGACTAATTATACCTTTCTTTTGTTTTTCTATATCTGCTTCTATTAATGCTTTATGTGAGATAACAACATTTTTAAATTCATGATTTATTTTAACAACTTTAAAATCCATGTTTTTATTAGTATACTGGTCATAATCTCTAATTGGTTTAACATCAATTTGAGAACCAGGTAAAAAAGCTTCAATCCCAAATACATCGACAATCATTCCTCCTTTAGTTCTACATTTAACAAATCCTTGAATTACTTCACCGCTATCATGAGCATTATTAACTCTCTCCCAAGCCTTAATTGTTCTAGCTTTTTTATGAGATAAAACTAGTTGACCAGTCTTATCTTCTCTGATATCAACTATAACTTCTACTTTATCTCCTACCTTAAGATCAGGGTTATATCTAAATTCATTTCTAGATATAACACCTTCTGATTTTGCATTAATATCAATAATAACATCTCTATCTGATAAGAGGATAACTTTACCTTGAATTATATTATCATCAGCAGTATCAACAAAATTAGCTTGAACGAGTTTCTCAAATTCTTTTGTTTGTTTTTCATCAATTTTATCAATTCCTTCTTGATATTGATGCCAATTAAAATTTTTTAGAAATTCATCCTCTTTTTTTTCGTTGGATGATGCTTTTTTTGAAACAGGCTTTTTAGTAGATTTTACCTTTTCATCTGTTTCTGATTTATTTTCTTCATTCATAGACGGCAAAAATATAATTAATTAGCTTATTGACAAAGATTAAAGCAAAATTTTAAAAAACTACTTTTTAATAATATTCAAGACTTTTTCAAAAACTTCGTCTATCGAAAGATCTGACACATCTACAGAATAAGCATCCTTAGCTTTCTTAAGGGGTGCTATATCTCTTGTTGAATCAGTAATATCTCTATAATTAAGATTTTCTAGAACCGAATCATAATTTATATCACTTTTATTTATTTCAGAAAATCTTCTTTTTGCTCTAATTTCAGGTTTTGCATACAAAAAAAATTTAAAATCTGCATCTGGAAAAACCACAGTTCCTATATCTCTTCCATCAATAACAGTTGACTGGTTTTTTGAAAACTCTCTAAGGTGTCTATATACATGTGATCTTACATTCTTTTGTTTAGCAAAATCACTCACATTTTTAGAGATTTCTATTGATCTGATATCATTTGAAACATCCTCACCATTTAGATAGATTAAATTTTTTCCATTTTTATATTCAGAATTAAGTGATATGTTAATTAAGTCATTATTATCAATCTGATTAACTGAGGAAAATCTATTTCTTTTGAAAAATAAAGTTATTGCTCTGTAAAATGCTCCACTATCTAAATAAGAATATCCAAAATAATCGGCAATCTTTTTGGCTTGTGTACTTTTCCCACTAGAAGCTTCTCCATCTATAGAAATGATTATATTTTTCACCATTTTTTTTGAAAGGTCTTACAATTTAAAAAATTTTGAGTTTGGAACCTTCCTATTAGTTATAGAATAATTAATAACCTCAAACATGTTTTTTACAAAAATGAATTTTATTCCTCTTAAATATACTTTTTTAATCTCCTCAATATCTTTTTTGTTTTCAATGCTTAAAATTATTTCTTTAATATTAGCCCTTTTAGCTGCAAGTATTTTTTCTTTTATACCTCCTACTGGTAGAACTTTTCCTCTCAAAGTAATCTCACCTGTCATCGCAATATTTTTCTTTACTCTTTTCTGAGTAAATAAAGAAACTAGTGATGTTAACATTGTTATACCTGCACTTGGGCCATCTTTAGGCGTTGCACCTTCTGGTACATGTATATGAATATTAAATTTACTGAAATCTATGTCATGTATTCCTAAGTCTTTTGCATTTGATTTTATATATTCCATTGCAATAATAGCTGACTCTTTCATTATTTTTCCTAAGTTTCCTGTTATTGTTAAATCACCTTTTCCAGGTGAAATTGAAGATTCAATAAAAAGTATTTCACCTCCAACAGATGTCCAAGCAAGCCCTGTTACAACACCTGCAACTAGATTATTTTCATAACTGTCTTTAAAATACTTCTTCGGCCCTAATGAGTTAGTAAGATAATTTTTATCACTTATATTTATTAACTTCTCTTTAGATACTATATTTTTTGCTTTAGACCTAATAAGCTTAGCTATTTGCTTTTCAAGATTTCTAACACCTGATTCTCTGGTATAGTTAGAAATAATTTGTTTGATTAAGCTCTTGTTTAATTTAAAATATTTACTTGTCAAACCATGTTCTTTTAATTGTTTCTTTATTAAAAATTTTTGAGCAATTGAAGTTTTCTCTTCAGTTGTATATCCAGTTACATTAATTAACTCCATCCTATCAATAAGAGCTGGGTGAAGATTTGATAAGCTATTAGCAGTAGCTATAAACATAACCTTAGATAAGTCATAACCTATTTCTAAAAAATTATCATGGAATGAGTTATTTTGTTCAGGATCTAATAACTCTAATAATGCAGATGCTGGATCACCTTGAGAACTGGAAGAAAGCTTATCAATTTCATCTAAAACAAATACAGGGTTTGAAGTTCCTGCCTTCTTAATACTTTGAATTATTCTTCCAGGCATTGCTCCAACATAAGTTTTTCTATGCCCTCTTATTTCAGCTTCATCTCTCATTCCTCCAAGCGAGACCCTAACATACTTTCTGTTTATTGATCTCGCTATTGACTTTCCGAGAGAAGTTTTTCCAACTCCTGGGGGACCATAAAGACATAAAATAGGGGATTTCATGTCATTTCTAAGTTTAAGAACAGCTAAATATTCGATTATTCTTTTTTTGACTTCATCTAGGCCAAAATGATCTTGATCAAGAACTTTCTTCGTATTCTCTAGATTAAAATTATCTAATGAAAATTCATCCCAGGGTAAATCTACCAATAAGTCAATATAATTCCTTTGAACTGAATACTCAGCGACTTGAGGATTCATTCTCTTTAACTTAAATAGTTCCTTATCAAAATGCTCTCTAATTTCTTTTGACCACTTTTTTGATTCTGCTTTTTCAATCAATTCTTCTATTTCTTCTTGGTAAGATGTCTCTCCAAGTTCTTCCTGGATAGTCTTCATTTGTTGATGTAAATAGTATTCTCTCTGCTGTTGATCTATATCACTCCTAACTTTAGACTGAATATCATTTTTTAATGCTAGTTTTTGATATTCTAAGTTTAATTTTTTTAAACATTGCGTTGCCCTTTCTTGTATATTAGTCATCGAAAGCAAATCTTGCTTATCTATAATTCCAATGTTCATATTTGATGAAACAAAATTTATTAAAAAGGATGAACTGTTTATGTTTTTAATTGCAAATGAAGCCTCTGATGGAATATTGGGGTTTTCTTTTATTATTTTAAGAGCAAGATCTTTAATTGCATCAATAGTTGCTGTGAATTTATTTGATAATTTTTTAGGTAAATTATCAATGATGGGATCAACAGTTGCTTGAATATATGGCTCTTCTTTAACTACTGTTTTAATTTTAAATCTTTTTTTCCCTTGAATAATTATTGTTGTATTTCCATCCGGCATTTTTAAAACTCTTAAAATCTTTGCAACTGTACCTAAATGATATATATCATCTATACCTGGGTTCTCTGTAGATTTATTTTTTTGAGCAACAACTCCAATAAGTTTATTTGATTTATTAGCATCATTAATTAATTTTATCGATTTATCTCTTCCTGCATTTATAGGAATAACTACACCTGGAAATAAAACAGTATTTATCAGTGGTAAAATAGGTAAGACCTTTGGTAATTTTTCTTTTTCTAGAGCCTCTTCATCTTCAGATGTCATTAATGGAATAAACTCTGAATCTGGTTCTAAATCATCAAATGACACATTGTCTATATTATTGAAATTTATACTCATATCATAAACTTTTAAGACATTTTGTCATTATATAGAATATTTAACTTAAATTATTTGATATATACCCTATATACAAAAATGCTATATATATATGGACAAAAGGCATGCCAATAAAACTACATCTTAACTTTAGGAACCCTAAGAAGTAGAATAGCTCCTATAATAAAGAAGAACATAAAGATTAATACTGAGAATCTAACATTACTTGTAATTTGAGCTGCCAATCCATAAAGAACCATCCCTATTACTATTCCAACCTTTTCAGTTACATCATAAAAACTAAAAAATGAGGTTGTATCTTTTGATTCAGGAATAAATAAAGAATATGTAGCTCTTGCTATTGTTTGGGTACCCCCCATTAATAAGCCAACAAAACCAGCAATTAGGTAAAATTGAATAGGAGTAGTAATAAAATAAGCATAACCGCAGATTATTGACCATGAAGCAATAGCTATTGCTAAGACAAGTATATTTCCGAATTTATCTGCAGCTTTAGTGAATAAAATAGCTCCAACAATAGCAATTATTTGTATTAGTATTATACTAATTATTAACCCTGTAGTTTGTTCACTAGATGATGACCATTCTATTTCAGTAACCCCAAAATATGATGCAATAAAAATTATTGTTTGAAGAGAGAAAGAAAAAACAAAAAAAGCAGTAAGAAATCTAGTGAATTTTTTACTAGACCTAATTATTTTATAGACAACTTTAAGCTCTCTAAATCCATTCCATATAATATTTTTTGGAAGCTTAACACCTTTATTCCCTCTAGGTAAATGATAAAATGAATATTGACTAAATAATAGCCACCAAAGTCCAACTAGTACAAATGAGTATTTCATCGCTTGAACTTCTGAACTTAAGTTAAGTTGTTCATAATATGTAATCATAATAAGATTAATAATTAGAAGTATAACACTTCCTATATAACCCATTGTAAAACCTTTTGCACTAACAATATTTGTTTGCTCTGGATATGTTATATCAGGTAAATATGAGTTGTAAAATACAAGGCTTCCCCATAAACCAATTAATGCTAAAAGGTATAAGATTAAACTGACTTGAATAGTTTCTAATTCAAACCAATAAAGACCAATACAGGAAAAAGATCCCATATAAACAAAAAATTTCATAAATGTCTTTTTGTTTCCCAAGTAATCTGCAATCCCACTCAGTAAAGGAGATAAAAATGCAACAATCATAAAAGAAGTTGCGGAGACCAAACTAATTACTGTGTCTTTGTTTATATCCATATTAAATAATAAAATAGAATCTGAATTTGCAAAAATATATTCAGAATAGTATATCGGAAAAATTGCTGTAGAAATCACAAGAGAATAAACTGAATTAGCCCAATCATATAGAGTCCAAGCACCAATTAGTTTTTTACTTCCTTTAGCTAATGGTGTTTTTCTATTAAACATATATTTTTTTGAATTCCCAAAGTAACGAAATAATATAAAAGATATTTATATTTGTCAAAAATATTCTTTATGAAAAAAGTTATTGTATTAGGAGTAATATTCTTTATGAATACCTTTTTTATAAATTGTCAGACTTTTTACAGTGATCAAAATAATAATAAAAAAATAGAGTTTAAAGTGAAAAAAAGCGAAAAAGATTGGAAAGATGAGTTAACACCTAAGGAATTTGACATCCTAAGAAATAAAGGAACTGAAAGGCCTTATACAGGAGTTTATAATATGCATTTCAAAAAAGGTACATATGAATGTAAAGGTTGTGGCCAAGCTTTATTTAAAAGTGATAATAAGTTTGTTTCTGATTGTGGGTGGCCAAGCTATGAAAGTGCTATTCCTGGTGCTATAATTTATAAAGAAGATAAAAGCCTGGGAATGATAAGAACTGAAATAATTTGTTCAAATTGTGGAGGTCATCAAGGTCATGTATTTGATGATGGTCCAACTGAAACAGGTAAAAGATATTGTGTCAATTCTGCAAGTATAAATTTTATAAATAATAAAAAATGAAAGAAAGCTATGATTTAATAGTTCTAGGTAGTGGACCTGGTGGTTACGTTGCTGCAATAAGAGGAAGTCAATTAGGACTTAAAACTGCCATTATAGAAAAAGAGAGCCTTGGAGGTGTATGTTTAAACTGGGGGTGTATTCCAACTAAAGCATTATTAAAATCAGCTCAAGTTTTTGAATATTTAAAAAAAGCTGATCAATATGGTCTTTCAGCTAATAAAATAGACAAAGATTTTTCATTTGTAGTTAAAAGAAGTAGGTCTGTTGCAGACGGAATGAGTAAGGGTGTTAACTTTTTAATGAAAAAAAATAAGATTGATGTTATTAATGGATTTGGAAAAATCCTACCAGAAAAAAAAGTTTCTGTAGAAGATGAAGGTAAAGAGAAGATCTATAGTGCTACAAATATAATTATAGCAACAGGTGCTAGATCGAGAGAAATTAATTCAATTAAACAGGATCGTAAAAAAATAATAGGGTATAGAGAAGCCATGGTCCTTCCAAAACAACCAAAAAAAATGATTATTGTTGGTTCTGGAGCTATTGGAGTTGAATTTGCATATTTCTATAATTCAATGGGTACTGAAGTTACAGTTGTAGAATACCTTGATAGAATTCTTCCTGTTGAGGATAAAGATATTTCTAATCAACTTGCAAAAAGCTTTAAGAAATCTGGAATTAATTTGATGACAAGTTCTGAAGTTATATCATCTGAAACAAAAGGAAAAGGAGTTAAATTACAAGTTAAATCTTCAGGACAAATTTCAGAATTAGAGGCAGATATTGTTATCTCGGCAGTTGGGATTAAAAGTAACATTGAAAATATAGGTCTTGAAGAAACTGGTATTGCAGTTGATAATGATAAAATTCTTATTGATGAATTTTATAAGACAAATATTCCTGGATATTATGCTATTGGAGATATCATAAGTGGTCAAGCTTTAGCTCATGTAGCTTCTGCTGAAGGAATTTTATGTGTTGAAAAAATTGCTGGACATGATGTTGAGGCATTAGATTATAAAAATATTCCAAGCTGTACTTATTGTTCACCAGAGGTTGCTTCAGTTGGCTATACTGAAGAAGAAGCAAAAGACAAAGGCTATTCTATTAAAGTAGGGAAGTTTCCTTTTTCCGCATCAGGTAAAGCTCAAGCTAGCGGTAAACCAGAAGGTTTTATTAAAGTAATATTTGATGAAAAATATGGAGAATGGCTTGGTTGTCATATGATTGGGGATGGGGTTACTGATATGATTGCTGAAGCAGTTCTAGGAAGAAAACTGGAAACAACCGGAAAAGAAATATTAAAAACAGTACATCCTCATCCAACTATGAGTGAAGCTCTAATGGAGTCTGTAGCTGATGCATATGATGAGGTTATTCACCTTTAATTTTTATTTTTCTCGATTAAACTTTCAACTGCAAGTCTATAGCTATCAAGACCAAATCCAACAATAACCCCATCTACAACTGGAGATAAAAAAGATTTGTGTCTAAATGATTCCCTAGAAAATGTGTTAGATATATGGACCTCTATTACCTTTGATTTAATAGATTTAACAGCATCTGCAATACCAACAGAGGTATGCGTAAAAGCTGCTGCATTAAGTATTATGCCATCTGAAGAATCACCCACATCTTGAATTTGATTAATTAATTCACCCTCAACATTAGATTGGTAATAATCAAAATCAACATCAGGAAAATTTGAAACTATATTTTTAAAAAAATCATCAAAAGAAGTTGAACCATAAATATCAGTTTCTCTTTTACCTAGTAAATTTAAATTTGGCCCATTAATTATACTAATCTTCATATTCTATAAATTTAATATTTTAAGATAATATTTCATCAAATTTTATAATTAAAGATTAATTTTAAATATATAATACTGTTTTGGACTGGAATCAAGCAATAAAAGATTATAAATCATATTTAAAAATTGAAAGAGGTTTAAGCTTAAATTCTATAGTTAGTTATGAAAATGATACCCTCTCATTAAAGAATTATATTTTAGATAACAAGATTAAAGAATCACCAATTGAATGTACCCCTGATACTGTAAATTCATTCATATATAACTCTTCAAAAAAAAATAGTCCTAGATCACAAGCAAGAAAAATTTCAGGACTTAAAAGTTTTTTTAAATTTCTTGTATTTGAAGGGTATTTAAAGTCATCTCCAATGTCTAATATAGAATCTCCAAAATTAGGCAGAAAACTTCCCGATATTCTTAATGTTGAAGAAATTTCTCAGATGATTAGCTCTATAAATATAAAAGAAAAGTTTGGTCAAAGAAACAAAACAATAATTGAAATTTTATACGGAACAGGTATTAGAGTTAGTGAACTAATTGAATTAAAGATTTCAAATATATTTTTTAAAGAAAACCTGATCAGGGTATTAGGAAAAGGAGATAAAGAAAGATTTGTTCCAATTGGATTAAAGGCTAAGAAAAGTATTATAGATTATATAAATAATGATAGAAAGTATCAAAAAATAGAAGAATCGTCAAATGATATTCTTATTCTAAGTAAGTATGGTAAAAAAATAACAAGACATATGATTTTTACTTTGATTAAAAATATTTCTAAAAAGTCAGGGATAACTAAAAAAATAAGTCCTCATACATTTAGACATTCATTTGCATCTCATCTTTTAAAAAATGGTGCTGACCTGAGAACTATTCAATTAATTCTTGGCCATGAAAATATTACTACAACAGAAATATACACTCATTTAGACTCAAAACATTTATTAAATGTTATGAAGAAATACCATCCGAGATCTATGTAACTTACATATCTTTTTTTTTGTAAATTGATATCATTATGAAAATTATTTTAGAATTATTTCGACCAACCATATTCGATAGATTTTTAGAAGGTGGCGTATTATTTATGTCACTTATTCTTATTTGTTTATTGCTATCTATTTATTTTATAGTTAAAAGCTTTTCTATGATTAAAACTAACACTGTTTTATCAAAAAAAATGTTAGCTCATATTAATGATAGTGGTGTCTTAGGGCTAACCTTAGGGTTTTTTGGGGCATTTATTGGTTTAATAGCTGGTTTTGATGCTGTTGAAGCATCTGGACAAGGAGAACCTGCTATTATAGCTGGAGGGATTAAAATAGGTCTTTTATCACCTCTTTTTGGACTTTTCACATTTGCCATTTCAAGATTTGGAATACTTCTTTTAAGGTTATTTCAAAAAAATAAATAAAATAAAAGAAAAGAACTATTTATCTACAGTGAGTCTAAATCCCTCTCCATGGATATTTATGATCTTTATTTTCTTATCGCTTTCAAGATATTTTCTCAATTTAGCTATATAGACATCCATACTTCTTGATGTAAAATAGTTATCATCTCTCCATATTTTATTTAAAGCAATATCTCTAGGAAGTAAATCGTTGATATTTAAAACTAACATTTTTAATAATTCATTTTCTTTTGGAGAGAGTTTTATTGGATCATTATTCTTTTGATTAAGCATTCTCAGTTTTGAATTAAAATTAAATTCACTAAAATTAAATTCATAAACATTTGAATCATTTGATTTAAGAAGACTTTTTCGACTAAATAATGATTTTATTTTAGCTAATAATATCTCAGAATCAAAAGGTTTAGTAAGGTAATCATCAGCTCCAACCTTATAACCTTTCAAAACGTCATCTTTTAAAGTTTTAGCTGTTAAAAAGATTATAGGTATATGGTCATTTTTTTCCCTTATCTCTTTAGCTAAGGTAAACCCATCCTTATATGGCATCATTACATCAAGAATACATAAATCATATTCTGATCTATTAAACTTTTCATAACCTTCAATACCATTTGATGCTAAATCAACATTATAATTATTAATAGATAGATATTCTTTTAGAATTCTTCCAAAATTTGAATCATCCTCAACTAAAAGTATTTTTTTATTAGTCTTCATTTAATTAAATATTTTTAAACTCTATAGAAAATTTTGTACCTACTCCCTTTTTACTATCAACTTTAATGATCCCATTGTGAAAATCAACTATTTTTTTAACATAAGATAATCCAAGCCCATGGCCCTTAATATTATGAATATCCCCATTTTGTTCTCTAAAAAACTTTTCAAAAATCATTTTTTGTGTAGATTTATCCATTCCAATCCCCCTATCCTCAATACATAACTGTATTTTATCGTCTATTGTGTCAGATGTAAAATTAATAAGAGGAGATTTTTTAGAGTATTTTATAGCATTGTCAAGAATGTTTATTATTATATTCTCAAGATGATTTTTATTCCCTTTGATATACCTATTTATTGCATTTAATCTTAAGTTAATCTTACCTTTCTTGCTTCCTATTAAAAGTTTCACATGTTCTGTGGCATCTTCAATTACTTCATGTAAGTCAATCTCTTCCATTATTAAAGGATTTGAACTTTTTTCAAGCTGAGAAATCCTTAATATATTTTCTACTTGGGAAAGCATTCTAGAATTCTCCTCTCTAATCATTCCTAAATATGAATTTGTCTTTGTGGTTATCTTATTTTTTTCATTACTCGATATTGAGTCAAGTGCAAGATTTATAGTTGCAATAGGTGTTTTAAATTCATGAGATATATTATTAATGAAGTCATTTTTTATTTCAGATAATTTTTTTTGCTTTAAAATTTGATATAATGCACTTGTCGATAAAATTATAATAACTAAAGTTAGCAAAAATGACAATGATGCAATTCCAATTATCCCTGATAGAACATATTCCCTTTTTTCTGGAAAAGAAACAATCAAATCATACTTTATAGGACTTGAAATATCATCAAAAAAAGTAATTGTATATTTTGGTCCTGATTGAACTTCTAAGTAATTGTTAGATTTAATTTTTGTTGATAAGCCATTACTATATATACCAAATTCATAAGGGGTAGTAATATTTCTTTCTTGAAAATTTTGATCTAATAATACTTGAATTTCTCTTGAAGTGGTTCTTTTATGTATAGGAAGAGATGAAGCATATTCTTCAAATGCTGTTTTATATTTTTCAAACTTAAAAACATCTATATCCTGAACACTTTTAATTTTAGAAATTGAAGAATTTAGAGTATTTTCTCTTCTATCAAAAATATTTTTATTTAAAATTGTTGTTTTAACAGCTTTATAATCTTTAACTTTTTGATCTATACTTAAACTACTTGATAGATTATCAGGTATACTAATATTATAATCTTCTTCAAGAATTCCATATGCAAAAAATGTAGATAAGTTTGTAGATTGATCTTCATCAAGAAAAAGAAAAACATCAGTAAAATTTGATTCATTAGGTGCTCCTATAGAATCTATTAACATTTGGTATGCATTAACGTAATCGTTCAACTCTCTATTCTTAACCTCTAATGACACTTCCCTCAAGGATCTATTAACAGAAAGAGAGAATTCCTCTTCCTTATTTTCCCAAGAAGAATATATCCAATAACCTTGAAGAAAAATTATTCCTATTAAAGAAAAGGACATTAATGCAACAAGTGATATATAAAATTTTCGACTCACTTTTTATTTTTTTACAAAATTCGGAATTTAAATTTAAAAAAATCTTAATGCAATGTTAATGTATTTTGATACTATTTAGTATGTTTTTATGGATTTTAAGAACCTTTTTGGGGATATCTATTATATTAATGTTCTCAATTATATAGTCACTTTCATCTACCTTATCTTCATCGTCAATTTGATTATTTATCCTATCAATGGCATCTTGCCTATTACATTTATCTCTATTAATAATTCTATTAATCCGTTTCTCTTTTGGAGCTTTTACTAGAATTATTTTATCAAATTTATCTTGAGTTTTTGTCTCAAAAATTATTGCAACTTCTTTGATTATATACACATCCTTTAAGCCTATACAGTAACTAATAAAATGATTGTTAACAGCAGGATGCACAAGAGAATTAAGAAGATCTAATTTTTCTTTATTGTTAAATACAATACTTGCTAATTTCTTTCTGTCTAATTTTGAATTGATATAAATGTTATCTCCAAAAGAATTTTGTATTTTTCTTATCAGATCCTGATCAGAATCCATTAGTTTTTTCGCCTCTTTATCAGCTTGATAACAATTAACTCCTAATTCTTTGAAATAATTAATAACAGTTGATTTACCAGATCCTATCCCCCCAGTTAATCCTACTAATATCATTTACTATTAAGTTTATCTATTATTTCTTGGCTTACTCCAACATTTGAGAATCCACCATCATTAAATAAATTCTGTAATGTGACTTTCCTAGTATAGTCACTAAATAAAGAAATAGTATAATCTGCACATTCTTCAGCACTAGCATTACCAAGAGGAGATGTCAATTCAGCATAATTTAAAAAATCATCTATACCTTTAACTCCCTTTCCAGCTGTTGTTAGAGTTGGGGATTGAGATATAGTGTTAACTCTAACTTTTTTTTCTTTCCCAAAATAATAACCAAAACTCCTAGCTATAGATTCTAAATATGCTTTATTGTCAGCCATATCATTATAATTTGGAAAAGTTCTCTGAGAAGCTATATAAGTTAATGCTACGATACTACCCCATTCATTCATAGCATCTAATTTGAAAAGTGTTTGCATTAGTTTATGAAAGGAAACTGCTGAAACATCCCAACCTCTAGTCATCCAATCATGGTTTAAATCGGTATACTCTTTACCTTTTCTAACATTAACTGACATTCCAATCGAGTGAAGAACAAAATCCAATTTAGACCCTAAATCATTCAATGCACCCTTAATAAGGTTTTCTAGGTCCTCTAAACTTGTAGCATCAGCGGGAATAACTTTCGATTCTGTCTGCTTTGCAAGTTTTTCTATATTCCCCATTCTTATTGCAACAGGTGCATTTGTTAAGACAAACCTTCCTCCTTCATCATAAATCTTATTTGCTGTAATCCAAGCTATTGAACTTTCATCAAGAGCTCCAAAGATTATTCCTTTTTTACCTTTAAGGATAGAATTTGACATAACTTTTTTTATAAAGATACACTTAATTCAATAACTGATTAGCAAGTTCTTTAGCAGATTTATTTAGTTTTTTACCTGATAACATTTCAGCAATTTCATTAATTCTATCAGATTTATTTAATAATTTAATATCTGTTATAGTCCTATTTCGGTCTTCATATTTATATACTTTAAAATGATTATCTCCCTTGGATGCAACCTGAGGAAGATGAGTTATTGTTAAAACCTGCATATTCCTAGACATGTTATACATTAAATTAGCCACTTTTGAGGACACAATCCCTGATACACCAGTATCAATTTCATCAAAAATTATAGCTGAAAGCTTTTTATATTTTGATAAAATACTCTTAATTGATAGCATAATTCTTGAAACTTCCCCTCCAGATGCAATATTTTTTAGTTCATTATAATTAGTCCCTTTATTTCCTTTAAAAAGAAATTCAATTAAAGAATTACCGTTCTTTTGTAATTCTTTAGATTTAGAAATTTCAATTTTAATCTTTGAATTTTCCATTCCTAAATCCATGAAATTATTATTCATTTTCTCAATAAAAATTGGAATAACTTTTTTTCTTCCCTGATGAAGTCTATCAGCTACCTTATTAAGACTTTTTATAATATTATCTCTTTTCAACTTTAATTTTATGATTTTCTTATCAAAATTTTCATGATCATCAATTTTCTTTAATAAATCATTTTTTATATTAATCAATTCCTCAATTGAATTAACCCTATGCTTGTTTTGCAAAGAATAGATTAAATCTAAACTTTCTTTAAAAACATTTGATTCAGTGTCTTTAGATTCAAGATTATTAATATATGACTCATAATCATTAGTAAGGTCCATTAAATCATTCTTGATTTCAATTAATTTATTTTTAAAACTCTTAAGTTTAGAAGAGTTTTCTGAAATTTTATTTATTTCACGAACATATAATGAAAGCTTATCATTTACCCCTATTTCATCATTATTTATTTCATTAATTATATTGGCTGATATTGTAAGAGTTTCTTCAATATTATCTAGTTCTTTAACTTGTTCTTTAAGATTATTTAAGTTTAAATCTTCAAGCTTAAGACCTTCAAATTCTTTAAGCAAATAATTATTATAATCACTTTGTTCATCAAGGTTAAGTTTATTCTTTTCAACTTTTTCGATTTCTATTTCAATTTCTTTTAAAGCATCAAATTCCTTGTTATAGTCCACTACTAACTTTTCATTATTTGAAAGAGAATCTAAAATTAGATATTTAAAATTATTATCTAATAGAGTTAAATTATTGTGCTGAGAATGAATATCTATTAGAGTATTTCCTAGTTTTGAAAGAACATCTAGGTTAACGGGTGTGTCATTTATAAAAGCTCTTGATTTGCCAGAAGGAATAACTTCTCTTCTTAAGATTGTTTCTTTTTCATAATCTAAACTATTTAGATCAAAAAATGAATTAAGATCATATTCATTTATATCAAAAGTAGCTTCTACAAAACATTTAGTTTGTTTATTTATAATTTTTGAATTATCTACCCTTGAACCTAAAACTAGAGAAAGACCACCTAAAAGTATAGATTTTCCAGCTCCTGTTTCTCCAGTTATAGAAGTCATCCCAGAATTAAATGACATTTCAATAGAATCAATTAAAGCATAATTATTTATTTTTATTTCTTTAAGCATCTTTTAATAATTTGTTCAAAAATATCTTTTGAAACCTGATCTTTACTTTTCTTTTTATATTGAATATTATTATTTGAAGAGATAAAAGTGATTTTATTTTCATCACTTGATATAGGAGAAAAATCAGAAATAGAGTTGAGTATAATAGCATCTAAATTTTTATCATTCAATTTTTTCTTGGCATTTTCAATTGGATTTTCAGTTTCAAGAGCAAATCCTACTAGATATTGTTTGGTTTTATTTTTTCCAAGATATGATAATATGTCAATTGTAGGTACAACTTCAATCTTTTCAAGTATATTTTTCTTTTTAATTTTCTTTTCACTTATTGATTTAGGCTTAAAATCTGATACTGCAGCAGCTGATATAACAATATCTGATTTCTTATAGTTTTTTTTCACCATATTAAACATTTCATCTGAAGATTCTATTCTAATAGTTTCTATAAAATCTAGATCCATATCAAGGTTTGTTGGACCAATTATTAACTTAACATTAGCTCCTAATTTTTGAGCATTTTTTGCTAAATAATATCCCATTTTACCAGAAGAATTATTTCCAATAAACCTTACAGGATCTAATTTTTCATATGTTGGTCCAGCAGTGATCAAAACATTTTTACCATATAAAGGAAGTGAGTTTAAAATCTTAGATTCAATAAATTCAACAATTTGTTCTGGTTCTAACATCCTTCCCTCCCCTTCTAATCCACTTGCTAAAGAGCCACTTCCTACAGGTAAAACATTATTTCCATTTTCAGTCAGCTTTTCTATATTCTGTTTATTTGACGAATTATTATACATATCTAAATCCATAGCTGGAGCAATAAACACTGGTTTAGAACATGATAAAAAAGTAGCTAATAGTAAATTATCACATTTAGCATTTGCCATTGAAGAAATAGTATTTGAAGTAGCAGGGGCTATAATCATAAGATCCGACCATTTAGCAAGCTCTACATGATTATTCCATGTGGGATTATCTTTTTCTTCTTTAGTAAATGAAGACAACACTTCATTTCTTGATAGTGTTGAGAGAGTTAATGGGCTAACAAAATTCTTTGAGTTTGGAGTCATTACAATCCTTACTGAAGATTTTAATTTAATTAAAAGTCTAACAAGAATTGGAATTTTATATGCTGCTATTCCGCCTGATATACCAATTAATACTTTTTTATCACTTAAAACACTCATGTTTTTAGTGTATTATTTATCTTCAGTTTCTTCGTCTGTATCTCTATAGTATATTTTACTGTCTAACCATTCTTGAACTGCTATAGCATAAGGTTTTGGGAGTCTTTCATAAAATCTTGAAACTTCTATTTGTTCTTTGTTTTCAAAAATTTCCTCTAGATTATCATTGTGTGTAGCAAATTCATCTAATTTATCATGAAGCTCTTTTTTAATTTCTGAATTAATTTGACTTGATCTTTTAGCTATAATTGAAATTGCTTCATATATATTCTGGGTTGGCTCTTCAATATCTCTTCTATCATATGTCTTAGTAGTGCTAGAAGCATTAGTTTTTCTGTATTTGTTCATAGTTGTTTGTTTAGTTAATTAATTATTTTTTTTGCATTATTTAATTTATTTGACAAATCTTCAATAAAGATAGTCTCTGGATAATATCTTAGAAAATTAACAAGCGATCTTTCAAGTTCAGTAACTCTTTCAATTATTTTAGATTCTATACTATTTATAGCAATTTCATAGGTAGACAGCCATCTATAGTATAATGCCTCTTCACGAAAAATAGTTCCAGGATAGTCTGCTACGAAATTATCTAAAGATCTAATTGCAGAATTATAATCCTTAATTGTATAATATTGCTTAGAAATTTCAAATTCTTTTTTTTCAAGTTTATTTTGTAATTGTTCAATTAATTCAATTGCTTCTGAAGTAAATTCAGAATTAGGGTATCTATTTATAAAAATTTGAAGTTTTTCAATTGCAGTATTTGTATCATCTTGATCAAGACTAAAGATTGGTGAAAGCATAAAATATGATTTACCTTCCATAAAATAAGCATCAATAATTCTTTGACTATTAGGGTATGATTTGATAAAATTTTCAAATTGAATAGCAGCTAAATAATATGATTTAGTCTCAAAATATGAATTTGCAAAAAAGAATCTTAGTCTTTCTCCTTGAGGTTTTCCACTATAAGTAGGCATAATTTGCTCTAAAAGTGCATTAGCTCTTCTAAAATCCCCATTATTATAATATTTTTCTGAAGCAGCATATTTATCAACTTCATTTTCAGTGCTATTAAGTAATTTTTGATAATCATTACAAGAAATTGTGAAAATAAAAAATATTAATATACCTAAGAGTCTAATCATTTTGCGAATGTATTAATTATATAAAATATAATTAACAAATTTATGATAAGTTTATGAAATTAAATTATTAAAATTCTCCTCAGTAATTATAGGGATATTTAGGTCTTGAGCCTTGTTCTTCTTTGAATCCCCCATTTTATCTCCTCCAATTATAAAGGAAGTGTTTGATGAAACTGAAGATTTTATTTCACCTCCATTAGTTTCAATTATTTTAATCAATTCGTCTCTTGAATAATTTTTAAAAACGCCTGATACAATTATTTTTTTTCCTTCAAGTTTATTTGATGTATTTATAAACTTTTCATCTTTACTTAAGTTAAGACCCACATTATATAATTTTTTAAGTATTTTTTTATTTAAATCATCTTTAAAATAAGAAACTATACTATTTGCAGTTTTATCACCAATTTCATTTATTACTGAAAGGGCTTCAAAATCCATCTCAATTAAATCATAGATAGAATTAATATGTCTTATAATATTTTTTGAAGCAGATTCACCTACATATCTAATTCCAATGCCATATAAAATTTTTTGGCATGATTTTGTTTTTGAATCTTCAATTCCTTTTTTAAGATTCACAACTGATTTTTGAGCAAATCCTTCGAGTTTTGAAATTCTATAATAGTCTAAATTATATATGTCTGATATATCATTTATTAAACCCTTATCATATAGTAATCTAATAGTTTCATCGCCAAATCCATCAATGTTCATAGCCTTCCTTGAGACAAAATGTTGTATCCTTCCAATTGCTTGAGGTCTACATTTAATAGTATTTGGGCAAAAATAATTTGCCTCAGATTCATGTTTTTGAAGAGTAGTCTCACATTCAGGACATAAATATGGAAAAGCAATCTCATCTTCTTCTAAACCTCTATTATTAAAGTCGATACCAGTTATTTTTGGAATTATTTCACCTCCTTTTTCAACAAAAACTGAATCATTAACTCTCAGCTTATACTTAATCATTTGATTATAACTATGAAGTGATGCTCTTTTAACAATTGAGCCTGAGATTAGAACAGGTTCTAAATTTGCAACAGGAGTAATTGTGCCTGTTCTTCCAACATTAAATGAAATTGAATTTAATTTAGTTACAAGGTTTTCTGCTTTAAATTTATATGCGATTGCCCATCGAGGAAATTTGGAGGTAAAGCCTATTTTTTTTTGATAATCAATGTTATTAACCTTTATTACTATACCATCTATTTCAAAAGGCAAATTTTCTCTTTCCTTGTTCCAGTATCTTATATATTCCTTTACCAAGTCTATGTTCTTAACAACTTTATCATATTTAGGAACTTTAAACCCCATGTCCCTAGCAAGGTTTAATAAATTGGAATGTTCATTTATAGTTAAATCATTAGAGACTATAGAGTATAAAAAGAATTCTAATGGTCTTCTTGCTACTTCTTTAGAATCTAGAAGTTTAACACTTCCTGAAGCAGTATTTCTTGGATTCATGAATAAAGATTCACCATTTAGTTCTCTATTTTTATTTAGTGCTTTAAATGATTCTGTTAGTATTATAATTTCACCTCTGATTTCAAATTTTTCAGGAAATGATTTACTATTTAATTTTAATGGTATAGAGTTTATGGTTTTTAGATTTTTAGTTATATCATCACCCTGTGCTCCATCTCCTCTAGTAAGACCTTTAATTAACTCACCATTTTCATAGAGAAGATTTACAGAAGCTCCATCATATTTTAATTCACAACAAAATTCAAAATCAGATATATCCAAAGCTTTTACAATTCTTTTATACCATGAATCAAGCTCTTCATCTGAGTATGTGTTATCAAGAGAATACATTGGAAAAATATGTGTATCTGAATCAAATTTATCAGAAAGACCTCCACCTACTCTTCTAGATGGTGATTCTATATCATAAAACTCAGGATATTTATTTTCAAGATCAATTAACTCTTCAAGTAATTTGTCATATTCAAAATCAGAAATTATGTTTGCATCAAGGTCATAATAGTTGTGATTATGCTTGTTAATTAATCTTCTTAATTCTAATATTCGTGACTTAATTTCTTTCATTTTAAAATGTAATCTTTACAAATCTTTTTTTGCCTTCAAAATCATCTTTAAAGTTAACATCATTTAGATTATTTTTAGCAAGCATTTGCTTAATTTCTTTTATACATAGAGGATTAATTTCAAAATATATAAAACCATTTTTATTTAAGTTAAGCTTAGAAAATTTAACTATTTCTTTATAATATAGAATTGGATCTTCTGATGGAGCAAATAATGCAATTTCAGGTTCATATTTTACGTTTTTACCAATTATTGAAGCTTCATTTGATGTAAGATATGGAGGGTTTGAAACTATTATATCAAATTTTTCAGAAAAAACCTTTTCTTCTCTTATATCATATTCTAAAAAAGTAACTTCTGAAAAAATTCTTTTTTGATTTATTTCACAAATTTCTAATGCCTTTTTTGAAATATCAACAGCTATAGTTTCAAAATATTTATTATTTAAAGATAGAGTTATGGCAATACAACCTGACCCTGTTGCAATATCTATTACTCTTTTTTTTTCTTTTGTTTCTTTATTATCTTCTAAAATCCAATTAGTCATCTCTTCAGTTTCTGGTCTAGGTATTAACACGTCTTCATTAACATAGAATTCATTATCTAAAAAAAGCTTTTTATTAATTAAATAATCAATAGGGTAATTAGTTTTTAACTTATCTAACCCTTCCAATAATTTATTTAACTGAGATCCTTTTAATATATAATCTGGATTAAGATTAATAAAAGTAAAATCTAGATTGAAGTATTCTTTTAGAAGGATTTTAAGATAATAATCTGATTCTTTGATACTTAAATCATTCAAAGTTTTTCTATAAAGATTTCTTAGTTCAATAAGATTCATTCATAATGATTTTATCATCCAAATTGGACAAGCAAAATGTCCAGTATTTCCCATTGGAAAATATATATATTTAAAACCAAACTTTAAATACAATTTCTGAGCATATAGCATATTTGGCATTGTCTCTATATAGCATATCTTAAATTTATTTTCTTTTGCAAAATTTAAACATTTCTCAATCATTAATGAACCTAATCCTTTACCTCTCATCATTGAATCAAAATACATTTTTTGAAGCTCACATATTTCATATGCTTCATTTTTTAATTGACAAATTCCAGCACCACCTTTTATCATATTATTTTCTTCAACAATAAAATATTTAGACCTTGGGGACTGATATGCTTCATAAATAGAGTCAATCTCAGGGTCGTGAAGTGCAGTACCTTTATTTGGAACCCCCATCTCAATAAGAATCTTTCGCAATAAAGTTGCTAACTCAGAATTATCGCTTTTTTTTACTTCTCTAATATTCACTACCAAAATAAATTTAATCTAAATTTACAATAGATTTAATTAATATTGAATTAAATGAATAGTGATAATTTCTTCATGCAAAGATGTCTAGCTCTTGCAATAAAAGGCATTGGAAAAACGTATCCTAACCCTCTAGTAGGATGTGTTATTGTCAACGATAATAAAATTATCAGTGAAGGATGGCATAAATTATATGGAGGTGTTCATGCAGAAGTTGATGCAATTAATAAAATTGAAGATAAGAGTATCTTAAAGAACTGTTCATTATATGTAAATCTTGAGCCTTGTAATCATCACGGAAAAACTCCACCATGCACCAATTTAATATTAAAATATGGAATAAAGAATATAATAATAGGAATTAAAGATCCAAATAAAAATGTAGATGGAAATGGTGTTGAATATTTAAAAAGAAATGGTTGTAAAGTAAAGGTTAATGTTCTAAAAGAAGAATGTAAGTTTATAAACAGAAGATTTCTAACATTTAATAACCTGAAAAGACCTTATATAACATTAAAGTGGGCAGAAAGTAAAGATGGTTTTATTGGGCCAATAAAAAATAAATTTAATTCAGGAAAAGTCTTCTGGATATCAAATGAAAAGTCTAGAATATTATCTCATAAATGGAGAACTGAAGAACATTCTATTTTGGTCGGAGTTCAAACAATCATTGATGATAATCCTGAATTAACTTCTAGATTTTATAAAGGAAACAATCCAATAAGAATTGTAATTGATCCTAATTTAAGGATCCCTCTAGAATCAAATGTACTAAACAATGCATCTAAATCAATAATTTTTTCTAACACAAAAAAGAAAACGGATGGCTTAAATATTCATACAAATGATTTTAGTAATAAGGAATCAATAATTAATAGTATCTACAATCAAGGTATTCAATCAGTTATTGTTGAAGGTGGGAGAAGGACTATTCAATTTTTCATAGATAATAATTGTTGGGATTGTATAAAGATATTTCAAACAGATAAGTTATTAAATAAGGGGACTCCTAGACCAGATTTTAATATTAATGATTATGATTATAAAATGATAGATAATGATAGATTATATGAATTATTTAAGAATCAAAAAATTTCTCTTTAATTTCTATAGGACACTTTTTAGATTTTTTTGTTTTAGGATCATAAAATGCTAGCTTAGTTGTCCCACTGCATATTTTAACTTTATTTCCCTTAAAAATTTGATATTTAAATTCAATTGTTGACATTGGTTCCTTCTCACAGTTTATTTGAATTTCAAATTCATCTCCAAAAAAAAGAGGATTATTGTATATTATTGAACATTCAACCACAGGTAACCAAATATTTTTTTTTTCTAATTCATTATATTTTATATCAAGAAATTCAAACCATTCTATTCTTGACATTTCAAAATATTTTAAATAGTTACTATGATGAACAAAACCCATTTGATCAGTTTCATAATATCTAACCTTATTTTTTTTTGTTATATACTTCATAAACTGAAAGATTTTATGAAAATTCCTACAGATCTCCTTCTACTTATTTTATGAAAAAAAAATTTAATAATCAATAGCATTAATGTTTTTTTTTCCATTTTTTTTAATTCATATTTGTTCTAACAACCTTAAACCTTTAAATCTGTTTATGAATGTCACTAATCCAAGTTAACAAAAAATGAATCAAAGTCCTTCATCCGTTTGGAATAATTGCTTATCATTTATTGAGGACAATATTCAACCTCAAGCCTATAGCACTTGGTTTAAACCAATAGTACCTGTAAAAATTACTGATAACGTTTTAAGTATACAGGTGCCTAGTAAATTTTTCTATGAGTGGTTAGAAGAACATTACATAAAGATTTTAAAACTAGCATTGACAAAAGAGCTAGGTAAAGATGCTAGGCTTGTTTATGTTATTAAAATGGAAAATACATTTGGTAACAAAGCGCCTTATACAGAAAAAATACCAAGTTCAAATAATTCTAGTTTAAAATCTCAAAATGTTGAAACACCTTTTACAAGTTTTACTAGTGAATTAAAGAACCCTTTTATAATCCCTGGAATAAGAAATCTACAAATTGAATCTCAACTTAATCCAAATTATACATTTGAAAATTTCCTAGAAGGTGACTCTAATAGACTTGCAAGATCAGCTGGATTAGCTGTTGCAAATAAACCAGGAGGGACGTCATTTAACCCTCTTCTAATATATGGTGGTGTTGGGTTAGGGAAAACACATTTAGTTCATGCAATTGGAGTTGATATTAAAAAAAGCTACCCTGATAAAACTGTTTTATATATCTCTTCCGAAAAGTTTACCCAACAATATATTGATTCAGTTAAGAAAAATAATAGAAATGATTTTATTCATTTTTATCAAGTTATTGATATATTAATTGTTGATGATGTACAATTCTTATCTGGAAAATCAGGAACTCAAGATGTTTTCTTCCATATATTTAATCATCTACATCAGAATGGGAAACAAGTAATTTTGACATCAGATAAAGCTCCTCTTGATATGCAAGATATTGAACAGAGACTCCTATCTAGATTTAAATGGGGATTATCTGCTGAACTTCAAACTCCTAATTTTGAAACTAGAGTTTCAATACTCAAAAACAAATTATTTAGAGATGGTGTTGAAATTGATGATGAAATAACTGAGTATGTTGCAAAAAATATAAACTCAAATGTTAGAGAATTGGAAGGTGCTATTATTTCCCTTATTGCTCAGTCTTCATTTAATAAAGCTGAAATAACTCTTGATTTAGCTAAAGATGTTATAAGTAAATTTGTTAAAAATAATAGAAGAGAGGTTTCAATAGATTATATTCAAAAAGTTGTGTCTGATTATTTTCAAATGGATATAGAAACGCTTCAATCAAAAACTAGAAAAAGACATATTGTTCAAGCAAGGCAAATTGCAATGTACTTTGCTAAAAAATTCACAAAAGCTTCCCTTGCTAGTATAGGAACACAAATTGGAAGAAGAGACCATGCAACTGTATTGCATGCTTGTAAAACTGTTGATAATTTAAGTTTCACAGATAAGCAATTTAGGAAGTATGTTGAAGATTTAAATCAAAGACTAACTGTCTAAACCTTTACCTATATATTTTTTTACTATTTAACCATCTAGTATAAACTCTTTTATTTTTATTGTGTTGACTTAACTTTGAAGCAAATAAATGATATCCAGGGTTATATGGATCTGCTACAAAAAATATGTAATTATGATTCCTAGAATTTAAGACTGCATCAATAGATGAAATATCAGGCATTGATATTGGACCAGGAGGTAGTCCTTTTATCTTATATGTATTATATGGAGAATTAAGCTTTAGATCTCTATATAAAACTCTTCTTATTATCGTATCAAAATTATTGTAATAACTCTTGATTGAATAAATTACTGTTGGATCAGCTTGAAGTTTCATTTTTTTCTTAAGCCTATTAAGATATACTCTAGATATAACAGGCCTTTCATCTAATTTAACACTCTCTTTCTGTACAATTGATGCTAAAGCTATTACTTCTGTTTTAGACAAACCAATTGATTTAGCTTTTTCTATTCTGTCTTCATTCCAAAAATTATCATACTCCTCAAGCATCTTATCTCTAAATATCTTAGGCTCAACATTCCAAAAAAATTCATATGAATTAGGAATATACATAGACATTAAATTGAAATTATTAAATCCATTCTCCACTAAAAAATTCTTTTCAAGAAATACATTTAATAAAGAAAGACTGTCTGCAGATATTTGTTTAGAAATGCTTCCAGCTAAATCTTGGATTCTTTCTTTATTATTAAAAGTTACAGTTAAAGGCGTGTTATTAAACTTTAATGAATTAATAATTTCTTTATTTCCAGAACCTTTGTATACCCTAAATCTTCCAGATTTAATATTTTCAATATAATCCATTCTTTTAGCAGCTTTTAAGAAAGTTTTAGGAAATTTTATTTTTTTATTTATTGTATCTAAAATATTTACTATACTATCTGATGAGTTTATATATAAGAATGTAGAATCTTCATCAAAATTTGTATTATCTCTATGCATTGTGTTATAATAGCTATATAGTAATAACATAAAGGCTATTGTTATAGAAATTAATGTTACTTTTTTCATTTATCTAAAATTTTTTGATAAAGTAGCTCGTCAAGATATTTATTATTATAATATATCCAATCCTTTTTATTACCAACTTTCAAATAATTATGTTTCTCAAACAGTTTAATACTTTCTATATTTTCAGACGAAATATTAGCATAAAGTTGATGTATAGGAATATGTTTTTTCACATAATTTTCTATCAAATCTAATGATATTGAACCTAAACCTCTTGATCTGTATTTTTCAAAAATAATTATCCCTACTCCTGCCCTCTTATTTATCATATCATATTTAAATAAGTCAATAAAACCAAATGGTAAATTATTTTTATCACTTAAGACTAGTCTAACTTGTTTATGTTCAATAATATCAAGATGCGAGTTTTCAATAAATTTTTTAAGACTGTGTTTTGAAAATGGAGAAGATGTATTTGAATATTTCCATAAAGACTTATCATTTTCAGTATCATATAATATATCTAGATCATCTGGTTCTAAAGCTCTTAAGATATATTCATTTCTATTATCCATGTTAAACAATCGTTAAAATAAAATCATTAAAAGATATAATATATTATTTTTACAAATAAAAAGATGAAATCCAACTTAAAAATTATAATCGTTTCATTAACATGTTCAATTCTTTCAGTTTTATTTTATTCAATATTCTCAAATAATTCAACTGTTAAAGAAGAGAACAACAGTCTAGCATACAATAATGATTATTTCAAAAGCTTTGTTAATACTTCTGGATATAATAACAATCAATCCTCTAGTAACTTAGGCTCACCAGATTTAACTTTTTCTGCAAAAAAATCAATTAATGCAGTTGTTCATGTTAAGAATACATCTATTGTTAAAGAAAATGATTCATGGGCTTTACAATTTTTTTATGGGGATGATTCTCGAAAAAGAGTTGGAACAGGATCTGGAGTTATTATATCTCCTGATGGATATATAATTACAAATCATCATGTTATTGATAATTCAAGTGAAGTAATAGTAACAACTAACGATAATAAAGAATATGAAGCTATAATAGTTGGATCTGATGAAGTCACTGATGTAGCAGTATTAAAGATAAATTCTAATGAAAAATTTGAATATCTATTATTTGGAGACTCTGAAAATAGTGAAATAGGTCAATGGGTCCTTGCTGTAGGGAATCCATATAATTTGAATTCAACTGTGACTGCTGGAATTATAAGTTCTAAATCAAGAGATTTAAATGAATATGACCAGATAAATCAATCATTTATTCAAACTGATGCTGCAGTTAATATTGGGAATAGTGGTGGTGCACTTGTGAATATTAATGGTGAGCTAATTGGTATCAATACAGCTATTCAATCAATGACTGGAGGATTTGTTGGATACTCATTTGCAATTCCAAGCAATATAGTAAGAAAAATCTTTGAGGATATTCTTGAATATGGAGATGTTCAAAAAGGATTATTAGGAGTTAGAGGGGTAGCATTAAAATCTTCATATTCTAAACAACTTAATCTTACGGATACTGAGGGATTTTATATTGATATTATAGAACCTGGATTTGGAGCTGATCTTGCAGAATTAAAAAAAGGTGATATAATAAAAGAAATAGATGGAATAAAAATTAATAAATTTTCTGACTTATCTGGATACCTTTCAACTAAAAGACCAGGGGATAAAGTTAATGTAACTTATTCTAGAGAAAATCAATTAAAGAGAGCTACAGTCACTTTACAAAAAGCAAATAATTAATGAGAATTGATATTTTAACCCTATTTCCTGAACTATTTGATAATCTAAATTCTTTTTCTATTATAGAGAAAGCAATTAAATCAAAAAAAGTCAATATCGTAACTCATAATCTAAGGGATTATGCAGATAACTCAAGACATGTTGATGATAGTCCTTTTGGAGGTGGCCCTGGAATGATTATAAAAATAGAACCTATTGATAATTGCATTAATAAATTAAAAAAAGATAATACCTATGATGATATAATTTATCTTACTCCAGATGGAGAAATTCTTGACCAAAAAAAATCAAACTACTTATCTACAAAGAAAAATCTGATCCTTTTATGTGGTCACTATAAAGGTGTAGATCATAGGGTAAGAGATTATCTGATAACAAAAGAAATTTCAATTGGTAATTTTGTTTTATCTGGTGGTGAACTACCTGCAGCAATTTTATGTGATTCCATTATAAGATTAATTCCTGGAGTAATTGGAGATGAATCATCAGCTTTATCTGACAGTTTTCAAGATAATGTCGTTTCTGCTCCAATATACACTAGACCAGCAAATTATAAAGGTCTGGAAGTACCGGATATTCTTATTTCTGGGAATCAAAAAGAAATTGAAAAATGGAAAGATCAAAAATCTCTGGAAATGACAAAATTACTTCGCCCAAAACTCTTTGATAATCTTTAAAAAAGGTTTACTTTTGCAACTAAATTTGGTAGAATATAACCAAATATTCTAAAAACTATTTTGATGGAATCTTTAGTAAACCAAGTAAACGAAAAATTAATTAAAAAAAATGAATTTCCTTCCTTCTCAGCAGGAGATACGATTACGGTATATTATGAAATTAGGGAAGGAGATAAGGTTCGTACACAATTTTTCAAAGGTGTTGTTATTCAAGTAAAAGGAAGAGGTCAATCAAAAACTTTTACAATAAGAAAAATGTCTGGTACTATTGGTGTTGAAAGAATATTCCCTGTTAATATGCCTGGCTTAAAAAAGATTGAAGTTAACAAAGGTGGTAAAGTCAAACAATCCAGAATATATTATTTTAGAGAATTGACAGGTAAAAAGGCTAGAATAAAAGAAAGATAATTTACTGCTATGTCAAAAATTAAAGTAGCCAACCCCATTGTTGAAATTGATGGTGATGAAATGGCAAGAATCATTTGGAAGTATATCAAAAATGATTTAATTCTTGACTATATAGACCTAGATATAAAATACTTCGATCTTAGTATAGAATCAAGAGATAAAACAGATGATCAGATAACCATTGCTGCAGCAAATGCAATTAAAAAATATAATGTTGGAATTAAGTGTGCAACAATTACACCTGATGAAGATAGGGTTAAAGAATTCTCATTAAAAAAAATGTATAAATCTCCTAACGGTACTATAAGAAATATTGTTGGAGGAACTGTTTTCCGTGAACCTATAATTATAAAAACTATTCCAAGATATGTTCAAGGTTGGGCAAAGCCAATTTGCATCGGAAGACACGCTTTTGGCGATCAATATAGAGCTACTGATATTGTGACTAAAGGAAAGGGTAAATTGACAATGACTTTTACTCCAGAAGATGGTAGTAAACCCAAATCATGGGAAGTTTATAATTTTGAAGAGAATGGAGTTGCCTTATCAATGTATAATATTGATTCCTCTATTTTCGGATTTGCAAGATCTTGTATGAATAGAGCTTTAAATAAAAAATGGCCACTTTATTTGTCTACAAAAAACACAATTCTTAAAGCTTATGATGGAAGATTTAAGGATATATTTCAAGAAGTATATGATAATGAATTTAAAGAAAAATTTGAAAAAGAAAACATTTCTTATGAGCATAGATTAATTGATGATATGGTTGCAGCTGCAATAAAATGGGAAGGCGGTTTTGTTTGGGCTTGTAAAAATTATGATGGAGATGTCCAATCAGATATTGTAGCTCAAGGGTTTGGTTCTTTAGGCTTGATGACATCAACTTTAGTTACACCTGATGGAAAAACTATGGAATCTGAAGCTGCACATGGAACAATAACAAGACACTTTAGACGCCATCAGAAGGGAGAAGAAACATCAACTAATCCAATTGCATCTACTTTTGCTTGGACTAGAGGTCTTATACATAGAGGTTTATTAGACAATAATCAAAAACTTATTGATTTCTGTAAATTACTAGAGAATGTTTGTATAAAAACAATTGAAGGAGGAAAGATGACAAAGGATCTTGCTCTTTTAGTATTTAAAGATGATATCGTTAGTTCAAATTATCTTACAACTGAACAATTCTTTAAAGAATTGAAAACTAATTTAGAGAAGAAAATAAAAAGTGTCTAATATGAATTTTATCAAGGTTACAGAACAAGATTCTAACCATAATGATTTAGAGAAAAAATCTGTAAAGGAACTAGTTAAATTAATGCATCATGAGGATAATAATGCTTTAAATGCAGTTCAAAAAGTATTACCAGAAGTAACAAAACTTATTGAAGAGATAGTTCCGAAAATGGAAAGTGGCGGTAGGTTGTTTTATATTGGAGCAGGAACAAGTGGAAGATTAGGTGTTATTGATGCTTCAGAATGTCCTCCCACTTTTGGCACTCCTCCCGAAAAAGTTGTTGGACTTATAGCTGGTGGAATTCCTGCTTTATATAGCTCTATTGAAATAGCTGAAGATAGCTACACCGAAGCTTGGGATGATCTAAAATCTAATAATATTACATCTAATGATTTTGTAATTGGAATTGCTGCATCTGGGACTACACCATATGTTGTTGGAGGTCTTAGGGATTGTAAAAAAAATAATATTCCTACAGCCTGTATTACATGTAACAAAAACTCCCCTTTATCAGAATACAGTGATCATAAAATTGAAGTGATTGTTGGCCCAGAAATTGTAACTGGTAGCTCAAGACTTAAAGCAGGTACATCTCAAAAATTAATATTAAATATGATATCAACAATTTCAATGATTCTTATTGGCCATGTTAGGGGAAATAAAATGGTTGATATGCAACTAACCAATTCTAAATTAAATAAAAGAGCTAGAGAAATTGTTATGAAGGAACTTAGTATTGATTTGAAAAAAGCTGATGAATTAATTATTAAACATAAAAACGTTCGTTCAGCAATTGATAATTTCAATAATGAATAATTACTTAAAGAAAGGATTCAAACAAGTAATAATAGGTATAGGCCTTTGCTTCATTGGACCTGTAGTAATTTCCCAATCATTCAAAAATCAAGACCATCCCTTTTTTATTATAGTTCTTATTGTTGGAAGTATTCTTTCCTTTCTTGCAGTCTATTATGGATATAGGGGTATTTCAAATATTCTTAACGGAACCCTCGGTCCAAAAAATAAATTAAACTAATTTTGTAGTAGACTAATAATTGTATGATAAAAGTAAGTTTTCCAGATAGTAATGTAAAAGAGTTCAAAAAAGGAACTAAAGTTATTGATATTGCAAAAAGTATTAGTGAAGGTTTAGCAAGAAAAGTAATATCAGCTTCTTACAATTCAGTAATTGTTGAGTTAAGCTCTGAATTGAATGAAAATGGTGATATTAAATTTTTTACCTGGGATGATAATGAAGGAAAGAAAGCCTTTTGGCATTCCTCTGCGCATATATTAGCACAGACAATAAAACACATATATCCTAAGTCTAAATTAACCATTGGACCAGCAATTGATAATGGATTCTATTATGATGTTGATTTTGGTGGAGATATTCCATCAGAGAAGGATTTTAAAATGATTGAAGAAAAAATTTTACAATTTGCTAGAGAGAATAATGAATTTAAAATGCGTCAATCCTCTAAATCAGAAGCATTAGATTATTATAAAAAAGAGGGGAATCAATATAAAGTAGAACTAATTGAAGATCTAGAAGACGGTACAATAACATTTTGTGATCATTCAAATTTTTCTGATTTATGTAAAGGTGGTCACATTCCATCTACTGGAATAGTAAAGTCTGTCAAACTATTAAATATAGCTGGGGCTTATTGGAGAGGTGATGAAAAAAATAATCAGTTAACAAGGATATACGGAATATCTTTTCCAAAACAAAAAATGTTAACTGAATATCTTGAATTAGTTGAGAAAGCAAAAGAAAGAGATCATAGGAAACTTGGAAAAGAGCTAAATCTATTCACTTTTTCACAAAAAGTTGGTCTAGGTCTTCCGTTATGGCTTCCAAAAGGAACTGAATTAAGAGATAGGCTTCAAAGATTTCTTGAAGAAGCTCAGAGAAAAGCAGGATATAAAAAAGTTATTTCTCCTCATATAGGGTTAAAAGATTTATATGTTACTTCTGGTCATTATGAAAAATATGGAGAAAAAAGCTTTCAACCAATAAATACCCCAAATGAAAATGAGACTTTTTTATTAAAACCTATGAACTGCCCTCACCATTGCGAGATTTTCAATTCTAGTCCTTTGAGTCACAAAGATCTTCCATTAAGACTTGCTGAATTTGGGACTGTATACAGGTATGAGCAAAGTGGTGAACTTCATGGTTTAACTAGAGTTAGGGGGTTTACTGTTGATGATGCTCATATTTTTTGTACTACTGAACAGGTTGATTCTGAATTTAAAAATACTATTGACCTAGTTTTATATGTTTTTAAATCCCTCGGGTTTGAAGACTTTCATGCTCAAGTTTCTCTTAGAGATGATAATAAACCTGAAAAATATATTGGATTAAAGAAAAATTGGGAAATTTCAGAAAATGCAATTATAAATGCTGCAAAGGAAAAAGGTCTTAGTTATAAAATTGAATATGGAGAAGCTGCTTTTTATGGGCCGAAACTCGATTTTTTGGTAAAGGATGCTCTAGGACGAAGTTGGCAATTAGGAACAATTCAAGTCGATTATAATCTGCCAGAAAGGTTTAAACTTTCTTACAAAGGCTCTAATAACGAGGATTTGACACCAGTTATGATTCATAGAGCTCCATTTGGGAGTATGGAAAGATTTGTTGCTATACTTCTTGAACATACAGGCGGATCATTCCCATTATGGTTATGTACTACTCAAATTGAGTTATTAATTGTTAGTGAAAACTATAAAAATTATGGTCAAAAAGTTTTAAATATCTTAGAAAATCACGAAATTCGCGCCCACCTAGATGATAGAAATGAAACTGTTGGTAAAAAAATCAGAGAATCTGAAATAAATAAGATTCCTTATATGATCATAATAGGAGAGAATGAAGAAAAAAATGAAACAGTTTCAATCAGAAAACATAAAGAAGGAGATTTAGGTGAAATGAAAATTGATAAGTTTTTAGATATTTTCAAAAAAGAAATTTCTGATAGTATACCAGAATTTAATATTAACTAAAAACAGATTGTTATAGCTATAAGAAGAAAAAAAACAAATAGGAGATGGGGAAGAAGAGTATTTAAAGAAGATCCTCACAGAATTAACTCTAAAATAACAGCCAATGAAGTAAGACTAGTTGGTGATAATGTAGATATAGGGGTTTATTCTGTTAACGATGCTCTTAGAATAGCAAGAGATCAAGAATTCGATCTTGTTGAAATCTCTCCGAAAGCATCTCCGCCTGTATGTAAAATTTTAGATTATAAGAAATTTTTATATGAACAGAAGAAGAGGGACAAAGCTTTAAAGTCAAAAGCTACAAAGATAGTTGTTAAAGAGATTAGATTTGGACCTCAAACAGATGAACATGATTATCAATTTAAAAAGAAACATGCAGAAAAATTTTTAAATGAAGGAGCAAAATTAAAAGCATTTGTTTTCTTTAAAGGAAGATCAATAATATTTAAAGAGCAAGGACAAATTTTACTTTTAAGATTAGCTCAAGAGCTTGAAGAAATTGGAACTGTAGAGCAAATGCCGCAATTAGAGGGGAAAAGAATGATAATGTTTATAACACCAAAAAAGAAATAGGAATAATGCCAAAAATGAAAACAAAGTCCAGTGCAAAGAAAAGGTTTAAAATAACCGGATCTGGAAAAATTAAAAGAAAGCATGCTTTCAAAAATCATATTTTGACAAAAAAGTCAAAAAAGAGAAAACTTAGACTAACTCATTTTGGACTTGTTCATGATAGTGATAAGGAGAACATTAAAAGACAATTAAGGTTAAAATAAAAAAACGATATGCCTAGATCAGTAAATTCAGTAGCTTCAAGAGCTAAAAGAAAAAAAATATTAAAACAAGCTAAAGGATACTTTGGTAGGAGAAAAAATGTTTGGACAGTTGCAAAAAATGCAATTGAAAAAGGGTTAGTATACGCTTATAGAGACCGAAGAAACAAAAAAAGAAACTTTAGATCTTTATGGATAGTTAGAATAAACGCAGCTTGTAAAGAACACGGTATTTCTTACAGTGAATTCATGCATAAAGCAAAGGAAAAGAATATTACTCTTAATAGAAAGGTTCTTGCTGACCTAGCTATGAATAATCAAAATGCTTTTGAGGCGATAATTAAGGCAGTAAAGTGACCACTTTAATAATTATTATTACTATTCTTTCATTTATTACTGGTGTTCCTCTCATAAAAAGATTAATAGGTTTTATAAAAAGAATTAGAGGAGAGAAACAAAATGATGATAATTCCTAAAACAATAAAATTAATAATTTCTTTAATTGTTTTTAGATTCGCTCATTTAACTATATGTTTCATTCAACTTTTTTAATTTAATAGTGTCTAAATAAAAATATATAAGTTGAAAGATGAAGAATTAGTTATATTATTAAAATCTAAAGAATTAAAAAACAAAGGTTTTAAAATATTAATCAACTTATATCAGTTTAAGATTTATTGGATGATTAGAAAAGTTGTTTTATCTCACGAATCCGCAAATGATGTATTACAAAATACATATATAAAAATCTATAGAAATATAGATAAATTTAGACAAGAGAGTAAGTTGTCAACTTGGATCTATAGAATAGCTTATAACGAATCTATAAGGTTTTTATCAAATGAGTCTAAAATTAAAAAAATAAGTATTGACACTGTACAGGGAAATTATACCAAAAAGCTATATGCAGATAATTATTTCGATGCTAATAAGCTGTCGGTAAAATTTCATCAGTTATTATCAGAATTAACTGTTAGACAAAGAACTATTTTTAATATGAAATATTTTGATGAACTTAAGTTTAAAGAAATTTCAAAAATTCTAGAAATGAATGAAAACACTATAAAATCGATATATTATGACGTAGAGAAAAAAATTAAAAGAGATATAAATGAGTAAAAAATTAACATTAATATGAAAAAAAATCACAATAAAGAACTTGGTTTTAAAATTCCAAAAAACTACTTTGAAGAATCAAACAATAAATTGTTTGATCTCTCAGTTAATAAAAAGCATAATATATCCAATTTAAAAAGTTTAAGTGAGTTTATACCATACTCAATAGCTGCAATCTTTATAATAGGATTCTTCGTTATTAACTCTAATCAAAATATTGATAATAATAATTCATCAATAGAGGATTCAGCTCTACTCTACTCACTGATTTCAGGTGAAGAAATAACAGAAGAATACGTATTTGATTATTTAGTCACAAATACTTCAAGTAATAATATAATTTATAAAAAATAAACTTTTTGATTCAACTCGTGTCATAACATATATACAACATAATGAAAATGAAAAAAATAATATCAAAATTTACATTAATAACTCTATTAGTATTTAGCGGTAACTCTATCATGGCTCAGGATAGTATACCTAAACAAGAACATAATTATAAGATGCACTCTCCTAAAGGCAAAATGCACTCTCCTAAAGGCAAAATGAACTCTCCTAAAGGCAAAATGCGCTCCCCTAAGGGCAAAATGCAATCCCCTAAAGGCAAAATGCAATCCCCTAAAGGTAGAATCCTGCCTATGGTTAAAGAACTTATGGAAAGTTTATCCGATAAACAAAAAGAACTTCTTGCTAAAGAAAAAGACATTTTACGAGAGCAACGAAAAGTATTGAAAGATATGTTGTCTAATATTCAAAAAGAAACTCTAAAGGATAGTTCGTTGAGTTTTGCTGAGAGAAAACATAATATAATGTCTAAGATGAAAAGAAAACAACGTAAACTTGTCCATGATTTTGAAAACAGAATTAGAAAATTAAGGGAAGAGTTTAGAAAATCATTAAGTAAAGAACAAATAGATATTATTACAAAAACTAGACGTAAGTCAAAAAGACATGATTAATGTCTATTAAATGACTATTTTTGCCACGTAGAATCATAGAATTAAATATGCCTTAAATGAAAAATTTATTATTAGCAATTCTATTAATTTTCTCAATTCCTGCAATATCTCAAGAAAGAGATGGATCTCAACGAAGAGATGGATCTGCTTTAATGCAACAGTATCAAAATATGAACTTCACATTATCTGGACAAATATTAGATATAGAAACTGGCCAACCCCTTGAATATGCTACTATTACATTATCTAACCAATTAAAAAAAGATGAAATAACTGGAGGTATATCTGATAGAAAAGGAAATTTTTCGATTGAAGTAAAACCAGGAATGTATAATATTAAAATTGATTATATATCATTTGAATCTTTCACAAAAGAAAAAGTGGTTATTAGAAGTGATCTATCTCTTGGAGAAGTTAAATTAAATATTGATGTTAATTTATTAGAAGAGGTTGAAGTAAGAGCAGAGCGAACTGAAGTTGAAATAAGACTAGATAAAAAGATATATAATATTGGACAAGATATTACAGTTAGAGGAGGAAGTGTAAGTGATGTATTAGCAAATATCCCATCACTAGAGGTAGATATCGATGGAAATGTATCCTTAAGAGGTAATAGTAATGTTAAAATATTAATCAATGGAAAACCATCAGGTCTTGTTGGATTATCTGGTCCGGAAGGTTTAAGATCTTTACCCTCTGAATCAATTAAACAGGTTGAGGTTGTTACATCCCCATCCGCAAGATATGAAGCTGAAGGTACTGCAGGTATTTTAAATATTATTCTAAAAAAACAGGATCTATTAGGATTTAATGGTAATGTTAATTTAAACCTAGGTATTCCTGAACAAATTGGAACTAACGGGAGTTTTAACCTAAGAAATAATAAAGTAAACTTCTTTAGTACAACTTCTATCAGGAATCGAACTGGTAATGGATATGGGTTTTCTAAAACAAGTTATTCTAATCTTTTAATTGATGAAAAGAATGATTCGGAATTTGATAATTATAATTTCTTCACAAGCTTTGGAATTGAATATTATTTTGATGATAAAACATCTATAATACTAAGTAGTGTATATAAAGATGGTAATGGAGAAAGTTTTAACGAAAATATAGTTAAAGATATTTCAAGTGGTTCTGTTAGATCAATTAATGATAGGTTAAGAAATGAAACAGAAGAGGAATTTTCAAATGAATATTCATTAGATTTTTTTAAAGATTTTGACACAAAAGGACATACACTGAGTGCAAGAGTTTCCTATGAAACTAATAATGATGATGGTATAGAAGACATTGAAGATTTTTCTTCTTTTCCTAACAGATCAAACTCATCATTTGAAAAAATAACTAATCTTGATGAGCAAAATAGATTTTTTGCTCAGATTGATTATGTATATCCAATAGATGAAAATACTCAATTTGAATTAGGCTATAGAGGTAGAAAAGTGGATAGAGAAACTGATTATGATGTTTCATATCTTGAAAATGGAAGATTTAATTCAGACCCTGGTTTATCTAATATTTTTGCCTATGAAGAGTTTGTTAATGCTTTTTATAGTCAATATGGGAAAAAAGTTGATAAATTATCTTTTTTACTTGGACTTAGATTTGAAGATTCAAAACAAGAGATAGATCAAAGAACAACTAATCAGTTTGAGATAAAAAAATACTCTGATTGGTTTCCTACTTTAAATTTAGCATATGAATTTTCAAAAATGGAATCAATTACTTTTGGATATAGTAAAAGAATTAGAAGACCAAGAGGTTGGAATATTAATCCTTTTCCAAGAAGAAGTTCAATTACCAGTGTTAGAAGAGGAAATCCTTTTCTAGATCCAACATTTACGAACTCTCTTGAGATAGGTTATTTAAAGAGATTAGAAAAGTTTACAATTAACGGTGAAATCTTTTATAGCAATTCAAAGAATAATAGTGTTAGAGTAACAGAAGAAACTGGAGAACTTGTAACAGTTACAGGAGGAAGGGATGATGAATCAAATCCAACACTTGAAGTTCCAGTTCTAGAGTCCTATCCTATCAATCTATCTGAAAACACTAGATTTGGTGCTGTTTTAAATTTGACTTATACTCCATCTAGAAGTGTAAGACTTAATGCTAGTTTTACATTAAATGATAATAAGCAAAGAGGCGAGTATAAAGGTCAAAGTTTTGATTCTGATAATACAAGTTGGAGTAGTAGATTCTCAGGTTTTATTAAACTCCCCGCAGATATAAGTTGGCAACTATTCGGGTACTTTAGGGGACCAAGTGAAACTGCTCAAAGTAGAAGTAAAGCTTTTGGAACTGTAACTTCTGCTTTTCAAAAAACTATCCTCAAAAAGAAAGGAACAATTTCATTTAAAGTTAATGATGTGTTTAATACTGGTAGATACAGATATGAGTCATTTACTGACACATTCTTTAGAGAAGGAGAAGGCCGGTGGAGAGAGCCATCATATGTTCTAACTCTATCTTATAGGTTTAATGATAAAAATAATAGGAGAAGTAGACGACAAAGGAGTAATGATTTAAACTTTGGTGGAGGTGAAGAAGATCAACCAATATTTATCCCTTAAGTTTTTTTAAGATTATTTCTTTAATCTTAATAAACAAATAAGAAGAAGCCCAATAAGGCGCTAAAATTGCAAGGAAAATAAGAAGCCAGAAGCCTAGTGTAAATATTGCTATAAACGCTAAAAATCCAAGGTATTGCTGAAACTCCATATATTTGTACTATAAAAGACAAAATTAATTTATTTTAAGTAAATTACAAATTAATGAACTATAGAATTGAAAAAGATACTTTAGGAGAAGTGAAGGTTCCAAAAGATAAGTTATGGGGTCCCCAAACTGAAAGATCTAGACAAAACTTTAAGATTGGTGATGAAGCTTCCATGCCAATTGAAATAATTCGTGCCTATGCACATATAAAAAAATCTGCAGCTCATGCAAACTTTGATTTAGGAATACTTTCAAAGAAAAAATTAAATCTTATAACTAAAGTATGTGATGAAATATTAAATGGTGATCATGATAATCAATTCCCACTTGTAATTTGGCAAACTGGATCTGGTACTCAAACTAATATGAATGTTAATGAAGTTATTGTAAATAGAGCACATTTAATAGAAAAAAAGAGTTTAGTGAAGGATAAAAAAACTCTATCCCCTAATGATGATGTAAATAAATCTCAATCATCTAATGATACATTTCCAACAGCAATTAACATTGCTGCTCTTATTATGATTAAAAACAACACATTACCTAACTTGAAAAAATTAAGAAATAGTTTAGAAAATAAATCTAAGCAATTTAAAAATATAGTTAAAATTGGTAGAACCCATATGATGGATGCAACTCCTATTACCTTAGGACAAGAGTTCTCAGGCTATGTGTCTCAAATTGATCATGGAATTGAAACTATAAATAATTCTTTAAAACATCTCTCTGAACTAGCGATAGGAGGAACTGCTGTAGGAACTGGACTAAATACTCCAAAAGGATACTCCAAAAAGGTTGTTAGTTACATATCAAAATTCACAGGAATAAAATTCAAAGAAGCACAAAATAAATTTGAAGCAATAGCAAGTCATGACTGTATAGTAGAATCTCATGGAGCTGTTAAAACTGTTGCATCATCAATTTTCAAAATTTCAAATGATATTAGGTTTTTAGGATCAGGCCCAAGATCAGGTATTGGAGAATTAATACTTCCCTCTAATGAACCTGGCAGCTCAATTATGCCTGGCAAAGTTAATCCAACTCAATGTGAGGCTATATCAATGGTTTGTACTCAAATAATGGGGAATGATGTTTCAACGACAATAGCAGGTGCTAATGGTCATCTTGAACTTAATGTTTTTAAGCCTCTAATTGCAAATAACATTCTCCAGTCATCAAGAATTCTTGGTGATGCATGTTTAAGTTTTTCTGAAAAATGCATAGATGGGATAAAGTCTAATAAGAAAAGAATAAAAACATTTCTAAAGGATTCATTAATGTTAGTTACAGCCTTGAATTCTAAAGTAGGATACTATAAAGCTGCTGAAATTGCTAATAAGGCTTATGATGAAGAAACTACATTGAAAGAAGCAGCAATAAATTTGAATTATTTGACTGCTAAGGAGTTTGATAAAATAGTCAATCCTAAAAAAATGACTAATAATGAAGGTTAGTATAATACCTTTTGAATCAAAATACTCAGAACATTTTTACTTATTAAATTACGATTGGTTAGATGAGTATTTCTATGTAGAACCTTATGATGAAGAAGTTCTAAAGAATTGTAAAGAAGAAATAATAGACAAAGGAGGATATATATTTTTTGCTTTGTATGAAAATGAAGTAGTTGGTACTATGGCGCTTCTTCCAAGAGATAAGAGTATTTATGAATTAAATAAAATGGCAGTAAAAAAGGAATTAAGAGGAAAAGGGATAGGTAATCAACTTGTTCAATTTACTATTGATTTCTGCAAACAGAAAAAATTCAAATCAATAATTCTCTATTCAAATACTGTCCTTAATAACTCAATCCACCTCTACAAAAAATATGGATTTAAAGAAATTAAATCTAAGGGAGATACTCCATATAAAAGGAGTGATATTAAAATGGAAATGCGACTAGTTTATTCTTGACACTAACTTACCATACCAACCCTTCCATGAATATTTTCTTGCAAATACATAGAGTATAATTGGATAAATAATAAGTGGGATTATAAAATTCAGTGGTGTTAATGTTGGATCAGAGATGTCTCTTAAAATAGAATCTGTTTCAAATACTGTCCAACTAGAAGTTAAAAGTAATACTATAAACAAATTATTAGCTGCATGAAAACCTATCGCTAACTCAAGTCCATCATCCATCAAGGTCATAATACCAAGAACAAAACCATATCCTAAATATTGAATCATAATCCCGTAACCTAAGGCTTCAACTTCAGGATTAATTAGATGTAAACCTCCAAATATAATTGAGGTAAGAAATAAAGCTAATAAACGACTATTAAATAAACCCCCAAAACCTTGCATTAAATACCCTCTAAATACGAGTTCCTCAACAGTAGTTTGAACTGGTATAAGGAGAATTGCAATAACAGATAAGATTAAAAACTCTTTAAGTTTGAAGTTAAACTCATAATTTTCTGGTGAAATAAAATAACCTATTATAACAAATGATGTTACAATTAATCCCCAAAGTAAAAATGAAAAAATTATTCTATTATAGTCAACCTTTTTTCTTTTTGTTACAATAGATTTAAAAGATAATTCATGAAGTTTTACTACCACTAACCATATTCCAGGAACAGTTATCAGAGAAGCTAAAAGTGTAAGAAAAAGTCTAAGATTAGATGGGATAGATTTAATAATATCCATAGGGTTTGAATCCGGTTCAATAATGATATCACTTGGAATTGAGAAAAGAAGTGGGATTTGCCCTAACTGATTAAAAACGATAATAATAAAACAGCCCAAAATATAATATCCGAAACGTTTTTTCCTAAATGTTAGTCTATCAAGAAACATTATTGAAAGTTAGCTAAGATTATCATATAAATAAAAGAGAAAAACATATGAAAGTATATAGTATGAATATTATATTTAATTAGTTCTCTACTATTATAATATTTTAATAATCCTGATATAAGATAATAGGAATAGATCATAGTTATAGGTATCAATACATATAAGAATAATGAACTTTGTGTCTCATTTAGTATACTCTCAGAAATAAAATACAATGAGCCTACTGCTAAAGCAAAATTTAAAGCATATATCCATCTAGAAGCTTTTTTTCCAAGTAGAACAACTAAATGGTTTTTACCTACTTTCTTATCAGATGTATAATCTGGGTATTGGTTTATATACAAAATATTAGTTGCTAATAATCCCAGTGGTATTCCAAGAATAATTAAATTATAAAATTCTTGAGAATATAATTGAATAGTATCAATTGATATTGCAAAACCTGCTCCTAATGTAAGAAGAGGTCCAAATGCTAGAAAAATTGATATCTCACCAAGGCCATATAATGATGATAACTTGATTGGTTTAGCTGTATAAAAGTATCCAATAAACACTCCTATAAACGCTATTATGATGGAGTATATTGCATTTGAAGTAGAGCCAGTATTTATATAACTAGCATAAAGAATTCCAAAGGCTGTTAACAATCCTAAAATAAACATTCTATTAGCTAAGCTTTTAGTTCCCTTTAGTGTTATTAATCCTAGTTCAACTGCCCTACTCCCACCTGAAAGTTGAGCACCTTTTAAGATAGAAGAATTCATTCCAGCATTAAAATATTCTGTATTAGCTTCATCCGTTCCATCAGAAACATCGTAATAGTCATTATATAAATTAGAAAACAGATGAAAAAAGAGTATACCAACTGTAGTTAGAAGCAATGAAATTGGACTAAATAGATTATCTCCTATACCTGCATAATATGATGCAACTGAAAAAATTGGAAATAATGATGCAGAAGCAAAACCAACTCTTGTAATTGCAACACCCTTGATAATTTTTGTAAGGAAGTTTATTTTAATATTAACTTCTTCTGAAATCTCTTCAGTAATTCCACAATATCCAGTTTGGGGTTTATTTTTTCCATTTGCAAAATTAGGAGTTATTTGAATCTTAGCAGCAAATTGGCTGCCATCTTTTCTAATAAAATTTGTTTTAGTAACATGTTCTCCGCTTTGATTAGCCTTTTTAAGCCATCCTAATACATTTTGAAGAACAATCTCTCCAGGAGAAAAAATCGAGACTCTTTTGATACCTACTAACTCTTTATAATCATAGCCAAACATTTGAATAGCTCCATCATTAAGATTCGTGATTAAACCCTCCATATCACATATAATAACACTTTTCATAAATTGATTTTTAATTATAACCCAAATATAATAGAGTAATCTTTTTAAAAGAAATATTTAATACAAAAGATATTAAAGGGTTAGTGTAGTTAATTTAGCAAAGGAAATATCTTTTCCATCTTTGTCTGTAATAGAAATTTTCCATAATTGCATTGTTCTCCCCATTTTGATAGCATCTGCTCTAGCAAATACCTCACCAGATTTTATTCCCCTAACATGATTAATTGATAATTCAATACCTCTAAGAATTTGATTATCCTTTTTACAAAAAACAGCTGAAGCAGCACTTCCTACTGTCTCTGCTAATGCTGCTGTTGCTCCACCATGAAGAACACCACTTGGTTGATGAAGATCGGAAGTTACGTTCATTTTAGCTACTAGATAGTCCTCCCCTACTTCAGTAAATACTATACCTAATTTAGTACTTAAAGTTCCTTGATTTCTAGAATTTATCTCACTTAGTAATAATTTTTTATCCATTAATTATTACTCTTTAACTTCTTCGAAATCAACATCTTGAACATCGTCTCCTTCTGATTTTTTATCTCCTCCAGAAGAAGATTTTTCATCAGCTTGAGCTTCTGGGTTTTCAGCTTGAGCTTTATACATTTCTTCAGATGCATTTTTCCAAGCTTCATTTATTTCATTTAATGAAGATTCTATTTTTTCAAAATCCTTTGATTCATGAGCTTTCTTTAATTCTTCTAAAGCAGATTCAATAGGTTTCTTTTTATCATCAGAAAGTTTATCTCCAAATTCCTTTAACTGCTTCTCAGTTTGAAAAATCATTTGGTCTGCACTATTAAACTTATCTACTTCATCTTTTGCTTTTTTATCAGCTTCAGCATTAGCCTCAGCATCTTTCTTCATCTTTTCAATCTCTTTTTCAGTTAACCCAGATGAAGCTTCAATCCTTATATCCTGAGATTTATTAGTTGCTTTATCTAAGGCACTAACCTTTATAATCCCATTTGCATCAATATCAAAAGTTACTTCAATCTGAGGAACACCCCTTGGGGCTGGTGGAATTCCATCAAGATGGAATCTACCTATAGTTTTATTATCTTTTGCCATTGGTCTTTCACCCTGTAAAACATGAATTTCTACTGATGGTTGATTATCTGCAGCAGTTGAGAATACTTGTGATTTTTTTGATGGTATAGTGGTATTTGCCTCAATTAACTTGGTCATAACATCTCCCATTGTGGCAATTCCTAAGGACAATGGAGTAACATCAAGCAATAAGACATCTTCAACATCTCCAGTAAGAACTCCCCCTTGAATTGCAGCTCCTATAGCAACAACTTCATCAGGGTTAACACCTTTAGATGGTTTTTTTCCAAATAATGCTTCTACTTCTTTCTGAATTATTGGAATTCTTGTGGAACCACCTACCAAAATTACCTCATCTATATCTGATTTAGACAAGCCAGAATCTTTCATTGCTTTTTTAACTGGTCCTAGAGATCTTTTTATTAATTCATCTGATAATTTTTCAAACTTAGCTCTTGTTAAAGATGTCACTAAGTGTTTAGGACCAGATGGTGTAGCAGTAACATAAGGTAAATTAATTTCAGTCTGAGTTGATGAGGACAATTCAATCTTTGCTTTTTCTGCTGCTTCTTTTAGTCTTTGAAGAGCCATAGGGTCTTCTCTTAAATCAATTTGTTCTGATTTTTTAAATTCTTCAGCTAGAAGATCTATTATTACTTGATCAAAATCATCACCTCCTAAATGGGTGTCACCATTAGTTGCTAATACTTCAAATACACCATCTCCTAGCTCAAGTATTGATATATCAAAAGTACCACCTCCTAGATCATAAACAGCAATTTTTTTATCCTTTCCTCCTTTATCTATCCCATAGGCTAATGCAGCAGCAGTAGGTTCATTAATAATTCTTTCAACCTTTAATCCTGCAATTTCTCCAGCTTCTTTGGTGGCTTGTCTTTGAGAATCATTAAAATATGCTGGAACTGTAACTACAGCCTCAGATACACTCTGTCCAAGATAATCTTCTGCGGTTTTCTTCATTTTTTGAAGAACCATAGCAGACAATTCTTGAGGAGTATATAGCCTTCCATCTATATCTACCCTTGGAGTATTATTATCTCCTTTTACAACTTTATAAGCAACAGTCTTAACTTCTTTAGAAGATTCTGTATACTTATTCCCCATAAACCGCTTAATTGATGAAATAGTTTTTGTTGGATTTGTTACAGCTTGTCTTTTAGCTGGATCTCCAACCTTAATTTCACCATCTTCAACAAATGCTGTCACAGATGGTGTTGTTCTTTTTCCTTCAGCATTAGGTATAACAACAGGTTCACTTCCCTCCATAACAGATACACATGAATTTGTAGTTCCTAAATCGACTCCTATAATTTTACTCATAACTTTATATTTTAAATATTAAATGACAAGCATTATGCCAACATTAGAATAAATGACATTATGTCATGTTTGTCATTAATTTATTTACACTACTTTTGTCAAAAAAACTCATGATTAGTCAATCAAAACAGGATAGAGTTACAATAAAGCTGCTTGAACAAATGAAAAGTGATGGTGAAAAAATATCTATGCTTACTGCATATGATTATAGTTTTGCAAAGATAATTGATAATGCTGGTGTTGATATAATCCTAGTGGGGGATTCAGCTTCAAATGTTATGGCTGGCCATGAAACTACTTTACCGATTACTTTAGATCAAATGATTTATCATGCAAGTTCAGTTGTTAGAGCTGTTAAAAGAGCTTTAGTTGTTGTTGACCTTCCTTTTGGAACTTATCAGGCTGATTCTAAAGTAGCATTAAAATCAGCAATCAGAATAATGAAGGAATCAGGAGCTCATGCTGTAAAATTAGAGGGAGGTAAACTTGTTAAAGATTCTATAGAAAGAATACTGAAAGCTGGTATTCCTGTTATGGGGCACTTAGGACTAACCCCTCAATCAATATATAAGTTTGGAACTTATAGTGTTAGAGCAAAAGAAGAAAAAGAAGCAAAAACATTAATAGATGATGCATTATTGCTTGAGAAAAGTGGATGTTTCTCTTTAGTTCTTGAAAAAATCCCTAATATACTTTCTAAAAAAGTATCAAATAAATTAAAAATACCAATTATAGGAATTGGTGCTGGATCTAGTCTTGATGGTCAAGTACTAGTTTCTCATGATATGCTCGGGATGAATAAAGACTTCAGCCCTCGATTTCTTAGAAGATATCTTGATTTAGACTCATTAATTACTAATGCAGTCAAAAAATACTCAAAGGATATAAAAAATGGAAATTTTCCTAATAAGGAAGAACAATATTAAATTGCATTTTACTAGGTCTAATATAGTCTTTGAAGACAATCATCTTATTATTGCAAACAAGCCACCTGGACTATTAGTTCAAGGAGACAAGACTGGAGATAAGAGTCTAATTGATTTAGTTAAAAAATATCTAAAAATTGAATATTCTAAAAAAGGTAATGTTTTTTTAGGATTAGTAAATAGAATTGATAGACCTACTTCTGGAATTGTTATTCTTGCTAAAACTAGCAAAGCACTCTCACGAATGAACTCTTTGATTAAGAATAGAGAAATTAAGAAGTTTTATTGGGTGATTATTAGTAAAAACTTCCCTAACAATGATGGGGCTTTAAATGGATGGTTCAGAAAGAATTCAAAACTAAATAAATCTTTTGTATATGAAAAGAAAGTAACTAATTCTAAATCAGGTTCTTTAAAATACACAAAGATTAAAGATTTCAAAAGGTATAGTCTATTTGAAATTGACCTTGAAACAGGAAGACACCATCAAATTAGAGCTCAATTCTCAAAACTTGGATATCCAATTGTGGGTGACTTAAAATATGGCGCTAAAAGATCATTGAAAGACGGGAGTATATACCTACATTCAAGAAGAATTATATTTGAACACCCTATAAAAAAAAATAAAATTGACCTTATAGCTAAACCTCCTAGGAATGGTTTATGGACTGCTTCTCTTTTCGATTTAGACTAATAGCCTTTTCTTTAATAATATCTCTAAGAGGCTTGCGTTCAATTTTACTTTCTAAATAAGATAAGATATCTAGATACAGAAAAGATCTTTTTTCATAAGGATCATTCTCAAACTTTTTAAGCTCCTTATATAATTTCTTTAAACTGTCTTTTATATCATGAGGATATATATTTTCAAGATTTCTGACATACCTGATTAGTGCCTTTTGCACCTCATGAAGATCATTCATTTTTAGAAGATATTTGTATGTATTTTTAATAATTTTCTCTAAATGATAATCATATCCAGCCTCATAATGTGCCATTAAATTTAATACTCTTGTAAAACATTGAAGATCTTCCCTCATTTTTAAATTTTTATCTTTAATTATCTTATCTAAGTAAACAATACATTTTTCGTAATCATCTAAAGCAAAATACATGCATGCTATTTTATAATAAAGAAGCATTATATGAGTTGGATCAATCAAATCTTTATTTTCTTCAATCCCATCTAAAACATTAGGAATAATATTTAGACTATCTTCAAAATTACCTTCTAAGGCATATAGATTAAATAAATTATTGTATTTATATAAAAAAGATAATGATGAGACATTTTGATTTCTCCTAAAATCATCACTTTCAATATTCCTGATTAACTTATTAAGTGTTATTTTAAATTTAGAGGGGTGTTTAATTAATGCTAAAGCCTCTAAAAGATAATTAGTTCCCTTTAAATAAAAAACCGGATGTATATTAATCATATCTGGGGTTTTTTCAAACATATCAACCCACTTTGAGGCATATTTATAACTTGACAAAAAGTCTTGTGTTATTAAACTATACCATACCCAGGCCTTATAATATAAAAGCTCTTCTCTAAAACCTAAATCGTCAATATTTATCTTTGGCATTCTAGCATAAAAGAATTTAGTTAGAGTCCTATAATCCTCATCGCTTTTTACATACCCAACTTTTATAAGCTTTTCATATAATTGAAGTGAAATATTTGAAAGTCTACTTGAAATGTCATTTTGCTTCCTCAAATAATCAGCTTGAGTTGTTAGCTCTTCAGTTCTATTTGACATACTCCTAGTAATATATTGTGACTCTATTAATTTTTCAAACTCAACAATTTCATATGCAGAAGTTTTTTCATCATATTTATATGCAATATTCTTTGCTTTCTCTAATACCTTTAAACTTTGCTTATATAAACCCTTTTGATATAAAATAGTAGCAAAGTCAATTTGACTTCTAATTTTAAGTTTAATATTTTTATGAACTGGATTTAATCGGAGACTAATTAAAATTTGTTTATATAAATGAGCTTTTAAATTAGATAATTGCTGTTTCGAAACAATTCCTTTATCTAGAATCGTTTTCTCTTCATACCTGTCCATTTTTTCTAATTGATTAAATAAGTTTAAAAACTTTGAATCCTCATTAGAATGCATTCTTCCAACATATAATTTAAATTGCCTCTTTTCTGACTTAGTTAATGATTTAACTAAAACAAATAAGTTATCTTTTACATCATTAGTCATTGTATTAAATTTTTATTTAAAATACTGGTTATTAATCCATTAAATCAATTACAAATGTAACGAATATTGTAATAGTTAATGGTTTTTTTTTATCTAGTCTATATATATGTAATAAATTAGTAGATAACATGAAAGATGTAGTAAAAATATTTGATACAACTTTAAGAGATGGAGAGCAGGTGCCAGGTTGCAAACTTGACACTAAAAATAAACTAAATTTAGCTATACAACTTGACAATTTAGGAGTTGATATACTTGAAGCAGGTTTTCCAATCTCTAGTCCTGGTGATTTTGAATCTGTAATTGAGATTTCAAAAAATGTCAAAAATGCATCAGTATGTGCTCTAAGCAGAGCAAATGAAAAAGATATTGAAGTGGCAGCTGAATCTCTTAGGCATGCTATAAAACCCAGAATACATACAGGTATAGGCACTTCTGATATTCATATAAAATATAAATTTAACTCAAATAAAGACGCAATAATTGAATTAGCAAAACGATCAGTTTCTTATGCTAAAAAATTTGTAGAGGACGTAGAGTTTTATGCTGAAGATGCCGGTAGAACTGATAATATTTTTCTTGCAAAAGTTTGTGAAGAGGTTATAAAATCAGGCGCCACAGTTCTTAATATTCCCGACACAACTGGATACTGTCTACCTAGTGAATACGGAGAAAAAATTAAATTTTTAAAAGAAAATGTAAAAGGAATTAATAATGTTACTATTTCATGTCATTGTCATAATGATCTTGGATTAGCTACTGCAAATTCTATTTCCGGAGTAATTAATGGTGCTCGACAAATAGAATGTACAATAAATGGAATTGGAGAAAGAGCAGGTAACACTTCTTTAGAAGAAGTTGTAATGATAATGAGACAACATCCTAATCTAAATCTTGATACTAATATAAATTCAAAATTATTATATAGTACAAGTCAACAAGTTTCAGATTTAATGGGAATGCCTGTCCAACCAAATAAGGCTGTTGTTGGCTCCAATGCTTTTGCTCATAGCTCAGGAATACATCAGGATGGGGTAATAAAGAAAAGGGAAACATATGAAATTATTGACCCTAAAGATGTTGGTGTTGATAAATCTTCAATTATATTAACTGCTAGAAGTGGTAGAGCAGCTCTTGCTTACAAAATGAAAGAAATTGGTGTAGAACTAACAAAGGTTCAACTTGACTCTGTATATCAAGAATTCCTTACTTTAGCAGACATTCAAAAAGAAGTTTCAGAAAGAGATCTACCAATTCTTCTAGATAAACAAAATATTAAGCATGGGTAAAACACTATTTGATAAAGTATGGGATTCTCATGTTATAAATAAGATTGATAATGGTCCTGATATTTTATTCATTGATCGTCACTTTATACATGAAGTAACAAGTCCTGTTGCTTTTGTTGGACTTAAGAGCAGAAACTTAAAAGTTCTATTTCCAAATAAAACTTTTGCAACAGCAGATCATAATACTCCAACTATTAATCAACACTTGCCAATTAAAGATGTATTATCTGCTCAACAAGTCAAAACTTTAGAAAAAAATTGTGCTACACATGGTATAGATTTTTGGGGACTAGGACATAAAATGAATGGAATTGTTCATGTCATTGGACCAGAAAATGGCATAACACAACCCGGATTAACTATAGTTTGTGGTGATTCTCATACTTCAACCCATGGAGCCTTTGGAGCCATTGCATTTGGAATTGGTACTTCTGAAGTTGAAATGGTTCTTTCATGTCAATCTATAATGCAGCAAAAACCAAAAAAAATGAGGATTACTATAGATGGTAACCTCAATAGCTGTGTAACGCCAAAGGATGTTGCTATTTATATAATCAGTAAACTTTCTTCTTCTGGAGCTACTGGTTACTTTGTTGAATATTCTGGAGACGTTTTTAAATCAATGACCATGGAAGGAAGAATGACAGTTTGTAATTTAAGTATAGAAATGGGTGCAAGAGGAGGAATGATTGCTCCTGATAAAAAAACTTTTGAATACCTTAAGGGTAAAGAGTTTTCTCCAAAAGATGAAAAATGGGATCGTGCAATAGAATCCTGGAGAAATCTAAAATCAGATCCAGACTCTGTTTTTGACAAAGAAATTTCATTTAATGCCAATGAAATTGAACCTATGATAACATATGGGACAAATCCTGGTATGGCAGTACCAATTTCAAAAGAAATTCCTTATTTCAATGATTCAGGTTCAAAATCTTCGTTTTCTAAGTCACTGGAATACATGAATTTCAAAGAGGGTGAACTAATGTTAGGAAGAAAAATTGATTATGTATTTCTTGGAAGTTGCACCAATGGAAGAATTGAGGATTTCAGATCATTTGCAAATTTAATTAAAGGCAAAAGAAAGGCAGAAAATATTGATGCATGGCTAGTTCCAGGATCTCTTAAAGTTTTAAAAAGCATTAAGGATGAGGGAATACTTGAAATTTTAAAAAATTCTGGATTTAAACTTAGAGAACCAGGATGTTCAGCATGTCTTGCAATGAATGATGATAAAATACCTGCTGGGAAATATGCAGTTAGCACTACTAATAGAAACTTTGAAGGAAGACAAGGCCCTGGAGCAAGAACTATACTTGCAAGCCCTTTAGTTGCTGCAGCATCTGCAATTACTGGAAAGATAACTGACCCTAGAGAAATGATTTAACTATGGCTTACGATAAATTTAATATAATCAACAGCTCAGCTATTCCTTTAAATATGGATAATGTTGATACTGATCAAATCATTCCTGCCAGGTATCTAAAAGCAACAGAAAGAAAAGGATTTGGAGATAATCTTTTTAGAGATTGGAGGTATGATAGTAATAATGAGATGATTAAAGATTTTCCTTTTAATAATAAAAATTATTCAGGAAAAATATTAGTTGCTGGAAAAAACTTCGGATGTGGTTCATCAAGAGAACATGCAGTTTGGGCGATTTATGATTATGGTTTTAGAGCAGTTGTATCAAGTTTCTTTGCTGATATTTTTAAAAACAATTGTTTGAATATAGGTGTTCTTCCGGTCCAAATATCAGAAAGTTTTCTAAGTGAACTTTTTAATGAAATAGAAAAAGATAATGATAGTTTATTTGAGATTAACCTTCCTAATCAATCTATTAGTATTATGTCAAATGGACAATCTGAAAGTTTTAATATTAGTAATTATAAAAAAGAAAATATGATGAATGGTTTTGATGATATAGATTATTTAGTTGACAGAAAAGAAGATATCATTACTTTTGCTAATAAAATTTCTCATTAATGGGTAAGAAACTTATAGAGATAATGGATACAACTTTAAGGGATGGTGAACAAACATCCGGGGTATCCTATACACCTAACGAAAAATTAACTATTGCAAAATTCCTTATCGACAAGCTTAATATTGATAGAATTGAAGTTGCCTCAGCTAGAGTTTCAGATGGGGAACTAGAATCAGTAAAAAAAATTACTAATTGGGCTAAAAAAAATAAAAAAATCAATTGTATAGAGGTACTAACTTTTGTAGATAATGGATTATCTATTGAATGGATATCAAAAGCAAATTGTAAAGTTCAAAATCTACTTACTAAAGGTTCTCTTAATCATTTAAAGCATCAATTAAGGAAAACTCCAAAAGATCACTTTAATGATATTTCTAAAGTATTGAAGAAGGCTAGTAATAAAAAAATTATTACAAATGTATATCTAGAGGATTGGAGCAATGGTATGAAAAATTCTAAGAAATATGTTTTTGAATATCTAGATTTTTTATATAAACAAAATATCAAAAGACTATTACTTCCTGATACCCTTGGAATATTAACTCATTATGAGGTCTACCAATTTATTGATGAAATCAAAAACAAGTTCCCTGATTTTCATATTGATTTTCATGGTCATAATGATTATGATTTAAGTGTAAGCAATGCTATAGAAGCTATAAGAGCTGGATGCAACGGGTTACATGTAACTGTTAACGGAATGGGTGAAAGAGCTGGAAACACTCCACTTTCAAGTATTATAGCTTCAATTAACGATTTTCTTCCCAATAATTATACAAATGTTAATGAAGGCAACTTATACTCGGCAAGTAAAATTGTTTCAACTTTTTCTGGTCAAACAGTATCCTCAAACAAGCCTATTGTAGGAGAGAACGTATTTACTCAAACTGCTGGAGTCCATGCTGATGGTGACAATAAGAAGAACTTATATTATAATTTAAGCCCTGAAAGATTTGGAAGAAAAAGAAAATATGCCTTAGGAAAAACGTCTGGAAAAGCAAATATCAAAAATAATCTAGATGAATTAGGAATTAAACTTTCAGATAAAGAACTTAAAATGGTTACTTCAAAAGTAATAGAGCTTGGAGATAAGAAAGAGAGAGTAACTATTGAAGATCTTCCATATATAATTAATGATGTTCTTGATTATCCTGAAAAAAATAAAAAAATAATAATTGATTCATATGTTTTGACTAGTGCTAAAACACTCAAACCTTCGACTGCTTTATCGATGATAATAAAAGATAAATTATATCAAGAAACTGCATCAGGAGATGGTCAATTTGATGCTTTTATGAATGCATTAAAAAGCATATATAAAAGTATAAATTTAAAACTTCCTAAATTAATTGACTATTCTGTAAGAATACCACCTGGAAGTGATTCTGATGCACTTTGCGAAACAACAATTACTTGGGATTCTGGTAAAAAGAAATTTAAAACTAGAGGTCTTGATTCTGATCAAACTGTAGCAGCAATAAAGGCAACAGAAAAAATGCTAAACGTATAGTAAGATGGATTTAAATATAGCGGTTTTATCTGGAGATGGAATAGGACCTGAGGTAACAAATGAGGCTGTTAAAGTAATGGATGTTATATCTAAAAAATTCGATCATAAAATCAATATTTCAGAAGGATTAACTGGGGCAATTGCTATAGATAGAAAAGGTAATCCTTATCCTGATGAAACACATCAAATCTGTGAAAAATCTGACGCAGTACTTTTTGGTGCAATAGGAGACCCTAAGTATGATAACGATCCAAGTGCAAAAGTTAGACCAGAGCAAGGTTTGCTTGAAATGCGAAAAAAACTTGGTTTGTATGCTAATTTACGTCCAACTATTGTGTTTGAATCACTTATTAATAATTCACCTTTAAAAAAAGATAGAATTCAGAATACAGACCTGATTTTTGTCAGAGAATTAACTGGAGGTATCTATTTTGGAGAAAGGGGAAGAAAAGATAATGGAAATTTTGCTTATGATACATGTGAATATAATAGACATGAGGTTGAAAGGATAGCTCAATTAGGCTTTGAGATGGCTCTTAAAAGAAAAAGAAAACTTTGTTGTGTTGATAAAGCAAATGTTCTTGAATCATCAAGACTATGGAGAGAGACTGTTCAAAATATGGAATCTAGATTTCCTGATGTAAAAGTTAGTTATGAATTTGTTGACGCAGTTGCAATGAGATTAATTCAATGGCCCAGTGAATATGATGTGTTAGTTACAAGTAATTTATTTGGTGATATTCTAACAGATGAAGCTTCAGTAATTTCTGGTTCAATGGGGTTAATGCCATCAGCATCAATAGGAGCAAAAAACGCTCTATATGAACCAATTCATGGTTCCTATCCTCAAGCTGCTGGAAAAAATATTGCAAATCCAGTTGGTTCTATTCTTTCATTGGCTATGATGTTTGAACATTCATTCAATCGAGAAAAAGAATCGAATATTATTAAACAAGCTGTACAACATTCTTTAAAAGAAAAGATAACCACACAAGATATTCATGGAAATGATAAAACCTATAGCACAAGCGATGTGGGTGATTTTATTTGTAATTACATTAATTCTTTTTCATAGTAGTCATGTGCTGCCTTAGCTCTGAACCAATTTTTTCAATTGAATGTTCTTCTATATTATCATTTATAACTTTTAATCTTTCCTCATCAATTGGATTATTGCTTTTACTTAAAACATCTGTTCCAATTATATCAGAATCGATATTGCTAAAAAAGTCTTTTAACAGAGGGATTGCATCATTGTTAAATAAGTAACAGCCATATTCAGCAGTATCTGATATTATGCTATTCATTTCATATAGTTTTTTTCTTGCCACTAAATTTGCTATTAGTGGAAGTTCATGTAATGACTCATAATAAGCTGACTCCTCTTTAATTCCATTATTTACCATAATTTCATAAGCTAATTCAACACCCGCTTTAACAAAAGCAAGCATCAAAATACCATTATCAAAGTATTCTTGCTCTTCAATGTTTTGGTTTGTTGAAGGTGTTTTTTCAAATTTTGTTTGACTAGTTTCTTCTCTCCAATTTAATAATTCATTATCATCATTTTTCCAGTCTTTCATCATTGTAGAGGAAAAAGTTCCTGAAAGGATATTTTCCATATGTTTCTTAAAGAGTGGGGTTAATATCTCTTTTAGTTCTTCAGAAAGATCATAAGCTTTGATTTTAGCATTATCAGTTAATCTATCCATCATTTTTGTAATACCACCATGTTTTAGTGCTTCAGTAATAGTCTCCCATCCATGCTGGACTAATTTAGAGGCATATGTTAAATCAATTCCTAATTCAGACATTCTATTAAATGATAAAATTGAACCAGTCTGAAGCATTCCACAGAGAATAGTTTGTTCACCCATTAAATCTGATTTTACTTCTGCAACAAATGAAGATTCAAGAACTCCAGCTTTATGAGATCCTAATGCAACCGCATAAGCTTTTGATGCATCTAAGCCGATATTTTTGTAATCATTTTCAGGGTGAACTGCAATCAAAGTAGGTACTCCAAAACCTCTCAAATACTCTTCTCTAACCTCTGAACCAGGGGATTTAGGAGCAACCATTATTACAGTTATATCTTCTCTTACTTCCATACCCTCTTCAACTATATTAAATCCATGAGAATATGAAAGTATAGAATCCCTTTTCATTAAAGGCATCAATTGACTTACAACAGGGGTATGGTTTTTATCTGGTGTTAAATTTATGACTAAATCAGCGTCTGGAATCATATCATCAAAATTTCCGACAATAAAGTTATTTTGTGTAGCATTAACAAAGGATGGTCTATTAGATTCAATAGAAGATTGTCTTAACGCAAAGGAAATATCTAATCCTGAATCACGCATATTTAATCCTTGATGCAATCCTTGAGAACCACAGCCAACAATTACTATTTTTTTGTCTTTTAAAAAGGATACTCCATTATAAAATTCTGAGGAATCCATAAACCTACATTTCCCAAGCTGAATAAGCTTTTCTTCTGGAGATAATTTGTTAAAATAATTTGTCATTTCTATTTCTTTTTTTGATTTTTAAATGTATTTAAAATTTCTGATATCCCCATCTTAGATTTTGTTACAGCAATTCTTCCAGATCTTGTAAATTGTAACAAACCATATGGAGCTAAATCATTGTATAACTTATCTGTTTCATTCCTAAAACCTGTTTTTTCTATTACAAAAAATTCTGGATTAACTGTTATTATCCTTGCATTAGATTTTTTAATGAATTTTTGAATCTCTCTTTCTTCAAAAAGAGAATTTGATTTAACCTTATAAAGAGCTGTTTCCTGAAAAATGGTTTCTTCATCTGTATGATAAAATGCCTTAATAACATCAACCTGCTTTTCAATTTGTTTAACAACTTTATTGATTCCACTATGAGTCATTTCTACAAGAATTATAAATCTAAAAACATTTTCGATTTCACATTCAGATGTTGTGAAACTTTCAATATTTATGTGTCTTTTTAAAAATATAGCAGAAATTCTGTTCAATAAACCCACATTATTTTCTGTATATATTGAAACCGTAAATAGTGTCTTTTTTTCCATTTTATTCTAGTCTTATATCTGAAACTGAAGCTCCTGATGGTATCATAGGAAAAACATTATCCTCCTTTTCAACACATATTTCAAGAACATATGGTTTCTTTGATTCTACCATTCTTTTAACTGCAGGCTCAAGATCAGATCTATTCTCTACCTTTTCAGAATCTAAAAAGTACGCTTTAGCTATAGAAACAAAATCTGGATTAACCATCTCAGTTGAAGCATATCTCTTATCAAAAAACATTTCCTGCCATTGTCTCACCATTCCAAGAAAATCATTATTTAGTATTACTATCTTAACAGGTAATTTGTGCTGAAATATTGTGCCTAATTCCTGAATAGTCATCTGATATCCACCATCACCAATTACTGCAACTACTTCCCTTTTTGGAGCACCCATCTTAGCCCCTATAGCTGCAGGAAGTGCAAACCCCATTGTTCCAAGTCCACCAGATGTAATATTACTTCTAGATTCAATAAAGTTAGCATATCGACAAGCTACCATTTGATGTTGGCCAACATCAGAAACAATTATAGCTTTTCCTTTAGTTAATTTATTTATTGCAATTATAGATTCACCCATAGTTAATCCCTTTTTTTTTGGAGATAAATCATTTTTTATTACTTTATTAAATTCCTTTCTCATTAAATCATCAAATATTTTTAACCAGTTTTTATATGATTTTGTTTTTATATTCTTTGATAACATAGCTAACGATTCTTTACAATCCCCTAAAACAGGAACATCAACTTTAATATTTTTATCAATTTCTACTGGATCAATCTCTAGATGAATAATCTTAGCTTGCTTAGCATATGAGTTAGTATCCCCAGTCACTCTATCGTCAAATCTCATTCCAATAGCGATTAATAAATCACATTGATTTGTCAAAATATTAGGACCATAATTACCATGCATTCCGACCATACCAACATTCAATTCGTGAGAGGTAGGCAGAGCTGAAGCTCCTAATATTGTCCAAGCTGCGGGAATTCCACTTTTTTCAACAAAACTTTTAAATTCTTTCTCAGCATTTGCAATAATAACCCCTTGTCCCCATACAATTAATGGTTTTTTTGCAGCATTAATAAGTTTAGCTGCATCTAATATTTTATTTTTATCAATCTTTGGGATTGGACTATAACTTCTTATACCAATACATTTTTTATAGTTAAAATCAAACATTTCAAATTGTGCATTTTTTGTAATGTCTATTAATACTGGACCAGGTCTTCCAGATTTTGCTATGTAAAATGCTTTTGCTATAGCAACAGGTACTTCAGAAGCTTTAGTAATCTGATAACTCCATTTTGTTACAGGCATTGAAATTCCAATAATATCAGTCTCTTGAAATGCATCTGAACCCAACAAATGAGCTGAAACCTGTCCAGTTATACAAACTATAGGAGTTGAATCAATCTGAGCATCAGCAATTCCTGTTACTAAATTTGTAGCTCCTGGGCCTGAAGTAGTAATTGCAACACCAACCCTTCCTGAAGATCTAGCATATCCTTGAGCAGCATGAACAGCTCCTTGCTCATGTCTAGTAAGCACATGATGAACTTTATCTTGAAATTTAAAGAATTCATCGTATACAGGCATTATAGCACCACCTGGGTATCCGAATACAAGATCAACATTCTCTTTAATTAATGATTTTATTACAGCCTCTGCTCCTGATATATTTTTATTATTTTTCATTTTATTCGTCTGTTACACATCCCTTTGATGCATTTGAAACTGATTTAACATATTTATACAAAATTCCTTTATTTATTTTCAAGTCTGGTTTTATCCATTTTTTTCTTCTTTCGCTTATCTCAACATCTGTAAGATCAACACTAATAACGTTATTTTTTGAATCAATTGTAATCACATCTCCATCTTCAACTAATGCAATTGTACCTCCTTCAAAAGCTTCTGGAACAATATGTCCAACTACAAAACCATGAGTTCCTCCAGAGAATCTTCCATCTGTAATTAAAGCAACGTCATTTCCTAAACCTGCTCCTATTATAGCTGAAGTTGGTTTTAACATTTCAGGCATACCAGGACCACCTTTTGGACCTTCGTATCTAATTACTACTACTTCTCCTTTGTTAACTTTCAAGTTTTGAATTGCATCTATAGTTTCAAACTCACTGTTAAAAACTTTTGCAGGACCAGAAAATACTAACCCTTCTTTTCCAGTAATCTTTGCAACAGAACCTTCTTCCGCAAGATTTCCTTTTAAAATCTGTATATGACCACTTCCCTTAATAGGTTTAGATAAAGGGAAAATAATATCATTAGAAAAATCTAAACTTTTAACATTTGATAAATTTTCTTCAATAGTTTTTCCAGTTACAGTTAGGCAATCTCTATTTATCATATTATTTTCAAGCATATATTTCAATACACTTGGGATACCTCCTATTTCATGCAGATCCTTCATTAAATATTTTCCACTTGGTTTTAAGTTTGCAAGAAAAGGAGTTGAATCACTAATTTGTTGAAAATAATCAATTGATACATCTATATTTGCAGCCTTTGCGATTGCAAGAAAATGCAGAACTGCATTTGTCGAACCACCAAGAACTGTAACTAACCTTAATGCATTTTCAAGAGATTTAAGTGTAACTATATCTAAAGGCTTGATATCATTTTCTATCAATGATTTAATTGAGTTTCCTATTTCTTTACACTCGTCAATTTTATTCTGACTTGTAGCTGGATTAGATGAGTTAAAAGGTAAAGACATCCCTAAAGCCTCTATAGCTGAAGCCATAGTATTAGCGGTATACATTCCACCACAAGCCCCAGGTCCTGGGCAAGCATTCTTAATTACATTTTTAAATTCAGTCTCATCTATTTGTCCTGCAACTTTTTCTCCCCAAGCTTCAAATGCAGATACTACATCAAGCTCTTTGTTTTTATAACAACCAGAATCTATTGTGCCTCCATATACTAAAATACTAGGCCTGTTAAGTCTTAACATTGCCATTAAAGCACCAGGCATATTCTTATCACATCCAACTACGGTTACAAGTCCATCATATGACATTGCTTGAACAACAGTCTCAATTGAATCAGCTATTATGTCTCGTGAAGGTAAAGAATATCTCATTCCGAATGTACCCATAGATATACCATCACTAACACCTATAGTATTAAATATTAATCCTACTATTTCAGAATTGTTAATACTGGTTTTTATATGAGTGGATAGATCATTTAGATGCATATTGCAAGGGTTTCCTTCATATCCAGTACTTGCGATTCCCACAAATGGTTTTTTAAAATCTTCATCCGTCAAACCAATAGCATGCAGCATAGCTTGAGCAGCTGGTTGAGAAGGATCTTGAGTTACATTTTTACTGTATTTATTAAGCATAGAAAAAAAATATAATTCTAAATTATAAATCAATAATCTACTTATGAAATCAAATAAAGTAGATTAATTACATTCAATTGTAATTTGGCGATGTTAAATAGCTGTATAATAAATATTTACAACAATTTATCTCCTATAGTCAAATAAAAATTTTAAATTTCTAAAGTTTTAAAGGTACATAAATTATAAATTTGTGGTCTATGGATATTTCAAAAATCAATGATATTATAAATTCTCAAAAAGATTTCTTAAATAAGAATTCTAATACTATTAGTTCAAGAATTTTACTTTTAAAAAAGTTACTTCTAAATATAAAAATATTTGAAGACGAAATTTATGAAGCTCTTTCTAAAGATCTTAGTAAAGCAAAATTCGAATCTTTTCTTACTGAGATACTTCTTGTTGAAAAAGAAATCAAACTCTTTATAAAAAACCTAAGCAAATGGTCAAAGGACAAAAAAGTAAAAGCATCAATATTAAACTTTCCCTCAAAAAATTATCTAAAACCAGAACCATATGGGAAGGTTCTTATTATCACTCCATGGAATTACCCATTTCAATTATCTTTAACACCATTGATTGGAGCTTTTAGTTCAGGAAATACAGTTGTAATTAAACCTTCTGAATTAGCACCTAATACCTCATCTGTACTAAATAGGTTAATTAGAGAGACTTTTCCAGAAAATATTGTTTCAGTCATTCAGGGTGACGCTGAAGTTTCAAAGAGCCTGTTATCTAAAAAATGGGACTATATTTTTTTTACTGGAAGCACAAGAGTTGGAAAAATTGTAGCAAGTGAAGCTGCAAAAAATTTAACTCCAGTAACACTTGAATTAGGCGGAAAAAGCCCTTGTATTATTGACAAAGGGGTAAATATTGAAAAGGCGGCGAAAAGAATTGTATCAGGTAAGTTTATCAATTGTGGACAAACTTGTATAGCTCCAGATTATATTTTAGTTAATGATGAAATAAAATCTAAGCTTATTGATCGTCTTAAAATTGAAATTGTTAAAATATATGGTAATAAACCTAATCAATCTAATGATTACGGAAGAATAATTAGTAAAAATCATGTTGATAGATTAATAAAAATAATTAATGGTCAAAATATAGTTTTTGGCGGTCATTCAAATAAAGAAGATAAATATATTGAACCAACATTAATTATAGACCCTGATATTAACTCACCAATTATGTCAGAAGAAATATTTGGACCTATTCTTCCAATAATATCTTATAATGATGTCAGGGAAATAGAAAAGGTAATATTAAAAAATCCAAACCCTCTTGCCTTTTATGTTTTTTCAAATAATAAGAAATTTATAAATTATTTGATTAATAACTTCTCTTTTGGTGGGTGTGTTATAAATGATACTCTTATACATTATATTAATTCAAACCTTCCATTTGGAGGAATTGGAAATAGCGGAATGGGCGCTTATAGAGGAAAATATAGCTTTGATACATTTTCTCATTATAAGCCTATACTAAAGAAACAATCAATGCTAGATATTCCATTCAGGTTTGGCCCATATCCAAAATCATTTAATACTTTAAAAAAACTATTAAGTAAGTTCTAAAAATGGAAAAAACTGTATCTGAAGCTATAAAATACAGAAGATCTGTAAGGAGATTTGACAAAGATCTAGAGATAGATGATAACATTGTAAAAAAATGTATTGAAAATGCAGTTCTTGCTCCAACAAGTAGTAATCTCCAATTATGGGAATTTTATCATATAACTAATAATAATTTAATTAAAAAGATTGCTAAGTCTTGTTTTAATCAACCAGCTGCTCGAACTGCAAAACAACTTGTTATTACTGTTGTAAGAAGAGATTTATGGAGAGACCGAGCTAAAGACAATATAAAGTTTCAAGAATCTAATAAGGAAAGTATGAGTGAAAGGGAATATAAATTAGTTATGAAATATTATAAAACCGTAATTCCTCTTGCGTACAATAACTTTTTGGGAATATTAAGCTATATTAAATATCTATATGCCTGGTTTATAGGATTATTCAGAGTTATATTCAGACAATTAAGAAAATCTGATATGAGAATAGTTGCCCATAAAAGCGCTGGGCTTGCATCACAGAACTTTATGATCAGTATGGCTGGATATAATTATGATACTTGTCCAATGGAAGGTTTTGACTCTATAAGAATAAAGAAAAATTTAAATCTAAGTAAATCATCTGAAATAAATATGATAATTGGATGTGGAATAAGAAGTTCCAAAGGAGTCTATGGAAAAAGATTTAGAATCCCGTTTAAAAAAGTTTATAAAAAAAGATAATCGTTAGTTTATTTTAATGACTCAGAAATAGAAAGATCTAACCAGTTTTTAAAATTTCTTTCGGAAGCATATTGTATAGGTTCACTTAAAATTTCACCTGTTGGTTTCATGGCAACATAATATGGCTGTGAAGCACTCTTAAAATTCAAAAATTGAAAAACAGACCATTTTTGACCTGTTCTATTAACATGTTGAGTTTTCCCAAGATCATTTATGTATTTAAACTTATCATTATAATCTAACTCTGATCTATCATCTACATATAAAGATATAATTACAAATTCATTTTCTAAAAGATTATAAATGCTTGGTTTAGACCAGACATTTTCTTCCATTCTTCTACAATTTGCACATGCCCATCCAGTAAAATCAAGTAAAACCAGTTTTTCATTTTCTAAAGCATAGCTTCTACCCTCTTCAAAACTCTTATAACAATTTAAACCAAGTGGACATTGATTTTCAGAACTTTCAATTGTATAAAACTCAGGAGGAAGAATTCCACTCAAAAACCTCACATTACTATTATTATAAAGACCTGAAATTAGGTATATTGAAAATACAAGAGATGCCAATCCAGGGATACTTTTAAAATTAAATTTAGGTTTCTTAAAAGATGATCTAAAATGATACAAGGCAAGGGATAAAAATATTAATACCCATATTAGAATAAAAACCTCTCTTTTTAGAATACCCCAACTTCCAACTAGATCAGCATTTGAAAGGAACTTAAATGCAAGGGCTAACTCTAGAAAACCTAATGTTACCTTCAACTTAGTTAACCAGAATCCTGAATTTGGGATTAATGATAAGTATTTAGGATAAAAAGCCAATAATGTAAAAGGAAGTCCTAAAGAAACTCCAAATCCAAGCATTCCAATACTTAATTGGACCGCCCCTGATTCAGAACCAGAAAGTGATCCAGCTAATAATGATCCTAATATAGGACCAGTACAAGAAAATGAAACCAATGCTAATGTTAAAGACATAAAAAATATTCCTATTATCCCTCCCTTTGAAGATTTTGAATCAGATTTATTTATTATCGAATTTGGTATGGTCAGATCAAAATAACCAAAGAAAGAAATTGCAAAAATTATAAATACAATAAAGAATGTTATGTTAACATATATATTGGTTGAAATTGCATTAAGAATATTAGGGTTTAGACTATCAAAAAGATGAAAAGGAAGGCTTAAACCAACATAGATTAAGACAATAAATAGTCCGTATAAAGATGCTGATTTTAAACTTCCATATTTTAATTTTTCTTGATCTAAAAAATATGAAACAGTGAGAGGTATCATTGGAAAAACACAGGGGGTTAAGAGGGCTAAAAATCCTGCAATTAATCCAAATATGAATATTTCAATATACCTAATTGAATTAGAAAAATCACTTGTAACAAGTTCAGTTCGTTTAAAATCAAATTTTAGGTTATTATATTTTTTAATATCATCTAGTGTTACATTATTATCAATTTTTAATTTTTTAGAAGGGTCAATTGGAATATTGAATGTTTCATTTCTAAAAACACATAATTCATCATCACACGATGAATAGATAATCTCAACTTTAAATGATTCTAAATCAAGGTTCTTAAGGTTTATTATTTTATTAAAACTTGCTTCATAATTAAAGTATGGAAGGTCCATATCAAATACATTGTCAAAGCCTATAATAGGATCACTCTCATCAAATTTTTCTTTTATAGCAGAATTTAAATCAGGATTTAAAAAAACAAATTCAGTAGCATTTTCTTCAATTGGAGAATACTGGGAGTAGAGCTTCCAACCATCTATAATTTTAGCATTAAAAGTTAACTTGTATTGATAGTTATCAATTTTATCTAGCTCATATTTCCAACTGACTGGTTCTTCAGGTTGAAATGAAAAAGAAAAAAAAGAAAATAGAAAAACTAGAATTTTAACCATTATTTGATTTTAGTAATTATTAAATTATTTTTTTGTTTAGTCATCTTATAATTTGGTGAAGATATATGTTTTCCCGAATCAGACTCAAATAACTTAAGAATCTCTTTATAATTAAATTCAAAATCTTTATATAATTCATGTATATAGAACTCAATTGGGTTAAGATCTTTTAGCAAATCTATATTAGTAATTATAGTGTTTTCTTCATGGATAAAAATTCTATCCTTTAGGTTAGAAATTACCTTTTCAATAAATAACTTAGTTGAATTTAAATTTTCAATAGTTGTCTTGAATTTCAATAGAACATTTTTATCATCTGATTTCAAATATGGCACTACAGAATGTCTAATTTTATTTCTTAAATAATCTTCTTTATCATTTGATGAATCTTCTCTATAGTTAATTTTATTTACTTTAGAAAACTCGATTATTTGTTCCTTAGAAATCATTAAAAGTGGTCTAATTATTTTATTAATATTATCTGGTATACCAACTAAACCATCAATTCCAGTTCCTCTTATTGAATTAATTATAAATGTCTCTAACTGATCATCTAGATGATGAGCAGTTACAATAAAATCATGTTTCTCTTTTTTAATTAACTCCCCAAACCATTCATATCTTAGTTTTCTAGCTCCCATTTGAATGGTCATCTTATTATTTTTACAATAATCTTCTGTGGTAAATTTTTTTACAAATAACTCAATATTGTTTTCTGAACACCATTTACTTATAAATATTTCATCATTATCACTTTCTTTTCCTCTTAGGTGAAAATTACAGTGAGCAATAGAAAAATTTAATTTGTTGGATAGAAATAGTTTAGCTAAAACCATACTATCAACACCGCCACTAACAGCAAGCAAAAACTTACAATCTTTATACTGATTAGTTTCAGATAAAAATAATTGTTCTAATTCTTTTGACACTATGCAAAATTAAATAAACTTTTAGTCAAATAACTATATTCATATAGCATACTTAAGTATTTTTGTTCTAAACTTGTTAAAAAAAAGTCTTGAAAGAGTCTAAAAAAAAGAACTTACCCTTATCGGTAGCAATTTTACCTCTTTTGTTTTTGGTAACATTACTATCATTTAATTTATATGCAAATGTATTTATATACGAAGCTGATCCACTTGCTGGATCTAGTCAGTTTATTTTAATACTAAGTGGTGCTTTTGCTGCAATGATAGGTATGAAATATAACATATCTTATAAAGAAGTAATAAATAGTATTTCAAATAGTATTAAATCTGTTACTCCAGCTTTAATAATACTTCTTTGGGTAGGAGCTCTAGCTGGAACATGGATGATAAGTGGGATTATTCCTTCTATGGTTTATTATGGATTAAAATTACTTGATCCAAATATCTTTCTCCCTGCTTGTATAATCATTTGTTCAATTATATCACTAGCAACTGGAAGTAGCTGGACTACTTCAGCAACAGTAGGAATAGCTCTTGTAGGGATTGGCAAGGCCCTTGGCATACCTGCAGGAATGGTTGGCGGAGCTATAATTTCTGGAGCCTATTTTGGGGATAAATTATCTCCACTTAGTGATACTACAAACCTAGCTGCAGCTGTGACTAAAGTTGATCTTTTTAAACATATAAGATATCTTACATATACTACTGTTCCAAGTATTTCAATAGCTTTAATTGTATTTATAATTCTTGGATTTTTACAAACATCTGATGGAGTTACTGATAATTCTTTTTTAATTGATACAATATCAAATACATTTAATATCTCATTAATTCTCTTTATAGTTCCTCTTATTGTTATAATTATGATTATAAAAAAGACACCACCTATTAGAGCGCTTACAATTGGAACACTTTCAGGTGCATTATTTGCAATCATTTTTCAACCACAAATAATAATGGAACTTTCTAATTCTTCAAGTATGACAATTATAGGTTCATATAAAGTTCTTGTTGATACAATAACTAGTAGTGTTAGTATTCCCACTGATAGTGAAGTCTTAAATGAATTATTTTCAACTGGAGGAATGATAGGAATGCTAAACACTATTTTTCTAGTAATTGCAACAATGATGTTTGGAGGTGCAATGGACGCGATAGGGGCAATTAAATCTATTAGTAAAGCCTTATTAAAATTTGCAGATAGTGTATTTAAATTATTTGCAAGCACTGTAGCGTCTTGTCTAGCATTGAACCTAACAGCTTCAGATCAGTACCTATCTATTGTAGTATCTGGTAAAATGTTTGATAAAGCATTTAAAGATAAAGGGCTTGCTCCTGAAAACTTAAGTAGAACACTAGAAGACTCTGCAACTGTTACTTCAGCTCTTATTCCATGGAATTCATGTGGAGCATATCACTCTTCAGTTTTAGGTGTTAGTGTGGGTGAATACTTTATATATGCAATTTTTAATTGGATTAGTCCATTCATGACTTTAATGTATGCAGGTCTTAGAATAAAAATCAGGACTTTAACTGATAAAAATTAAATTTCTGATTACATATTTGTATTTTTACTTAACAAACTTTTTATGAGTAAGAAAAAAAAGAGTAATAAAAGTAAACTTTTAGTCCTATTAGGTTTTCTCTTATTATTCATTTCTATTATACTTACAATCTCCTTTATATCCTATTTCCTTAATTGGAAAGTTGATCAAAGTAATGTTTCAGAATTTCTAGATAGAAGTGTTAAAACTGAGAATTACCTTGGTAAGATAGGTGCAACATTAAGTCATTTCTTTATATACAAATTGTTTGGAATTGCTAGCTTTATTATTCCTATAATATTATCTATTACATCCTATTATTTATTATTAGAAAAGAAAATATTTCAATTAATTGGTAGTTGGACTTGGGCAATAATATTTATTCTGTGGATTTCTACATTAGCTGGATATATTAAAGAAATCTCCTCAATCCCAGAAGGGATTGTTGGTTTCGAAATAAATAAATTTTTACTTGATTATATTGGAAATATTGGAATAGTTCTTTTACTATCTTTTTCAGGATTAAGTTTTTTAGTAATCAAATTAAACATTACACCTATAAAGTCTATTGATTTTATAAAAAAAATATTTAAAACAAAAGATTTAGATCAAAGTGAGGAAATATTCAAACCAGAAACTATAGATAATGAATTCATTGACAATTCTAATGAAGAAATATCAATTGAAATTCAAGATGAAATTCTAGAAACTAAATCTGAAACTAAATCTGAAACTAATAATAAATTTTTTGACCCTAAGCTAGATCTCAGCAATTATAAGAATCCTAGTTTAGATTTATTAAAAGATTATGGAGACGGTACTATTAAAATTGATCAAGATGAACTGGATTCACATAAAAATAAGATAGTTGAGACTTTAAAAAATTATAATATAGGTATAAAACAAATCAAAGCCACTATTGGTCCAACTGTCACCTTATATGAAATTATCCCTGATGCTGGAGTACGTATTTCTAAAATAAAAAGCCTTGAAGATGATATTGCTTTATCGTTATCTGCATTAGGTATTAGAATAATAGCTCCTATTCCTGGAAAAGGAACAATTGGAATTGAAGTGCCAAATCAAAAAAAGTCCATTGTTTCAATGAAATCTTTAATTTCTTCTAAGAAATTTTCTGAAGCTGAAATGGAATTACCAATTGCACTTGGAAAAACTATTAGCAATGAAACATTTGTTGTTGACTTAACTAAAATGCCTCATTTATTAATGGCAGGGGCTACTGGTCAAGGTAAATCAGTTGGTGTTAATGCTATTTTATGCTCTATTCTATATAAAAAGCATCCCGCAGAAGTAAAATTTGTTTTAGTTGATCCAAAAAAAATTGAATTATCTATATATAGAAAAATTGAAAAACATTATCTAGCAAAGCTTCCAGATTCAAAAAATGCAATAATAATTAATAACGAGAGGGTTATTAATACATTAAATTCTTTATGTAGAGAGATGGATAAAAGATATGAGTTATTAAAAAATGCTATGGCTAGGAACATAAAAGAATATAACTCAAAATTTGTATCAAAAACTTTAAATCCAGAAGAAGGCCATATGTTCTTACCATATATAGTATTGGTAATTGATGAATTTGCAGATTTAATTATGACCTCAGGTAAAGAAATTGAAACACCATTGGCTAGATTAGCTCAACTATCTAGAGCTGTTGGAATTCATTTAATTATTGCTACTCAAAGACCTTCTGTAAATGTTATAACTGGTTTAATAAAAGCTAACTTTCCAGCAAGGATCGCCTATAGAGTTACCTCAAAAATTGATTCAAGAACAATATTAGATACTGGTGGAGCTGAACAACTTATTGGAAGAGGTGATTTGCTTTACTCACAATCAAATACTCTAACAAGAATTCAATGTGGTTTCATAGATTCTCCGGATGTAGAAAAGATATCTGAATTTATTGGTTCTCAAATAGGTTATCCAAATGCCTATGAGCTTCCTGAATTTATAAAAGAAGAAAAATCTAATTCTGAATCTATTTCAGGAGAAAGAGATCCAATGTTTAATGAAGCTGCAAGAGTTATTGTGTCTCATCAACAAGGATCAGCATCTCTTTTACAAAGAAAATTAAAACTTGGTTACAATAGAGCTGGGAGAATAATTGATCAAATGGAAGAAGCTGGAATAGTTGGTCCATTTGAAGGAAGTAAAGCTAGACAAGTTCTAATTTCAGATCTAAATTCTTTAGAAAATATTCTAGGTGATTAGTAAACTATTTAATTATAAATCAATATTTATATTACTATTATGTAGTACCAATTTGAATGCTCAAATTGAGAAACCCTATGAAATATTAGAAAAAGTTAAAAAAAATATATCATCAAATAATATACATTATGAATTCATTATTGAAAATAATTCTGCGGAATTAAATAATTCCATTAAAGGAAACCTTTATTTAAGTGGTAAAAAATATGTTCTTTTAACAAATGATATTGAACAAATTTTTGATGGTGAAAAAACTTATACAATAATTCATGAAAATGAAGAAATTATAGTAGACAATAAAGAAAATTCTATTCTATCTTTAAAACCTGATTTATTATTTGACTTTATAGATGACAAATATATATTAAGCATGATTGAAATAAATAGTAATAAATCTATTATTAAGGCTGAAAATAAAAATGACCCTAGTCTATTTTACGAAATATCAATTAACAATAATAATTTATCAATTATAACTATAAAACAAGAAAGTTTTGAATCAATTAGATATTCTAATATATTTAAAACTATAAGTTACTCATTCAATATCGCTCTTCCACTTTCTTTTTTTAAATTTGACAAAGAGAAATACAAAGAGTATTATTTAAGCATTTTAGATTGAAGATTCTAGATAAATATATAATAAAGTCATATTTTTTAAGACTCATTGGGGTTTTTGCAATATGTTTTTTAATTTTTATTATTCAAACATTCTGGCTTTATGTTGATGAATTAGCCGGTAAGGGTTTAGATATATTTACTATTGGAAAATTCTTTATTTATTTTTCTCCTAAATTAGTTCCTCTAGTACTTCCATTATCAATTCTTTTAGCCTCTTTGATGACGTATGGAACTCTTTCTGAAAATTCTGAATTTATAGCAATGAAATCGAATGGGATTTCTATAATCAGAACGATGTTAGGTTTGTTAATATTCCATGTTTTTATTGGAATTGGTACATTTTATTTTTCAAATTATATTGTAACGTATGGAGAGCTTAAATCATTTAATCTAAGAAAAAATCTTGCAAAACTTAAACCTACGCTTGCCATAAGGGAAGGGATGTTTAATAATATAGGAGATATGAATATAAAGGTTAACAGAAAATATGGAGATAATGAACAGTATTTAGAGGATATAATTCTTCATAAAATAAATTTTCATGATGAGATAAATAGAATTGTTATTAAAGCTGAATCAGGAGAGATTACAAGTAATAACGGGAATTACCTACAACTAATTTTAAAAAATGGAAATAGATACGAAGAAGTTATAGCTGAAGATGCAGCTAGTAAACAAAAATATCCTCATACGAAAGTTTATTTTGAAGAGTATTTATTAAACATAGATATCTCTGAATTTAATAATGTTGACTTAAATGAAGAGAATTATAGATCAACATATAAAATGCAAAAAATTAGTCAATTAAAAACTAGTATAGATACACTAAAAACTAATTTTGAAAGAGACAAAGAAGTATTTAGTATTAGTGTAACTAATAGTCATCCTCTTAAAAGGCTTCCTAACTTAGATAACAATAAATTAACTGATATAAATAAACCTATTTTTGATTATATGAAATCAAAAAAAAATTCTGATATTATTTTTGTTATCCAAAATTCAGAAAGTGAAGCTGATATATTATTAAGACAAATAAATAATAAAAAGAAACTTTTTTTTCTTCAACAAAAATTAATTAACCTTCACACCATAGCAATAAATGAAAAGTACACTCTCATTTTTGGATGTGTATTTTTGTTTTTAATTGGCGCCTCTATTGGAGCCATAATAAGAAAGGGGGGGATTGGATTACCTTTAGTTCTTTCAATTTCTATCTTTCTAACATATCATTATATTGGAGTTTTTGGAAAAAATGCTGCTGAGGATAGCACAATAAATCCATATCTAGGCAGTTGGATATCAACACTCGTCATAGCTCCTTTTGCAATTTATTTAACTCGTATAATTTCCCTTGATCTAGGCTTTAACTTTATTTATTTAAATAAGTTTTTAAATTTTTTTAGAAGACTCTATAAGAAGAAATAATGGCAGATATTAAATTAAATAAAATTGAAGATGCAATTGATGCAATAAAGAAAGGTGAAATCATTATTGTTGTCGACGATGAAAACAGAGAAAATGAGGGAGATTTTATTGCTGCTGCAGAAATGATAAATTCCTCAATGATAAACTTCATGGCTAAATATGGTAGGGGATTAATTTGTGTCCCTATGTCTGAAAAACTCTGTAATAAACTTGATCTAAAAAAAATGGTCCCTAATAATACTGACCCATTTGAAACTGCATTCACTGTCTCAGTTGATTTAAAAGGAAATGGAGTGACTTCTGGAATTTCTGCAGCTGATAGAGCTAAAACAGTTTTAGCATTAGTAGACAATAAAACTAAACCTGGAGACTTAACAAGGCCAGGACATGTTTTTCCTTTAATTGCCAGAGCAGGTGGGGTTTTAAGAAGAACAGGCCATACAGAAGCATCTATTGATTTTTCTAGACTCGCGGGTTTAAAATCTGCAGGTGTATTGTGTGAGATTATGAATGATGATGGTACCATGTCTAGGTTACCAGAACTTAATAAAGTTGCTAAAAAATTTAATCTAAAAATAGTCTCTATTGAAGATTTAATAGCATATAGGATGAAAAACGATAGTTTAATATCTAAAATCTTTGATGAAAATATTTCTACTGAGTATGGAGGTTATAGATTAAGAGGATATAGACAAACAAATAATAATCAAATACATCTTGCATTAACTCTCGGTGAATGGAAATCAGATGAACCGGTTTTAACTAGAATCAACTCTTCAGTTGTAGAAAATGATATTTTAAAAATTCTAGCCGGCAATAATGATAAAAACTATTCTAAAATTTTTAAAAAAATAAATGAAGCTGGAAAAGGTGCTATCGTATTTATTAATCAAAATCTAGAACCTGAAAATATTCTTGAGAGAATTAATAAATTAAAAGATTCAAATAATAAATTAAAAATTAACAATTTACTTAATCAAAAGGAGGATCTAAAAGACTTTGGAATAGGAGCACAAATAATTCATGATATAAGTATTTCAAAGATTAAAATATTAAGTAATTCAGGAAAAAAACCAAGAGTAGGATTATCTGGTTATGGTTTAAGTATAGATGAATACGTTAAGTATTAAATGTCTCTAACCACAACTTTATAGCCATATATGTAACCATAATCAAAAGTGTAATTCTGATTACTTTATCACCCTTATCGACAGACCATCTACTTGAGAGCCAAGCACCTGCAATTGAGCCTAATACCATCCAAAGACCAACCATCCAAATAATTTTTCCATCTAATGCAAAAATTGCTACCGCAGCTATAGAATAGAAAAAAACTGAAAATGCCTTTATTGAATTTGTCCTAATCAGACTTAATCTACTTACTTGAGTAAGAAGAAGCATAATGACAATTCCTACTCCAGCCTGAAGAAATCCACCGTAGATTCCTATAAAAAAGAAACCAATTAATGCTGCTACTAGATATTTACCTGATAGTCTTTCAGGTAAATCAAGAGATGCTATTGATTTAGATTTAAAAACTATAATTAAACCAACGCTTATCATTATAATTGCGAGGAATCTTTTAAATGTATCACCATCAATATCTATTGCTATTTTTGCTCCAATTATAGCTCCAAAAGTAGCTGCAATACCAAAATATAAGCCATATGGATGTGTGCTAACACCCTTACTTTTATACCCATAACTTGCAACAATAGCAGCTACAATAACCATTAATCTATTCGTTCCATTTGCTGTAGCCTCATCAAGACCTAGGAATAAAATCAAAACAGGTAATGTAACTAAAGAACCACCACCTGCAAGAGTATTAACTACTCCGGCAAATAGTCCAATTCCAACAAGAATTAAAATTGAATTTATATCTAATAACATAATACTAAAGCAATATAATTCTTTTTTGAAAGTTGATAATATTATAACTATTTTTTTATCATACAAATCAATGTATATTTGCACTTGATTTGGAGAAATGGCAGAGTGGTCGAATGCGGCAGTCTTGAAAACTGTTGAGGGTCATACCTCCGGGGGTTCGAATCCCTCTTTCTCCGCAAAAACTCCTATAAGTCTTTAATTTACATGGTTTTTTTTCTTTTCGTAACCTGTATTTTGGCAATGTGCTTATTACTTCCTATATTAAATTAGCACTTCTTTATTTATTGTATGATTAATTTAATTGAAAGGGCACAACAATTTTCAAAAAGAATAGCTATAAAAAGTGATGGTAAAGATTATACTTACCTTCAGCTTTTAAAGCGGTCAAATGAAATTTCAAGTAATCTTTTAAATAAAAAGAAAGACTTAAAAGAAGATAGAATTGCTTTTCTTATACCTGCAAGTTTTCAATACACTTCAGTTCAATGGGGTATTTGGAGAGCAGGAGGTATCGCAGTACCATTATGTGAAAAACATCCGTTGTCCTCTATTAAATATGTTCTTGATGACACACAGGCTTCTACAGTTATTTATTCAGAGGCTTTTGAAGAACTGCTTTCTCCTCTTTTTAAAAATACTAATGTCAGATTTGTAACTTATAAAAGTATTCCTAAAGTTAATTGTAATTTACCTACAATTTCTATAAAAAGTAGGGCTCTTATTCTTTATACAAGCGGAACAACAGGGTTGCCAAAAGGTGTCGTAACTACGCATGCCAATATTGAAGCTCAAATTACCGCTTTGACAAACTCATGGGAATGGAATAAAGATGACCATGTGCTTAACGTGTTGCCTCTTCATCATATTCATGGTATAGTAAATATGTTGTGCTGTGCACTTTGGAGTGGAGCTTGTTGTGAATTTCTTCCAAAATTTGATTCTAAAGTAATTTTTGAAATATTTTGTAAAGAAAAGGTCAATGTATTTATGGCTGTTCCTACTATTTACTATAAACTAATTACATATTTTAATAAACTTTCTGAAAAGGAAAAAAAATATATTTCAGGAAAACTTTTAAAATTTCGATTAATGGTTTCAGGTTCTGCAGCTTTGCCTGTTAGTGTATTAGAAGAATGGAGAGAAATCAGCGGACATACTTTATTGGAACGTTATGGTATGACTGAAATTGGAATGGCAATTAGTAATCCATACAATGGCAAACGTAAACCAGGACACATAGGCCAACCTTTGCATGGAGTATCTATAAGGATTGCTGATGAAAGTAATCAAAATGTTTCTGATGGCTCTCCTGGTGAAATACAAATTAAAGGTCCTAATGTTTTTAAAGAATATTGGAAAAAACCTAAAGCTACTGATGAAGCATTTACAAATTGTGGCTGGTTTAAATCTGGAGATATTGCTGTTTTTAATGTAGATAGTTTCAAAATTTTAGGTAGAAATTCTGTTGATATTATCAAATCTGGTGGATATAAAATATCAGCATTAGAAATTGAGGAAGTACTTCGAACACATACTCAGATCAGTGATTGTGGAGTCGTGGGTATTCCAGATTTGGAGTGGGGAGAAATAATTGGTGCAAGTATAGTTTTAAAAGAAAATAAGCTAGAAACTAACGATATAATTGCATATTTAAAAGACAAAATACCATCATACAAAATACCAAGAAAATATATTTTTATTGAAGACCTACCTAAAAATGTTATGGGTAAAGTAACAAAAAAAGAGATCAAAAAATTATTCATGTAATCACTTTAAACTATGAGAATTTATGGAGTAAGCTTACTAGCAGCATGTTTTTTAATTGGAAAATTTTTGGGTAACCTTTTAGGTGAACTAATCAATATTAATACTGATGTTGGTGGTGTTGGTTTTTCCATGATTATATTGATTGTTTCAAGTATTTACCTTAAAAAAAAGGGTTGGCTTATTCCAGAAACTGAAAAAGGTGTTTTATTTTGGAGCTCTATTTATATTCCTATAATTGTAGCTATGGCAGCTACATTAAATGTAAAAGCAGCTGTCTCAGGTGGTTTAGTCGCTTTACTAGCTGGTGTTATAACCACAATTTTTTGCATGATACTAGTACCCGTATTATCTAAAATTGGTAGTAGAGATAAAATGTCTAAAAAATAAATATGGAAATACTTGAAAAAATTATTGAAATGAATGGGCTGATATTTGCATTTCTGTTTGTCGGATTAATTATGCTATTATCATTTTGGATCTCAAAAAACCTTTTACGTGGTAAAATTCCTGGTGCAGCTATTGCCATATTGATTGGATTAGGGCTAGCATTTTTAGGTGATAAAAAAGGGATATCCGATATTCCTATTTTTGCTGGAATAGCAGTTTTGGGTGGTTCTATGTTCCGAGATTTTACTATAGTAGCAACTGCTATGAGTGCTGATATCTCTAAAATTAAACAAGCAGGGATTGCAGGTATCATTTCTCTTTTTGTTGGGATTACAATTACTTTTTTTACCGGTGCTTTGATAGCTTTTCTAATGGGTTATTCTGATGTTGTTAGTATTACCACTATTGGTGCTGGAGCATGTACATATATTGTTGGTCCAGTAACAGGAACTGCCCTTGGGGCAAGTTCAGAAGTTATTGCAATTAGTGTAGCTACAGGTGTCGTCAAAACAATATTTACGACAATTATCACACCCATTATAGCTAAAAAAATAAAATTGATCACTCCTCATGATGCTGTAGTTTTTGGAGGATTGATTGGTACAACAAGTGGAGTAGTTGCAGGGTTAGCCGCAACAAATGAAAAGCTAGTTCCTTACGGAGCTCTAACAGCTACTTTTTACACTGGATTGGGATGTTTACTCTGTCCATCGATTTTTTATTTGATACTAACTTTTATAAATAATTATGTATTTTAAATTTAATTCATATCTATTGTTTTTTTTATTTATGACTTTGACTACAACTGAAGCACAGGTAGGATCAAAAATTGATCTTGAAAATGTTGATGTTGAAACTAAAGCATTACCCACTATAGTTCTTTTTGGAAAAGAATATACTTTCAGAGAGAGGAATAAATTTATAAAAGATTTATTAATGTCTCAGTTTTATTTAAAAGGCTTGACCATTTCTTTAGACCTAGAAGAATTTATAACAAAGAGAGTATTTCGATTTAATCATAAGGGAAAAGTTGACATCTATCTTAAGCGAAAAAAACTACCTCAGAATAATAAATACAATTCGTTTATGTTAGATGGCGCAGCATATTCAGAATTAAATATTACTAGACTAGTTAGAACTATTCAAGATGTTAGGATTGACAGTATTCAAAACGGAATAAAAAAGAGAAAAAAATTATTAATTGAAATAACTGAATTAAATAATGAAATATCAGATTTAGAAATTTCTTTAGATAAATATAAAAATGCCTATAATGATATTATAGTATCTAAAAAATTAAGTGATAAAAAATATATACAACTTCAAGGACTAGAAAAAATCTCAGTTATTCAAAAAAAATATAAAACCGTTAAAAGAAAAATAGCTAGAAATAAAAGAGATTTAGAAAACCTTATACTACTTGTAGTTAGTATTTATTAAGAAGTTTTCCATACCCTATTAAGAAATTTTATGAAATTTTGACTCATAATGTTTTCAACATCAATTTTTGTATATCCTTTTTTAGAGAGCATTAAAGGAATCTTTTGAAGATCTGCTATAGTGTCTAAATCAACAGGTGATTGTTCTTTACCAAATGCACCATCTAGATCAGAGCCGATACCAACATGAAATGAATTCCCTGATAGTTGACAGATGTAATCTATATTATCAATCATTTGATCTAATGTTACTCCCATACCCTGCGGAGTAGACTCTCCCCTAACCCAATTTGGAACCATCATCCAAGCATCTAATGGAACTCCTATAACTGCATCTCTGCTAATCAATTCATTAATTTGTTCATCAGAGAATTGCCTATTGTGGTTCACAAATTTTCTACAATTATTGTGGCTTGCCCAAACGTGACCATTATAGACTTTCATAGTCTCCCAAAAGCTAGCATCACAAAGATGAGTAGCATCAAGTATTAAATTTAATTCTTCAATTTTTTTAAGTAATTCTTTTCCTTTAACTCCGATTCCACCTACAGAGTCTGTTCCATGTGCATAAGTGCCAGGCCCATAATGTGCTGGACCTATAGCTCTTAATCCTAGATTGTATGATTTTTCTAGATAATCTATGTCTACTATAGAATCAGCACCTTCTAAACTTAAAATATATCCAATAGGCTTTTTAGAAATACCATCCATTTTCCAGAGCTGTAGATGTTTATTTAAATCCACCGCATTTGTAATTTGTATCATTTCACCAATACCTTCCATTTCTTTGTACCAAGCCAACTGTACTTGTGTTTGTGCCCATGCTTGTTGTGGAGAGCTCCAACCAGATAAATTATTGTCATTTTTAACTCCTGCAATCTGTGTAGCAACACAAATACCTATATTCCCTTTACGCATAGCATCTAGAGAAACAGTATTTCTCTCTCTATCTGGTTTATCAGACATGCCAATCTCACTTTTCCTGATATCTTCTACAGTCTGAGTTAAATCCCTATTCCATTCAACGGCGTTCATTGCAAGGTCAAGATGTGCGTCAAGAATAAACATATTATTATTAATTACTTATATAAAATACTATTTTGTGCTGTGATCTCTTGCTGCAACTTTCCAATCTCCAGTTACTTCTCCGTCTATAACGGTTAATACTTTTTCATATTTTGGAACTGTTGGACAAATGTGCGTTGGGATTGCATAACAAATCGTTCCAACCGAATATTCATCTGATCCATTACATTCAACAACAAGATGTTCCTCACTATGACTAACTTGTTTTAAGTTTTTCATATTAAGAAGTTTTAATCTTGGAAAATCCATTTCTGAGGCAACAGATTTATGTCCAAGATTTAAACATATCAAATCTTCACTAGGTTTACTAACAATACTGCCAACTAATACAGCAGCATAAAAAAAATTTAAATCTTTAAAGGCTCCAGCATATCGTTGATCCCATAATAATGGTGTGCCTGGACATACTTCTATATTATCCCTTTTTACATGGATAGGAAAAGTTGGAGTTCCACCTGCTACAATGGTTTGAATTTTTATTCCTAAAAGTTCTATCATATTCTTTAATTCTAGAACCAAATCAAAGTCTTTATCACAAATTTCTTTGCGTAAATTAAAGTCAGACTCACGAATATGGCCATCATATACGTGTAAACCCTTAGCAACAAGATTAGAGGATAGATCTATTTTTTGATAAAGTAAAGTTGCTTCATTATTTGGTTTTATACCGGTTCTATTCATTCCATTATTGATGTCTAACCATAAAGAAATCACCAATTCTTTTTTTAAGGCAGCTGAATTAATTTTTATTATCGATTCTTCATTATCAACAATTGTAGATAATGAAGAGTTAGGATACTGTTCGATTAACTCAAAAAACCTTTCAATATTCACTCCTATAGGTTGCATCGCTAGGAGTATATCTTGTGCACCACACTTAGCTAATAGTTCAGCTTCAGCTATGGTAGCACATTTAAACTTTGTAATACCATGATTTAATTGCATATTAATTATTTCAGCAATTTTATGAGTCTTTATATGAGGTCTTAATGAATCTGTTCCTCCAGCAATTTGAATCATTAATTTGATATTCGCCTCAATTCTTTTTGGGAAAACAACTAGAGAAGGAGATATAATATCTTCAACATTATTTATTTGGTACCAATTTTTATCCTTTAACATTTAATATAATTCAAACATTGCTTCTATTTCAACTGGAATTCCACCAGGTAAAATCATGCCAACAGCACTTCTAACTCCAATACCTTGATCATCTCCAAATATATCTGCCATTAATTCACTAAATCCATTTATTACAAATGGGTGTTGTTTAAAATCTGGGGAACAATTAACCATGCCAAATACCTTAACTACTCTTTTAATTTTATCTAGACTACCAAAATGCGTCTGTATAGATGAGAGCATTGTTAATCCTACTTGTCTAGCTGCTAATTTACCTTCTTCACTAGTTAAATTATCTCCCAAACGTCCTTGCATTAATGTACCATCGTTTTTAACTGGTCCTTGACCCGAAACAAATAAAAATTTATCTACAACTAATACAGGTCTATATACACCAGCAGGCTTAGGGGCAGGAGGGAATTCAATATTCAATTCTTTTACTTTTTGTGATGGTAAATTTTTCATTTTTTATATAAATATATTCAATATTAAAACACCTATTAATCCAGTTACTCCAACGATAGTTTCCATTACTGTCCATGTTGAAAGAGTTTCTTTAATAGTAAGATTAAAATACTCTTTAAACATCCAGAATCCAGCATCATTAACATGTGATAACATTAAGCTTCCAGAACCAATTGCTAGGACCATTAATTCTGGACTTACATCAGAGTTAGAAATTAGTGGAAGTATAATTCCTGCAGCTGTTAAACCTGCCACAGTTGCAGATCCAACACAAACTCTAATAACTGTTGCTATAAGCCAAGCTAAAATTAAAGGAGATATTTGTGAGCCATCTAATAACGCTCCAATATAATCGCTTACTCCGCTATCAATTAAAATTTGTTTTAAAGCACCTGCTCCAGAAATAATTAGTAAAACCATTGTTATGCTTGAGACAGAAATTGAAACAGAGTTCATCAATTCAACCATTTTTTTTCCAAGTGACAAACCAAGCGTATAGATAGCTACTAAGACAGAAAGTAACATAGCAATTACAGGATTACCTATAAATACAATTATTTCTTTAAACATAGAATCACCTGGATAAATAATAGTGAATATTGAGGAAAATATAATTAGTATAACAGGTAATAAAGCAGTCAATACACTAATTCCCATCCCGGGCATTTCCTCATCTTTTAAAATAATAGGATTATAAAATTCTTTTAAGGGAGTAGCATTAATATTTTTAATCGTTCGGGAAAATAAGGGTCCTGCCACTATTATTGCTGGAATAGCAATTATAATTCCATATAATAAGGTTTTACCAATATCTGCATTGAACATACTTGAAATTGCCGTAGGAGCAGGATGGGGAGGTAAAAAACCATGGGTTACTGACAAAGAGGCAAGCATAGGTAAGCCAACATAAATCAAAGGTAGGCCTGAAGATGCTGCTACTGTAAATACTAGAGGTATTAAGATTACAAAACCTACAGAATAAAACATGGGAATACCTACAATAAAACCAGCAATAACTACTGCCCATTGAATATTTTTTACTCCAAAACTAGATATCAAGTTCGAGGTAATTCTTTGAGCTGCGCCACTATCAGCAACTAGTTTTCCTAACATAGCCCCAAAACCTAAAATCAAAACTAAAAACCCTAGTGTATCTCCAATTCCCTTTTGAATCGATTCGACAATACTTTGTAATTGCATTCCTTGAAACAAACCGACAAAAATGCAAACTATAATAAAAGAAATGAATGCATCAAGCTTAAATCTTGCTATTAAAATAAATAACAACAATATTCCGAAAATCACAATCAATAAAGGCATGTTTTATTAGTTTATTCTTTTCTAATTAAGTCGGGTTAGTTTTAAATACATAGGTGAAAAGTAGTGCAAAAATTACATAGAATACCGTTAAGAAAATAATAATTTCTGAATGTGTTTGGATATTAGAAATTACTTTAACCAATGCAATTGCTCCAACTCCAAAATGCATCAGGTTTCCAATGGCAATTGGTCTATTATAAATTCCTCCAATTAGCGTTCCTTTCGCCATCCAATTCAAAATTCCAAATCCCAAGTATAATGCACTTAATATTTTCAAAAAAAGTATTGTAATAATAGTTGGTTCAACACTTAGATATTCCGCTATTTCGTTAGGTAAAAAAGAAAGAAGGATTCCAATAATTGCACAGAATAGGGCACTTGAAGTCATTAAAAGTTTTGTTTTCATCTTAAGGATTTAATTGTTTTAAGAGTTTTCTCAACATTCTCCTTAAGCAAAGTGTAATTTTTATTAGCTAAAATATCTTTAGATATAAGTTTAGAACCCATACCAACACATGTAACTCCAGAATCAAACCACGATTTTAGATTATCATATTCCATCGAAACTCCTCCAGTAGGCATAACAGAAGTCCAAGGTTGAGGACCTTTTATACTCTTTACAAATCCAGGCCCTAAAACATCTCCAGGAAATAATTTAACAAGTTCACAACCAAATTCTTCTGCAGTTGCAATTTCAGTTAGTGAACTACAACCTGCAGACCACATTAATTTTCTTCGGTTACATATACGGGCAATATCTTCTCTAAAAACTGGGGTTACAACAAAGTTTGCTCCAGCTAACATATATTGGGAAGCTGCTTTTGCATCAGTTATAGAACCAATACCTAAAATCATTCCAGGTAACTCGGAAATTGAATATTTAATTATATCAGTAAAAACTTCTAGAGCAAAATCACCTCTGTTAGTGAATTCCATAAGACGAGCGCCTCCTTCATAACAAGCTTTAAGAACATCTTTAGCTACTGATCTATCTTCATGATAGAAAAGGGGAACCATCCCAGATTCTTCCATCTGTTGTATTACTTGAATTTTTGAATATTGAGCCATATATAGTTATTATCGATTAACTCGCCCAGAAGCGTCTCCATTCATTAGTTTTTCTATTTCTTGAATAGTAACCAGGTTTGCATCTCCTTTTATTGTATGTTTTAAACAAGAAGCAGCTACAGCAAAATCTAAAGCTTTTTGGTCTTGATTTGGATAGTGTAGAAGTCCGTATATCAATCCTCCCATAAATGAATCTCCACCACCTACACGATCGACGATATCAGTTATTTGATATTGGGTGCTTTCGTACATGTTTTTACCATCGTAAAGAACTCCAGCCCAAGTATTGTGAGAAGCTGAAAGTGATCCTCTTAATGTTGTAATTACTTTTTTTGCTCTTGGAAATTTTTTCATCATTTGTTTACAAACAGATAAAAAAGCTTCCGCTTTAATATCATGTCCTTGAGTAGTAATGTCTAATACTTCTGGTTTAATCCCAAACTGCATTTCAGCATCTTCTTCATTACCTAAAATAATATCACAATAAGAAGTGAGCTCGGTCATAATTGCTTCACGATTTCCTCCATATTGCCATAGTTTAGATCTGTAATTTAGATCTGTAGAAATAGTAATACCTCGGTCACTTGCAATTTTAACTGCTTCTAAACAAACATCGGCAGCACTTTTTGAAATTGCTGGGGTAATACCGGTCCAATGGAACCATGAAGCTCCATCAAAAACTTGATCCCAATCTATCATCCCTGATTCAATTTCAGCCATAGCAGAATTAGCTCGATCATATACTACTTTACTTCCTCTACTTACTGCACCTGTTTCTAGAAAATAAATCCCTAGGCGATCTCCACCATAAGTTATATGCGAAGTTCCAACACCTCTTTTACGCATCTCCATTAAGGCACATTCACCAATATCTGTTTTGGGTAATCGGGTTACAAACTCAACAGGAACTCCATAATTTGCTAATGATATTGCAACATTAGACTCTCCTCCGCCGTAAACAACATCAAAGCTATCTGTTTGAGAAAAGCGAAGAAAACCAGGTGGGGATAGTCTTAACATAATCTCTCCGAAAGTCACAACTTTATTCATTAGTGTATATATTTAATCTTCCAAACCTCTAATATAACCACAAAAATATTAATGGCAGAGTGTTCTAATGAGGCAATCTTGATAACCTTAAACTACTTGTTGTTAGTATTTATTAAGAAGTTTTAATATAATTATATTTATATTAGAGAATGAGTATAAATTCAATTTTAGGAGATGAATTTGGAAAAAATCTCTTGTCAAGTGGAGACACACTAATAGCAGAACTTGAAAAAGAAGGGATTTTAATTTTTAACTCTTTCTTAAATTCCAAATCAATTTTAGATCTACAAAATGAGGCAAAAGAGTTAAAACCTCTTGCTTTTTCTAGCTCATCTGAGTATAATGTATATGTGTCAGAATATGACAAAAGTTTTTCTGATAATAGCCCAAGGAATAGGATTATGAAAACAACAAAAAAGTGTATTTCTTGCGACTTAATCCCAAAAGATTCAGTTTTAAAAAAAATATATAACTCTCAAAAATTAAAAAAATTTTTCTCAGAAATTTTAAATGTTGAAAAACTATTCCCATACGAAGATTCACTTTCAAGTATAAATATCAATTATTATGATAAAGGTGATGCTCTTGGTTGGCATTTTGATAATTCAGATTTTACAATAACTCTTTTAATTAAAAATTGTGTAGAAGGAGGAATTTATGAATTTTTCAATAATATGAGATACATCGATGGTAAAGAAGATTATTCAACAGTTGAAAAAATTTTAGATAAAAAAATTGAAGGAAAAAAAATTAAAAGTGACGATGGAGATTTAATGATTTTTAAGGGTAATAAATCAATACACCAAGTAACTGAGGTTATTAAAGGTGAAAGAATCTTGGTGACCTTTAATTATAACCTAACTAAAGGTGTTTCTCTTTCGGAACAATCAAGAAAAACTTTTTTTGGAAGAATAACATAAATTTTCAAATCAAAATTTAATTTTTAAAACAAGGTTAGGTTTTTTATTTTGAAATGATTTCATAAACTTTTATTTAGGTAAAAATTAATTTTTTCCCCTGTAACTTTCTGAGATAAGCAGTCTAAAGATTTTTTATCTAATTGTAATATTCTAGGGTACCCCCCTGTTGTTTGACAATCTCGACAAAGAATTATTACCCTACCTGAAGGTGTCAATTGAATAGTTCCAGGCATTAAAGGTGAAGAAACAATTGAAGGTATTTTATTCTCAATAATCTCAACTAGATTATATGTCATCCTATTATTAACTCCAATTGTAAACTCATTATTAAAAATCATATCTTGAGATATAGGGTCTAAACAACCAAATTCAGGGCCTTTGAATACTTTTATTTTACTATTTCTATTGATTTTAATATCATTAAAATTTTGATTTATTTTTTTTGGTGAACTAATTGATAAATCAAACTCAATTTGATCATTTTTTATTAATTTTTCTTTTTTAGTAATCCCCTTATAAAAGCTCTTGCTACCTAATATTTTTTCTGAGTTTAAACCTCCTCTAATTCCTAAATAAGTCCTCATACCATTTGATGAATTTGCTAGATATAAAATATCTCCCTTCTTGATTAACAATGTTTCATTTAACAATACCTTTTTTTTATTTACCATAGGATTCATATCAGCACCTGTAATTGAAATATAAGTATCATTCAAAAATTCTAATGTTGGTCCAAGTAATGTCATTTCTAGAACAGCTGCACTCTCATCATTTCCTAAAATTAAGTTTGCTAGTTTAGCACTAGTTTGATCCATAGCACCTGAAACAGGAACTCCTATGTTCTTATAACCAAATCTACCGCTATCTTGGATCGTTGAAAATAAACCCTCTTTAAGAACTTTTATCATACTACCTCATATTTAATTTTGTAAGAATTCTTTCTTTTTTCAATTTTATTAAACTCTAAGAAAGAGATACTTTGAAATTTTATTTTGTCTCCAGGTTTTGAAAAACAAGGTGACTTATTATTTACATTAAAAAAACTAATTGGAGAGCGACCTATAATTTTCCATCCTCCAGGACTATCCTGAGGATATATACCAGTTTGATCTCTTGCAATCCCAATAGAACCACTTTTTATATTAAGTTCTGGCTTATCCTTTCTCTCACAATATAATTTCTTATCATTTACACCTAAATAGAGAAATCCAGGCAGAAAACCCATTGAAAGAACACTGTAAGTTGTTGAACTGTGAATTTTTATTATCTCATCTACAGAGATACTATTTAAAGTTGACATATCTTCTAAATCAATACCAAAACTTAAATCGTAGCATACAGGGATTTTCCATATTTTTTTTTCTGATTTTGCAACTTTTACATCACTAGAATTAAGCTTTTGAAGAGTATTAACCAAATCTTCAGAATTTATTTTATTTGGATCATATATAACCATCATTGAATTAATTGATTGAACACATTCTATTAACACTTCCGAAAGCTCTTGCTCAATCAATTTTTGGTAAGATATAATTGTGTCAATAAGCTTAAGATTAACTTGATCATTCCAATGAATAAGAATTGATTCTTCGTTAAAAACTTTAAAAAAAATATTATTCCTTTTCACTGGCAAAATGTTCTTTTATTGATTTTAAAATATTTTCTGCATTTTCAGTATCAGAATGTATACAATAAGTGTCAGCTTTTATTTGATGTTTATTTCCATTAATTGACACAACATAATTATTATAATAAATTTGACTAATATGATTAATAACTTGCTTAGGAATAGTAATAAGAGCTTCTTTTTCCTTTCTTGACACTAAAGTTAAATCATCATTATAATTTCTATCACCAAATACCTCATATTTTATTTTAAAACCTCTCTTTAATGCAATTTTTTCAATTTCTGATCTATAAGGGACATAAAGAGAATACTTCTCTTTATATACCTCAATTATATCAAGATAGATGTTTGACAAACTAGAATCGTTTATCATTTCATTATATAAAGCTCCGTGTGCTTTAATATGAGTTAAATCTGTACTATATTCCATAGCAATTAAGATTAAACTTTCTATTTGATTAAGGACACTTTCTTTGAGAGCCAATGCTGAAATATTTAAATGAATTCTTCCAAAATTCTCTTTATCAGGATATGAAGGATGAGCTCCAATTTCAACATTATTGATTATTGATAATTCAACACATCTTTGCATTGAATTAATATCTCCAGAGTGACCTCCACATGCTATATTACAAGAGTTTATTAAAGGCATTATTATGTCCTCATTATTAAGCTCTTCTCCTAAATCACAATTAATATTTATCATTACATTAGATTCATTATACCTTTTACCCCAAGGATTATAGTTATTAAAATTATAATAGCAACAAGAATGTTTTGCAATTTATAGCTATAGTTATTATTAATAATTGACTTATTATTAATCAGCCAAAATAAAATAATGGCAATTATAGGTAATAACAAGCTATTTGAGAATTGAGCAAATTTAATTACTTCAATTGGATTTAATTTCAGTAGCGAAACAGCAACTCCAATTAATAGAATAAAAATCCATACTAATCTAAAATTTAAACTTTTAAGAGATCCCTTCCATCCAAAGCAACTTTTAGCAACATATGCAGCAGCAAGAGGTGCAGTTATAGATGATGTAATCCCAGATGCAAATAGTCCAATACCCAAAAAATATATAGCATAGTCACCATACAACGGTTCTAAACCTTTAGCTAAATCAATAACAGTGTTTATATTATCTCCTTTAACAGTGGCAGCAGTTATTATTATAGCCATTGAAACAATCCCCCCTAATAGAATTGAAACAAAACTTTCAATTCTAGCAGTTTTTAATTTATCTATACTATTCCATTTTTCTTTTACTAATGAGGAGTGAAGAAAAAGATTATATGGAACCACAGTAGTTCCTATAAGCCCTAGAATAATTATCAAACTACCTGAATTAATAGTTGGGACAAATAACCCTTTTATTAATTCACCCAAATCTGGCTTTGTTATTATAGAGGTAGTCAAAAAAGACAAACTCATAATAATTACTAATAATATAAGAGACCTTTCTATGACTTTATAACTACCAATATATAAAACTGTAAATGCAATCAATCCTATTATTAGAGGGGTTAAATTAAGACTCTCCTTACCTGTTAATGCTATTAATCCTAAAGATCCTCCAGTAATGTTTCCAGCTTCATATGCAGCATTTCCAATTAATATTGCACATAAAATCAGCAAGATGATTAATCTATTTAATATTTTAGATTTTATTGAATTTTGTATTACCTCAGCCAAACCTTTATTAGTGATAAGGCCAATTCTAAGCGCCATTTCTTGAAGAACAATTGTAGCAATTATTGAAAGTAAAAGAGCCCAAAGAAGAGAATAACCAAAAGAAGCTCCAGCAATTGAACAAAGTGTAACAGTTCCAGGTCCTATAAATGCAGCGGCAATTAAAACACCTGGCCCTATATCCTTAATCCATTTCATTAAGGAACTATAATCTTATCTCCAAGCAAAATAGCATTTAAAAATAATCTATTAGTACCATACCAGGATCCTCTAAAGTTCGGATTGTCTGCAAACATAATTGCTCTACCATTTCCAATTTTTGAAACTAATAAAGAAACAGTAGAATTCACTTTTTCAGAATTCTTATCAGTTATAAATCCATCAATCAGAGGATTATCAGTATACCTTACAACTGACGAGTACTCATTTTTTGATGGCTCAATCCAAACAGTATTATTTTTATAAACAGGTACTGTAGGGTCTTCATATCCAAATCCAAGAGGGTGAGTTAAATCAACTTGAGCATTTAAAATTACACCCCCAATTTGCTGTTTTCCTCTATTATCTTGAGCATCGGCGTAGGGCTCATAGTCATTCTTTTCATCATTATCATCAGGTTTGTGTAACTTTTCATTTACAATTTTATTATCAATAAGAAATTTTGAACCTGAACCTATTGAGATGATAGTATTACCATTACTAGCCCAATCTTTTATTTTCTTAATTTGATCATCATCAAAGTCATAACTTCCTGATACAATTACCATGGTTGTATATTTATCTAATGAAACTCTATCAAAATTTCTTACAGGAATTTTAGAGATAGGCATTCCTACTCTTTGATCTAACAAATGCCATACTTCGCCTGCTTCATAGGATCTAGTTCCTGACCCTATTAACATCATTGCTTTTTGTTTTTTAAGTGGTGAAACATATCTACTTCCCAAATCAATTCCTGCTGAACTTAAGCCCGATGAAGTTGAGTAAATACTTACATTAAACTGTTGCTGAACATTTCTTAATTTCTGAAATAATTCGGCAAGTTTAATTTTTTGAATAGAAACAGGTATTACAAGAGAACCATAATCAAATGATTTAAGACCATCAGAAGTTTGAATTTTAAAAGGCTTAAAGGCTGAAGATACAATAATATCATCCTGCAATAGACTATTAATAATTGCTGGTATATTATAATCTACTGAATTAATTATATACGAGTAATTAGACATTTTAACTTTATTTACTTCAAATAAATTATCTAAATCATAAACCTGAGAACCAGAAATATCTTTAGTAGTTGAAGAATAATCAATATCATAAAAATTAGCAATTGACCAAGAGGAAGCATCGTAAAAAACACTATCTCTAAATTCAGTATTTGTTTCAAAAATAGATCTTACGATTCTATAGTTTTTTTGTTTAGTTGGAATATAAAAATTATTATTTTTTCTCATAACTTTTACATTATGAAGCATCAATTTATCAATGAATGCCTTCGTCTTATTTTTATCTTTTCCGAGGTTAAATGAATAACCTTTAATTTTCTTTTTTGATGAATCAGTTAATGCTGAGTTAAAAAATCTTCTTTGATACTCTTTAAGTTCCTCTTTTAATTCGACTGATGCTTTAACTGTTGTCATTCCAGAGACATACTGATTTCTAATAGTAAATGGGAAAGTAATTTCTCCAAATCGAGTTTCCTGTTTATGACCTCTTGAACTAGCCTGTTCAAATAGCATTCCTATTCCTCCAAGAAGATCTGCATATGATGATCCATATCCTGGATAAGTTTTGTCAAAAGCTTCTTTAGAAAAATAAAGAGAACCAATTTCATCAAGTCCTTTTGCAAAGTAGTTTCCAAAAAGTGTTTCAAAATATTCATAATTTTCTTGAGGTATTACAGGATCCTTAGCTGCATGAGTTTTCCATGGAACAAAGAAATATGTACTATTTGATCCCATCTCATGAAAATCTATTGTAACGTTGGGATACCAACTATGATGAAACCCTAACTTACCCCTACTCTCAGGATTTATACCAAGCAAAAGATCTCTATTTAAGTCAAACCAATAATGATTTGTTCTACCACCAGGCCAGTACTCGTTATGCTCAGCATCTTGTGGATCATCGACAAGTGGTGAGCCCTTATAACTATTAACCCATTGAGTATGTCTATCACGTCCATCAGGATTTATAGTAGGATCAATTAATACAATTGAATTTTCAAGATAACTTGCAACCTCATCAGATTCTGAACTTACAAGTGTATATGCAGTTAGAAGAGCTGCTTCAGAACTTGAAGGCTCATTTCCATGAACATTATATGCAAGATTTATAATTATAGGAAAATCTTTAGGTTTTCCACCCTCAGTATAATTTTTGTCATCAGGATCAATGTATGATATATGTGATTTTCTAATATTATCAATATCTGCAATTTTATCAGGGCTACTAACAATTAGGTACACAAGTTTTCTACCTTCATGAGTTTTCCCATAGCTAAACATATCAGCCTTATCAGAAACGTTTGATAAATAATCTATATATGAAACAATTAAATCGTGTCTAGTGTGCATTTCACCCACAGGATATCCCAAAAACTCCTCAGGAGACATTATTTCACTATCAAAAGGAGCATACTTTGAAAAGTAATAATCTTGTGAGTGTATTGTACTGATAAATAATAAACTTAATAATATAATTTTCTTCATAATTTTTAATTTTTAACACCTGGTAAAGAGTTTGGATAAGACTCTTGCCAGTCAAAGTTTTTTGATTTTTGTTTAATAGGATAAATTTGATCTAAATTATCTCCATCATAAAGTCTTCCATTTTTCATAACCATCTCAACTGAATTTGTATTCCTTATATTTTCAAGTGGATCTTGATCTAAGATTACTAAATCTGCCAGTTTTCCTTTTTCAATTGAACCAATTTCCTTATCAAGTCCAATAGCATATGCCCCTATTATTGTAGCTACTTTAAGCATATCATGATTTGAAATACCACCTGCAGCCATACTCCAAACTTCCCAATGATAACCTAAACCTTGAAGTTGACCATGAGATCCAACTCCTGAAACACCTCCTGCTTCAACTAAATCTTTAACAAATTCTGCAAGTTCTGGAAAAGTATATTCTTCATCCATAAACCACCCTACATTTCTTCTTCTAGATTTAGAGTCCACTTCTTCTTTTGGAGTGAAATAATTTAACTTCTCATCACCATGAACATCTTCAGTAGCATAATAATAATTCTCTGCCCATGGGCCTCCATATGTTACCAAGAGTGTCGGAGTATAGGCTCTTTTTGAAAATGCTGTTAATCCAATTAAATCTTTATAAACAGGGTAAATTGGATGATTATGCTCCTGTCCAGGATAACCATCTATAGTTGAAGCAATATTTAATCTAATATTTAGACTACCTTCCGTAGTTGGCATTATATCTTGTTCTTTTGCTGCCATTAATATCCACTGTCTTTGCTGTCTATTTCCTGCAACATACATTTTAATTGATTTTGTATTATAATATTTAGAATATTGCTTTAAAACATCTCTAGCTTCATCTAAACTTTTCACATTATAACCCCAATAACCAACTCCAGGACCTGTTGAGTATATTCTTGGTCCTAGAATTTTTCCAGTATCAACCATATCACTATAAGTAAGAACATCAGTTGTTCCAGTTTGCGGATCTCTTGTAGTAGTTACACCATAAGCTAAATTTACAGCATATGAAAATGGCTGAAACTTATGTAATGTCCAACTAGGTCTCATATGAGCATGAGTATCTATATAACCTGGCATTATTACTTTACCACTCAAATCCATTACAGTTATATCTTCATTTTCAATTTGAATATCTCCATCTTTAACATCTACAATCCTATTATTTTTAATAAGGATATCTCCATTTTCAATAACTTCATAACCATTCATTGTAATTATTTTTGCATTTTTAAGTAGTATAGTGCTTTCCGGAATATCTCTTTCTAGTGTAACCTTTATGTCTATTTCTTCCGGCTTAAATCCTTCTTCTTCTTCTTCATCTGATAACTCTCCTGCCAATTCAGGATTAACTTTAGCAACTTGCTCCGCTATCTCTTCTTTTTTCTTTTCTTCTTCAGTCTTTTCTTTATCTTCTTCCTTTTTCTTTTTGTCAAATTCATCAGCTTTGGAAAGATTATAAGTTGAAAATGATTTACCTATAGACCAATAAATAAATTCTGAATCATTACTCCAAGAAGGGAACTCTCCTCCTATCTTAGTTAATTTCCTTGCGGGAAAAGATGAAAACTTAGGGTTTGATAAAGAAATCTTTAAAGATTCTATTCCAGAATATGGAATTGTAAAACTATAAATATTATTAACAACTTTAGCTAAACCTGTTTTTCCATCCGGAGAAATTAAAATAATACTTGCAGAAGAAGGGGATTTTGTATCCCCAGATCCATATGGAGTAGCACCTGTTACTTTTAATATCTTCTTCTGATCAGTTCCATCCCATTTAAGTGAGACAAGGCCATCACTGTAATGAAACAAGTATATCCTATCCTTCCCTTTTACAAAGTGAGGATATTCTCTTCCTTTAGAATCATCAATAAAATTAAGTTTACCTCCTTTTGAAGATACCCACATAATTTTTTCATTAGATTTAAAAGCGTAAGGTCCATAACTTTCTTTGTAACTCCTCTCATCACCAATAAGGAAAACAATTTTATCACCTTCAAAATTCCATTTTGGATTCATAAAGACACCAGATTTTTTTCCTGTCAAATCAGTTGTTAGGAGAATAGCTTTCCTTTTACCATCTGCTCTTTTTTTATAAATAGCACCACCTGCTTTGTTATCCCATGTTACAAAAGCTATTTCTCTTCCATCTGGACTCCAAGTTGGCATAGCCTCAATAACTTCATCACCAAAACTAGTAAGTCTAATCATTTCATTTGATTCAAGATTCTTTACATATAACTTGTTTAAAGCTGTGAATGCAATATGTTTTTTATCAGGAGAAACTGCAACATCTCTTATTTGGGTTGCTTCCATTTCTTTACTATCTGAAATAGGATAATCAAACTTTAACTGGGGTCCTAATTCTATCTTTTCATCAACTTCAAATGGAATAATTGATGAGGCTCCTCCATTTATAGGAATTTTATTAATTTTTCCACCATAAAAAGCAATTAAATTCTGACTATCAGGAGTAAATGACATATTCGGTAATACTCCCATTGTAGCCTGTGACTCCTGATCATCTTTTTGAACTGGATAAGCAAGCCATCTTTCATCTCCAGTTTTTAAATCTCTAATCCTTAGAGCAGTTTTATCCTCATATCTTGTTCCATAAACAAGCCACTTGCCATCTGGAGATAATGTTGGGGTAAATGCTGAACCAAATCTTGAAGTCTCTCTATTAATTTCTCCTGTTTCTCTATCAAATTTAGAAATCTGGTATTGTGGAAACCTAGCATTATATTGCCAAGAACTTGTTCTATGAGCATACCATATATAACGATCATTACTCCCAACCATTGGTTGAGTGATTTTTATTGATGAAGGTTTATCAATTAATTTTATACCAGAGCCACCATCTTTATGGTACATATGAAGTTTTAAATTTCTTCTTCCTTTGGCTGTTATAATATAATCTCCATCTTGAGTCCAATCAGCAAATGCTGTTTGTAAATCTTTTTCTTTTGTTATTTGAGTAGAATCATTTGTCTCAAGATCTCTAATCCATATATTATTTCCTCCACTAGCATCACTAGTATACGCTAAAGACTTTCCATCAGGAGAAAATCTAGGGTTTGTATCAAATGCCATACCTTCAGTAATTCTATTTGCTTTACCTCCAGAGATTGGCATCATATAAATATCTCCAAGCAAATCAAAAACAATCTTTTCACCATCTGGACTGATATCAAGTGACATCCATGTGCCAGTATTTGTTTTTAATTCAAAAAACCTTTCTGGCTTAAGTGGTAGGTTCTTATTTTCTTTAACCTTTTTCTTTTTGTCTTTATTTGAGTCTGTTTGAGCAAAAATGTTTACGCTAAATATTAATAGGGCTGCTAATAAATAATTGGTTAATCTCATAATAATAGTTTTATGCTTAAATATAAATAATTTTATTTCTGTTTTTATAAAAAATTATACTTTATCAATATTTAGTATCTTTAAAAACCTAAAAATATAATATTATGAAAATTAGACTATTACTACTTTTATTATTTACAAACTTTACTTTCTCTCAATCTAAACTTGAAAAAATAGATGAAATTGTTAATGAAGCAAATAATAACTCTCAACTTGAAATTCTTGCTCATGAATTAATGGATCAAATAGGTCCTAGGCTAACTGGTACACCTCAAATGATGAAAGCGCATGATTGGGCAGTAAATAAATATAACAGCTGGGGAATTAAAGCAGAAAATGAACAATTTGGTATTTGGAGAGGATGGGAAAGAGGTATTAGTCATATGGACATGTTATACCCTTGGGTAAAATCTCTTGAAGGTCAGCAATTGTCATGGAGTGGTAGTACTAAAAAAAATGGTGTTGAATCAGAAGCTGTAATTATTCCACCTGTTAATTCTAAGGAAGAATTTGATAATTGGGTTAAGACGATTAAAGGGAAACATATTCTAGTTGGACCTCCTGAGATAACTGGAAGGCCTGATTATGATTTAGAAAGATGGCTAACACCCGAATCTCTTGAAGGCATTAAAAATGCTCAACGAGATAATCAAAGAGAATATTACAAGAAATTAAGGAAATCAGGATATGGTAGAAATATGATGGAAGTTATTGAAAATTCAAAACCAGCATCATTTATAACTAGTGGATGGAGAGGTGGTTTTGGAACTAATACAATTTTTAGTCCAGGTTCTTATGGAATAAGCCCTAATACTCCAACTGTTGATTTAAGTGTAGAAGACTATGGCTTGCTTTATAGGCTTGCTGAAAATGGGAAAAAACCTATTGTAAATATTAATATACAATCTGAAGAACTTGGAAAAGTTCCAACTTTCAATACAATTGCCAGAATCGAAGGAGTTGAAAAACCAAATGAATATATAATTCTTTCTGCTCACTTTGACTCAACTGGTGGTGCTACTGGTGCTACAGATAATGGGACTGGTACAATTGTAATGATGGAATCCATGAGAATACTAAAAAAACTATACCCTAACCCTAAAAGGACTATTATTGCTGGGCATTGGGGAGCTGAAGAACAGGGGTTAAATGGTTCTAGTGCATTTGTAGAAGATCATCCTGAAATTGTAGAAAATCTTCAGGCACTTTTTAACCAAGATAATGGGACTGGAAGAGTCGTAAAAATTGAAGGGCACGCATTTCTTAACTCATACAGATTTATAGGTGAATGGTTAAATTATGTTCCAAAAAATATAACTAAACATATTGAGACTGTTTTCCCAGGACTTCCTATCCCAGGAGGAAGAGGAGGATCAGATTATTTCCCATTTATTGCTGCTGGTGCACCTGGATACAGTCTAGAATCTTTAGATCTTTCATACGGAGCTAGAAGTGAATTTCATTATACTTGGCATACAAATAGAGATACATATGATAAAATAATTTTTGATGATGTAAGATCTAATGTAGTACTAGTATCGATTCTTACATATCTAGCCAGTGAAGAGGATGAGTTTATGCCTAGAGATAAAGTAATATTACCTATAAACCCTAAAACAGGTAAAAGAGCTCAATGGCCAAAGAAAAGAGTTCCTAACAGAGATGGTACTGAGGATAATTAATTTTAATGGAAGAGTTATTATTAATTTTTGAGAATATTTCTTCTACATCCAGATCTTTAATTCTAATATCTGGAATAACATTTTTTTGGATAATTGAAGGATTAATTCCATTAAGGAATCTCAAGTATAATAAGTGGAAACATTCAATTCCAAACTTTTTCTTTACTCTTACAACAGTATTAGTAAATTTTATCTTTGCTTTCTTATTAGTTTATGCTTCTGATTGGTCATTTAAGAATCAATTTGGGGTTTTAAATTACATAGAACTAAATATTACTTTAAAAATAATTTTAGGACTTTTATTATTGGATCTAATCGGAGCCTATTTATCTCACCTATTCCAACATCAAATTAAACCATTATGGTATATCCATTCAGTCCATCACACAGATCATAATGTAGATACAACTACAGCTAATAGACACCATCCCATTGAAAGTATAATTAGATTTGTATTTACATTTATGGCAATTATTGTTTCTGGAGCGCCTATTGGACTAGTATTAATATATCAATCTATTTCAGTTATTTTAGCTCAATTTAATCATGCAAATATCTCTTTGCCCAGAAGAGTTGATAAAATTTTAAGTTATATTATAGTTTCTCCAGATATGCACAAAGTTCATCATCATTTTGAACTCCCTCATACTAATTCTAATTATGGAAATATCTTTTCTATCTGGGATAGAACATTTGGAACTTATACAGAATTAGATAAAAAAGATATTATTTATGGTGTAGATACTGATTTTGATGAAATTAAAAACTCAAAAATATTAAGCCTACTATACAAGCCCTTTGATAAAATTTTTAAATAAGTTTTTTAATTTCTTCTTCTATTGTATCAATCTTATATGACATCTGATCACCTGAGATCATATTTTTTAATACAAATGATTTATTTTTTATTTCATCCTTTCCAATTAAAACTACAAAATCAAAATTCTTTTTATTTGCATAATCAAGCTGCTTTTTAATCTTAACATTTTTTGGATACAATTCACATATAATCCCTTCATATCGAAGATTGGTTATAGAATTTAAAATTTCTTCAGATATATCATTTTCAAAATTTATAAAAAGAAAAGTTTTGTCATTATTTATAGTGTCTGGAAAAAGATTTAATTCTTCCAAAATCAAATAAATCCTGTCAAATCCAAATGATAACCCAAAACCACTTAAGTTATTATTATTTCCTACTTGGATTAAATTATCATATCTACCTCCACCTGCAATTGAACCAATAGAAAAAGATTCAGGAGAAGACACTTCTAGAATGATCCCTGTATAGTAACTTAATCCTCTAGCTAATGACAAGTCAAAATCTATTTCTAAAACTTTAAGTTTAGTTTTTGATAGAGAAGAAATAATATTTGATAATTCATCAAATGAATTTGAATCAATACTATTTTTAATTTTTTCTATTTTTCTTTGAGGTGAATCAGTTAATGAGAAAAAATCTTTTAAAATATTAATTGAATCTTCTTTGAGTCCATTTTCTTTAAGTTGTCCTATTACTTCCTCTAATCCTATTTTATCTATTTTATCAATTATGATAGCAAAATCATTAAAATTTTCTACACCAATTTTTTTAGCTAGATCTTCTAAAATTCTTCTATCATTAATCCTTAACTTAAGATTTTTAAAACTTAATTTATCAAAAATCATATCACATAAGAGAATACTCTCAACTACTTGAAGGTAGCTACTCTCCCCTATTATATCAGCATCACATTGAAGAAACTCTCTATATCTTCCTTTTTGAGGTCTTTCGGCTCTCCATACAAGTTGAGCTTGATACCTTTTGAATGGAAAATTTAAATTATTAAAATTCTGAGATACATATCTAGCTAGAGGAACAGTTAGATCATATCTTAATGCCTTATCTGAAATTGAATTAGAGAATTTGTTTAATTCTTCTTTATTTAGAGCATCAATATCAGCTTTCTTAATTTTTTCACCAGATGAAATTATTTTAAACATTAAATTATCTTCATAATCACCGTATTTACCAGTTAGTGTGGTTAAAGTTTCAAATGATGGGGTTTGTATTTCAGAGTAATTAAAAGACTTAAATGAATCTAATAGAATTTTTAGAATATAGTTTCTTTTTACTATTTGGTCAGAAGAAAAATCCCTTGTTCCCTTAGGTGTATTAGGTTTTGATGACATCAAAGATGTTTTAGGTAAATCTAGTAAATAAAGTTATAAAATTATTTTTTTACAGCTGTTTTTTTTGCTGTGGCAGTAGCCTTTTTTGCAGTAGCCTTTTTTGCAGTAGCCTTTTTCTTAGGCTTCTCTTCTGTAGCAGTCTTTTTTGCAGTAGGCTTTTTCTTAGGCTTCTCTTCTGTAGCAGTCTTTTTTGCAGTAGCCTTTTTCTTAGGCTTCTCTTCTGTAGCAGTCTTTTTTGCAGTAGGCTTTTTCTTAGGCTTCTCTTCTGTAGCAGTCTTTTTTGCAGTAGCCTTTTTCTTAGGCTTCTCTTCTGTAGCAGTCTTTTTTGCAGTAGGCTTTTTCTTAGGCTTCTCTTCTGAAACTTCCTCTTTAGCAGCAACTTCTTTCTTAGGTTTTTGTTCAGCTACAGGTGTTTCTCCTTCAGCTTGAGCTTCTCCTTCAATAGGTTTAGATTTTTTTTTCATTTTAGATTTTGCAGCAGCCATTAATTTTATTGATTCCTCATCAGGTTCTATTTCAAAAGCTAATTGAGCCGAAACCTCTCTATGAACTCTAACTGAAACTTCATATTTCCCTGCTCTCTTTAAAGTTCTTCCAGGAATAGAAATATTGTCTTTTTCTAATTCAATTTTTTTATCAGCTAGACTATTTGAAATGTCAATATTTGAAATAGAACCAAAAAGTTTACCATCAGGTCCTACTTTAGTCTTTACCTTAATCTCCAACTTCTCAATCTTTTTAGCTAACTTATTTGCTTCATCAATTACTGCTTTCTCCTTAAAAGCTTTTTGCTTAAGATTTTCAGCTAATACTTTTTTAGCAGAACTTGTAGCTAGAACTGCTTTACCTTTAGGAATAAGATAATTTCTTCCATAACCATCCTTAACATCAACGATTTCATCCTTGAAGCCTAAATGAGCAACATTTTCTTTTAAGATTAATTCCATAAAATTATTTTAATAAATCTCCAACATAAGGAAGTAAGCCAAGATGTCTAGCTCTTTTAACAGCTACTGACACTTTTCTTTGGTATTTTAATGAAGTTCCTGTTAATCTTCTTGGTAAAATTTTACCTTGTTCATTAATAAATCTATTCAAAAAGTCCGGATCCTTATAATCAACATATTTAATACCAGATCTCCTAAACATGCAATATTTTTTAACTTTTGCAGTATCAATATCAAGAGGTGAAAGGTATCTTATTTCACCAGTATTACTACTCTTAGATTGTTCTTCAATTTTGGACATTTATTTTACTTTTTTCGGTTTTCTATTTTTTCTCTTTTCTGCCCATGCTAGTGCGTGCTTATCAAGAGTTACAGTTAAATAGCGCATAACAGTTTCGTCTCTACTAAATTCTACTTCAAAAGGAGAAATTATTTCTGATGGAGCAGTAAACTGAAAAAGGTTATAAAAACCACTATTTTTATTTTCAATTGTATAAGCCAGCTTCTTTAAACCCCAGTTTTCTTTATGAACCAATTTGGCTCCATTAGATTTTAAAAATTTCTCATACTTTGATATACTCTTTGCAACTTGGTCCTCTGACAAAGCTGGATTTAGTATAAATACTGTTTCGTAACTTTTCATCTAAAATTGTTAGCTCGCAAAATTAGTTTATTAAATATTATTTGCCAAATTTTGATTAGATTAAATATTAGGCAAAAAACTAAAGTGGATCTACATCAACTATTACCCTCACAGACCTATATTTTGAAATAGAATCAAAGCTAATTAGAGTTTTATTTAGGATACTCCTAAATTGATTTATTGAATCAATATTTTTTAGTTTTATAATAAATTGTTTTTGATATTTATTCCTCACTCTTGATATCTCAGGATAAACCGGGCCTAGTATATCTCCTTTATATGATCTTCTCATCATTTTATCCAACCATTCACATGCAATGTTGACCTTATCATGACTTTTATCTTTAATCGTCAATTTAATCAATCTTACGTATGGTGGATATTTATACTCAATCCTTTCAACTAACTGTGCCTCGAACATACTTTTATAGTCATTATTAATTACATATTGAATTATTGGATGATTTGGTTGGTATGTTTGAAGTAAAACTTTTCCTTGTGTTTCTTTTCTTCCAGCCCTTCCTGCAACCTGAGTTAAGACTTGAAAAGCCTTTTCATGAGCTCTAAAGTTTGGGAAATTTAAAAAATGATCTGTGTTTAAAACCCCTACTAACTTTACATTATTAAAATCAAGTCCTTTTGTTACCATCTGAGTCCCTATTAAAATGTCAATTTCGTGATCTGAAAATGAATTAATGATCTTATCAAAAGACCATTTTCCTCTAGTTGTATCCCAATCCATCCTATTAACCTTTGCTTTAGGAAAATATTCCTTAATACTTTCTTCAATTTGTTGAGTTCCATCTCCTTTATTAATCATGCTCTCTACTCCACAGGTTGAACAAATTTTTGGAGTTTTAATAGTAAAGCCACAATAATGACATTTTAGATTGTTTGAAACATTATGAAAAGTAAGTGTCACATCACAATTATCACAATTAATATGATATCCACATGTATTACACATCCATATAGAAGCATAGCCTCTCCTATTTCTAAATAATATCACTTGTTTTTTTTCTTTTAATGTATTTCCTATTTCATCTATTAATTTTTTTGAGAAGAGACCATTCATTTGATCATTTAGAATTTCTTCCTTAATATCAATTGTTTCAATTTTAGGCATTCTTATACCCCCATATCTTTCATTAAGTTTTACCCAACCATACTTCCCGTTTCTAGCATTTTTTGATGATTCTATGGATGGGGTTGCAGATCCAAGTATAATTTTTGATTTGTGTAATCTTGATAGTATAATTGCAGAATCTCTAGCATGGTATCTAGGTGAAGGCTCTTGTTGTTTATATGAATTTTCATGTTCTTCATCAATTATAATTAAACCTAGATTTTTAAATGGCAAGAACAAAGATGATCTTGCTCCAATAATTATTTGTGCATTTTTTTTATTTTCTTGAACATTTCGCCATACTTCTGTTCTCTCGTGTATTGAATTTCTTGAATGAAAAACAGAAACCTTGTCTCCAAAATAATTTTTCAATTTTTGAATAATCTGAGTAGTTAGTGATATTTCTGGAAGTAGGTATAAGACCTGTCTGTTATCACTTAAATAGTTTTCAATAATATTTAAATATATCTCTGTTTTCCCTGAAGATGTTACACCTTCTAGTAAAACCACATCCATTTTTTTAAACTCCGAATTAATTTTTTCTACAGCTTTTGATTGCGACTGAGATAGAACAATTTTCTTTTTAGTTTCAAAGTTTTGTTCAATATTCCTATCCTCCTGAAAAATTTTAATCTCAATTATTTTTTTTCTTTCAAGACTTTTTAATGAAGATGTTGAAAAGCTTAAATGGTTTTTTATTTCGGTTAATTTTATCCAAGTATTTTTATTCTTATCAATCTTCACTATTGTCATTAAAATTTCTTTCTGTTTCGGATATTTTTTTATTTCATTTAAAACATCTTTTATACTTTTTTTTGATTTTTTTTGACTTGTAAGTTTTATGAACTTAACTAATTTAGGCTTATACTTTTCTTTTATTTGCTGCTTTAACTCTATATATCCTGACTGTATCATTTTTTGTATAATCGGGTAAACTGTTTTATGATCAGTTATGAGGTTAATGTCTGCAATTCTTATGTCTTCCAATTCTAATGCTTCATAGATTAAGTACTCATTATCACTCATATTTTTTATTTCTTCTTCGGAAATATCAATTTTAGAAATAATAGATTCACTCTCTAATAGCAAGGTTGAAGGGACTGCAGCTTTTAGTATATCTCCTATTGGTGAAAAATAGTATTTGGACATCCAGGTCCAAAAGTCAATTCTTAATTGATCTACAATTGATTTCGAATCATATATGAATTCTATAGGCTTTACTTCATAATTAAGAGGTGATTCATTGTGAAGTCTGCTAATAATTCCTGTATAAATTTTTCTTTTTCCAAAACTAACTGCTACTCTAAAACCAACTTTTAAAACTTTTGATTCTTTTTCAGACAATTTATACGTAAAAGGCTTTGGAAGAGGAAGAGGTAAAATTACATCTGCAAAGGAATTCATGGTTAATTATAATATATTCTTTCTAATTTAGCAATTGTACTATGAGAAAAGTCCTAACAATTTCTTTTTGTTTAATATGCACCTTTATATATGCTCAAGATACTAAAAACACAGTAAGGGGGAAAGTTAAAAGTGAATCATCAAAAACTTCACTTCAGAATGTTCATGTATTAAACCTAAGCAAAGTTGTAGGAACAATTACTGATAAGGAAGGTATTTTTGAAATAAATGCATCAGTAAATGACACTTTATACTTTTCTTATATCGGTTATAAACCTCTTAAAATTATTGTTACAAATGATTTAATTAAATATGAAGATAATGACTTAACATTTAATTTGACTGAATTAGCTTTAGCTCTTGAGGAAGTTATAATCACACCATATAGATTAACTGGATATCTTGAGATTGATGTTAAGAATGCTCCAATAAACACTTCTGTTAGATATCGAATAATTGGTCTTCCAAATCTTGGTTATGAAGGGGGAAGAAGAACTCGGTCTGGAATCTCAAAGGTACTAGGGGCTATATTTAATCCTGCAGACTTTTTGAATAGTTTATTTAAGCGGAACCCTAAAAAAATGGCGAAGCTAAGATTAATGAGAGAGGATGAACAAATAAAAATATTATTATCAACAAAATTTGACAGAGAAGTTCTGGTTCAACTTTTAGGGATTCCCAAAATAGATATTAATGAAATACTTAGGAATTGCAGTTTTTCAGATACATTCATAAAAGAAGCTAATGATCTGCAGATTATGGAAGCAATAAATGAATGCTATGATGAGTATAGGCTTCTAGAGTTTTAAATTATCTAAACTTAGTCTATCTTTGTGTATGAGAGAAAAAAAATTAGACGCCATCTCCCCAATAGATGGAAGATATAGAGATAAGGTTGATTCAATTAGCAAATACTTTAGTGAGAAAGCCCTTATTTATTATAGACTAAAGGTTGAAATTGAGTATTTCTTATTCCTTTGCAAAAACCGTATTGGTAAGCTTAAGCCATTAAATTCCAAAAAAACTAAGATTTTAAGAAACATCTATACTGATTTCTCTATGAAAGATGCAATTGAAATAAAAAAAATTGAAGAGAAAACTAATCACGACGTTAAAGCTGTTGAATATTTTATAAAAAAGAAGTTTGATCAAAATAAACTTAGTGATTATAAAGAATTTATTCATTTTGGCTTAACCTCTCAGGATATAAACAATACAGCAATTCCTCTTTCAATAAAAGAATTCATTAGTAATATTTATATTCCAGAATTAGATAAATTAATCAATCATTTAGATGAGATCTCTGAAAAATATAAAGATATTACAATAATTTCCAGGACACATGGTCAACCAGCCTCTCCAACAAAATTAGGAAAGGAAATTCTTGTGTTTTCTACAAGAATTAAGAATCAAAGAAAATCATTAATGCAGATACCCAACTCTGCAAAATTTGGGGGAGCAGTAGGGAATTTTAATGCACATAAAGTCGCATTCCCGAAAATTAATTGGAAAGCTTTTGGAAAGAAATTCGTTGAATCAGAGCTTAATCTAGATTATTCTTTCCCTACAACTCAAATTGAGCATTATGATTCTTTTGCTTCACTTTGTGATAATGTTAGAAGGATAAATAACATCTTACTTGATTTAAGTTTAGATATATGGACATATATTTCTTTAAATTACTTTAAACAAAAAATCAAAAATGATGAAGTAGGATCTTCTGCAATGCCACATAAAATTAATCCCATTGATTTTGAAAATGCTGAAGGAAATATTGGGGTTGCAAATTCAATTTTTGATTTCTTTTCTAATAAATTAACAAAATCAAGACTACAAAGGGATCTAAGCGATAGTACAGTCCTAAGAAATATTGGAGTTCCATTTAGCCATACTATAATATCAATTAAATCAATAATTAAAGGCTTAGATAAATTAATTGTCAATAAAAGTAAAATTAATGCTGACCTTGAAGAAAATTGGATAATAATTTCAGAAGCTATTCAAACTATTCTAAGAAGAGAAGGATATCAAAACCCTTATGAATCTTTGAAAGAGTTAACAAGAAAAAATACTTCTATAACAAAAGAAATTCTTCATAAATTTATTGATAGTCTCGAAGTAAATGAAAAGATTAAAAATGAGCTAAAAGTTATCACACCATCAAATTATACTGGGGTATAGAACCATGAATCTTAATCGAATTATATCAATTTTTATATTTTTTTCTTTATTTGTTATAGGCTGTAAAAAAGAAAGTGATGAGGATCCTAATATTGCGAAACTTGAGAATGATCTTGAAATTAGTGATTTTGTTTGGAAAGGTCTGAATCAATACTACTATTGGCAAGAAAGTGTAATAAGTTTAGCTGATAGTAAACTTGATAATCTCTCTAATTATTCATTCTATCTTAGTCAAAATCCTAATCCTGAAAATTTTTTTAATTCCCTTAAACATCCTGATGATAGATTTAGCTGGATTTCGGATGATTATGAAGAGTTAGAAAATTACCTTCAAGGAATTGACTATTCAGATGGAATGGAGTTCGGTTTATTTCTTGAATGTAATGATCAAAATGTATTTGGTTTTGTAAGATATGTTCATAAAGATACCGATGCTGACATAAATGGAATAAAAAGAGGATATTTCTTTAATGCAGTTAATGGTACAATACTGAACAAAGATAATTATGGAGACCTACTTTTTGATGATAATATCTTAACTAATACTTATGGATTTGCAGATTTAAACTATGATGAAAATAATCAATGTGCTAGCGTAACTTCAAATAATACAAATATTACTTTAAATAAATCTAGATTGGTTAAGAATCCTATTCATATATCTAAAACAATAGATATAGACCAAAAAAAGATTGGATACCTTATGTATAATCAATTTCTTGGAAATGTAGAATCTGAAAATAGAGACTATAATATTGAATTAAATAGTGTTTTTGGATCATTTAAATATGAAGGTATTAATGAACTGGTTATTGATCTTAGATATAATCCTGGAGGAAGAATTTCCACATCCATTAATCTTGCTTCTATGATAACTGGTCAATTTAATAATCAGATCTTTGCTAAAGAAAAATGGAATTCAAAATTAATGGATTATTGGGATGAAAAAAATCCTGACAATTTAATTAATAGGTTTGTAGATAATATGGATGGTGTTTCAATTAATTCTCTTAATCTTAATAAAGTTTATATTCTTACAACTTCAAGAACTGCGTCTGCAAGTGAGTTATTAATTAATGGCCTTGACCCATATATTGATGTTATCCATATAGGTGATTATACTGTTGGGAAAAACCAGGGATCTATAACAGTATATGATTGGATAAATGATCAAGGAGAAAAGAATCCTAATCATAAATATGCTATGCAGCCAATTGTCTTAAAGATTGGAAATGTAGCTGGTTATACTGACTTTCCTAATGGCTTAGTACCAGATTATGAAATTAAAGAGTCTATTAGGACAGCTGGTGAACTAGGTAATAAAAATGAACAACTCCTTAAAATAGCTATTGACCATATCTTTGGCAATGTACAGTTTATCTCATCTGATGATAATATAAAACAGATTGACATACCAGAAGAATCATTGAAACAACAATTAATAAAGGATAAAATAATTATTAAATAATTTTTTATTTTGTTAAATACATTTTTCTTCTAGAGAAAAGTTCTAAAAATGCATCGTCATTTAAATCATCAATAAAAAGGATGCTTTCTCCAGTACTTTTCATTTCCGGTCCTAACTGCTTATTGACATTAGGGAATTTATCAAAAGAAAAGACTGGTTGTTTAATCGCATAACCTTTAAGGCTTGGGTTAAATTTAAAATCTTTTACCTTATTTTTACCAAGCATTATTTTAGTAGCATAATTTACATAAGGTTCTTTATAAGCCTTCGAGATAAAAGGAACTGTTCTAGATGATCTTGGGTTAGCTTCAATAATAAATACCTTATCGTCTTTAATTGCAAATTGAATATTAATAAGACCAACAGTATTTAGAGCTAAAGCAATTTTTTTAGTGTGATCTTTTATTTGTTGAATAACAATATCTCCTAGACTAAATACAGGAAGTGTGGCATTTGAATCTCCAGAATGGATTCCACATGGCTCAATATGCTCCATTATTCCAATAATGTAAACATCTTCTCCATCAGATATAGCATCAGCTTCTGCCTCTATAGCACCATCTAAGTAGTTATCTAAAAGCAATTTGTTATTAGGTATTTTTCCTAATATGTCCACTATATGTTCTTCAAGTTCTAGCTCATTTATTACAATTTTCATTCCCTGACCACCTAATACATATGATGGTCTAACTAGAATTGGAAAGTCTAATTTTTTTGAAAGTTTCACAGCTTGTTTTGAAGTTGTTGCTACTCCAAAATCTGGATAAGGTATATTGTTATCCTTTAATAATGTTGAGAAACTACCTCTATCTTCTGCTAAATCCAATGATTTATATTCAGTTCCTATAATTTTAATATCATATCTATCAAGTTTTTCAGCCAATTTAAGGGCTGTTTGCCCACCAAGTTGAACAATTACTCCTTCAGGTTTCTCATGTCTAATTATATCATAGATATGTTCCCAAAAAACTGGTTCAAAATATAATTTATCAGAAATATCAAAATCTGTAGATACTGTCGCTGGGTTACAGTTTATCATAATTGTTTCATAACCACATTCACTAGCTGCTAACACACCATGAACACAACAATAATCAAATTCTATTCCTTGACCAATTCTATTTGGACCAGAACCTAGTACAACTATTTTTTTCTTTTTTGAAATTGTACTTTCATTCTCTGAAAATTCTGGCTTATTTTTAATCTTCATTTTCTGTTCAAAAGTTGAATAATAATATGGTGTTTCAGCTGGGAATTCTGCAGAACATGTATCAACTAATTTATAGACTCTCTGGACACCAAGTTTATCTCTTTTTTTATAGACTGCACTCTCAAGACAACCCAACATATAAGCTATTTGTCTATCAGCAAAACCTTTTTGTTTTGCCTCTAGTAATAGATCATTATCAATGGACTTGATATCATATTTTGAAATTTCTTTTTCTAAAATGTTAAGTTCTTCATATTGTTCTAAAAACCACATATCAATCTTTGTGATTTCATGAATTCTTTTAAGAGAGATACCTATTTGAACCGCATCATATAACACAAAAACTCTATCCCAACTAGGATATTTTAATTTTTCAATGATGGTATTATAATCTTTATATCCCTTTCCGTCAGCTCCTAAACCATTCCTTTTTATTTCGAGAGATTGAGTCGCTTTATGAATAGCCTCTTGGAAAGATCTTCCAATACCCATTACTTCTCCAACTGCTTTCATCTGCAATCCAATAATTCTTTTTGATCCTTCAAACTTATCAAAGTTCCATCTTGGAATCTTAACTATTACATAATCTAAAGTTGGTTCAAATAATGCAGAAGTAGACTTTGTAATTTGATTATTTAACTCATCAAGTGTATATCCAAGTGAAAGTTTTGCTGCAATCTTTGCTATAGGATATCCTGATGCTTTGGATGCTAATGCTGAAGATCTAGAAACTCTAGGATTAATCTCAATAGCAATAATATCTTCCTTTTCGTCAGGGCTAACAGCAAATTGAACATTACATCCTCCTGCAAAATCGCCAATACTCCTCATCATTTTAATTGCCATATCTCTCATCCTTTGGTAAGTTGTATCTGAAAGAGTCATTGCTGGAGCAACAGTTATTGAGTCACCTGTATGAATTCCCATTGGATCCATATTTTCGATAGTACAGATAATTACAACATTGTCGTTGCTATCTCTTAATAGCTCTAATTCATATTCTTTCCAACCAATTAAGGCTTTATCAATTAAAACTTCATGTATTGGGGAAGACTCTAATCCTCTTGTTAAAAGTTCATTAAATTCTTCTTCCTCATATACAATTGAAGCTCCTGTTCCTCCAAGAGTAAAAGATGGTCGAATAACAAGTGGAAAACCAAATTTCTGAGCAATCTCTTTCCCACTCAAAAAAGAAGTTGCTCTTTCAGCAGGTGCAACAGGAATGTCAATTTTATTTAATAGAAGTCTAAATTTTTCTCTATCCTCAGTTACTTGAATTGCATCTATATCAACTCCAATAATTTTAACAGAATGCTTTTTCCATATTCCTTTATCATGAGCTTCAATACAAAGATTTAGTGCTGTTTGTCCACCCATTGTAGGCAAAACAGCATCTATATTATGTTTCTCTAGAATCTCAATTATTGATTTAGTTGTGAGAGGTTTAAGATAAATATGATCAGCCATTGAAGGATCAGTCATTATAGTAGCTGGATTAGAATTAATAAGGATTGTTTTAATTCTGTCTTCTTTAAGTGATCTGAGAGCTTGAGATCCCGAATAATCAAATTCACAAGCCTGACCAATTATTATTGGCCCTGACCCTATAATTAGAATTGATTTAATCTTTTTGTCTTTGGGCATAAAAATCTTACAAAATTATTAAAAAAAAAGTGTTACAACCGTAACACTTTTAAAAAGTTATTAAAAATTATTTTTTATGACGCGATTCACTTGAAACCGATATTTTTTTTCTTCCCTTTGCCCTTCTTGAAGAAATAACTTTTCTACCATTAGCATCAGACATTCTATCCATAAACCCATGCTTATTTCTTCTTTTTCGCTTTGATGGTTGATAAGTTCTTTTCACTTTCTATATAAATTACAATTCAGTTGGCAAATATAATATCTTTTTATACAAGTTCATATTAATATTATTAAATTGTAGTTTTGTGAAAAAATTATGTTTCCAAAGAATATTAAATTAATCCTTGCAATTGCTCTTTTAGGGTATGGAGTATATCAAATTACAGAAACCTATATTGGAAATGGTATTTTTATGTTCCTTTTATCAATAATTGTAATAGTCTTGTATTTCAAAAATGAGATACTAATTCTTGCCTTTCTTAGTTTAAGAAAACAAAATTTTGATAAAACACAAAGACTTTTATCCTTAATTAAAAATCCAAAAAGTGCACTAATAATGAAACAGCAGGGTTTCTACTATTATTTAAATGGTTTAATTCAATCTCAACATAATCTTACAGTAGCAGAAAAAAACTTTAGAGAAGCTCTTAAATTAGGTCTTAATACCAGCAGTGATATGGCAATGGCTAAACTAAGTTTAGCAGGAATAATGATGCAAAAAAGAAGAAAAAGAGAGGCTCAGATGCTACTTACGGAGGCTAAGGGGCATGATAAACATAAAATGTTAACATCACAAATTAGAATGATGCAAGAGCAAATGAAAAGAATTTAGGATTCCAAAAAAAAATTTATAATTGTATTATAAATATTTCTTATCTTTGCTGTCCAGCTAAAAATTAAATATGTGTCAAATTAATCTAGAGAATAATGAGTTTTTGAGGCAGTTTGAGGCAAAATTTAATAACTCACTGGCTAGAATAGAATACGCAGAACAAGAAAGAAAAATATTTCTTACCAAGATACATATACCAAAAGAGATTAGAGATGATAAATTTGAAGAACAATTTATCATTAAAGTTCTAGAGTTTATAGAAGATAAAAAATTAAGGGTTGTTCCAACATCACCAAGAATCGCCGGTTTTGTTAGAAAAAACAAATCATTTAAGCATCTATTACCTGTTGGAATTAAACTATAATTTAGACTCTAGCATATCCTTCAGAGTCAACCTTTTCAATTCTCACTTTTTGAATCTTACCTACTAATTTTTTATTCCAATTTTTTCTAACTCTGATGTAATTTTCAGTATAACCTTCTATAAAACCGTTTTTGTTTTCAGATTCAAATAACACATTATAATCGCCCCCAATATGTTGCTTGTAAAAGCTTAATTTCTTGGAAGCAGAAAGTAACCTTAATATTTTACTTCTTTTATTTCTTATTTTTTTTGGAATTACACCTTTTAGTTCAATTGCATTTGTATTTTCTCTTTCAGAATAAGAAAAAACATGAAGATATGAGATATCTAATTTTTTTATAAAATCATATGTTTCTAAAAACATCTCATCTGTTTCTCCTGGAAAACCAACAATTACATCAACTCCAATTGAAGCAGAAGGCATTAATTTTCTTATAAGATCAACTCTACTCCTATATAAATCAGTTTTATACCTCCTTCTCATTTTCTTTAATATTACATCACTCCCACTTTGAAGAGGGATATGAAAATGGGGGACAAACCTCTTACTAGTACTGATAAAACTAATTATTTCATCACCAAGTAAATTAGGTTCAATTGATGATACTCTATAACGTTCTACCCCATCAATTTTATCTAAAGTTTTAATTAATTCAAGGAAATCTTCATTAGTTTTTATATTATCTGACTGCCTCTTGCCAAAATCTCCTAGATTAATTCCAGTTAAAACTATTTCTTTAATTCCATTCGAAATTATTTCATTTACATTTTTGACAACATTTTCTATTGTATTACTTCTTGATTTACCTCTGGCTAGGGGTATAGTACAAAAACTACATTTATAGTCACATCCATCTTGTACTTTTAGAAATGCTCTAGTTCTTGAATTTATTGAATATGTTTCAGTAAATAAGTGAACATCATTTATATTACATGAATGATCTAACTTAGAAAAATCTTGATCAACATTTTGAAGATATTCAACAATATTAAATTTTTCTGATGCCCCTAGAACAAGATCAACACCTTTAACAGACAGTAATTCTTCTGGCTTAAGTTGAGCATAACAACCAATTGCAGCAACAAATGCATTAGGGTTAATCTTTAATGCTTTCTTTACAAAGACTTTAAATTTATTATCCGCATTTTCAGTTACAGAACATGTATTAATAATATATGCATCAGCATATTGATTAAACGGAACAACTTTAAAATTATTTTTCTCAAGATTACTTGAAATAGAAGATGTCTCAGAAAAATTAAGTTTACATCCAAGTGTTGATAAAGCTACACTAGATATTTTTTTTTCTTTTAGTTCAATATTTTCAGTTAAAACAGACAAAATAGAAAGTTATTCTTTAGACTCAGCTTTGTCTTCAGTGGATTCTTCTGCAGCTGGCTCCTCAGCTGGTGCTTCTGTAGCTGGCTCCTCAGCTGGTGTCTCTGCAGCTGGCTCCTCAGCTGGTGCTTCTGCAGCTGGCTCCTCAACTGGTGCTTCTGCAGCTGGCTCTTCAGCTGGTGCTTCTGTAGTTAACTCTTCAGCTGGTGTCTCTGCAGCTGGCTCCTCAACTGGTGCTTCTGCAGCTGGCTCCTTAACAGGTACCTTAGTTTTGTCAATCTCTTCTTTTGTTTCAAGAGGTGTATCTTCTGTTTTTACATTTGAAGTTTTGTTAAAATCAGCATATTTAGTTCTGAATTTATCAACTCTACCAGCAGTATCGACTAATTTTGATTTACCAGTATAATATGGGTGAGAAGTTCTGGAAATCTCAAGTTTGAACAAAGGATACTCAACACCATCAATTTTTGTTGTCTCTTTAGTGTCAACAGTCGATTTTGTAATAAAAACATCATCGTTAGACATATCTTTAAATGCGACTAAACGATAATTTTCAGGATGTATATCACTTTTCATAACAAATTTTGTGAGTGCAAATTTAAAATTTTTTTCATATATATA
>Ga0208894_1000045_pt1 | contig 109063 bp, 101 predicted proteins | sample ETNtaG_12_FD_185752 | JGI IMG/M metagenome (GOLD analysis project Ga0208894, IMG submission 185752) | Marine microbial and viral communities from oxygen minimum zone, Eastern Pacific Ocean - ETNP201306SV49 (SPAdes) (version 2) | ecosystem: Environmental > Aquatic > Marine > Oceanic ...
TGAAAAAGGAGCTTGGATTTTCTGGCTTTGTGGTATCCGATTGGTCAGCAATAGATGACATCGATGAAGATTATAAAACCTCAATTATTGCCGCAATCAATGCTGGCTTAGATATGGTAATGGTGCCTGGAGAACACAATAAAAAGAGTCATTCTTATATTGAATTTATCAATCTGTTAAAAGAATCTGTTCTTGAAGGTTCAGTGAGTCTAAATAGAATTGATGATGCGGTCTATAGGATCCTGAGAATAAAGTACTCCATGGGTTTATTTGAGAAGCCGTTAAAAGATTTTTCAAGGCTCAATGAAATAGGTTCTTCAAGAAATAGAGAACTAGCCAGGGAAGGTGTTAATAAATCGGTAGTAGTCCTTCAAAATAATAATGATGTTTTACCTATTTCAAAGAATATAAAGAGTATACTTGTTGCTGGTGAACACGGCCATGACCTGGGTTACCAGTGCGGTGGCTGGACCATTAGCTGGCAGGGGGGATCTGGAAATACTACAATCGGAACTACTGTTTTGGATGGCATTAGAGATAAGATAGGAAAGCATAGTAGTGTAACATTTTCTGAAAATGGAAATGGAGCCAGTGACCACGATATCATTGTTGCTGTTGTAGGTGAAACACCTTACGCAGAAATGGTAGGCGATCGTGAATCACTTGAATTATCCAACAAAGATAAAATATTGATAAAAAAATTAATAAAAACAGGAAAGCCAATTGTACTGATTTTGATTTCTGGAAGACCTATGATCATTACACCCTATCTTGAACACGTGGATGCCGTACTTGCTGCCTGGTTGCCCGGCACAGAAGGTATCGGTGTAGCAGATCTACTTTTTGGCGATGTACCACCCACAGCAAAACTCAGCTTTTCCTGGCCTAAAAATATGGGCCAGATTCCCATTAATTATGGTGATAAAGCCTACGATCCTCTTTTTCCGCTGGGCTACGGTCTGACATATTAAATTTGCCCCATAGACATTGGCACATCATATTATGAAACAACTGCTTATCATTGTCTTTTGCTCCTGGATTGGAGCTCAGTCGGTACAATTCAATGAAATTATGTCTTCCAATGGAGCTACTATTTATGATGAAGACGGAGATACCCCGGACTGGATAGAGCTATATAATAGTGGAGACAATAATATTAATTTGAATGGACATGGTATTACGGATGATCCATCAGATCCTTTTAAATGGGTGTTCCCAAATATAGAAATATCCCCCCAAGATTACATACTTTTGTTTGCATCCGAGAAAGATCGACGTGAATGGGTGCCGCACTGGGAGACCATCATTGACTGGGGTGATAACTGGCACTATTTATTAGGAAATCATGAACCCCCAAATAATTGGAATCAGCAAAATTTTAATGATGCAGGATGGTTAAACGGACCCAGTGGATTTGGTTATGGGGATGAAGATGATGCTACAGTAGTTAACCCCGTTATGTCCCTTTATGTACGGCACGAATTCAACGTTAATAATTTTGAATCGATCCTTAAAATATTATTACACGTTGACTATGATGACGCCTTTGTAGCATATATAAATGGTGAAGAAATTGCTCGTGCTAATATTGGCACACCTGGAGTCCCTCCGCCATACAACCAGGGGGCTGATTTCTGGCGTGAGGCAGAAATGTATCAAGGCGGCGCACCAGATGAATACATGATCGATTCAGTACAATCCTTATTACAGAATGGATCCAATGTTATTGCAATTCAGGTGCATAATTTTAATATTGAGTCATCTGACCTGACTCTGATACCATTCTTAACTCTGGGGCTGACCAATCCCCCGGATAATGCTGATGGTATGTCTGAATATTTGGATATTAGTAATGTGCTGTTGCATACAAATTTCAAAATTGCAGCTTCAGGGGAAACGCTTATGCTTTCAAACTCTGGAGGAACGATGATGGATTCTATTTTCTCGGGAGTCATGTTATCAGATATTTCGCGGGGCCGGCAACCGGATGGTGAACCAGCATGGCTATTTTTTGGTGAGCCAACTCCTGGGTCAGCAAATATTACAACAGGTTTCCTGGGTGTATTAGAGCCGCCAACGGTATCGCAGGCTGGTGATCCTTTTTCAAGCCCGGGTTATATTGCTATTGAATCGAATATACCTGACGCTGTTCTGTATTATACATTGGATGGCTCCTATCCGGGTACCCAGGCAACATTATATACTGACCCGATTTATGCTGCAAGCAATACGGTAATCAGAGCGGTTGCCACCAAACCGGGTTGGCTGAACAGCAAGCCAATCACACATTCATACCTGTTTGATTATGATGGCATATTACCTATTGTTTCATTATCCACAGATCCGGAACATTTTTGGGATAATGATTCCGGCATATATGTAATGGGACCCAATGCATCAACTGATTTTCCATATTTTGGTGCCAATTTCTGGCAGGATTGGGAACGTCCTATACATATTGAACTGTTTGAACCGAATGGAGAATTGGGCTTCAGTATTGATGGTGGTGTAAAAATATATGGGAATTATTCAAGGGCTAATCCACAAAAATCTTTATCTATTTTTGCGCGGGGTATGTACGGCTACCCCGAAATTAATTATCAAGTTTTTCCTGACAAAAATATTGATCAGTTCGAAGCTATTGTGTTACGGAATTCAGGCAACGATTGGAACACTAGCCATTTTAGAGATGGATTGGTTTCAAAAATTGCAAGTCAAGCAGATGTGTTTGCACAAGCTTACCGCCCCGCCGTGGTTTATCTGAATGGCGTCTATTGGGGTATCCTTAACATTCGGGAAAAAATCAATGAACATTTTCTTGCCTCACATTTTGCTATTGACCCTGAAAATATTGACCTTTTGGAAAATAATAACGAAGTAATCCATGGAGACGCGAGTCATTACCTGGACTTGTTAAACTTCATTGATGAAAATGAAATCTCTGACCCTGAGACCTATAGCGTGATTAGCAATGCAATGAATATTGATAATTATATCAGATATACCATCACACAAATATTCGTCGATAATTGGGATTGGCCTGGTAATAACATTAAATATTGGCGCCCTAGCACACCGGAAGGACGCTGGCGCTGGATATTATTTGATGCTGATTTCGCATTTGGTCTTTTTACTCCAAATGGTTATACACATGATATGTTTGAATTTGCTACATTACCCAATGGTCCATCTGAAACGATTTGGGGCTGGGATCCCTGGTGGCCGAACCCACCCTGGTCTACGTATCTATTAAGGACATTGCTGGATAATGAATCCTTCAGAAACAATTTTATCAACCAGTTTGCTGATCTATTGAATACAACTTTTGAGCCAGATGAAATATTGAATACTGTAGATGAAATTACTGATATATTAGCAGACGAAATGCCCGACCACACTGCCCGTTGGGGCAGCAACGTTTCTACGTGGAATAATAATGTAGATATATTGAGAAATTTTGTGTTCTATCGTAACGCCTTTGTCTGGTCACATATGCAATCACATTTTAATCTTACGGGTACATACCAAATCTTTTTGAATCAGTCAGGTGGCGGTGGATCAATAAACATAAATTCAATTTCCATCAATGATTTTCCCTGGCAAGGACAATACTGTGATCTAATACCTATTCAAATTAAAGCAGTCCCTGACCCAGGATACCGTTTTGTTGAATGGTCTGGTCTTGATTCTACAAGTAGTACACTTATTGTAAATGTAGCTGATGATACCACTTTTACTGCTATTTTTGAATCCGTGGCTGGTGACTCTTCAGCAATTGTGATTAACGAAATAAACTATAATTCTGCTGCTGATTATGATGTTCAGGATTGGGTTGAGCTTGTAAATAATACAGGCTTCACAATTGATTTATCAGGTTGGCAGTTTAAAGATTCGGATGACAGTCACGTATTTGTTATACCAGAACAAACTATACTTGCAAACGGGGAATTCATTGTTCTGGCTGAAGATACAACTATTTTTAATGATTATTTTCCTAATGCTGGTAATGTGGTTGGTAATCTCAATTTTGGTTTAAGCGGAGGTGGTGAACTAATCAGATTATACAATCCGAATGGCGATCTTATTGATCAAGTTACATATGATGATGATGATCCATGGCCGGATGAGCCCGATGGAGATGGCCCTACTTTAGAATTGAAAAACCCCGGATTGGATAATTCCATTCCTGAATCTTGGGCAGCTTCGGAAAACTATGGTACACCAGGAGAGCAAAATAGTACATTCGAAACTCTATTCTCAAACGATGGGCCTTTATTACCTGAAAGAATACGGCTTTATCCTTCGTATCCAAATCCTTTCAATCCTTTGTTATCAATATCATTTGATATTCCGTTCCAGGGAAATATTCAAAATACCCTATTACAGGTTTTCAACATGAAAGGACAATTGGTTCAAACCATTTTAAATAACAGTATTAAGCCGGGATATCATATTATACAATGGAAACCTAAAAATATTTCTTCCGGAATCTATATTCTTCAATTAAAGGTTGGGAAAGATGTAATAAACCAGAAAATAACGTATCTCAAGTAGGGTAATATTGGGTTATTCCGAATTAAGAACCATCGAAACCCATGTGGTACTTACACCCAACTGCCGGCAGGCGAGGGATCCTGTTTCGGGAACACAATGTTTATTTAAATAATATTTAGAATATTTACCGAACACTACATTTAGAATTTTTGAAGCATATTGTTTAACTTAAATTACTATTAATGAAATACTGTTTTTATATATTGACCTTCTTGATTTTTCTGCAGCAGTTGAAAAGTGAGGAATTTTTCCCTCCCGAAGGAGAGTCCCTCGATTATATAAAAATATTTTTTGAATGGCCCCAGATGTCCAGTGGGGAAATCGACTACTTATTGTACATATCAAATTTAACTACGGATACCAATTGGGTTTCTCAGCACACAATTAATGCCTATTTACTCGAAGAATTTCTTGAGTGGGGTATGGAATATAGATGGCAAATATGTTATAACAGTACCCAAGGATCAGATTGTTTAGAACCAATATTTTTTTCCATAAATGATCTGCCAGAATCCTATCCTGATAACATACTTGTTCACCAACTAAATGATGAAGAATATACTCCTGGTTTGAATTTTGTAGTTATATACAATTCTGGAAATACATTTGTTATGGATAAAGCAGGCAATCCAATTTGGTATTTAGACAAGTCAATTTTGGGAGAGCCTAATTTTTACGCTTCACAATTTTTACCCAATGGAAATATTGTCGCCCATTCAGAATATCCTCTATCAGGTTACGGATATGAAATAGATTTGAACGGAAATGCGATTTTTTCTACTCAGGGGGACAGTCATCACCACGATTTTATCAAGTCTTCAAAAGGAACTTATTTCGGTATTAAAAATGAGTGGGACTACATTGAAAACATTTGTGAAGACCAAGATCCCGAGTACATTTATTGGCAAGGAGACGGTTTTTATGAATATGATACAAGCGGTAATACCCTATGGGAATGGCATGCTGGGGAGTACATTAATTATTCTGAATACAACCCAGATTATTGTGAGGGGATAGATCCCAACGTTGTTGACTGGACCCATGCGAATTCAGTTTTTTATGACCAGCAAACAAATTCTGTTCTGGTCTCTTTGAGAAATATATCCAGGTTAATCAATATTGATTATGAGACAGGAAATATCAACTGGCAAATTGGACAGGAAGAATATATGGATACTGTTGATTATGCAATTGATTTTGAATTTTCCGGCCAGCACGCAGCTGAATTTTTAGAAAATGGTAATATCCTGTTTTATGACAATCATTCTTATCAGGTACCCAATTTATCCAGGTGTGTAGAATATGAATATGATTCCACGTATTCCATTTTTTCACAAGTATGGGAATTTGTCCTGGCTGACAGTTTATTTGGATTCCAAGTTGGTGAATGCGATCGCTTGGATAACGGTCATACACTTATCAACTCTGGTAACAGCGGGCATATAATCGAAATTAACGAAGATGATGAAATCGTTTGGGATATATCTTTTTACCGCAATAACCAACGCCTACGATTAGTTTGTAGTGAACGCGTAACTGGTTTATACCCTGTTGCTTTTAATGTATTTGTGGAGAATTTTCATTACCCTATTACAACGCTTGTCAATAATTCAATTGAAATCCTGCTGACCAATTTTGGGTGGTTAGATAATCTTTTTATGATTGAAGTCACCCAGGAAAATCAACTCATTTATTTAGACTCAGTATTTGTCGAGAGTGATTCAACGGCTGATTGGTCAATTAATTTTAATGACCAGATTAATGACACACTGGCCTATGTATTAACAGTATATCCTAAAACTGCACCTTCTAAGGCACAAGAAGTAAATATTGTATTCAGCGATTCAATTCTGAATGCCTATGTTCCTGATGATGACATTTATATATATTCCATTTATCCAAATCCATTCAATTCAAAAGTGAAAATCAAATATTCCATCCCGGAAGATGGTGATGTTGTTTTTGATATATATAATATCCTGGGGGAAAATGTTGATCAAATTATTAAAAAAAACCAGTTAAAAGGTAAATACCAATTCCAATGGCGTGCTGATCAGTATGCTTCTGGAACATATTTTCTCAAATTATCTTCTGGACAATATTCACAATTTCAAAAGTTGACGTTACTTAAATAGACCTATGATAAGATTGCTGTCAGCAGAATTTATTTCTGCAGGCTGACTGCGGGGCAGAATATTTTGCACAGCAAATTGCTGCTAGTGAAATAGTTTATTCTATCCCCAACAACTCCACTTCAAAAACTAGCGTACTGTTTGGCCCGCCCGGTCCGCGAGGCCCATTTCCATAAGCTAAATTAGATGGTATAAATAATTCCCATTTTGAGCCTACCGGCATGAGTTGTAGAGCTTCCGTCCAGCCTTTGATCACACCGGTTACTGGAAATGAAGTAGGTTGTCCGCGTTTATAAGAGCTATCGAATTCTTCGCCATTGATTAGTTTACCGCGGTAGTGTACGGACACTTTATCCTCTTCATTGGGTTTTTTACCTGTGCCCATGGTAATCACTTTATATTGCAGTCCGCTTTTAAGCGTTACAACACCTTCTTTTTTAGCATTTTCAACTAAATAATCATTTCCCTTTGCCAGGTTTTCTTCTGCCAGTGCCTTGGCCCTTTGCTGGGCTTTTTCCTGCAATTCCTTACGGAAGTTATTCAACGTTGTCAGCATTTCTTCATCTGTCAATTGCAGGTCTTCACCATTGAAAGCCGCTTTCCAGCCGGCGAACATTGCCTTATCGTTTATATCCAATTCCTGGACTTTCATATTTTTACCTATATCCACACCAATGCTGTAGCTAATTGAATCTTTGGCTGTTTCCAGCTGTGCGGCATTTTGACTGTCTGGTGATCCGCAACCCATTAAGAAGAGTCCTATTATAATTGTAGTATATTTTAACATAATAACCTTTCTATGATTTTTGATACTTGAATACAGCATACACAATGATAAAATCCAATACAGCTGTCAATAAAAAAGCTAAAATGGATTGAATCGCGAAATACTTTTCTGTCAAAACATACGCACCAATATTTGCCAAACCAAAAAGGAACCACGTTAGGGCACTAACGCCCTCTGACGATCTTGTTTTATAAATATTGGTTAATTGTATTGTTGTTGAAGCCGGCAAAATAATTGCGGGCAGCCAGGTCAGGATTTCTCTCATTAAATATGCTTAAAATTGCCGCCGAATATACAGCATCAAATCCAGCAATAAAAAAGACTTAATCAGATTTTACAGACAGTTTTACCGCTGTGCCATAAACCAGTAATTCAGCGGTAGTCTGCATAATCATGGACGTCTGGAAGCGCACACTCACAATGGCGTCAGCCTCCAATTCATTGGCCCGCTCGATCATGCGCTGTATAGACTGTTCGCGGGATTCAGACAGCATACCGGTATATTCTGTTATCTCACCCCCTACCAGGCTGCGCAAGCCGGCTATAATATCTTTGCCTACATGACGTGCTCGAATCGTATTACCGATAACTACACCCAGATGTTTACTTATTTCATACCCGGCTATTGTTTCAGTTGTTGCAATGATCATTGTTTAACTCCTCGGAAAGGTTCGTTCTTTTTTGCTGCTTTATTCTCTTTGATCATATTCAGCAATAACAGGATTACGCCAAAAATGATGGCCACTGTTGCCAGCCCCAATAGTGGATTATTGGCAATAAACGATATTATTTTTCCAATAAACACAATGACGAAGATGGCCACGCCGGCAATGATTAAATATAAGCCTGTGTCTTTCATTTTTTAAATCCCTGTTAATTCAACTTAAATAGTGCATTTATGACTCGTTAAAGATAAACTATCCCTTGTTCAGAAACAGTATCATATTATAATGATTAATACAGATTTTACAATACGTTCATTCAAGGGCGGCTACGATGATAACTTTCAGTATATCCTCACCTGCATGCAGAGCCGCGCCCAGATAGCAATAGATGCTGCTTTACCACTAAATACCCTTCGACCCTTTTTAAACGGCGCCTTCGTGGCCATGCTGATCACTCACACCCATGGTGATCATATCGCTTTTATTGATGAATATTTGGAAGAGTTTCCTGAACTATTGATTATCATACACGAAGAATCATCCGGGCGCATCAGTGCAGTCAATGTCCACCCAACGCAGGATGAGGAACAGATCCAGATTGGTCAACTAAACATTGATATACTCCACACACCGGGGCATTTTCCTGATTCTTCCTGTTATAAATTGGAGAATGTTATTTTTACTGGCGATACATTATTTGTGGGTCGCACCGGGCGGACTATCAGCCAAGGCAGCGATACCGGGGAACTGTATCAATCAGTTTATTCTAAACTGCTCACCCTGCCCCAGGATACCATCATTTATCCCGGTCATGATTATGGTAAAACACCTACCATATCCATCAAGAAAAATATTGAAGTCAGCCCTCTTTTACAGGCGGCGAATGAACAAGACTTTATTGAACGTATGGCTGCCTTTGAGGCCAGCCGTAAACAACCATTATAAACACAAGGAGACGTCATGAAAAAAACCATCATTGGCTTCATAACCGGACTGCTTTTAACTGCATCCTTTTTTGTTTTTGTAGGAGCAGCTGAAACAGAAGAAGATTCACTTCATTCCATCTTGAACCGCCTGGAGCAATATATGCGCGATGAGATCGGGAAAAAAGATGAATCAGGCCGCTACCAGTTGCAGAGCTTCAGCATTGACCGCACCCATTGGCATTATCTGCTGGATACTGCTACCGGTGAACTCTTTCGCCTGGAGCCCAGCCGCACACCTGATAATGGAAAATGGACGTTAATGTCCGCTGCCAATTTTGAAAGACCCTGATTATGCGTGGGAAAATTCTAATACCAGTATTGCTGCTTGCGTTTATTCTACCAGCCTGTGAAAAAGAGGAAGGCTGCGATGGATGCGGTGGTTCCATACTGGATGGATATTTATTCAATGAAGTAACAACTGAAGATCTTTCCGCACTGGGCACAATAGAGGACATTGAAGTGGGTGCCTGTATCCGCTACAAACTGGACGGCGCTGCATTTGACCTGGAAACGGTGAAAATTGTAGACGACTGCTGCTGTGATCAGTAAGTATTGAATATTAATTACTACCAAGACAGTGACAGCCCAAAGCGGGCGGTCATTGGACTCCACGGCTGGACAGGAGATGAGCACGCTATGGTTCCCGTGGCAAAGTTCATGAAACTTGAAAATACTAAATGGTATATTCCCCGGGCACCCTACAAAGATGACGTCGGCAAAGGGTTTACCTGGTTCAGCGGAAATGATGAAAGCGGCTGGAAATATGAGCAAACATTTGCATTAACCAACTCTCTTATTTCCCAGGTTTTAAAGGATGGTTTTGCATCGAAGGACATTTATTTGATCGGTTTTTCCATGGGTGCCGGACTGTGTTATCACGTGGCCTTGCGGCTGGACTTCCCCATTGGCGGTATCATTCCCATCGCTGGTTTCATACACAATTCTGATCGCCTATTCAATGATGCCACGGACATCAGCCGCCAAACACCCATCCTAATTTTACATGGTACCGAAGACGAAATTGTCACAGTGGACAAGGTGCAAAATGCCCATGACCTGCTGAAAGAACACGGTTATTGCGTGCGTATGGAAACATACAAGGCACCTCATAAAATTCCCCTGCGGGCCGGCGCCATTATAAAAGATTTTATAAAAGATAATGAACTTTACCTTTCTGTAAAAATGGAGCCTAAGTAGCCAATCCCGGCTGGTGACCCTGCTGAAGTAAATACCTTCTTTCTTAACTAAATTCTACCCATGCAAAATATCCATCCCCTTTTGGATGCTGACAAACAGCGCCAGGCCCGGAAGTATGAAAAAGAAAAACGCCTCTTTGGGCTATTGGGTTCGGTCATTTCCCTGGCCTTTATTCTCTGGTATTATTTTTCAGGATTCAGCCAGCAGATCGCCAATTTGGAATATGCTTTCATCTGGATATTCCTGATCTATGTGGTCATTTTTCAAATACTTTCAACGATCATTGGTCTGCCCCTTGATTATTATTCCGGTTATGTCCACGAACACAAATGGGGCTTTTCCAATTATACACATAAAACCTGGACTTTGGATCAAATTAAGTCATTTTTAGTCAGCCTTGTTTTATTTCCGCTACTTTTAGGATTGCTTTATTGGGTTTTTGCCACATTTCCAGATTATTGGTGGCTGGTAGCGGGAGTTGCATCAGCGCTGGTTTCGGTTGTATTTGTAACGCTGTTTCCGGTGGTCATTGCGCCCATATTCAATAAATATGACCCCATCGATGATGAAAGCCTGGTGGATCAGCTAACTCGTATCCTGGAAAAAGCGGGATTAAAACCAGGTGGATTTTTCCGCCAGGATATGAGCCGGCAAACCAAGAAAGAAAATGCCTTTTTAGCCGGCTTGGGAAAAACCCGCAGGGTGGTCATGGCCGATAACCTGCTTGAGCATATGAGCCAATCGGAGATCTCTTCTGTTATTGCCCATGAAGTGGGTCATTACCGCTACGCTCATCTACCCAAAAATATTGTCATTGGTACTGCCCAGCAATTGGTTACATTCTACCTATTGGATATGATATTGAAAAAATTCTTCCCGGAATTCCTGACTTCAAATATAGCGAATTTGGCGCTATTCCCCATGATCGGGCTGATCATGGGTATTTTGTCAGGATTTTTATTTGGACCGCTAAATAATTGGCTCTCGCGAATTTTTGAACGCCAGGCAGATGATTGTTCGCTGGAACTCTACCCTGAAAAAGACGCATTTCTCGGGGCCATGGCCGGATTGGCAAACCGTAACTTGTCCAATGCCTACCCCAGCTGGTGGGTAAAATGGCTCTATTATTCCCATCCTCCAATTGGTGAACGCTTATCCTTTGCAGAAGAGTACAGTTATGATTGAAAAAAGTACTCTTAACTTTCTATCCGAGCTGAAGCAGAATAATAACCGCACTTGGTTCAACGATCATAAAGATGACTACAAGGCAGCATTAGCCAATTTTACTGACTTGGTGGCAATCCTGCTGCACAATATTGCCGGGTTTGATAAGCGCTTGGTTGGTGTTTTACCCAAGGAATGCTTATTTCGTATTTACCGAGATGTACGCTTTTCCAAAGATAAGAGTCCCTATAAAACATGGTTCAGCGCTTCCATGAATGGCGGTGGGAAGAATACATTATTCCCGGGATATTATATCCATCTTGAACCGGGTAATACCTATTTGGGTGGCGGTATCTGGCATCCTCCAAAAGATATTTTAGATAATATTCGGGAATACATTATTGCACACCACCCAGAACTTGAAAAAATAGTTTTGGGAAAAACATTCAAGAAACATTTTGGTGAAATGGGCGGAGAACAATTGAAAACAGCGCCAAAGGGTTATCCCAAAGACCACCCCCAGATCAGATGGCTGCGCTATAAGGATTTCCTGGCGGGGTGTTCAAAAAATAAATTGGACATTACTTCAGATAAGATAATTCCCGATTTTTCATCAGATTATAAAGCCATGTTTTCATTCATGCAATTTTTGCGTCAAGCTATCTTATAAATTGAAAAGGTTGCACAATTTTTTTAATTTAATTATACATACTGGTATTTAAAACAGTATCCAATTAATAACAATCCACTAAATTCTCGAAACCAATTCAATAAATGGAATCCAAAATAATCTGGCTGTTTACCTTTGTCGGTCTTTACTGGGCTTATTGCCTTTTCTGGGGGATCAAAGGAGCTAAAAGCGCTAAAACATCGGCGGATTATTTCATCGCCGGCCGCTCATTGGGTATTTGGGTATTCGTCCTGGCGGCTACAGCAACCAGTTTCAGCGGGTGGACCTTTGTGGGTCACCCAGGAAAAATTCTCACTGACGGTTTACCCTATGCCTTTGCATCGTTTTATGCACTTACTATTCCATTTACGGGTGTTCTCTTCCTCCGCCGGCAATGGGTTTTGGGCCGGGCCTTCAAATATATTACCCCTGGTGAAATGTATTCCCATTATTACGGTGGTAATGCCATGCGGATTTTGACGGTGCTGGTGGCGTTTTTATTCAGCGTTCCTTACCTAGGTGTTCAGCTGAAGGCATCCGGAGCTCTGTTCAATATTTTAACGGATGACCTGATCAGCGTGAATGTGGGTATGTTTATGTTATCCACTATTGTTGTGATTTACGTGGCTTCAGGCGGGTTGCGTTCCGTTGCCTATGTAGACTGCGCCCAAGCCATCCTGCTGGCAATGGGCATTGTCATCCTGGGTGGAATTGCCGTATCCTGGTCCGGCGGCTGGACAGCATTTACGGATGGTATCGGGAATTTGGTTGGGGAAGATCTGGCAGCAGGAAAAAACATTACGCCGGATGGTTATTCGAAACGAGTGGCCATACCCGGTGCGATTCAAATAGTATCATCCGGCAGTAAAGCAGTAGGCAGTGTCTGGACGGGTATGATGTGCATGACCTATATGTTTGCCCTCATGGGGATTCAATCTTCACCTGCTTTTTCCATGTGGTCTTATTCCAACAAAACATCCAAGGCTTTTCGCTGGCAGCAAGTTGTGGCTTCATCATTAATCATCGGCATTATCCTGTTCACATTTACAATTTTCCAGGGCATGTCCGGTGAACTGCTGGTGAATAAAGGTATCTTTGAATCAGTGAATGATAAAACGCTGGTACCCAAACTGATTAACCTCATGTCCGATACTAACCCTTGGCTCGTAGGCCTGCTGGCTGTCTGCGCACTGGCAGCTATGCAAAGCACCGGGGCAGCGTATATGTCCACATTCAGCGGCATGATCACTAGGGATATTTACAGGCAATACTTCAAAAAAGAAGCTTCGGAAGATCTGCAGAAATTAGTGGGGCGCATTTTCGTTGTTTTGGTTGCCCTGGCCGCATTGCTCGTTGCAGCCAAAGCGACCCAGGCGATCGTTATGCTGGGCGGGCTGGCGGTGGCCTATGGCTTCCAGATGTACCCTGCGCTTATGGGTAATCTATATTTTTCATGGTTTTCAAGAAGGGGAGTAACCATTGGCCTGATAGCCGGATTAATCGGCGTAACGCTTACCGATAAAATTTCAGCTGTATTTGGCCTGCCTTGGGGAGCGTACCCCCTAACCATCCACAGCGCCGGCTGGGGCATTTTCTTTAACCTGTTGTGCACAATTGGTTTTTCCTACCTATACCCAGACTCTGAAATTGAAATGGAAGAAAAAAAGAAAAAGCATCAATTTCTAAAAACAATGGCCGGTGTCCCTGAAACCAAACGGCAATACATTCCCCTGGCGATTGGGTTGACTCTTTTCTGGTTCCTGGTTGGGTTTGGTCCTTTTGCAACAATCGGTAATACCATTTTTTCGAACCCCAACAACCCGGCTACATGGGCACCCTTCGGCTTGCCATCACTGTGGGTATGGCAATTTGTATTTTTAGCTTTTGGAATTTTTGTAATGTGGTTCCTGGCGTTTTTCATGGAGCTTTCAAAACCGATTGCACCGGAAAAGGTGGAAGCTGAGTACAAACGATTATTCGCCAGTTAAGTTTTAATTATTTAAACTGAATCATTCCGGCTGAACGTTTACAGCCTTATCGCCCTTCATATCAAAGTCTGTATCAAACTTTACCCGAAATCCTTCGCGCAATAATCCGGCGAGGCGCTGCATCTTGGGGCTTAAACTGCCGCCATGGAAAAAATAATCATCGCCATCATCGCTGCGGATAAAGCCAAATTTTTTTTCACCGTCATAATGTCTGATCACTCCTTTTTTCATTTTAATCCCTTTGCTGTTTAAACCTAAAAATAAAAAGTAAAATGATCCCTGCCCAATTAGGATACCATATTATGGGGTCTGACCAAGGAATGCCATCAATAGCATAATCTGACACAGGCCATAAAAACTGCGTGGGAAAATATTCTTTAGTATGAAATGGAAAATCCATGCAGATATGCAGGGGCCAACCCAACATGGCAAAAGCAATATCCTTTTTTCGCCATGCAATTATTCCAATAACAATCAATGCTGGGATAAAACTGTGAGAAATATTGTAATTGAAATGGACCCAACCAGGGATAATATCCAGCGGCGGCGGTCCCATCTGAAATGTTCCTTTGAATACTCTGATTACTGCAAAAATACCGAAAGAAAAAAGATCTGGAAACATGCCAAAAAACAATGCCAGCCACGGATAACCTCTATAGCCGAATAAACCCCTCCCCCAGATCCCATGACTGAAAATATCCACCGGTCAGCTTTTATCTTTGATCGATAAAGTCAATGCTATAATTGCTGCAGGTTCAGCTCCCAAATGACTGGGCACGGTCACCGTAATATTAACAGGTACATTCTGCCGCTCTCCTGTTGATGCCGCCAGATCTACGGCTGCTTTGACCTTTTCCCCGTCATTACATGTAAAAAACGCATCGCCCTCCACCAGTTTCAAATAATCGGCTTGCATGTCCTTAAAGATAAGGATGATCTTCTTCCCTGTTTTTTCAATATGCCTCATTGCGAGAAAGCCACCTGCCAAGTCCGCTCCAATGGTCAAGGCACCGATATACATGGAATTCACGTGATTTTTGACACGACGCTTACAGGGGATCCGGATCACACATTGTTCATCGGTGATTTCATGAATCTTCGGGCGGCAGAAAAAGATGAGGGGAATCTTGAGGGATCCCAGGGCCCATAAAGTTCGATTGGCTGTTTTTAAATCAGCGAATTTCATTTCAATTCAACTTGGAGGTAATCCACTTGTCAACTTGAATCTCTAAAATATCCATTGGTAAACGACCATTGGTCAAAACCACGTCATGGTATTCGCGAATATCAAAAGCTTCACCCAGTTCGGATTTAGCTTTTTCCCGCAATTCCAGAATCTTGAGCATGCCTATTTTATACCCTGTCGCCTGGCCCGCCATGACAATATGACGCTCTACCATTTTCACAGCGTCTGCTTCCACATTGGGTGTATTATTTACATAATAGGCAATCCCTTCTTCCCGTGTCCATTTCTTGGCATGGATCCCTGTATCCACCACCAACCGACAAGCCCGCCAGAGTTCCATCGCCAAACGTCCAAAATCAGAATAGGGATTAATATAAAAACCCATCTCCTTGGGAATGTATTCACTATATAATGCCCAGCCTTCGCCGTAGGCGGTATACCAGCCAAACTTGCGGAACATGGGAATATCCTGTAATTCCTGGGAAATAGCTATCTGCATATGGTGGCCGGGAATACCCTCATGATAAGCCAGAGCTTCCATCTGGTATTTGGGAATGGCCTTCATATCGTATGTATTTACATAATAAGTGCCGGGGCGTGAACCGTCAAGTGCCGCGCTTTGGTAAAACGCTTTTCCGGCGGATTCTTCTCGGAAAGCTTCTACTGGTTTTACCACAATGTCCGCTTTTGGTTTAGTGATGAACAGCTGGTCGAGTTCATCGCGCATTTCATCCACTATGCGAACAGCTTCAGCCACATAAGCAGCACGGCCGTGTTCAGAATCTTCATAAAATTGACTATTGTCATTATTCACACGCTCAAAAAATTCCTGCAACGTCCCGGAAAATCCAACCTGCTTCATGATTGAGCGCATTTCTGCATGAATTCGGTCCACTTCCTGTAAGCCGACTTCATGAATCTCATCTGACGTCATGTCAGTTGTTGTGATGGCAGCCAGGCGCGCATTATAAAAATTAACACCATCAGGGAGATCCCAGACACCATCTGTTGGTGATGCCTCATCCTGGAGATCTTCAAAATAGGCAATGAGTTCTGCGTAAGCCGGTTGTACGTGTTTTACTAAAGCTTGTTTAGCCTGGACCAAAAGTCGATCACGCTGGCGAGTCTTGATGTCCAGCGCATTGACCTTTTTCCTGAAATTCTCAAGGAGCGTCCCATCAATCCCCGTGCTTTCGAAAGGCTCATTGGAGATCACATTTCGACTATCTCGAAGGACATGGGGAAAGACAAATTCCGGCGGAATGATCCCAACAGCCCTCCGTTTTTCCAGACCAATGATAGCATGTTTGAACAATGTCGGAACGCGTTGGAGCCGACTTATATAATTTTGAGCATCCTCAATAGTTTCCACTTTGTGCATACTGATCAGGTCTGCCGGTATCCCGGACTGCAAACCGTGCATCTGGTTGAATGGATAATTATGGTAGCGGTACTTGTGGTTGGCGATGCTGCGCTCGTGCTCATAGACGAACAAATCGTAGCTCAATTTTGTCTGCTCATCCAGCTTATCGTAATCAATATTGTTCTTCAGCCAGCGCAGTTCATTTTTAGTGCGTGCAAAATTGACCTGCGAAGCCCGCTCGGAATTATCATCCCAATGCCCCTGATCCTCCTTGATGCCCAGCCACATTTTGAATTCAGGACTGCGTTCCACTCTATCCTGGAATACTTTTTCAAAATAGGCCTTGGCCTTGGCCGATTCATCGTCAGCCTGTGGTTCTAGGGACGCCTTATTTGGATTAAGAAAGATCATCCCTACTGCTACAATAAATAATATTACTATTCCGTTACGTTCGTTCATGTTCTATCCTTATTATGGAAAATTTTGCACGGGAATGTAAAAAAAAAATCCCCGCCCTGAAATCAGAACGGGGATTTTCCATTAATATTATTTTATAGTGATCTACTGTTTTGTGAATTCCATTAAAGTACAACTAGCTTCAATCCAATTATTACCGGCAGCCTGGCATGATGTCGAATCCGTATGGCTTGTTTCTTCTCCATCTGAATCCTCACAATGATCAACTACAATACCTGTTATAGAAAATGAATTCTCATCGGAGGACAAAACCACTTCACCATCTGGCATAGGGTCAGAGATACATAGGTCTACTGTGCATCCTTCTTCATACCATATCCCGGTTTCTGTAGTATCGTCCCCAAATAACGACGACGTGGACATTTCAAACGTTTCATTCTCGTCAAATGTTACAGAAACTTCCAACTCAAATGCCTGAGCAAAAGCCCAAATTAATGAATCCAAATCCCCTGTACAATTTGCATTTTCATATTCACCCATAAATGTAAGATCCCAAGTGCCTACAAATGGAGATCCTTCCTCTTCTGGATTGAAGATTTCATCCAATGCTTCACAACTCATAATGAAAAGAAATGGTAATAGTACTAATAGTGCTTTTTTCATGTATTTCCCTTCCTTTCTTTTATTAAGATAAAGCTACTGCTAAACTTAATAAAATAAAAGCAGATAGTCCGATCATTCCGATCATATTATCTAATAATAATTCAATGAATAAGGAAAGTTCTGCTGAAACCTAATTATTTTTTTTCAAAGTGTAAACTAAACAAATAAAAAATAATGGGAGCTACGACCCACACAGCCTGAGGAATTAACGTATATCCGACTTCTGTCGCTGAACCGGGTAATGACGGTATAATCACCGGATTCCAAGACAATGGCTCATAGACCCATACCCGTCCGTTGAAGAGATATTCCACCAGTAGTTCCTGGAAGATGCCCCACGACAGCATGATGCCCAACTCATTCCTGGAGAACCGGTGGAAATGAGGTGCTTTTAGATATTTTAAACAGAAATACACCCCCACCATGAATATTCCGCCATCCCAAATGGAATGACTCAATTTCCTGGGCCAGCCGTCCAACCCAAAGGGCCACTCTTTGACCGAATGGAGAAATTCATGTCCCAAAAACAGGAAAGTAAACTCCCACGTGGAGCCGATCAGGCAGCCGATCCAGAAAAGTTTATAATAATAAGATGATAACCTACCGCCCCTATAGGCTCGAGTAAAACTTATGGCTATAGCAGCGGCAATGGAAAAATCAGCTACAAGAATAAAATAGTCAAATGTGTTCAATTGACCTTCTATCTGTAAATCTAGACTACCTTGCTATATTATACTATTATTCTATTAATATGTTCAGTTAACTAAGTTTGAATACTTTGTCTTTGCGGCGGGTCCTGTCACTGACCTGGATACCAATACTATCACCTTTTTTGGCACTTTCCACAGTCTCATGTTCGATCTGCATGGATGCAATTTCTTCTTTCAGATCGGTAGTGTGTCCCTTAATATGAATCGTATCGCCGACACTTAGTTTTCCTGCAGTAATTTCAATAGCAGCAACCGAAATCTTACTAAAATGTTTTGAAATATAGCCAATTTCCTGTTCCTTCATATGCTACTCCAAGTTTGCTTTAGCCGAATGTACTTCGTGTACAGGATAATATAAACAAAAAAACTCACACGTTTAGGGCTCTTGCTTTAATCCTATAAATGATTTACCCTGTAAATCAAGTGAGTATTTTGTGATTGACCGCCTTCAGCTCATCCAAGATTTCCTGTTCTGTAATCAGTCCTTTACGAGTCAGTAGGCATAACTAATGCCTCAATGCTCATCATATTTGAGTAGGCGAATTCTTCGTAAGTCACAGTTTCTATTTCAGCAATTGGATTGAGCGGCTAGTAGCATATTCACCTTGGATCAGATTTAGTATATACACGCCAGAGGCTGCGGGCTGGCCTAGCGCGTTTTTTCCTTCCCAAATAAAATCATGTACACCAGGAGCAAGAGGTTTATTGATCAGCGTGTATATTTTGCGCCCCAGTATATCATAAAGCACCAATGAAACTTTTTCATTTGTTGGGATTGTTATGCGGATTTGACACTTGTTATTAAAAGGATTAGGATAGACACTGTTAATTCCGGGGACTGTTGGCACCATATCGCTTTGTACAGCAGAAGTCTCTAATACTGTTTCTAGGGCGACCAAAAAATCATTCATCTCATCCACAGTTCCTGTTGATACTCGAATATGCTGGGGCATATCCCAACCCGTTCGGACCTGGAAACCCAGATCCGCAAGGCCCTCTGCCACCGGGCCGGCCTCTGTGTTTACGTCTACCATTATAAAGTTGGTTTCTGAATCAATATATTCCAGCCCCAAAAATGAAAAACCAACCTCAAGCGTTACTTTATTAACAAGGTTCGCTGCAATAGTTGACGTGACATGATCAGAGTCTGTCAACCCGGCAAGAGCCGCAGCATGTGATGGGCGAGATACGGTTGCATAAAGCTGAACATCTTGGATTTGTTGAATTAATTCTGCGGATGACAAAGCATAACCAACCCGCGCACCAGCAAGACCGTACACTTTTGAAAAAGTACGTATAACAACTACAGGATATCCTTGGTCAATATAAGGGACACAACTTTCATAATCTTGTGTCTGGACGTATTCATGGTATGCTTCATCAACGCTTACTATAATGCCTTCAGGTATCTGATCAAGGAAAACTGCCATGTCATCCTTATGAATAATTTTTGCCAAAGGGTTGTTTGGGTTTACCAGGGAAATAATTTTAGTGTTTTCTGTAATAGCATTTAAAATACCCTGAAGATCAATAATGTGGTTTTCATCGCACGGCACATAGACTGTCGTACCGCCGTTTGCAATTGCTTCGTTAGCCATTTGTAAATAAGAAGGGAAAGCTGTAATCAGCTCATCACCCGGCCCAATAAAAGCATCAGCAACTTTTTGAATAATTTCTGTGGCACCAGCGCCGACACAAACCTGATCGGCATTAAGGTCTAAATGGTTAGCGATAGCTTCTTCTACATTAGTGTTCAGCCAATTTGGATAGCGGTGTGCTAAGGCAGCTTCGTTGCGAAGCGCCTGCAACGCCAAGGGCGAAGGACCAAGCGGGTTTTCATTGTAGCAGAGGCGACCCGTATAATCTTCTGGGTCGTTAAGGGAAAAGGGCCGAGCCTGTACGCGGCCCGCACCAGGTAGCAACATGGCACTAAACATAGCCGCCGAACGCACAAATTCTCGTCTTGTAAGCCGAGGCTTACTCATAGTTTTTCTAACAAGTGTTTTTCATAAATTACCTTCAGGAATCTGCGCGTGATAGAGATTGAAGTAGGAGTGTATCTGGCATTAAATGCATAGATGTGCCATTCTTTGTCCATGGCTGCAGTTAATTCTACATTAACGAATTCGCCTGGGCGTACCCGATTCATCAACTTTAGTTGTAATAGTTACCTGGTTTTAAAATTGCCCCCAAGCCAACCCAATAAACAATAGTAGTGGTGTGATGCGGTTAATCATTTAAGTAGCACCATCTTCTTGGTCTGAATAAAATCACCAGCTTGTATCTGGTATAAATACACACCTGCACTAACAGGTTTACCAAAGTCATTAGTAGCATTCCAGATAACAGACTTAAAACCAGCATCTTGGGTTGTATTAACCAGTGTCCTTATTCCTCTACCCAGCATATCATAAATGGTTACATTAACAAAACTATTCTCCGGCAGATCATAGCGGAGTGTCGTTACAGGGTTGAAAGGATTCGGAAAGTTTTGGTGGAATGCAAACTTATCTGGGAGTAGACTTTCCAAATAAACACTCATTGCATAACCACCATCAATCGTAACAGTAAACGGTGCATTATTTGCTTCTAGTGTATCTATTCCATCAGTAACATGTACAGTCCATTCGAGCGTAGCGACTGTAACATTATTCTCTATCATATCTTCAATTATATCCGCATATGCTACTGAAAAACTTGTAGCATTTGTATCCAAGCCGTGATTGCCTATTTCAGCACTGGCGGCACGCATGAGATACAATAGTAAATCATCGTTTGCATCAGATGATTCGTCCCATGAGAATGTGATGGAACCATTATCTACATTGGATGCATCAATCATTATTGCAGTGTTATTGCTTGGTTCTGTCAAAGAGAATTCTGTAGGCGTGAAATTATATGGCCCACAACCAACTCCATAAGTACCCATATTAGCACCATCTTCACCAGTACCAACACAAGGGGAATTTTCTGCTAAAGTAAAGTCACCGCTGTCGGGGTCGCAGAATAATGGATCAGCATCAATGTTGCCGCCTCCATCTGTGCCTGTAATCGGAAAACCGCCTTCAAGGTTACAATAAGAAATTGTGGGATTTGCCTGGCTGGTATCATCAAATGCAAAAGCACTACTGTCGTCTCTGACAATTGTATTTACAAAAACAGGCTCAACTGTGCCATTAAAACCGTAACAATAAACAGCCTCCGGACCGGTGTTATTTGTAATGGTACAATTACTGATGGTTGGGCCATAGTAATTATAAATATAAAGCGTACTGGCATTGGTTGATGCGGAGTTGTTAGTGAACAAGTTTTCCGTAACATCCGGACTGGATGTACTAAAATAAATTGCACCGCCATTGGGTGCGCTGTTTCCATTAAAATTATTGTTCCAAATGCGGCAGTTTGCGCTTGTTGATATATTGGATAAATAGAAAGCGCCGCCCTGGCCGTTCCAGTGCAGATCTGCCGAATTGTCCAGAAATGTACAGTTTTGGAAAAGCGGCCCAGAATCGCCACCTGCCGATCCAATATAAACTGCGCCTCCATAATCGGCACTGTTGCTGTCAAAGACGCAATTTGTAATTGTTGAACTACCGCCATCTATCGTTATGGCACCGCCGTAAACAGCTGTATTGTTCTTAAATACACAGTTACTTATTGTAGGTGATACATCATTTTGATACCCGTAATAACAATATATGGCTCCCCCATAGCTCGAGCTGCTACCATTGCTGATAGTAAAACCTTCGATAACATCCTCTGGTGTTATCCAAATAGCATCATCACCCAAACCGGATATAAATGTGAACGCTCGTCCACTTCCTTCCAGATCGATAATGCAACTATCAGGGCCATTGGCAGACATAACAGTAATGTGTTTTTCATTTCCATTCCAGGTTAATTCCTTGTTTCCCGTGCCTGTGTAAATGCCGTCAGCCACAAGGACCATGTCACCATCACTGGCAGAATCAATAGCTGCTTGAATAGTTGGATATTCCGAAGGGACCAATAGGACACCACCCGCATCCGGTGCGCCTAGCGTCCCATCTTCAAGTAGACAGTGAGTGTAAACGGAACCGTTTTCTGTCCAGGCAATAAAAAGGCAGCCGAGACCCTTGCCGGTCATCATGTCTGATTTTGGACTGCCGGAATTTGTCACTGTTGCCGCTCCGCCAGTCCAAACATAGTTGCCATCGGCATCCAGCCGGGCAGCGTAAATATCGCCGTTCATGTTTACACTTTGTTCAATATATGCTGCAATCAAATCATCCCCAAAGCCGGCGACAGAGAGGTCAAGATAGTCGTAATTGCTGTTCAGCCCTACCACGGCAGTGCCATTTGCTCCCCATAGACGGTTTCCGCTACTGTCCAGGCGCTGGGCGTAAACACCGCGCTGTGACTGGCTGCCGTTGGCTTCTCTCCAGACTGCCATAAGTTCCTGTGTATCATCAGCAACGGTAAGCTGTGGCGACATACGGAAGTTGCTGGAATTGGCTGATAGATCAACACTGCCGGTCCACGACAGCGCACCGTCGCCACTAATATGCTGCACCACAGCGCTCTGTGCATTCCCGGACATTTCCGTCCATGCTGAGAAACTGCCGCTGTCAGCATCAGCCACAGACTGCTGCGACCAGTTCCCCATGGGAAATACTACCGGTCCAGCCGCCACGATAGGATTGCTCCACTGCGGATTGCCATCATAATCGTACTTTTGCAGATACAACTCGCTGTCAGCAGCCCAGACAGGCCCAGTCTGTCGGACCCATTGGATCAGTACGTCACCATTCCCGCTGACGATGGGCTGCGGCGAGAGCAAATTGGCATTATTATCCGCGATGAGAATTCCAGTACCCCAAAGCAGTGCGCCGGCAGCTGAGATGCGCTGAAAGAAGACTGTATTATCGTTGTGCGTACAGGTAACTACCACACTGTTATCCGGCAGTACCGTCAAACGGGGCGACATATTGCTCGTGCTGGCAGTGGTGAGCGCAACTCCATCATCGCCCCATAGCATAGAGCCGTCGGGGGCAATTTTCCAGGCATAAACTTCCCAGACACCTGTGCGCTGGTCCACAGTCGTGATGATGGCGTTGTCCTCGCTATCTACGGCGAGATTCAAGTGATACACGGCAATCCAAGAAGCATTGGTGTTATCACTCACAACCATTCCATTGTCACCCAACTGGGGCTCACCTAGAGCATTCATACGCTGTAAATAGACGTGATAATTGCCATCGCTCAACCACGCTACATAAACTCCGCCATCGGAAGTCGCCGCCACCTGCGCGTAAACACCGCTACCCAACGATTGCGGTGCGGCAGGATCAGTTGACCATTGCGCAGAAGTGACCGATATAATAAAAAACAAACATATGATAATTCGTTTCATTTTTTATTTTTTGCACTTGATGATCTTTTCGGTCCTTTATAGACAAACCAATCATCCTTGGTTATTTCATGGTAATGGTCAGATGCTTCCAGCAAAATTTTTGCTGTGGATAGTTTTACCGAGGCGATCTCAACACGGACACCTTCCGCTTTTAGGTGGGCGACAAGTTCGACAAAATCTGAATCACCGGACATAATAATAATTGTATCTACTTTCGATGCCAGTTGTGTTGCTTTGATGGAGAGGGGAATATCTGCTGATTTATGACAGGGAACAACGGATCCATAAAAATTTTCATGGAGCCGTTCGGCAAATTTTACTGAAATGGATTTCCCTTCGCGAAAATAGATCAGCCTGTTTAAGCCCCTGCCGTTTAAGAGTTTGGGAATAAGTTCATCGAAATTGATCATTACTTTGGTTGATTTGGACATTTCATGGATGCTGCGCTCAATATTATTGCCATCACATAATATTGCCACGGATTGGTTGATAAGTATATCAGTCATATTATTTAATTCCTTGGTGTAACCGTAAATCTAACCCCAATCCTGCACACAAAAAACCCCGCTTATGCGGGGCTCTTGCTTAAATCCTTTGGGTGGGGTTAATCATTTACTCTAATCTATTTGACAAAAATGATTTCTCAAATGGATTGTCATAAGGGAAATTTCTTTGGAAAGAGTTAGGTATGGTTTTAAATGGTCTATTTTCCTCAATATCGAATGATACTATACTTCCAGAAGAAAGATTGATTTCTCTTATCTTTTCAATCTTTGTATAAGTATCTTCGTACTCCTCGTCTTCCCAATCATAGTAATTTTCCCACCCAACAAATCCGAACATATCATCTTTCCTTCTTGCAAAATATTCATACGATTGATACATATCTTCAATGATAAATATATATGAATGATATATTGTATCATTTACGGTGTCAACTGAAGTACTCCTAGTCTCATAATAATTATAATAGCTATCACTTAATGCGGATGTATCAAATATTTCAGAATAACAAGCCCATAAAGTAGGTTCATCAAAGAATACTGTGGTGTCATCATCTAAATCTACATAACCAAAGCATATGAAATTGTTTCCATCATTCATAACAAGCCTCATATAACTTGGGTCACTCCCACCCCACCAATAAAAGGAATAATCATTTTCTGTGGGTAATACATGTAAAGTATCAAGATAGGAAGTATCAGGAGTAAAATTTAACTGCCATTCCGTTTTACTTCCATAGAATTTCCGCTCGTACTCCCAAGCATACTCTTTATCTAATGGAAATTCCGTTGGTAAAGGATATATTATTGGTGCTTCTTCATCTTTGTCATCCTCACACCCAAGCCAAAACAAGAGTGGTAGCATTAGTAATAGTTTTTTCATTTTGTACTCCTTTGCTTAAACAAATTACAATAAATAGGATTAGTTTCTGGCTTTGGGTGTACCTCCGACTTCCAACATTTTTACAAAGTTGGGTATAATTAACAGTAAAACTTCACCTATATATCTAATCCTCACAATGGAATGTAAGGATTTTTCAAATCAAAAGTGGGATTAGGAGAAAAATTTTAAAAGGCGGTTACCAAACCAAGTCCACGCTTTCCTTGGTGTATGGGGTTGTGTCCACCGTTGTGTCCACCATTTCCGTGTCCACTATTCATATATGTTTGATATTGATTGAATCAGTTTGACAAAACAAAAGCCCTTCAATAAAGAAGGGCTTTATGTCGATCAGATGGGGTTTCTGACGAGTCGGAGTGGAGAGATTCGAACTCCCGACCCCCTGCTCCCAAAGCAGGTGCGCTAACCGGACTGCGCTACACTCCGTGGGGTGAGCGATGGGACTTGAACCCACGGCCTCCTGGGCCACAACCAGGTGCTCTAACCAGCTGAGCTACGCCCACCAAATTCTTTAAATCTAATTCGTTTAAAGCGGGCAAAATTACTGGCGATTAATGACTCCTCCAAATGCAATTCCTGCCGCTTCACCGTGCATTGTTCGTTTGAACGTCCGTAAGTTCATATATGCGTCTTTTGCCCCGTTATATCGCCCGAGAACTGGTTCTACCCTTCATTTTTGCCTTGGGGATTATCGTATTTATACTGTTCATCAATTTTTTCTTGAGAGCTGTGGATCGTTTCCTGGGCAAAGGTCTAGATTTATTCACGATCCTGGAATACCTTTTTTTGAACCTGGCCTGGATCGTGGCCTTGGCTGTGCCCATGGCGGTATTGATCGCTACGCTCATGTCCTTTGGCCGACTGTCGGAAGACAACGAGATCAACGCCCTTCGGTCCTCGGGGATCAGTTTTCTTACCATCCTCCGCCCGGCTTTGGTGTTTGGCGCAGCCGTGTGCCTGCTCTTGATCATTTTCAATACCCGTATCCTGCCGGAAATGAATTTTAACGCCCGCTTGCTGGCGGGCGATATACGCAAAATGCGACCGGGGCTGGATATTGAACCTGGTCATTTCATTGATAATATACCCGATTATTCCATGATCATTCGCGGCAAGAACGGCAATCTGATGGAAGACGTGCGCATCTTCAGTAAAGAGAGTAAAGATGTTCAGACCAGTATCTATTCTGAAACGGGTGAACTGTCAACCTTGGACGATGCCATTATCATGACCCTTTATGATGGGGAGATACACGAATTGGATCTGGATAATTACAACAATTACCGGCGCATCAATTTTGAAAAGCACGTGATCACCATTCCTGCGGATGACTTGATGATCAACCGCCGGGATACAGCCAATCGATCGGACCGTGAAATGACCGTGGCCTTGATGCAGGAAAAGAAAGTGAAATTTGCCGAGCGGAAACAGCGGGTGGAAGAACGGCTGCAGGAAACCATCAAGAAAGTGACAGATCTCGATATATTGCCTGAAAATTTTGCAGATGCACAAAAACTGCTGAACAGGTATAATGAAGAAATAAAGCAGGATACTGCAATGACTGCTGCCCAAATGCGTTTGAAGGAACGCCGCCTGCGCAGCCTGGAACGCCAGGCCAAGAATGAATTCAGATTATTGGATTCTTATACCCGCAGCTGGAATAAATATGCCGTTGAGATCCATAAAAAGTTCTCACTTCCGGTGGCGTGTATCCTGTTTGTCCTGGTGGGCGCACCATTGGGAACATTATCTCAACGAGGTGGGTTTGCCGTAGCCATCACCCTTGGCTTTGGATTTTTCCTGATATACTATATTTTTCTCATCGGCGGTGAGGAAATGGCCGACCGTAATATAGTCTCTCCCATAATAGGTATGTGGACCCCCAATGTAATATTGGCTTTTTTAGGAGGTTATTTGACCTTGCATTCCGTCCGCGAGCGAGCGCCGATCGATTTCAAATGGACGTGGCAGAAGACAGAGGAGGAAAATGAATCCGAATGATGTGATCGCCGCAAAAAATAGCGGCCGCACCATTCCCACTTCAGACCTGCATGATTTTATCAGCGGTTATGTGAAGGGATCGATCGATGATGCAACCATGACCCAACTGCTGCAGGCCATCCTTGACAAAGGTATGTCCGCTGAAGAGATCTTTACTATGGTGGATATAATGATCCATTCCGGCCAGTGTATGGATTTTTCAAATGATGCTCAATATGTAGCAGATAAGCACAGCACCGGTGGTGTCGGTGATAAGGTTTCACTGGTCTTAGCTCCCTTATTGGCAGCAGCTGGAATAAAAATACCTATGATCTCGGGCAGGAGTCTGGGGCATACCGGTGGAACAGTTGATAAGCTGGAGACCATTCCCGGTTTCAGGACAGATGTTTCATTGCAGCAATTCCACGAGTGGGTAGATGATATTGGTTTCGGTATCATGGCTCAATCAGCTGAGATCTGCCCCGCGGACGGCAAGATCTATGCCCTGCGGGATGTGACTGGCACTATCGCTTCAGCCCCCTTAATCTGCGGGTCCATTATGAGTAAAAAGATTGCTTCCGGAATCGAAGGATTGGTCCTGGATATAAAAGTAGGCAGCGGCGGTTTTATGCCCACGCTATCTGCTGGCAAGGAATTGGGTGAAATGCTAAAAGATGTAGGCGAATATTTTGGCGTCAAAACTGACTTGGTTTATACGAATATGGATCAACCGCTAGGGTGTTATTCCGGAATGTGGTGTGAGGTCCAGGAAGCCATGGATTGTTTAGCAGGCAAGGGACCGGCTGATACCATGGCCGTCACACTGAAACTGGCAGCAAAGCTTATGATACAATCAAAGCTGGCTGAAACAGAAGAAGAGTCTGATCAATTATTGAATGATCTTTTAACCAATGGCAAGGCATTGGAAAAATTTCACCAGTTCATCGATGCTCAAGGCGGGAGTTTAGAAGAAACGAATAATGAACCGCGATTCAAAATAGATGTTCCAGCAAAAGCAGACGGCTTTATCGAATCGATAGATACCACTGCCATCGGCTGGGGACTCACAGACATGGGCTGTGGACGACGTCATAAAAATGATATTCTTGATCCCACTGCTGGTTTAGAATGCATTAAAAAGATCGGCGATCCAGTTCATGAAGGAGATATAATATTCCAGTGTTTTTGCTGTGCTGAAGAAAAACTAAAAGAGGGTGTTGAAAAAATAGCCAATGCGGTGACTATTAGTTCTGCATCAATTGAGCAGATTTTGATTTACAATTGATCAGTTTTTATGAACCGAACAGCGTTGGTTTGGTTCAGTCCCCTTGATAAACATTTCAGTTTCTAAAGGACAAAGATCAAGTGGTATATGTTTCGTTACCTGGCATATTTTAACATTTTCAATGCGCTCAGGTTGTACAAATTCTTTCCGGGCATAGGACAATGAATCGTGGCTGTCGCGCATAAACCTGGCCCAAGCCGGAAGGGCAGCTTTGCTGCCATCTAACCCTTTCCCTAAACTGACTTGGGGATCATCCACTCCAAACCAGGCTCCGGCTGCAATGTATGGCGAATAACCAACAAACCAGGCATCTGTCCAGCCTTGGGTGGTGCCGGTCTTTCCTGCAGCAGGATGGTAAAAATGGTACTTCCAGCGGGCACTGCCGCCTGTTCCCCGGTCTAAAACTGTCTGCAGCAGGCTGGTCATCATGTAGGAGGTTTCCGCACTCAATACTTCTTCTCTCCGGGGATTGTATTCCTTCAGTACATTACCAAAACGGTCTTCTATGCGCGTTATGCCAAATGGTTTGCAATAAACACCTTTATTGGCAAAGGTTCCATAAGCAGCGACTATTTCCAGAAGGTGCACTTCTGATGTTCCCAGGGCAATGGCGTCCACTGCACGGATATCTGTGGAAATTCCCATTCGCCGCGCAGTTTGTTTAACTTCTTCTGCAGGCACAACTTCCTGGACCATCCGGACAGAGATGAGGTTCAAAGATCGGCGCAGTCCCTCACGAATGGTGGTTAATCCTCCTGAACTGCCATCATAATTCTTGGGCATCCATTTCACCCATTCTCCATCGGCGTTGCGGACGTTCAACACCACTGGTTGATTCAGCAATTGCCTGGTTACAGGTACACCATTATCTATAGCAGTGGTATAAACAAACGGTTTAAACACCGACCCCGGCTGGCGCAATGACTGGGTGGCGCGGTTGAACTGGTCAGGATAATCTGGCCGGCCGCCCACCATAGCCAGGATAGCACCGGTTCTGATGTCCAAAGCAACAAAAGAACTTTGGACCAGCAATTTATCACGGAGGTCTTCATACAATTCCATTTCCCCCGCCATCATGAGTTTTACCGTATCTTCGGGGTAGATTCCCAAGTACGCCAATTTTGAGAATTCCTCTTCATCATTGAATAAACGCTGATTCAACTTTTGTTGGTTCGCTATGACGGATTTATAGACTGCATCTTCAGCTATTTTTTGCAGTTCGGAGTTTACAGTTGTATAAATTTTTAAGCCATCCCGGTAAATATTCACACCCAACTCATCGTCCTCGCGCTCCAGGAAACGGCGGATATATTCCGTGAAATACGGAGCATCTCCTCGGGGCTGCTCCTGCTGGATATTATCCAGCAAACGGGCGCGGGCTTCGGTATATTCCATCCGGTTGATGTAATCCTGGTCACGCATGACACGCAAGACCACGTTGCGCTTAGTCAGCGCCAGTTCCGGAAACCGGACCGGTGAATAGCGGGCCGGTGCCGGGAGCAGCCCCACCAATAGGGCACTCTCATCCAGAGCCAATTCACTGGCGGATTTTCCATAAAATCTTTTTGCCGCTGCCTGGACGCCATAGGTCCCGTGACCGAAATGGATGCTATTCAGATACATTTCCAGAATCTCATCCTTGGTGTACGTCCGTTCGATCTGGATGGCTGTGATCACCTCTTTGATCTTGCGAGTAATGGTCTTTTTAAAGCCAATATTATCATAAAGGTTTCTGGCCAATTGCTGGGTAAGGGAACTAAAACCTGAGCGGTAACTCATGGTCACTGTATTAATGACCACAGCCCGCAAAACGTCGCGTAATGAAATTCCCCAGTGGTCATAGAACCGGCGGTCTTCCTTGGCCACCACCGCGTTCAGCATGTGTTGTGGTATCTGGTCCAATTCCACGAAGACCCGCTTTTCAAAATAGAGCTCATTCAGGAGTTTGCCATCTGCGGAATAGATCCGGGTCACCAGGTCGGGGTCATAATTCTCCAACTGCTCGATGGATGGCAGGTCAATGGAAAGATAGAGTATGTAGGCGAAAATAACCGCCATACCTGTGAGTACAGTATAAAAAGATCGTTTTAAGATATGCGCCCAGGATTTCATGGGATTGAATTTAGTTATTGAATTGTGTTTTGAGTTTGACGAATTGAACTTCGTCTAGAAAATTCTGTTCCGAAAGAATCAGCTTTTTTTCCTGGGCTGGATCATATCTTTAGGCTGAACCAGTTTATCAAAATCCTCACCATTCATGTAGCCGAGATCGATAATGGCTTCCCGGAGGGTGGTGTTTTCTTTATATGCTTTTTTGGCCACTTCTGCTGCTTTGTCATAACCAATGTGAGGATTTAATGCCGTCACCAGCATGAGGGAATTATGGAGATTGCTGTGGATGCGTTCTTCATTGGCTTCGATCCCTTCCACACAATGTGTTGCAAAGGAATCGGATGCATCTGCCAACAAACGAATGGATTGAATAATATTGAACGCCATGACCGGGCGGTAGACATTCAATTCAAAATGTCCCGCTGCGCCGGCGGTGGTAATGGTAACATCATTCCCCATGACTTGTGTGCAGACCATGGTCAGTGCCTCAGCTTGAGTAGGGTTCACCTTTCCTGGCATGATGGAACTTCCCGGTTCATTGGCCGGCAATATCAATTCACCAATACCGGACCTTGGCCCGCTGCCTAATAATCGAATATCATTGGCGATCTTGTGAAGTGAAACTGCCACGGTTTTCAACATGGCGGATAATTCCACAATACTGTCCTGGCCGCCCATTGCTTCAAATTTATTTTCTGCTGTGACAAAGGGTAACCCTGTCAAGTTCGAGATCTCGTTGGCAGCGGCTTCACCAAACCCTTCCACAGAGTTGATACCTGTTCCCACCGCTGTACCGCCCATGGCCAGCTCATAACAATGGTTCAATGCATTCTTCACCCGGGTGATGCCATGTTCCACTTGGGAAACATAACCGGAAAATTCCTGGCCCAGACTCAAAGGTGTGGCATCCTGTAAATGGGTGCGACCCAGTTTGATGATATCCTTGAATTCGTCTGCTTTTGCTGACAGTGCCTTTTGGAGTCTTTCCAGTGATGGAAGCAATTGCTGAGTAGCCGATTCTACGGCCGCAATATTGATGGCTGTGGGAAATGTATCATTGGTGGATTGGGACATATTCACGTGATCATTGGGATGAACCGGATCTTTGCTGCCCAGTTCTCCGCCTAACATTTCAATGGCCCGGTTCGAGATCACCTCATTCACATTCATATTGGTCTGGGTTCCGGAACCGGTCTGCCAAACCACGAGTGGAAAGTGATCATCCAGCTTTCCTTCAATAACCTCATCGGCAGCGTTACGGATGGCATCTGCCAACCGGGCATCGAGGCTGCCGAAAGATTCATTTACGGTTGCGGCGGCTTTCTTTAGAATGCCGTAGGCCCGGATGAATTCCCGGGGAAATTGCTCGCCGCCTATTTTGAAATTTTGCAGGGACCGCTGGGTCTGGGCTCCCCAATAGCGATTGACAGGAACGTCGACCGGTCCGAGACTGTCATGTTCGGTTCGAGTGGACATGGTGTTATTTCACCTCCCAGGTCTGTCCCGAATGCAACAAGTCTTGGATGCTGCCAACTCCACGATTCTCTATGGCAGTGTTGACTTGATCAGTGGCCATGTCCTCATAGGTCGGCGCATCAATGGAGTATAAAACACCAATAGGATCAGGAAAATCTTCGCGGTAGGTCAAACTGGCCAGCATGGATGCGATGACAAAATCCTGTTCATTATGGACTAGTACATCATCTGCTGAATGTTCTCCGTTCAGTTCAATGATCTCTGGCTTGTTGCCATCCAATTTTATTCCTTTGTTCTTCTCAGCACCAAAGATCATGGGTTGGCCATCTTCCAGCCAGAGAACCTTATCCGTTTTGGTTTCTTTATCTGTCAGGGACGCATAGGCGCCATCGTTAAAAATTAGACAGTTCTGATAAATTTCTAGAAACGATGTGCCCTTGTGTTTATATGATCTTTCAATCATGGCTTGCATATGCTTGGTCTCACGATCGATGGTTCTGGCAACAAACGTGGCATCGGCACCCAATGCTAGTGATACAGGGTTGAACGGTCTGTCTAGTGATCCAAAAGGTGTAGATTTGGTGATCTTTCCCATTTCGGATGTGGGTGAATATTGGCCTTTGGTCAATCCATAAATCCGGTTGTTGAATAATAATACATTGATATCCAAATTTCTGCGAAGGAGATGGATCGTATGATTTCCGCCAATGGAAAGGCCGTCACCGTCACCGGTTACCACCCAAACGGATAATTCCGGGTTGGCGATTTTCACACCGGAGGCAATGGCTGGGGCTCTGCCATGTATGGTATGAAATCCATATGTATTCATATAATAGGGAAAGCGGCTGGAACAACCGATCCCGGAAATAAAGACCACATTTTCTTTGTCTTCCCCAAGATCCGGAAATATCTTTTGGGTTTGTGCCAGGATCGCATAATCTCCGCACCCTGGGCACCAGCGCACAGCCTGATCTGAAGCAAAATCCATACGTGTATATTTTTTCTTTTCTACTGCTTTTGTTTCAGCCATTTCAGCTTCCTAGAATTTCGTTAACTTTTTCAATGATTCGGCTCTTGCCAATAGGCTTCCCTCTCACCAGGTTCAGACCCTGGGCGTCCACAAGATATTCAGCCCGGATCAACTTGTTCAACTGGCCCATATTGATCTCAGGAACCAGCACATTCTTAAAACGGATCAGGATTTCGCCCAGGTCTTTGGGCAATGGATTAACCCAACGGAGATGAACATGACTGACAGATTTGCCATCTGCTTGAAGGTCTTCAGCCGCCGAACGGCAAGCGCCTTTGGTGCCGCCCCAACTCAATATTAGCAGTTCACCACTGGCATCACTAAAAATTTCTGTGGGTGGAATATCGTTTACCACATTATTGACTTTTTGCTGACGAGTAAGCGTCATATGGTGGTGGTTTTCAGGATCATGACTTACGTTTCCGGTAACGTCTTCTTTCTCCAGTCCGCCGATACGGTGTTCCAAACCGGAAGTGCCGGGAATGGCCCAAGGGCGTGCCAGCGTATCTTTATCCCGCAAATAAGGCATGAACTGGCCATCAACCATACTGGAAGTATCAGCAAATTTGACATTGATGGGTTCCAGGTCATCTACGTTTGGTATTGCCCAGGGTTCAGAACCATTTGCCAAATAACCATCCGTAAGCAAAAGAACTGGGGTCATGTATTTCAAGGCAATACGGCATGCTTCGTAGGCTGTAAAGAAACAATCGCCAGGTGTGGCCGAAGCGATCACTGGAAGCGGGGCTTCTCCATTCCTTCCGAAGATGGCTTGGAAGAGGTCTGCCTGTTCCGTTTTTGTTGGTAAACCCGTGCTGGGCCCACCACGCTGCACATTCACAATCACCATTGGTAATTCAGCAATCACAGCTAATCCCAACGCTTCACTTTTTAATGCTATTCCCGGGCCTGAAGAAGCAGTCACTGCCAGGTTCCCTGTAAATGCTGCACCTATAATTGATGTCATGCCGGCGATCTCATCTTCCGCCTGAAAGGTCTTTATATTATGGTGTTTCAATGCGGACAAGTGATGAAGAATATCACTGGCCGGTGTAATGGGATAACCGCCATAAAACAAAGGTAAGTTTGATCTTTCTGCTGCAGCAACAAGTCCCAGAGATAAGGCATAATTCCCAACAATGTTCCGATAGGTCCCTGCAGGAAGATCTGCTTTATCCACTTTATATCGGGTGGTAAATATCTCAGTAGTCTCACCATAATTAAAACCGGCGTTCATGGAACGGACGTTAGCTTCGATCAGTTCTGGTCGCTTGGCAAATTTCTTCTCCAACCAATTTTTTGTAGGTTCCATGGGACAGTCATAAATCCAGAATAATAATCCCAATGCAAACAGGTTTTTGGTTCGTTCCACAGTTTTAGGAGTTAAACCCATATCAGCACAGGCTTCCTTGACGATCTTGCTCATATCAATATCAAAGACACGAAAATAGTCACCCAATGAACCATCTTCCAGTGGGTTGGAATCAAAACCGGCATAGGTCAGATTCTTTTTGGTAAAAGCAGCTGCATTACAAATAAGCATTCCGCCCGATTCCAGTTCTTCACGATGAACTTTCAGAGCAGCTGGATTCATGGCCACCAACACATCCACTTTATCGCCTGGTGTATGAATATCTTTGGAACTGAAATGAATTTGAAAAGCGCTGACCCCTGCCAATGAACCGGTTGGAGCACGAATTTCTGAAGGAAAGTCAGGCAGGGTGCTCAGGTCATTGCCAACAATGGCTGTTGTATCAGTGAATCGTCCACCGGTCAGCTGCATACCGTCACCGGAATCACCGGCAAAACGGATGACAACATCATCTACATTCTTAAGTGTTTTTTCCATAAAGGTTGTGCGGATCTGATTAGGGTATAATTACAAATTATCCTTTGCAAAACGGGACTATTTTGGGCGTTCAATGGTGTATTATTCAATCGGTTTCATTGCCTGTCCAGTTAGAAATTTACCATGCTGTTTATACGTAAATCAAATGATATAGAACAGGTTTTTGAACTGGATGAAAAATTGCACTTTAACGCCTGACAACGTAAACTCAACTGCGTATGAGTCCTAAACGTAATCCGAGTCAGCTTTCAATATTCCCGGAAATATCCGGAGACCTTGCTGCGCCGTCGATCGCAACCATTCCAGAATTTGATAAAGCTCTAGGCAACCTGATTAAAATGAGTGACTTAGGAGCATTTATTCAAATCAATATTCAAGGTATCGAAAAAATATATTCATTGAATCTTCATGAGCTGCATACTCCTCCGGATTTCCTGCAAAACAACATTACACCTGCTCCAATAACAGTACATCTTTTTCCACAGGATACCCGCAATGAAATAAAAAAATTGACCTATGAAGTAAAAGCATTTTTTAACCGCGGCAATTCATTCAAAACATCTTTCGGCTATTTTCTTTTCCGCAGCCATTTCCCATCCTGGAAAACATATTTACAAGAACGACAGGACGCACTTAATCAATACTTATCAGATACATTGAGCAAGGGTGTTTACGGTCAATATTTTTTAGATCATTTTCAGCAAGGATATGATTATTTCAAGGATGCCGCAGATGAAACAGCACCTTGGGTTTTCAGGGATAAAATTTTACTTAAAGATATCCAGGAAATCCGCAATAATCTTATGGAAACACAAACAACTCTATCATTATTAAAAGCTACTGACCTTGATTTTCCATTCCATGCTTTAGTATTGAAAACAGCACACATCCCAATGGTGCTCCATCAATTCCAATCCCAAGTCCATGTCCATTCTGTATTCAAGACCATCCACCTTGAATATTTGTCTGATAATGATATTAATACCATTGAGGATGTGCGTAAACTGACCGAAAAACTTTAATGATGACCAAAGAACAAATAAGACTATCTACGCTTTCTCACGGCAGCGGTTGAGCGTGTAAGATCGGTCCAAAAGACCTGGCCCAGGTTCTGGGTCAACTCAACTTGCAAACAGATGACCGTGTGATCGTTGGCTTTGATGACGCTGACGACGGTGCCGTGGTCCGTCTTGATGGTGATCGGTATATTGTTCAAACAGTGGATTTTTTCACTCCCATTGTGGACGATCCGTATCAGTTCGGCCAGATCGCCGCAGCAAATGCACTTTCCGATATTTATGCAATGGGCGGAACGCCTTCATTTGCGTTGAATATTGTGGGTTATCCCATCAATGAACTCCCAAAAGAGATGCTCTCAGAGATACTTCAAGGAGGTGCCGATAAAGCTGCTGAAGCAGGAATATCCATAGTGGGCGGCCATTCCGTGGATGATCATGAACCAAAATATGGATTGGTGGTGACAGGTGAAGTGCAAAAAGATGACCTGGTCCGAAATAATGGTGCTCAACCTGGGGATGCGTTGGTATTGACCAAACCGCTGGGAACAGGCATCATTTCCACTGCAATTAAAAAAGGGAAAGCAAATGAAGAATTGATCTCAAACGCTGTGGAATCCATGGCAACTTTGAACAAAGCGGCGGCAGATGCTTTCAAGAGATCCGAGATCCATGCTGCAACGGATGTGACTGGATTCGGATTATTAGGCCATCTCATGGAAATGTGTTTAGCAAGCGGTGTTTCAGCGGAAATTCAATATACCAGTTTTCCATTTTTTGATGGGGTGCATGAGTTGGCAGAAAATGATATCATCCCCGGCGGAACTAAACGTAACCTGGATTTTGTGAATGATGATATTGCATTCGATGTTGAATTATCTGAAACTGAAAAACTAATGATCGCAGATGCACAAACTTCCGGTGGCCTATTGGTCTCCCTGCCGAAAGAAACAGCCAGTAATTATATTGAAAACGTGTCACAACATCAATTCTTCTCCCCTATTATAATTGGCAAAATAACTGAGAAAGGCAGCACCCAAATCTTAATAAATTAAATATACCCGACTTTTTAAGTCGTAAATAATTCTTGTTCAGTATTTTCTATTTCAGTTATATTATCACCGATAAAAAAAGTCGGATTTAATTATGTTAAAGATCACTCGAAAAGTTGAATATGCCTTGATCGCTTTGCGCCATATGCAGGAGAAGGATCCAGGTGAATTAACAAGTGCTAAAGAGATCGCCGAACTCTATGCCATGCCGGTGGAACTCTTAGCAAAAACATTGCAGCATCTTTCCAGGGAAGGAATATTGGCAACTGTCCAGGGACCGACGGGCGGTTATAAGATTAAAAAATCCCTGGATGATATAAATATGAAGGATTTCTTTGAAAAAATGGAAGGCCCGTTAGGCATGATGAACTGCTATTTCGATTCAGATTGTACCCTTATACCTGCGTGTAATATTCGCACTCCAATCCAGCGGATCAATGACAGCATGCGCACCATGTTTGAGAACATGTCCGTTGGAGAGGTCACCCAGTGAGGTCATGATGGATATTAATAAAGATCAGGTTATTGATGTGCTTAAACAATGTTATGATCCCGAGATTCCTGTTGATCTGTGGAACCTGGGATTGATCTACGATATCAAGATCGATGAACCAAATGTGAATATTACAATGTCACTAACCACCCCGGGTTGTGGAATGGCACAGCACATGGCTGCAGATATTAAAACAAAAGTGTCCAGCCTGGACGGCGTAGAAGAAACAATTGTTGATGTTACATTTGATCCGCCCTGGAACCCGGAAATGATGACTGATGAAGCCAAAGAAAAATTAGGTTTTTCTCCTTCCCAGGCACAAACAGAAGAACCATCTACAGAGTGGGAATAATATGACTGAAAAAACTCACAAACAGAAACTGGCAGACTTCACAAGCGCTACCATTACTGTAACTCCCAGAGCTATTAATAAAATAAAGAATGCAATGAAGGTCGATGGTAAAGATGGCTGGATGCTCCGTATGGGCGTTGAAGGTGGCGGTTGCTCCGGGATGAACTATAAAATGACCTTTGATGAAACTCCGGGTGAAATGGATAAGGTCATGGAATCCAATGGATTGAAGATCCTTTGCGATCTTAAAAGCTGGCTCTATTTAAAGGGGCTGGAAGTGGATTTTTCTGATGACCTGTTAAACGGTGGTTTTAAGATTCACAACCCAAACGCAAATCGAACCTGCGGCTGCGGTACTAGTTTCTCAGTATAACTAACAAAAGACCATGTCAAAAGTAATAGAAAACGCTATTGAGCAAGACTATAAGTACGGCTTTGTTACTGATATTGAACAGGACACTTTGCCACCCGGACTAAACGAAGATGTCATCCGATCCATTTCCGCTATTAAAGAAGAACCCAAGTTCATGCTGGATTGGCGTTTGAAATCGTATAAGCAATGGCTGAAAATGGTCGAGCCCACTTGGGCAAAGGTGGAATACCCAGAGATCGATTACCAGGCCATTAGTTATTACTCCGCTCCAAAGAAAAAAGAATTGAAAAGCCTCGATGAGGTTGATCCCGATATTTTGGAAACGTATAAAAAATTAGGGATACCCCTGGAAGAACAAAAAATGCTAGCTGGCGTAGCTGTGGATGCTGTGTTTGATTCTGTGTCCGTGGCTACGACGTTCAAAGATGAATTGAAAAAACACGGTATTATCTTCTGTTCATTTTCTGAAGCTGTTAAAGAACATCCAGATCTCGTAGAAGAATACCTCGGTTCTGTAGTGCCGCATACCGATAATTATTTTGCTGCGCTTAATTCAGCAGTGTTTAGTGATGGCAGTTTTGTCTACATCCCCAAAGGTGTTCGCTGCCCCATGGAACTTTCAACATATTTTAGGATCAACGCAGCAAACACCGGCCAATTTGAACGGACACTTATTATTGCCGATGAAGGCAGCTATGTCAGTTATTTGGAAGGCTGCACGGCTCCCATGCGTGATGAGAATCAGCTCCACGCTGCAGTGGTAGAACTGGTCGCCCACAGAGACGCTACCATCAAATATTCCACAGTTCAAAACTGGTATCCCGGCGATCCAAAAACCGGAAAAGGCGGTATCTATAATTTTGTGACCAAGCGAGGAACCTGTTTGGAAGAAAATTCGAAAATATCTTGGACACAAGTAGAAACAGGTTCTGCCATTACGTGGAAATATCCTTCGTGTATCTTGAAAGGTGACAATTCCGTTGGGGAATTCTATTCGGTAGCACTGACAAACAATTTTCAACAAGCCGATACAGGCACCAAGATGGTCCACATTGGAAAAAATACCAAGAGCACCATTATCTCAAAGGGGATCTCTGCCGGGCAAGGACAGCAGACCTACCGAGGTGGCGTTAAGATCATGAAAAATGCGGAAAATGCGCGCAACTATTCTCAATGCGATTCCATGCTCATCGGCGATAAATGCGGCGCACATACTTTCCCTTACATCGATGTACGCAACCCCAACGCCCAAATGGAGCACGAAGCATCCACATCATCAATCGGTGAAGATCAGATCTATTATTGTAACCAACGGGGTGTCTCTACCGAAGATGCGGTTTCGCTGATCGTGAACGGTTTTTGCAAAGAGGTTTTTAAAGAACTGCCTATGGAATTCGCTGTTGAGGCGCAAAAATTAATGGAGGTGAGCCTAGAAGGCAGCGTTGGATAATTAAACATTTCAATGACTTAGGAAATCATGCTGGAAATACAAAATTTACACGTTCGAGTAACGAACAAGGAAATCATCAAAGGGATCGATCTCACCATCAATTCTGGAGAACTGCACGCCATCATGGGGCGAAACGGTTCGGGTAAAAGTACCCTCGCTCATGTCATCGCCGGGAAAGAAGGCTACGAAATCGAGGGAGACATTTTATATAAAGGTGAAAGTATTTTGGGCATGTCTCCTGATGAGCGGGCCATCGCCGGGATCTTCATGTCATTTCAATATCCCGTTGTGATCCCGGGTGTCAACAATACATATTTTTTAAAAGCGGCGCTGAATGCCAAGCGGAAGGCTTATGGAGACGATGAGCTGGATGCCATGGATTTTCTGACCTTGATCCGGGAAAAGATCAAATTGGTTGGCATGGACGAAAGTTACTTGAACAGGGCGGTAAATGATGGTTTTTCCGGCGGGGAGAAAAAACTAAATGAGATCCTCCAACTATTGACCCTGGAACCGCAATTTGCCATTTTAGATGAAACGGATTCCGGGTTGGATATTGATGCATTGAAGGTCATTGCTACTGGGGTGAATCAATTCCGCAATGAAGACCGTAGTATTTTGGCTATTACCCATTATCAGCGTTTATTGGATTATATGAAACCGGACGTGGTCCATGCTATGATCGATGGACAGATCGTAAAGACTGGCGACATTGATCTGGCGAAAGAACTGGAAGCAAAGGGATATTCCTGGCTGGTGAAATGATGGATCATTTCAAAACAGAATTGGATTCTCTGTTGTCCCGTTGGTCGGATGAGTCAGATGCGCTGGTCCAAATGCGTAACCACGCCTTTGACCGTTTTGCTGAATTGGGCTTCCCCACAAAAAAATGGGAAGATTGGCAATTCACAGATTTTTCTCTCTTCAAAAAAGTGCCATTCAGAATGACAGAAGCCCGGGACCTGGTTACGATCGGTGGTCTTGAAAATAAATTACTGAAGGACTGTTATTCCATTATCATCATCAATGGCCACTACCAGCCAGACTTGACCCAACTACCAGAGGGTGTTCAGGTTAGAACTCTCCTGGATGTATTTCTGAAAAATGAACTGCCACAATTATCAAACGGAAACCCATTCGTTGACCTAAATACATCCTTTATGAACAGCGGTTTGGCAATGGATATAGATGACAATGTTCAATTAGATCAGCCCATTCATTATCTATTCATCACAACCGGCATTGATGATTCCATTATGAACCATCCCCGCTTGATCATCAATGTTGGCAAGAATAGTTCCGCAATTGTGATCGAACATTATTTGAGTGAAAACACCCACCTTTATTGGAATAATTGTGTTTCCATCTCCAACCAGAAACCAAATTCCAAATTGGATCACATCCGCATCCAGGAAGACACCGGTTACCACACGGATAATATGATCTGTATTCTCCAAAGGGATGCGCAATTACGATCCACACTTTTTAATCATCAAACGCAATTATACCGTGGAGATATCCATGTAGAATTTCACGGAGAAAATGGACACGCTAATCTGAATGGCCTTTCCCTCTTGCATGATTCAAACCATATGGACACTCGGGTGATCATTGACCACGAATTTCCCCATTGTAACAGTGATCAATTTTTTAAATACATTTTAAATGATACATCGAGTGGAGTGTTCAACGGCCGAATCATTGTACGTGAAGACAGCCAGAAAACGGATTCAAACCAGTCCAATAAAAATCTGCTCTTGAGTGAAAACGCCACCATGCATTCAAACCCTCAACTGGAGATCTATGCAGATGATGTGCGCTGTACCCATGGCTCCACCACCGGTCAATTGAGCGAAGATGTATTGTATTATTTGCGTACCCGGGGGATCGAACAACGGGCTGCTCAAAAGCTCATCGTGAAAGGATTTGCTCGGGAAGTCTTTTCTAATGTAAAACATGAACCCACTGCAGACTATTTGAATGAACAACTCAATGAATGGTTAGCCCATGGATGATCTGCGGGAATTGTACCAGCAATTAATACTGGATCATAATCAGCATCCACAAAATTTCAGGGTCATAGAGGATGCCACCGATACTGCCAGCGGACACAATCCCCTTTGCGGCGATGAAATCACATTATATTTATATGTGGAGAATGAAGAGGTGAAAGATGTGAGTTTTCAGGGATCTGGCTGCGCCATTTCCAAGGCATCGGCGTCTATCATGACCACTATTATCAAAGGAAAGACCGTCAAAGAAGCTGAAGGTATCTTTGATCAATTTCATATTATGATCACTACGGGTGAAACAACGGGAGATATGGGTAAGCTGGCTGTGTTGGCAGGTGTTCACAAGTTTCCTGTACGTGTCAAATGTGCGGTCTTGAGCTGGCACACAATGAATAATGCACTCCATGGGCATAACGAATTAACCACAACGGAATAATATGATTAACAGTACGAGTACGGAAGAAGTCGTCACATTTTCACGGGATTGTAAAGCCACCATGATCCCTTCTGGAACAAAAGGCAATATCATCGCCGGAGAACACGGGATCATCACCCAATCATTGGGCGGAAACTATACGGTGGCAGTGAATGGCAATCTATATCGCATTGAAGGAACTGATGCAGACTCCATCGGGAAAGAGGTCGTTAAAGAAAAACAAGAAACATCAACGAATGGTCAGGAAGTGGATGAACGGGCTGTTTGGGATGCCATGCGCACCTGCTATGACCCGGAGATACCTGTAAACATTGTAGATCTTGGATTGATCTATTCCTGTAATTTTTCTGAAACAGAGAAAGGTACTTTGGTTGAAGTATCTATGACACTTACTGCCCCCGGTTGTGGGATGGGACCTGTAATTGCTCAAGAAGTAGAGAATAAGATCAAAGGTGTCCCGGGTGTACGAGATGTAATGGTATCTCTTGTTTGGGATCCGCCTTGGGGTCAAGATATGATGACGGAAGCGGCACGATTACAATTAGGACTTTTATAAATTTATGCTAGATGTAAAAAAGATCCGGGAAGACTTTCCGATCTTTTCGGAACAACCAGGCAACTTTGTTTACCTGGACAGTTCCGCCACAACACTCAAACCACGTTCAGTGATCGATGCGGTGAATGAATATTACAGATCGTACAGCGCCAACGTGCACCGATCCATTTATGAAATTGGTGAGAAAGCAACGGCCGCTTATGAATCCAGCCGCGAAAAAGCAGCCAAACTGATAAACGCTCCAACGAATTCCATTATTTTCACCAAAGGAACCACTGAATCCATAAACTTGGTGGCTTATGCCTGGGCTCGAAAAAACCTAAATCCCGGTGATGAGATACTCCTGACAGAAATGGAACACCACAGTAACCTGATCCCGTGGCAGTTATGCGCCCAAGAGACTGGAGCAAAACTCCGGTTCATTCCATTCAATGAAGATGGAACGTTAGATCTGTCAGATCCTGATCAATATTTTAACTCACATACTAAATTGGTTTCTGTCATTCATCAGTCTAATGTGTTTGGAACTATAAATCCTATTGATGAGATCGTAAAAATGGCCCATGATGTTGGTGCTATTGCTTTAGTGGATGCAGCTCAAAGTGTTCCCCACCAAAACGTGGATGTAGCAGAACTGAACTGTGATCTATTGGCTTTTTCCGGACATAAAATGCTGGGGCCGACTGGCGTGGGTGTACTATTTGGTAAGCAAGAATTTCTTGAACGATTGGATCCATTCTTGGGTGGCGGTGAAATGATAAAGACTGTTTCCCTAGAAAAATCTACGTGGAATGAGATCCCCTGGAAATTTGAAGCCGGGACACCCAATATTGCTCAGGCCATCGGTTTAGGAGCAGCTATTGATTATATTAATGAATTGGGCTTGGATAGGATTCATGAACATGAGCAAGATCTAAAAGATCATGCTTTAGAAAGTTTGGGAACGATTGAAGAATTGACAGTGTATGGTCACGCCGAAGACCGTGGAGCAGTTATCAGTTTTAACTTGGACAATATTCATCCACATGACCTGTCACAATTATTGGATAATGAAAAGATCGCCATCCGCGCCGGACACCACTGCGCACAACCCATCATGAAAAAACTGGGTGTTGCCGCAACAGGAAGGGCCAGTTTCTATCTATACAACTCCAAGGAAGATGTAGATCGCCTTTGTGAAAGTTTGTTGAATACACTTAAGTTCATGGGTGTCCGCTCCTAGGCGGAAGCGAATCAATAATTAATTACAGAGGAAGTTATGGCAGATTCAAAAAATGGCAAAGATCGTTTCAAATATATGATCACCATGCGCTGGTACGTGGAAACCGATGAGGATCTCGTAGCCGGAGCTCAAGAGTCAGATGATAAACTCCTGGAACTGTTAAGGCACCGTGAAGATGGTTCATCCAGCTGCTCCACCTGCCCCACACGCAAAAATGAAGGGTATGCGATCTTGAACTATCATTATTTCATGGGTGAAAAGAAGCCGGTGTACATGTCTGTAGATAAAGTAAAAAAATGATCACCATAAGTATGGATGATTTTTTGGATGAAGGCATCCTGAAAGAGGAATCCTTCAGAAAAAAAGTAGATGAGATCGACTGGTCACAATATGCCGGTGACCGCGTACTCGTTAGAGGCTGTGCGGAAGTGGTTATCCCAACATGGGCCTATCTTATCCTTACTGCTCAACTGGCCCAATTTGTGGAGCGGATCTATTATGGGGAACTGCGGTCGGCAGTGAAAATATTCACAAAGAATTCTAATTAATGTCAACAGAACGGGTCAGCTGGGAAAACTATTTTTTGAATATTGCCAAGGAGGTGGCCACCCGCTCCACCTGTGACCGCAAGCATATTGGCGCGGTCATTGTTCGGGGGAAGAATATTTTATCCACTGGTTATAATGGCAGCATCAAAGGCTTGGCCCACTGTGATGAAGCTGGCCATGAAATGGTGGATGGTCACTGTGTTAGGACTACTCACGCGGAAGCCAATGCCATTGTTCAAGCCGCTAAAAATGGTGTTCGTGTGGATGACGCAGAAATATATGTAACGGCTTCACCTTGTTACAATTGTTTCAAGCTTATCGCTAACGCCGGGATCAAGGCCATTTATTACGATGAATTCTACAGAGATGAACGTATCCTGGAACATGCCAAGGAAGCGGGAATCGAATTAGTTCAATTGGATTGAGTAATTACTTTATAAATTAACCCAGACAGGGCCGTCGCCGCCTTCAGGTGGGACCCAATCGATAATCTGGTATGGGTCCATGATATCACACGTTTTACAGTGTACACAATTAGAAAAATTGATTTGCAGTTTTTGGCTTTCACCATCAGGTACCATTTCATACACACCAGCCGGACAAAAATTCGTGCAGGGATTCCCATACTCTTCAGCACAGGTTGTAGTACATACATCCTGATCCCTGACATGTAAATGGGGTACCTGGTCTTCTTCGTGTGCCGTGGCAGAATAATATACATCTGTTACTTTGTCTAATATATATGTACCATCGAAATGCAGGTCATTGTAACGGTCTCTTTCAGCTTTCTTTTCCATTTTTAAATGGCCTGATTCACTGGATATACGATTCTTAAATCCCCAACCCCGGCCGCCTGTCAAAAGACCTATTCCTGAATTAAAGAGGCCGGCCAACAGGCCGTTATCAAACCCCTGGTGAAAATTCCGTACTTTCCATAATTCGTCCTTGACCCAGCTTTTTTCCACGCGCAGTTCAAAATCCGCTAATTGCGCTGCACTAAAATTATCTGTAGATAAAGCCTCGGCAATTGTTTCTGCAGCCAGCATTCCGGATTTCATGGATAAGTGGATGCCTTTCAATCTTTGACCATTCATAAAGCCAGCGGAATCACCAATCAGCATAGCACCATCCACAGCCAATTTTGGAATTGAGAACCATCCCCCTTCCGGTAACGATTTTGCTCCATAAGCAATCATTTCACCACCCTCAAGCAAAGAGTGCAACCAGGGATGGTTTTTTAAGCGCTGTAGTTCATGATGGGCATCGACTGCGGGGTTTTTATAATCGAGTCCAACGACCATTCCCAGGTCCCAGATATCATTCTGCATTCCATAGAGAAACGCACCGCCAAAAATATTATGACCCAGTGGAAAGCCCATGGTATGTGCCACATATCCTTGGGGGACAGAACCTGGAGACATGCGCCATAGTTCTTTTACGCCAACAGCCCAGACCTGAGGGTTCCTTCCCTGCATAAGATCATGCCTATTGATGAGCTTTTTGGTCAGGCTGCCGCGGGTACCCTCGCCTAAAATAATGACTTTTGCATGAATGTCTGCTCCCGGTTCAAATTGTGGTTTCTTCTGTCCATTTTTATCAATACCCCGGTCGCCGGTACGCACACCGATTACCCGGTCACCTTCATACAACAGTTCTGTTCCTGCAAAACCGCAGAAAATATCCACTTCCTCATTTTCACAGATTCCGCCCAGCCAGCGCGTGAGCTTGCCCAGGGAGGTTACAAAACAATTGTGGTGGTTCATGGCTGGAGGTACAAAGGGAAAGGGGATTTTTTTAGCAGCTGTTAAATAATAAAGATGTTCTTCTGCAACTTCAGCTTCAAATGGAAAATCAGTAACTGATTTATCTGGGAATAATTCATTTAGTGCGCGGGGATCGACAATGGCACCAGACAAGGAATGGGCACCAACTTCGGATGCTTTTTCAAGAATAGCTACACTGGCATCCTGTCCGGATTCGCGCAGTAATTGTTTTAAATGAATCGCTCCAGCGAGGCTGGCCGGCCCGGCACCTACAAAGAGTACATCCAGCTCCAGAACTTCCCGTTCTGACATCGGTTCGATTACTCCTGCAATGCTGCAGTCAATTTTGGTACAATCTCCAGCATATCTCCCACAACGCCATAATCCGCTAATTCAAAAATGGGGGCATCGGGATCTTTATTAACAACAACAATATTCTTGGATCCTTTCATGCCCACTACATGCTGGATGGCTCCGGAAATACCCAATGCCAGGTAGAGCTTCGGGGCGACAGTTTGCCCGGAACTGCCGATTTGATGATGGGGCGCTAGCCAGTCGGAATCAACCACGGGCCGGGATGAAGCAATTTCTGCACCCATAACTTTAGCCAATTCCTGGGCCATGGGAATATTTTCTTCTTTACCGATTCCCCGGCCAATGGCTACGATGAGGTCGGCGCTGGACAAGTCCACTCCACCTGCTGCTTCCTGGAATGGTTCTTCCGGAACTGTTTTGATAGTACCAGTATCCATTTCAACTGTTACCGAACGTACATTGGCTGTTCCATTTTGAATGTTGTCAGATGAAAATGTAGCAGATTGAAAACTGACCAATACGGGACCAGAACCTTGCGGATGCAGACCGGCCAGCAGTTTGGCATTGAATGCCTGTTTGCTGAAAACCGGTTTACCTTCATTCGTTGAGCAAGAAACTACATCATTCAAGAAGGGCCGCTGCAGCTTGACACTAATCCTCGGCACATAATCCCGAATCTGGTAGGTATGCCCAAAAAATACATATTGCGGGTTTTCATTGGCGATGACCTGCGCGACTGCTGCGGCATAACCATCGGCCGTATATTGATTTAAATGTTCATTTTCCATAGAAAGGACTTCTGTGGCTTCATACTTGGCTGCTTGTTCAGCAAGCGCTGGGGCATTGTTTCCCAGGGCTAAAATGCCAATGCTTAAATTACATTCTCCTCCAATTTGCTGTGCTCCAGCGATTGCTTCCTGACTCATGCGGTGAATACTGCCGCTCTTATCTTCCAAAACAACTAATATATTCATCATACCACCTAATTTATACGTATCTCGTTTTTAAACACATCTACCAACCGGTTTACAACCTGATCAACGGAGCCTTCTATCATTTCAGTCTGTTTTTCCACATGCTGAACAGACAGGCCATTAAACTCTTGCAGATTATCATCAGCAAATACTTCCGCCAAGGATACCGTTTTTATTTCTTTCTTTTTGGCAGTCATAATGCCTTTGAGGGATGGATAGCGGGGCGTATTCAATCCCGATTGAATCGCCAGGCTGGCTGGCAGTTCCATGGTCTGCCACTGGAACCAGCCCGCTTCCAGCTCACGTTTAACCCTGATTTTTCCATCCTGGATTTCTGTGCCAACCACCAGAGTTGCGGTGGTCATTCCAAGGAGTTCGCCCAAAATAACACCCGTCTGTCCAAAACCGAGATCATCAGACTGGAGTCCTGAAAGAACCAAATCAAAATTTTCTGCTTTGATGGCATTGGCTATAGCAGAGGCGATTGCATAGGGATCTGAATGATAAGGAGGTTCTTCCTTGATATGCAGCGCCCGGTCGGCACCTTTGGCCAATGCTTCGCGGATGGTTTTCTGGCAGCGGTCCGGACCCAAGCTGACCACAACCACTTCACCATCGCCATTTTGTTCACGGATCTGCAAAGCTTCTTCAAGAGCATAATTATCGCTCTCGTTCATTTCAAAGGGCAGTTCAGCCTCCTGGATCCACGCACCATCAGCAGTGATAGCAAAATGTGCGTCACTCCCCGGAACTTGTTTTACCAATACACAAATATTCATTTACAGTTTTTTACCTCGATGATTATTGAAGATTTAGAATCCTGTCAGGTTATAAATTAAATAATGATTAATTAATAGACCTATAACTTGTTCAAATTTATGGTCAATTGTATATTTCTTCCCAAAAAAACAATGAACAATTTCACGTCAATGATCCTGGCCAATTTACTTTTTATCTTTGGATCTATCCTATTCCTCTGGTCAGTCTGGCGCTGGCTGCAGCGTCGGAATTATAAAAAATGAGCCAAATCACGTATTTAAAAAATGATTTGAAAAAGGGTACAAAATTGTAGTATACTTGTTGTGATGGGACGAACAAGGCAACGCTTTTCGTGGGAAGATTTCGTTCTTAACTAACTACTAACATGCAAGGGATAATTATGAGAAAACTATCGTTAACAAGTATTTTATTAACACTGTTGTTGCCCGTTGCTCTACAGGCACAGTCATTTACGGGTACGTATGAATTGATCGGTGCCAAGGTAATTTATACGGATATTGCCCGTTTCGCTGAAAGCGCTGATGATACAGCAGCTAATTATTTGGTTGAGGCGCATTGGCCAAATGTAAATAGTTCAATGTTTTCAGCACCGCTAGCTGGATTTATGCCAGGGGATACTGTTGCTGTTCTTGAAACACCTGATGTATTATTGTTACCTATCGGTTTAGCTGGTGCTGGAATCGATTTGACACTAGGCTTGGACATGGAACAAGGCACTATGCTGATTCCCGGTGTTGAAGGTTCAACAGCCACCTATCCTACCATTGATGAAGTCAGCTGTTCTACATTTGCCACTGTGGCACCAGTCACAGACAATGCAACCATTTCCTATTCCACTTCATCAAACTCTTATAATTCCGATGCGGGTACTTTTACCTGGGGCTTTGGGATGTCACAATCAGACGTTTTTGACTGGTTCGACGCACCGGCTGACTGGGAAGACCCAACTAACGACGTTACTAATTATGGCATTTTAACCGGGTATTTTAATTCTGACAATACTGGTTTTGAAGGAATGGATCTCATTTGGTACGCAGAAGATGGCCAAGACTCTGATAGTGGTATTGATTCTGATGGTATTTTGAATCGTAATTTGGGTATTACCACTGCTCCCGGTGATGTATCAACAGTTCCAGCTCTTGCTGCATCAGGTATACCAGTCAATGTTGGTACCTATCCTATCTTAGGCGGCACAGGTGTTGATTTGGACGGTGATGGGGAACCAGACGGTGTCGTAGATACAGATTGGGGCTATTATTTTGACCCCAATGGCGCTGACGGTATTCCATTTTGGGAACAACCCGGTGAAGACGATTCACCCTTTCAGTTCACGGGTTACTATATGACCTACAATGGTTTAGCTGCACTTAGCGCTATACTGACTGCAGCCGGTGATGATGCCGATGGTGATGGCATTCCGGATAATTTAATGGCATTAATCGTCGGATACATGGGAGCTGGTTATCCTCAAGATGCTGCAACATTGATGGCATTAGCTGATGTTATTGAGGGAGCATTTGTTGCTTGGGCTGCGTACTTTGGTGTTGATGCCACAACTGCTACTGCTGCCGCTGCTGCCGTTGTTGCATATGCTCAAACTACATATGCAGCTTTGGTTGCACAAGGCGATCCTGATGCCCTTATGAATACAGCTATGGCAACTACAACAGTTATGGGTGGAGTTCTAAATGCAATGGGCATTGATATAGATGATTCTGACCATGACTACGATCCGACCAGCACTACAAGTGACAATCAGCTAGCCAATTCTGGTTTTGAAGATGGTTTCACCAGCTGGGAGGTATACCCCCATGGAAATAGCCAAGCTATGATTGGAACCGGTGAAGTCATGTATAATACAACTGAAACATTCGTCGCCTTTGAAGGGGACTCTGCGCGAAAATTGTGGGGCTTATATGAAGGCGGCACCAATATGGAGAACAATGTCTTTCAAACCTATTGGGGTACTTTAGGTGCTTATACACAATTTGATGTTTCAGCTGAAATTTACACCAATAGTGCAGATGATTTAAATCAGGGCAATGGATACGGCGTATTATTCGCAAAGTATTTTTATGATGGTTGGGCCTGGGCAGGAATGGATAGTGTCCACTTCCGTGGCGCACCCGATACATGGCACCATCAATCTGTGTCCTGCACCGTTCCTCTAGGCGTTGCTATTGTGCAAGTCGGTGTGATGCATGTACAGCCGTCAAATGATGATCATGGATCATTCTACGTAGATGATTTCTCAATGCACATTAATTATCCATTCCCCAATGGACGTCTCGTTTTCCAAATTGGCAATTCCTGTGTGCCCGTTTTTGAATACCGTGATGTTTTTGTATCATTTGCCAATGTAGGAGAAGCTGGTGTCATTTCTGAAGATATATTGCCAGAAAAATTCGCTGTATATGACAACTATCCTAATCCCTTTAACCCCACAACACAGATCAGTTTTGATCTGGCAGAGAATTCTGTAACTGAAGTATCTGTCTGGAACTTGTTGGGTCAAAAGATCACAACGCTCTATACAGGCGACCTGAATGCCGGTCAGCATACTGTCAAATTTGATGGTAAAGACAGCAACGGCAGCATTCTGCCCAGCGGTGTATATATCTACCGTGTGGCAGCAGGCAATAATGTTTCCACCAAGAAAATGATGCTCTTGAAATAAGCACTATTTTCATTTTCAATTATGATACATCAGACAGCTCCATCAGCCGGTGGGGCTGTCTGTTTTTATAGGCAGGATTAATATGAAAAAAACATTCTATTATTCTATCATATTTGTTCTTTTCAGCCAGCTATTTGCCCAAAGTGGCACAATCACCGGTCGGATTTCAGATGCTGATAATAACGATCCCCTCATCGGCGCCAACGTAATCATAGTGAGTACAGCCATGGGTGCCGCTACTGATGTAAACGGCAGTTATACCATCACTAATATCCCGGTAGGAGCTGTTACCCTAAAGGTCACATACATTGGCTATGAAGAAAAGACTAAGGATTTGACTGTCACTTTAGGCGAAATTGTGATTGCCGATATAGCTTTGAATCCGGAAGCCATCCAGATGGAGACCTATGTGGTAACTGCTTCACGCAGACGGGAACGGGTGGAAGATGCACCGGCGGCCATCAGCGTCATTACCCAAAAAGAAATCCGCCGAGAAAGCAATACCAACCTAGGTGATTATTTGAAACAGGTGAAAGGGGTTGACTTTACACAGTCCGGTGTGGACAGTTATAATTTGAGTGCCCGGGGATTTAATTCATCTTTCAGTTCCAGACTGCTAACACTAACCGATGGCAGGATGGCCAACGTCCCCTCTCTTCGCCTGATTGCCTACAACGTTATTCCCGTTTCATTTGAAGATGTAAAACAATTTGAAGTAGTGCTTGGTCCATCTTCAGCGTTGTATGGCCCCAATGCCCACAGCGGTGTATTGAATATCATTACTATTCCCCCCCGTGAATCCACGGGAACAACAATCAATGTGCAAGGCGGCAGCCTGGCCCAGGAAGGGGGGTTTTTAAAAAAACTGACCATGCGCCACGCATCTACCTTTAAAGACTTTGGGTTTAAAGTATCGGGTGTTGCCTTCAATGCGTACGATTGGGAACACGTTAATGATGACGAATACGAAGGACATGACCCCTCATTTTTAGGCAGATCAAGGTTAGTGCATAATGGTGTGGATGATAATGCCAGTAATTCTGAATTTGGCAATCCTACTTTTGATAGTGACATGCTCACAGCTATTGCCAATGGGGAGATTGCCAATAACGGTATCGATGATAACGACAATGGCTTTATCGACGAAAATGATGACTGGGCCGGACTGATGTATAGTGACAATATAGATGGTATGTTTCCGATAGGAACAGAAGAAGGCAGTCCGACGATTACTGAGGCAATGGTTGCGGAAGCTGCCGGAGACCCCTACAATCGTTACTATTTAGATAATGGCATTATTCTTTGGGGTGTTACAGAAGATATGATTGGCCGTTATTATGCAGATGGAATGGACAATAACGGCGATGGTTTAATCGATAATGGGATTGATGAAGGTATAGATGAGAATGATGAATCCTGGTACGATGGTTTTGATAATGACAGTGATGGTTTGATCGACGAAAAAGACGAAATTGGTTCGCGCTGGATCAACCGCTTTGGCAGTTATAATTCAGGGACTCCTAATGATGATTCTACAAATTGGTCCGGTTACGGTTTTGGTGATTATGAATATGATGATGAAGGTAATTTGACCTTTGATACAAATGGAGATGGTATTTATGGCGGGCCAGATGATTTTGAAATGGCTTTCTCACCAAATTTTCCTCGTTATGCAGCAGATGCCAATGACGATGGTATCGATGATTATCCAGATTTTAATGTGGAAAATTATCGCTATGATTTTCGTTTGGATTACAATCCCAATGATGATTTTCTAATCAGTGGTTCACATGGATATGCCTATGCAAGGAATATAAACATTACCGGTATCGCCCGTTACCTGGCAGATGGCTGGGTCTATAAATATTGGCACGGCCGCATGCGCTATAAAAATTTCTTTTTACAATCTTATTTGAATACCAGCTATTCTGGGGATCCTACTAAACCAACACGTAACATGGCAACAGGCGGTACAATCTATGACCGCTCAGGAAAATGGAGCACCCAATTTCAGCACTCCGTGGAATTGATGGATGGCAATTTCAGATTTGTGTGGGGCATTGATTATTTCCTGACCATGCCCGACACGCGTGGGACCATTCTTTCGGATAATCAATCGGTAGATAAACGAGATAATAATGGTAATGGTGAAGGTTTGTCCCCTATTAGTTTTACTGATTATAACGACAATTTATTAGTTGACAGTGGCGAACAGCTGAATGTGTGGTCTACGGATTCTACTGATAATGTCTGGCATGCAATTAAAGATGGTGTGGATAATGATGGTGATAGTGATGATTATGAAGATACAAATGGTAACGGCATGCCAGATGCCTGGGAACCGGGTGTGAACGGTGTAGGCGATGTTTATGCTGATGGTATTGATAATGATGGTGACGGCAAAATAGATGAAAATATTGATGAAGGCATTGATGAGCAGTCAGAAGATAATCGCTATGTAGTGAATGAGTTAGGCATTTATTACCAGCTAAACTGGAAATTGAATGATAAATGGGAAGTAATCCAGGCAACACGCTTTGATTCCCATGACCGCCTGACAGATGTAATTGAATACAATAACTACGATCGCGACTATAATCCTCTTAATTGGAAATTTAACCTGGATAAAACAGATGGAATGCAGGTTTCGCCCAAGATTGGTCTCATTTGGCGTCCCAAGGAAAACCAGAATATTCGCATGACCTATGCACAGGCGTTTAATACGCCTTCTAATCAACAATTATTTCTGGATATTTTTGTCACTCGCGTAGCCACGTTTAAGGTGTACGCCAAAGGAGCATATAATGGCTATAATTTTCCAAGAGATTCAGTAACCAATCAGGTTTACTGGAAAGATCCTTATGATGCTTTTAGTTTGATACTTTTTGATCCAGAAGAATACCTCTTTTTCTTTCCCTCAACAGATCCCAAAGTGAAAGGTCATTTTAAAGATGAGGTACACGATCAAGAAGGAATATATCCTGAAGTGATGCGTACGTTGGAATTGGGATACAAAGGCAGAATCACCCCAAAACTTTATGGCACGGTTGATCTTTTCTTAAATCATTATGATTCGTTCGTCAGTTCCATTTCATTTATTACACCTATAGTTGTTGATAAAACCGCCCTGTCTCATGACTGGAATGATAACGGCATCAGGAATGATGACCCAGATAATATAATCGATGATGAAGACCTGGAGCTTGCTTTTGACCATTGGCGTGATTTCATCGAAGGCGTATCAGCAATAGATACCACCCGCGGCCAAAATCCGCCAGTGGTGGTAGGCTATGTGAACTACGGAAAAGTGGACATGGGCGGATTGGATTTTAGCCTGGCCTGGTTGTTAAACAGGGAATGGTCTGTAGGAATGAATTATTCTTACTTGAGTATTTCTGAATTCAATAATCCCATTACCAATACCCCGGATCCAATCAATGCTCCAAGACATAAAGGCGGTGTCAAGATTCAATTCAACCCACGTAAATATGATTTCAGTGGCTCACTCAATATTCGCTATGTAGATGGATTTCCCTGGTCCTCCGGTATTTATTATGGCACCATTGATACCTACTTCCTTGGCGATCTGCACACCAGCTACAAGTTCAATGATCATTTAGCAGCCATGTTTTCTGTCAACAATATCTTAGACCACCGTCATGTTGAGATCATGGGCGGGCCAACATTGGGTCGATCCATCATATTACGCTTACAGGCTCAACTCTAAAATTCCCCATACCAAGCAAACGCCCTTGTTTTGAAAGAAACCGGGGCGTTTTAATTTAGAGTACTTTTTTATCATGTTTATAATAACGAAAATGATTTCCTGGCTGGATGCAATTGACAAATCGCTGTTCCATTTTTTTAATAATACATTATCGAATACGTTATTTGATATATTAATGCCCATAATCACTAATCAGGGTTATTGGGCAGTACCCATTTTAATATTATTATTATATTTGTTTGTCAAAGGTGGGAAAAGAGGACAAGTCACGGCCTGTCTTCTCATTATTACTGTAGTAGCTACGGATGCAATTGCTGCACAGATCATTAAACCTTGGATAGGACGCCTCCGTCCTTCTCATGTAATGACTGATTCAATTAATCTTCTTGTGCCTAAAGGAGGAAAATTCAGTTTTGTCTCTAATCATGCTGCAAACATTTTTTCAGCTGCAACAGTTTTAACATATTTCTATTCAAAATGGAAAAATGTACTGTATACACTAGCAGCATTAGTTGCCTTTAGTCGGGTTTATGTAGGAGTACATTACCCCGGTGATATATTTTTTGGAGGATTGTTCGGTTATGGTATGGCTTGGGTTTTCATTTCCTTATGGGTGATTTTGAAAATGAGGGAAATAAAACGAGGACAAACCTGGGTCCTCTACGAATGATCAGTTAGGCAGCTTTGATTCTGGCGGTTTTACACCAAATTCTTTAAATGAATCCTGCCCGGGAGATGTGATCTCCCCATGTTTCTCTTCAAATTTACTGATATTTTCCTGCAGCGCCAGCATGAATGCTTTGGCGTGTTGCGGTGCCATGATGATACGGGAATGAATCTTTGCTTTGGGGACACCCGGTAGTAAACGCGTAAAATCCATTACAAACTCTGCCGGTGAATGGGTTACAACCACAAAATTGGCATATTCACCGCTGCTGACCTTTTCATCTAATTCAATATTGATCTGCTGGACTTTTTTCTTGTCCATTGTTCCTCCTTATAAGGAATTAAACGTTTCCGAATTCCCTACGGTTAAATTCTTCCCAATCCTCGTCCAGGCCCTCAAATTCACTGTACTCGGGCTGTTTTTCGTGCTCTTCTTCATCTTTTTGCCGGACCATTTCATTTTCATACAGGCTGAATGTATCCTTCTTTTTTTCAAAATCAGCGGGATTTACTTCTTCTTCTTCAGTCTGATCGAGGTCTTCAATATCTTCGCTGTAAACTTCTGCATCAAAGAAATCCAAGTCTTTCACAATACCATTGGTCATTAAATATTCCAGAAAATCAAGGTATTTTCTGTTTTTTAAATCCGTTTTACATTTTGGGCAGCTTAAACTTTCCTTGAGTTCTGCTTCCTCAAGTGAGTTTTCACAGGCCGGGCAAATTATTCCTTCTAACATTCGTTTTTTCCCTCAAAAATCGGGCGTTAAGTTAATCGAGTGCTATAGTACCGTCAATAGCTTTATTATGTTTTTTTACGTCGGTAAATGGATTCCAACAGCGTTTTTTCAGCTGCTGAAAATTCAAGGTCGCGGCGTGATTTCACTATTTCAGCTGTTTCCAAAAAAGCCTTCCAACGGACAGGTTTTACTTTGTTGCCAACACACCAAGAAAAAGGAGAAATCGTTTTAGGAGGAAATTCACTGGTGACAATATTGCTGCCTGTCCCGATAACTGTTCCAGTATTTAACCTTGTACCAATTGCAGTTTTTACATGGTCGCCCATGAAACAACCAACGTGTTTTGAACCTGTTTTTGTCATTACACCATTGACTAGTATATCAATATCACTGTAATTATTTTTTAGATTACTGTTTACCGTCCCAGCGCCCAGGTTCACCCATTGACCTAAATATGCATCACCCAAATGCCCATCGTGAACCTTATTGCTCCAACCCTGCATAATAACACTGTTTATTTCGCCCCCAAGCCTGCATACTGGTCCAATAGAGCAACCGCCTTTGATTTTAGTCATTGGTTCAACGATACAGTGCTCGCCTATATATAAAGGGCCTGCCAGGTACGCAAGGGGTTTAACAACAGTATCATTGGCAATAATCACAGGCCCGAGGGCAGCATCAACAACTGCTCCTTTTGAAATAATTACAGAATCATGGGCAAAAATATTTTCTTTATTTATTAAATCAGCTTCCGTTTCAGGTGCAGAAAATCCAGGGAGAAACTGTTTATCTTTTTCTGTTTGCTGGTTGGTTAAAGTAATTGCGTCCCATAAATACTCGATTACATTTATGTTGAGGTTAATTTTCTGGTTATCACTTTCCAAATCAGCCGCTAATGGACCACCACTATCCATCCATCCCTTTCCAGGATCCTGTGCAAGGTTAGCCCCAATTAACGTATGATTATTGAAGAACAGAGAATCCTTCTGATCCTTGATAGCAGCAACGGCATCCTCATTCCAAAGAGCGTTGCCTAACAGCCAAATTCCTTCGTCAATATTTTCTGGATTGATGCTGTTTTCCGGGAAAGTTTCTTTTGTAACCTCCTCTAATTCTGGCCGTACCAACAGGTGTATATTGTCATCGGGCAGTAAAAAATTGAGTCGTTCAATACAGGTTAACGCACCACAGCGAATATCAAAAACCGGCCGAGTTAACGTTATGGGTTCCAGGTTTAAAGCACGGTTGTTTTCAAATATATAGATGTTCATGTAAGTCCCAATAATTGCTGGATATTTAGGAATCCTTTTTCAATATAATCACTTCCTTTGCGTTTAATTAAAATATTGTAATATTTTTCGCCTTCCTCTGTATAAAAACCGATACGCATGGGTGCGTTGGAGTGTTGAGCAATGGCAACTGTAAAGGGGTCAAATTCAAGATTTAAATCAATTACAGCATCCGGCTGGGAAGTAAAAATTAAATCAAGGAATGACTTATGGGGTAAACCCCAGCGGTTCACATGCTCTTTTGAGTAAGTAATCAAACGATCATTAATGCTTGAATCAACATATTCTAAATTTCTACGTATAGCTATATAACGTATTTGTAAGCGTCCTTCCGGACCCATTGCATTTTGCAGTACTTGTATAAACATGCGCGCCATGTGTGAATGTTCCGGCTTTTTTGGCAATAGTACTAAAAGATTTGTTATGGGATAGCGCTCTTTTCTTATGGCCAATCCCACTGGTCCATTTGTTTTTTCCCGGGGTCGGTTCCACCACAGTGCCATCCGCGTTTTTAAAGGTAAATCCACGGTGGAATATAACTTTTTTCACAAAATAGAACCTGTGTAGTTTCGCCCTTCTAATAATCCGGGAAAAATAAATGAGTGTTGGTAAAAAAATTCTATTCGGCAGTTTGGGCTGGGTACTGGGCGGTCCCATCGGTGCAATTATAGGCTATTATCTCGCCTCATCAGGGGATCAAGCTGAACGCAGTCATTTTAGCCAAACAGCATCGGGTATCTATCCAAGCACAAAACCGGGTGACTTTATGGTTTCCTTGATGGTGCTGCTGGGCGCTGTGATGAAAGCGGATAAACAGTTGTTGAAATCAGAATTGGATTATGTAAATAGCTTTCTCAAGCAGCAATTCAATAACCAGCAAACCCAGGAATTCATGAACCTGTTCAAGGATATAATAAAACAGGATTATCCTGTTCGGGATGTATGCCGCCAGATCCAGCGTTCCATGGATCATCCCAGCAGGCTGGAGTTGATTCATGTATTATTCGGATTATCCAAAGCAGATGGTCATGTGCATCCCGATGAAATCAAAGTAATCCATACCATTGCCCGCTATTTGAATATTAATGAGCATGATTTTGATTCCATTAAAGCCATGTTTATTAAAGATACCCAATCGGCATACAAAATATTAGAGGTGGAAAAATCTGCCTCGGACAGCGAGGTGAAAAAAGCCTATCGTAAAATGGCGTCCAAATACCACCCGGACAAAGTAGCCCATTTGGGGGCTGAATTAAAGAAACTGGCAGAAGAAAAATTTAAGGCTGTCAATGACGCCTACCAGTCTATCAAGAAAGAACGGGGTATGTCTTGACCAAAGAACAGCCGGGTAAATTTCCTTTTACCCGGGGCATCTACCCAAATATGTACCAAGACAGGCTCTGGACCATGCGCCAGTACGCCGGCTATACTACTGCGGAAGAATCCAATAAGCGTTATCGCTATTTGCTGGATCATGGTGTTTCAGGATTATCCGTTGCTTTTGACCTGCCTACTCAAATCGGGTACGATTCGAACCATGAAATGGCTTTGAACGAAGTAGGTAAGGTTGGCGTGCCCATCTCCACTCCCGATGACATGATGCAGCTATTCAAAGACATTCCCCTTGACACCGTTTCCACGTCTATGACCATTAATGCCACGGCCGCCATTCTCCTGGCTCTATATATCGTTACAGCCGAAAAACAGGGTGTAAAAGCTGAACAACTCCAGGGCACCATCCAGAATGATATTTTAAAAGAATACGTCGCCCGGGGCACATACATCTATCCGCCGGAGCAATCCATGCGGATCGTGACGGATATTTTTGATTTTTGTTCCACGCATATTCCAAAGTGGAATACCATTTCCATTTCCGGTTATCATATCCGCGAAGCCGGATCGACCGCTGCCCAGGAATTGGCCTTTACACTTGCTGACGGCATCGCCTATGTACAGGCGGCCATTGAAAAAGGCCTGGATGTAGATACCTTTGGCAAAAGACTGTCTTTCTTTTTTAATGCCCATAATGATTTTTTGACGGAAGTGGCAAAATTCAGGGCGGCAAGGCGCATGTGGGCACACATTATGAAAGACCGCTTTGGCGCGACGAATGAAAAGGCCATGATGTGCCGTTTTCATACTCAAACTGGCGGATCAACACTCACAGCACAGCAAATTGATAATAACGTGGTACGCACGACCATCCAGGCCATGTCCGCTGTGCTGGGCGGAACACAATCCCTGCACACTAATTCCCGGGATGAAGCCCTGGCCTTGCCGTCAGATGAGGCTGTGAAGCTGGCTTTGCGCACCCAGCAGGTTATTGCCCATGAGTCGGGCATTGCAGATCATCCTGATCCTTTGGGCGGCAGTTATGCAATTGAACAATTGACCGATAAACTGGAAGCGGATGCCAAAACCATCATTGCTGATATTGATGACCTGGGCGGTGCCGTGGAAGCTATTGAAAAAGGCTGGGTGCAAGGTGAAATAGCCCGCAGCGCTTATGAATACCAATCCAAAGTGGATTCAGGTGAACAGGTTATCGTGGGTGTGAATAAATATGCCAGTGATGAAGAAAAAGACACTGAAGTATTGGCAATCGATCCACAGGCTGTTCAAAAACAGATCAAGGGTGTAGCTGATTTCAAATCCAAGCGCAATAATGAACACGTTAACAACCGTCTTGCTGAACTTTCCGCTGCTGCAAAGGGGTCCGAAAATCTGATGCCCGCTATAATTACATGCGTTAAACATGATTGTACATTAGGTGAAATATCAGACGCCTTGCGCGCTGTATTTGGTGAATACCACCCCAATCTCTAATAATACTTTCCATGAATTCACGCCTTTTTTCTGCGATCATATCCTTCTTCTTCCATCCCATGGTCATGTCCCTGGCGGCTTTCTATATACTATTATTCGCTCATGAACCAAGCGCCCCTAATGCCCTGGGTGTCCTGATTGTCTGTTTTGTATTTTCAACTTTTATTCCTATCATGACCGTTTTGATACTAAAAAAGTCCGGCAAAATCTCTGATTTTGAAGCTTCCCAGAAAGAGCAGCGTATTTATCCCCTTTCTCTGGGTATTATTTATTTCGGGATCGCATTCCTAATCCTAACCTATATGCAGGCTGAATCACTTGTTAGGGGCCTGATGTTCTGTTATATGACAAACACCTTGATCACTATTCTTATCACACGCTACTGGAAGATATCTCTCCATGCCCTGGGTGTGGGCGGTCCCATTGCCGCATTGTGGATCGCCGGTTTTCATTATCCTTTATCAGCTCTTTTCGTTTTAGTTGTTGTTAGCTACGCCAGGGTCATTTTGAAAGCACACACTATTTTACAAGTTGTAGTAGGATCAATTGGAGGTTTTTTACTAACCTACGTCCAACTGCAATTATTTTTTGTCTAATTATGTTCACCAACCTCATCCAAACCAACCTCACCACCAGTATTTTGGGGAAAGAGATAGAACAGTATACTAGGACAAAATCCACCAATGACAACGCCTGGGAATTGATTGATGAGGGCGGCCAGGAAGGAACCGTTGTTATTACCGACAAACAGACAGCCGGTAGAGGACTGGGCGGTCGCAGCTGGGTATCTGTTCCAGGAAAAAGCCTGACTGTTTCCATCCTATTAAAACCGGACATGAATAGCAAATTTTCCGGTTGGTTTCCGTTAATGATAGGCGTTGCAATAGCAGATGTTTTTGCAGAATTGGGACTGGATGCTGAATTAAAATGGCCCAATGATATCATGGTCAACGATAAAAAACTAGGCGGTATTTTATGTGAAAGCCGTGTGCAGGGACAAACACTTGCTTGGGCCGTGATCGGTATTGGCTTGAATATTAATGAACAGGAAAACGAATTGCCTGAAGATTTGAATGCGACTTCTTTTTTTGCAGAGCGGGGGTCATCTATACAAAGGGAACTTGTACTGGCCATGATCCTCAATGCATTTGAACAATTGTACATTTCATTAAAGGAAACCCAAGATACATTCACCCTTGCAGCCCAATGGACAGATCATTGTAATCATGTGCATACGACAGTTAAGTTTATAGCAGATAATGAAACACAAAGCGGCGTCTTTACCGGTATTAACGAAAATGGAGCTGCAATTATTCAAACCAATGGGAATGAACACACATACACAAGCGGAGACATTCACTTAATTTGCTCATGATTTTGGCCATAGATATAGGTAATACAAACGTAGTCCTCGGTTTGTTCAATGACGATAAACTCATAGAAAGCTGGCGGCTGAATACCGCATCCACACGGACAATTGATGAATGCTGGGTTGCGGTCAAATTACTATCCCAGGACGCAGGTCGCGATCTACAGAGGATCGATGGTGTTGTGATCGGCAGTGTCGTTCCGAAGGAAACATTTGTCTTCAAGAAAATGTGCGACCATTACCTAAATATCACCCCTTTCGAAATTAACGGGTCCCTGGATATCGGCATTAAATTAAATGTATCTGCCCCCGCTGAAGTTGGTGCGGACCGTATCGCCAACGTCTATGCCGCCGGTAAGCTGTACGGCAAACCGGCTATTGTTGTGGATTTTGGAACTGCCACTACCTACGACGTTATCGATGAAGAAGGGAATTTTATCGGCGGCGCCATTGCTCCCGGAATTGAAACCAGTGCCAAACACCTTTTCCAAAAAGCGGCATTGCTGCACCGCATCGACTTTGAAATTCCAGATTCAGCCATTGGCCGGGATACGCGCACCAATTTGGAAAGTGGTATCCTGTTTGGTGCCGCCGATCAAATCGATGGTATGATTAAACGGATAAAAACTGAAAAAGCATGGCCTGATATTCCGGTGGTTATTACCGGCGGATTGGGAAAAGTCATCGGTGGTATTGCCAAAACGGAAATCACCTTTGATGATGATCTGACGCTCAAAGGTTTATTTCATTTATATAAAGACTTGAATTAATCAGAAACGGTGCAGGGGCGACACCTTTATGTTGACCTCATAGCCCGCAAATTTTTCCTGCAGACCTCTTTCCATTTCCTGGCAACATTCGACTATTTGAGCCTGGGTCATTCCTGACCGCACATTGATACCAAATAAGATTACGTGGTGATTTTCAGTTTGGACGACACGAATATCATGGATATCTGTTATACGCTCATCCCCATTCCAGTTATGATTGAGAAAGGACTGCACTTCCTGAACAAGAGGATTCCCAGGCTGTACAGGATCCATGTGTACAGTGGGTTCTACTCCCAACGCTTTTTCTAATTTTTCTTCAACTTCTTCTGAAATATCGTGTGACTCGGCAGTGGTTTTTTCTGCATCGATCTCCACATGCACACTGACAAACTTATCATGCCCATAGCTATGCACAATGATATCATGAACGCCTAACACTCCATTCACTTCCATTATGATCTGGCGGATGGATTCCACTTCTTCAGTTGTAGGCGGTTTGCCAATGAGCTCATCCATAGCATTTTTGGCTATTTCAAAACCGGTATAGATCAAAAATAGTGATACTCCCAATCCTGCCCAACCGTCTACGGCCGGATAGCCGTAATTCCCGGCAATAAGAGCCGCTATAACCAGAAGACTTGATATGGCATCGGTGCGGTGATGCCACGCATCGGCATGGAGTGTCCCGGAGGCAATTTTTGATGATAAAAATTCTGCGTAACGGGCAGTTAATTCTTTTAATAAAATGGTAAACCCTATTAGCACCACCATCCACCATTTTGCAGTAACGGCCTGGGGGTTACGGATCCTGTCAATGGATGTCTCAATAAATTCGATCCCCGCAACCACCAGGAGTACTGCAATGATAAGTGTTGCAATATATTCTGCTCTACCATGACCGTAAGGGTGCTCCACATCCGCCGGCTTTTCCGCCTGTTTGAACCCCCAGATGACCACCCCGGAAGACACAACGTCAGAAAGGGTATGGACCGCGTCCGCGATGACGCTCACAGCTCCCACCATCAATCCAATAACTAATTTGAGTCCAAATAACAGACTATTCACCAGCAGGGAGACCCATCCTTGGAAGATACCTATTTTATTCCGATAAGTTTGAGCCGATTCCTTTGTATTGGGTACGAACCGATCTGTAATGGAATCAAACACCCTTATATCATCCCCTTGATCTTGTGGAGTTTGTTTTCTTCACCCCGGGCCAACGCATAATCAAATGACCCTTTAATGCAAGCGGAGCCAATTTCTCCGTCTTTGCGAATGGCGATGTAAGCGATCTGAAAATCGGGATTCCCGTTATGTGCTTTGATGATGCGGTTCAGCGCTTCTTCGCATGCTGCTGTGGGGTCGTAGCCTTGTCTCATGAGTTCCACCACGAGAAAACTTCCAGTCGTTTTTATGACTTCTTCCCCCAAGCCTGTGGCAGCGGCGCAACCGATTTCGTTATCCACAAAAAGCCCAGCGCCGATGATGGGGCTGTCTCCCACCCTGCCGTGTAATTTGTATGCCCAGCCGCTGGTGGTGCAAGCACCGGCAAGATCACCATTCTTGTCCTGAACCAACACGGAAATGGTATCATGGGTTTCATGGGGCGTCATTTCCCGGCGCTTCTTCTTCCACTCTTCCCATGCTTTTTTGGATTCATCGGTGAGCAGATCCATTTCTTCGAAGCCTTGTGATACGGCAAACTGCCTTGCCCCTTCGCCCACAAGCATGACATGTTTGGTCTCTTCCATCACTTTTCTTGCCACAGAAACCGGGTGTTTGATATTTTGCAGAAAAGCCACCGAGCCTGCATTTCCGTTGGAATCCATGACACAGGCATCTAAAGTAACATTTCCCTGCTCGTCGGGGAGTCCGCCAAAACCAACAGACGTACTGGTTGGATCTGCTTCAGGCACTTTGGCACCAGCTTCCGCCGCATCCATGGCATTGCCGCCATTTTCCAGCACTTTCAATCCGGCTTCATTTGCAGGCAATCCGTGATCCCAAGTGGAAAGAATTAACGAATTATTCATATTTGTTTTGATATTTTCGCTACTTATTAGTGTAGATGATACAGCCAACCCAATGCTTGTTTTCAAAAAATCCCTACGCCTCATACCAAAATAGCTAAATAGCTAAATATTTTATGGTCGTTTCGCACATGTTATTTATCTTTAACTGTTTGCCACCACTCATTTAAATACACATTGATCATTTCCCGGCGGTACTTCAGAGGCATTAAATCATTATCAACCGTTTTACAGTTCTTCCGGGCACTGCGAGTAAGTCCTTCCAATGTCAAGTCGGCAATAGGTTTTTCTATCAGAATTGGTGACATGGATACCCCGTTCAAGCAAACCCGAGCCATGCCGGCAGTATCAATTGCTGCGGCGACAGTCAAAGAAGTGAAATCCAATGTTTTCCGTAAACGCAGTTTTTTAAACCACCAATTCACCGGTTTCTCCGGAACACGAATAGCAGTCAGGATAGCATCATCCATATGTTGATGATATTTGATTCCATCTGGAGCATAGATTTCTTTCAGGGGAATTTCATCCTCCCCCTTTTGGGTTTGAACAGTCACAGTGGCATTTAAGGTAATCAGCGCCGGTGCGGTGTCTGACACGTTGCGGGAGAAGCATTTATCTTTACCGCCTGTAACCAGACAGGTAGCACCTACTTCCCGCATGCATGACCCAACCGCATCCCGCCATTCTTTTGACTGATTGTAAAATGTACACCGATTGTTGACCAACAGGTTGCCGCCAATAGTAGCCGTCTTGCGAATCACCGGTGTTGCCACTGATGCGGCTGCTTCAGCCAATAATGGAAAAAGTTTCTGAATTTCAGGGGCTGACGTAATGTCATCCAAAGTAACAAAAGCCCCCAGTCTCAGTGCATTCCCATCAGCTTGAATCCTGTAAGTATCGGTTAGTCCGCTCAAGTCAATAATAGCTTCGTCTTTTATTAACTTTTGTTTCCGATAGATTTGCAGATCGGTTCCGCCACCAAAATACACATAATTGTTGGAATAATCCGATGCCAGGGAAAGAGCTTCCGTAATCGTTGCTGGTTTAAAATAATAACTCATGCTTTAATTTTTTTCCCGAACCTTATTTAATATCTTGTCCGGTGTGATGGGCAACTCCATCATCCGAATCCCCACTGCATCATGAATAGCATTGCCTATTGACGGAAGGACAGGATGAATGGGGCCCTCGCCCGCTTCCTTGGCTCCGTAAGGACCTTCACCGTCATTTGATTCAATGATTGACACGTCCATCTCCGGGGTATCTACGCTGTATGGAATTCGATAATCAAAAAAGTTAGCATTCATAATCTGGCCTTGCACAAAGCGCATATCTTCTGATACTGCCTGTCCCAGACCCATATGAATACTGCCTTCAATCTGACCTTCAACTGCTAGAGGATTTAATGCCTTCCCGCAGTCATGAGCTGCCCATATCTTTTCTACATTCACTTCACCGGTATCTGGATTAACCGCCACTTCTGAAATGAATGCCCCGAAACTGTAGGCTGGGCTTAAGCCTGCACCAGATCCCTTAAAATCGCCGCCCAGCTTGGGGGATATATAATATCCGCTTTCTACAAATGCGCCGCGGCCTGCCATGGCGATTTCCACACCATCTTCCCAAGCAATATCCAGAGTTCCATCTTTCGTGAATATTTTTTTATCTCTGAATAAAATGTCTTTCGCAGAAACGCTTTTTTCTTTGGCGATGGCTTTGGCCATCTCGTTTCTGATTCTTTCTGTGGCCATTTTTGCAGCATTTCCCACCATGAAAGTGACGCGGCTGGAATAGCTGCCTAAATCCACAGGCGTTGTCTTTGTATCTGCAACTTCCACTTGTACAAAATCCATAGGTATACCCAACTCTTCAGCGGCAATCTGTACCAGTATTGTATCACTACCTTGTCCAATATCACTGGCGCCGCTGAACATCACAATCCTGCCATCAAAATCAAGTTTGGCATGAACTACTGTTTGGGGATAGCGGTTCCAGATGATGGGCAGTGCACTGCCGCTGATGAAAAATCCGCATGCTACTCCCAATCCCCTGCCATAAGGAAGTTTTCCGTAACGATTATTCCAATCCGATTTTTCCCGTACGGTTTCCAGGCATTCCCGCACGCCATTACTGGTGATGCGTAGCTGGCCGACCGTTAAAGTATTTTCCGAAAGAAAATTTTTCATGCGTAAATCGCAGGGATCTATGCCAATATCGTGTGCCAGCATATCCAGTATTACTTCCACAGCATATCTGGGATTTACAGCCCCGTGTCCGCGCATGGCGCCGCATTGAGGCTTATTTGTATATGTCCGCCGGGTTCGGAAACCCAGTTTGTCAATCTTATACGGTCCCTGCAACAAAACACCGTTATAATATGAGGTCACTACACCAAAACTGCCATAAGCTCCGCCATCAATAATAACATCTGTGTCAAGAGCTGTAATTATTCCATCATTATCGCAACCAACTGACATGTCCATCGTTGTAGGATGACGGCCGTGATTCGTGATAAAAACTTCCTCTCGGGTAAAAGTACATTTAACAGGACGTTTAGTTTTCATGGACAAGTAAGCAGTTATCATTTCATGGGCAAAAGGATCACTTTTCCCGCCGAATCCGCCGCCTAAAGCTGGTTTCTTTACCTGAATTCGGTGCATAGGCAGTTCCAGAACTTTGGACAGGTTTCTGTGCAGATAATGGGGTACCTGCGTAGCACTGATGACCGTCAGGGTTTCGTCCCCATTCCAGATAGCGATGGTGGCATGCGGTTCTGTGAAGGCGTGAGTTACACCTGCAAATTTGAAGGATTCCGTACGCTTGAATGGTGATTTTTCCAGTGCTTTTTCCGGTTCATTAAAGCGCAGTTCAGCGGTCTTATGGATATTCTTTCCTTCTTTAGTGTGACTATGGATCTGTTCGTCTTTCCCGCAGATTTCCAGGGAATCTTCAGGATCAATAAATTCGCGAATGGGTTCGTATTCGACGATTATTTTTTCAGCACCTTTTTGAGCCGCTTCCACTGTCTCCGCTGCAACAGCAGCAACAATTTCACCCACATAGCGTACTTTTTCAACAGCCATGGCATTCTCATCTGGACTGATAGGCAGTATTCCAAATGAAATCGGGATTTCTGTTCCGACGGCAATTGCTGCCACACCCGGATCTTTCCCAGCAGCAGATAGATCAATATGCTTGATACGGGCATGGGCGTGAGGACTTCGGACTAAACCCACATAAAGCATATTGGGAAAACGGAAATCATCCGTATACATCGCTTGCCCGGTTACTTTATCAACGCCGTCAATGTACGGGGTTGGTTTCCCAATAGGGCCGCTCATGTATTTAGCTCCTCAGCTGCATCCTTTACAGCTTCAATGATTTTCTTATAACCGGTGCATCGGCATAAATTTCCTGAAAGACCTTCCTTAATATCATTCACGGATGGATTTGGATTTTCTTCCAGGTAAGGAATCGCTGTCATCACCACACCCGGTGTGCAAAAACCGCATTGCATGCCTCCATTCTTCACCAAGTGTTTTTGAACAGGGTGCAGATCATCCCCTGAACTGATTCCTTCTATAGTTACAATTTCTTTTCCAACACAACGAACTGTGGGGGTCAAACATCCCAATACAGGTTTACTATCTATTAGCATTGTACAACTGCCGCAGGTTCCCTCATCGCAGCATTTTTTCGTCCCGGTGAGAAAGAGCCGATTGCGCAGTGTGTCCAAAATAGTTTCGTGAGGATCTACCAGGACAATTCGTGTGAATCCGTTGATGTTTAACTGAACTTTTTCCATGGACCGTTCAGTTTAATCGATATCCCGTTTCAAAAGCATGGCCACTCCCTGTCCATGCCCCACGCAAAGTGCTGCAATTCCGTATTTTGATTTTCGCTCAACCATACTGTGGGCAAGGGTTACAGCAATGCGCAAACCGGACATTCCCAGGGGGTGCCCCAGGGCAACAGCGCCGCCATGGATATTCAATTTTTCCGAATCAATATCCAGTTCTTGCTGGCAGGCCAATACCTGTACCGCAAATGCTTCATTGATCTCCAACAGATCAATATCCTCCAGAGACAGCCCGGTTTTATCCAATAGTTTCCGGATGGCAAAAACAGGCCCCAGGCCCATGGTTTCAGGATCTAACCCGACATTCACCGTCAATCCGATTTCTGCCAGAGGTGCATTGCCGTACTGTTGCACCGCTGATTCATTCCCAACCCAGGCCATGCAGGCCCCATCAGAAATCCCAGAACTGTTCGCCGCTGTGATTGTACCATCTTCCTTGAATACCGTTCGTAAGCCAGCCAATGATTCCATTGTTGATAAACGCGGTTCTTGATCCTCAGTGACAGTCTGTCCATCGTCCAAGGTTAACGGCACCATTTCCCGGGCAAAAAACCCTGTCGCTTTGGCATCGAAATACCGTTGGTTAGACGCCATGGTAAATCTATCCTGCATTGCTCTGTCAATTTCATAATCTTCTGACAGTTTTTCCGCTGTAAGTCCCATATTGCTCCATTGAAAATCGTAGCCCTTGAATAAACCAGGATGGTAATCCAGAGCGGCCGTCATGGGCACATGGCCCAGGTGTTCCACGCCGCCAACCAGCATTTGCTGATTGGTCCCGGAACATATACTGTCCGCCGCCATCTGCAGAGCAGACAGGCTGGAACTGCATAAACGGTTGACAGTGGCGCCAGGAATGGTTTTTGGCAGGCCGGCCAGAAGTAGAATCAGCCTAGCTAGATTTTTCCCCTGCTCCAGATGTTGCCCAACGCAGCCTAGGTAAAAATCATCAATCTGTTCCGGGTCAAGCTTGGTACGCTTTATCAGTGCCTCAAGCACTTGAACAGACAGTTCGTCTGCCCGAAGATTATGATAAAGCCCCTTTTCCGGATGCCCGCGGCCAATCGGTGAACGGCAGCCATCAATTAAAAATACTGTTTCCATTAAATATATTGACCTCCATCAACTTTTATTACTTCACCAGTAATGTGTTTTGCACCATCACTAGCCAAAAAGGTGGTCAATTCGGCAATATCTTCCGGAGTACCGATGCGACCCAATACAATTTCTTCCAGTGCTTTTTCCTTGAAATCATCCGGCATACTCTGGATCATTTTTGTAGCGATGAGCCCAGGACAGACGACATTAACAGTTACATTCGCCCGTCCCAGTTCCTTGGCCACACTTTTGGACAAGCCAATCACACCAGCTTTGGCAGCAGCGTAATTTGATTGGCCAAACTTTCCCCGCAGGGCATTAATGGACGAAATGGTAATGATCCGGCCAGACTTCTTTTCCCTGAAATTGGGTGATGCAGCACGGATATAATTAAAAACACCTTTTAAATCCGTAGCAATCACTTCATCCCACATTGCTTCTGTCATTTTCCAAATAACTTTATCCTGGTTGGCACCGGCATTATTCACCAGAATATCCAGAGTTCCGAATTTTTCAATGACCTGGTCTACTATTTCTTGAGCTTTAGCATAATCCGCCATATCTGCTTGAAAGAATGCACCCTGCGCACCCATTGATTCTATTTCCGCAAGGACCGATTCCGCTCCTTCCTTATTGCTGTGGTACGTAAAGGCAACATTTGCACCTTCCGTTGCCAGGCTCTGAACGATTGCTGTACCAATCCCGGAGCTTCCCCCGGTTACTAATGCTACTTTTCCTTCTAGGCGTTTGCTCATAAAATCTCCATAATTTTCCTGTTAGTTGTTTTTCCACCCTTTTTCTTTATAATAATCCTTGACCATTCTATCAATGTCTATCGCCGTCCCCTTCGCTGGCCCATCTGGAATGGGGTGATCCACAAAGCGGGCGGGAAGAGTGTCGTCTTCTGGTCGGAGGCCTTCACGAATGTTGAATTCTCTTTCAACTTGGCTGACATGAGAACAGGTTTCCCAAAGCTGTTGTGCCGTTATATCGTGACCAAGCAGCCCAGAGTAAGCCTCCGCAGCAAAGTCAAAACCGATGACGTCCACCATACAGCAGGAGATATTCTTGCAGATAGTCATGCTGTCAGAAAGAATTCCCATATGTTCGGCATAGTTGACCAGCAATCCTTTTCCTTCTTCTTTCAATCTATGGGCTGCATCTCGATTGCCGATACGCTTCATGGCCAGTTCTTCATCTCCAGTCAGCTCAATGGACGGTTCGCCGCGGTAGTGGTCTCCTCCCCGAGAATTAACAGCATTCATGAGAGCATATCCCTTAATCCCTCGGGGATCAGCAGAAAACAGTTCTAACCCCTTCACCTCTACTGTCAGTTTTTGCGCTTCTTCACCAAATTGCTTTGCTGCACGTTTTGTCCCTTCCGCCAGCAGGTCACCTATTCCCTCCCTTCTAGCAACCATTTCAGGAAGTCGAAGCAGTGCCTCTTTCGAACCCCAAGATAGATCGATACCATCAATATCCGCATCTGATATCAATTCTTCATGTCTGCATTCCATAAGCCAAGCGATAACTTCTCCCATACTGATGCAGTCGAGTCCAAGCCTGTTAACCGTATTGGAGACGCCCACAGCCAGTTCCAGATCGGGATTCCCACATTTAACGGTGAACCCAGCCTGGGCTTCGTATTCTGGGCCTTCTCCTTCATTGTACTTTGTATAAGTGTAGCGAGAGCAATAGACGTTGCAGTTATAGCACGACTTCGCTTTCACCACATGATCTCTGCGTAGAGCCGTACCATTAACTTTCTTAAGGTCATCAAAAAGGGCCGTTCGGTAGTGATAAGCGGGCAACACGCCCATATTCGCCAGCGAATCCATGATTTTTGTTGTTCCAAACTTATGCCGGGCTTCAAACTCATCGTGCTCTTCAATCCTCTGTTTGAACTGTTCGCATGTATTCTTAAACCGTTCTGGATCAACAGGTGTTACTGGCTTACTGCCCCGGACAACAATAGCTTTGAGTTTCTTCGACCCCATAACCGCCCCCATTCCTGTCCGACCGGCGGCCCGAGCGAGATTGCAGGAAATTATCGAGTATCGAACCAGGTTCTCTCCGGCGGGACCGATGGCGGCAACCTGAAGATCAGGATCGTGAAGTTCATCTTGAAGCTGGACTGTTGTCTCTGTGATATCCAGACCCACCAAGTGAGAAGCGTCACGAATCTCTACTTTGTCATCGTCGATAAACAGATAAGCCCACCTATCTGAAGCTCCTGTGAAAACAATTTGTTGATAACCAGCCCACCGCAGCTCTGGGGCGAAAAATCCTCTCGCTCCCGAATCGCCTAGAATCCCTGTGAGCGGACTCTTGGCGCTGGCGATGAATCGACAGGTTCCGATCAATTCGCTTCCAGTAAGTGGCCCCACACCAATACATAGAATGTTATCCGGTCCAAGCGGATCTACTCCGGGCTTTAATTCATTCATCAGCGTGACGCTGTTCCAAGTTCGCCCTCCAATCCCATTATCCGGTGTTTTACTTTTCTCGATCTTTCCATGAGTCAGATCTACCCGCAGACTGGTCGCATTACAGATACTCATGAATCAACCCTCAAGCCGTTCTTCCACCCCTCGCGGATTGGTTCACCCTGCACGGAAACGTAATACGCACGTTTCTGATTGGGATTTCCATCAGTCTGGAGGAACGATGCTAAGCTACTGTCCCGGTGATCTTCGATGTACGAGAGAGCGCCGCTGGGGCAGGCGGTCACGCAAGAAGTAGCGCCATCACACAGATCACAGAAAAGGGGTAAGTCACCGTAAAATCCGATGGCACCCACTGGACATGCCTCCACACAGATTTCACAGGACGTACATAAATCTTCATCCAGAATTATTTCTCCATTGTCTCCTACAGTGAGTGCCAATGTAGGGCACTCGAGGCACGGTTTTTCCTGGCAGCTGAGGCAGGCGATGGCCATCTCCACACCCACATTTTCCAGCTTCGCAACACGAATTCTGGACATGGCCCGGGTGACACCATCAAAGTGAAATGCACTACACGCAACCTCGCACATGCGGCAACCCACACAAATCCGAAGCTCACAGTGGATCATGGTTGTAAAGCTTTATGGCCCTTGCACCAATTGTTATTCCTAAAGGGATGATTCTATTCATTAGCTGTTTGTCCACTCCGGCTTTTTCTTTTTTAAAAAGGTCTCAATCCCTTTATTGGCATCGTGAGTTTCCATTAATTCGTTTGTATAAATCTCCGCAAGTTTGTCCAAGTTTGCAGATATAGTTTCATTAAATGCCGTCCGTGCTACACGATTCGCATACCGCAAGGATGACGCACTCTTTGGCAAAATATGTTTTTCCACCCAAGCATCAGCACCTTCCATCATAGATTGCCGATCATCAAATAATTTTGTGCCTAGGCCGGAATTCATTACTTCATCAGGTTTCACACTTCTGCCGGTGAGAAGTAAATCATCCGCCTTTGCCTGTCCCACTTTCATTGGCAGGATCAGGGAGGCTGGCGGCGCAAATACACCAAGCATAATTTCCGGCTGGCTAAATCTTGCAGTTTCATCCAGAAAAAGGAAGTTGCACGAAATAGCCAGTTCCATCCCACCGCCCAAACATTGTCCAGTTACCAGTGCCATTGTGGGCACGGACAAATTCATTAAAGTTTTGAACAGTCCATGGAACTGCCGCAGCATTTCCGGTGCATTCTCTTTGGTGTGTTCCGGAACTGATGCGCCGAAACTGAAATGATCTCCAGCGCCTGTGAACTGAATAAGCTTCACATTCGCATCAATATTCTCAAATCCAGACTGAAGTTCCGTCATCATTTCAGCATCCAGCACATTTGCCTTGGGTGTATTCAGAATGAACCGAACAACCTGTCCGTCATAAAGGGACTCTGTAGATATTTTTCCCATGATTATTTAGGCAGAATCGCTTCGACCAATTCGTCATTCCACGGGTGTCCATCGGCCAACATCTGACGCAACTTGATAAAGTCCACTTCCCGATTGCCTTTGGGTCCCTCATTGAAGGCCCGGAAACCCGCCTTTGCTTCCGTCACCATATTTTGTGCCAGCCAATCACGATTGGTCTGGCTGTTCTGGTCCCAATGCTCCAGTTTCTTTTTTCGCAAACTATTCAGGGTCTTGCTGGTACACTCCGGCATCAAATACAGTATTTTTGTCGCCAGTGCATTCACTGCATCATCCAATGGTGTCAGATCTATCTCACCATTCATGAGCAAATCTTTACCTGCTTTGTATTCATCGCTGGATTTATTTCGGCCGTACACCATATCTCCCTCATCATCAACCCATTGATCGGTGACCAAAAGCGGATTCCGTACAAATTCTCCATCCACTTTCAAAACAGGAATCACGTCGGAAATAAGTCCAATATTCTGTGCTTCATAGGCTGTCCACATTTCACATAGGATACCGCTCTGCATGGCGCGTTCAATGCCCACATAAAGATGCAGGAAATCCGTACTGCCGCCATCAGGAGCGCTGCCGTGTTTGGGCCCGGCCTGACCGAATATGGCCAAATCACTGGAAATTGTGAAGTCACAGGCCATGCCAATTTCCTGTCCACCGGCAATCCGCATGCCGTTCACACGGCAGATCACAGGTTTGTCACAGTGCAGGATGGATGTGATCATATCATTGAAGAGCCGCATATATTGTTTGTATTCCATGGGTCGGCCGGCATAGTACTCGGCATACTCTTTTGTATTACCACCGGTACAGAATGCTTTGTCGCCCACAGCTGAAAAAACAACAGCCACCACGCTGCGGTCATTAGAAGCTGCCCGAAAGGCCAGGATAATTTCTTTCACGGCGGCAGTTGTGTAAGAGTTGTATTGCTTTGGATTGTTCAGAAAAATCCACGCATTGTTCAGTCCATCTACTGCATTCCCTTTATTATCCAGACAGGGGCGCAATTCATAGATGATTTCCTTGAAATCAACATCGACTAAATTATGGTTCACCAAAGTATTGCTCATGTTATTCTCCTAAAAATTAGTTAATTCTCAAAATCAGGTATCATCACTGATCGTTTACTTAATTTATGTGCCAAGGTTTTTTGAAAGATTTCATTTATTTGCGACATGGGGAAGGTCTCCGTAAATGGTTTAATCTTGAGTTTATCATCGGCAACCAATAGCAGAACATCTGAATATAACTCCGGCTTACAGCCCCAGGTACCAATAATATTTGCATCAAATGCCATAAGATTGCTTAACCGGACCTCCAGCTTATCCATGGTGAAGCCTACGATGGATAAGGTGCTGGCAATCCCCATTAAGGCAAAAGCCAGTTCCTGCCCTGGCTTTGTACCGGACATTTCATAAATTTTCCATCTGTTGGGCGGAGCACCCATTTTCCGACATTTATCTTTCACGGCTTTTTTAATGTCCCTTACTTCCATTCCGGAAATATTCAAGGTATGGTTGATGCCGACCTGTTCAAGCTGGTCCAGTTTTTCCTGTGAAATGTCCAGCGCCAATACTTTGCCGCCAAATATCTTTGCCAGTTGGGCGGCATAAATCCCCACTCCGCCTACGCCAATAATAACAGCAAAATCGCCTTCCTGAATTTTACTTTTTACCATTACCTGGTAGGGCGTTGAAACGGCATCTGCAATTACAGCCAGTTCAGGTAAGGTATGGTCTGTTAAAACAGAATCAGATACTTCCGCAAGATACCGGGCAGGAGTGATTACATGACTAGCAAAGCCGCCGTGAAAATCATTCCCGGGCATTTGCTGCTTTTGACAAATATTGCTCCTTCCGGCCTGACATAAATCACAGTCACCACAGGGCATCACAGCTGGAATGATGACAGATTTACCTATTAAATCTGAAGATCCATCTACAACTATGCCACTGATTTCATGGCCCAAAACCAGAGGAAGCTCGTGCCGGGTAGGAACTCCATAATGCCAGAAACTCAAATCGGTATGGCAAACACCGCAACCGGTTACTTCCACAAGGGCTTTGCCATCTTCTAATTCCGGAACAGATAATTCTATGGATTCAAAAGGCTGACCTTTCTCAACCATTTGCCATGCTTGAATACTATCCATATTATTCCTTCTTCGAGCTTATGTTTTTTTTCATTTCGATTTACGCTCTAGAAGATTGATCAAAGTCGTAATAGTTTCATTGGCTGGAGTCGGCACAGAATGTTTCCGGCCATATTCCACGATCCTGCCGTTAAGGTAGTCAATTTCGGTAGGCAGATTATTTTCAATATCTATCAACATGGATGGCTTATGGCGACCTCCTTTATTTAAATATTGGATACAGTGCTGCATAAATTCATTTCCAAGGTCAATTCCCTCTGCCTCTGCCACAGCGATGGATTCACTCAATAATCTTTTTACCAGATCCATTCCCCAGTCGGTTTCCATAACGCCTCGCATTGTCCGTTGGGAGAGGGCACAGACAGGTGAAAGGGCGGCATTCAAAATCGTCTTTTCCCAAGTTTGTGCTCTGATATCATCCAGGATGACAGTTTCCAAACTTGCGGCGTTGAGCAGTTCAGTCAATTGGCTGGCGATGCCCGTACCTTTGGCTCCTAAGGCGGCAATATAGTTGGGCGGGTTGAAAAAAGTAACCTGGACACCACCATTCTCATCCAAGTTCCCCGCATAATTGATAACCATGCGCAATGTTCGATCGTTCCCGAAAATCTGGGCTATTTGCGCTTCATTATCTAGGCCATTCTGACCACTCATTACAAATGTCTTCTCCGCAAGAGTTTCTTCAAGCTCAGCCAATACGGATTTGAGATAAGGAGCCTTTACGGAAATTACAACAAGATCCAGATCATATTCCTGCAAGTCCACCACCGCAAGACAGGTGTTTGTAACCGGGGTTTCTTTTTCCATGGTATGTTTGAGCCGGATGCCATTTGTTTTGATGCTCTCGATTCTGGTTTTGCTTATGTCGCAGGATACCACGAATGCGCCGCCCTCCAGCAAATGTGCGGCTAGAATGGAACCGACAGGTCCCATGCCAATAACTCCGATTTTCATTCGATTATTTAATGATTTGTTTATTTGAACATCTCCAATGAAAGAAATATTTTCATATTGTGGAATGAAAAATTACTCAATATTAATAATATATACTGGTTTTGGTTGGTCGTCTTCTGACTGATACAAAGACTCTATTTCAGATTCAAATACTCGTCCAACTACATTGGGAGCCAGTTTCATGGAAGGAGTTAATTCTTCATTTTCAATGCTCAACTCATAATCCAGTATCCGTGCCTTTTTGAGTCTGGAATACTTTGCATCGATGGAACCATTCCAGTTGACTAGACAATTTTTCAAACAGCTAAAATATTCATCAAGATTATTAGGACATTTGCAGCCTTCCATCAATTGAGAGGGATCGGGGGTTTCCTTAAACATTGCCTTATTGGGAAAAACAAGGACTACAGGATAGTCCTTGCCGCTGCCGGCCACATACACATGGGACATATACGCACAATCCCTGTAAAGAATATTCTCAATTTCTGTTGGGATGACTTTCTCGGCATTCGTCAACTTGAATATCCTGTCAATACGTGATATCAATTTCAAACCAGTCTCATTGATTTCCCCAACGTCACCGGTGCAGAACCAGCCGTCCTTTAAGAGCACTTTTTCAGTGGCTTCCATATTATGATAATAGCCGGACATAACATTGAGCCCTTTTACAAAAATTTCGTCTTCTTCCGACAATTTTAAAGAGACACCGGGAATGGGGTTCCCAACAATACCCGGCTTCCGAGGCAAGGCAGGGTTTGTCACCGTGCAGCAGGGTGAAGTTTCTGTCAAGCCCCAGCCCTCATAGACCGGAATATTTTTCTTCTCAAATATATCAGAAATATGTTGGGGAAGGGATGCGGCTGCGGTAAATACAAATCTTAGCTCATCATGAAAAATCAGTTTTTCGATCTCCGGGTTCTGCCCCATGAGTGTCGTCAGCGCCTGGTAGATCCGGGGGACACTGAAAAAAACGGTGGGTTTCACTTTATCCCAATTGGAAATCATTTGATCCACATTCTTCCCAAAACTGTTCTCCAGCGACAAGACAGCGCCGCTGCAAATAGCTGAATACTTTTCGAAAATACCGCCAAAACTGTGATGCCAGGGAAGATAAGAAAGGAATCTATCAGTGCTCTTTAAATTCCATAGCACTTTCATGGCTGCCTGCTGGGATAAAATATTTTCATGGGTGAGCTGAACTAATTTTGGCTTACCCATGGTCCCAGACGTATACATCATCAAACAAACCGCTTGCTTGTCCATATGGGATCCCAGCAGTTTATGAGCTGATCCCGAGGATAATATTTCTTCAAAATGAATGAGATTCCTAGCGGGGCGGCTTACCTTTTCAAAATGAATAATATTCTTGAATTTATCGGGTACCGATATTTTGGCCAGCTGAACTTCGTCAGCAACTGCAACATATTCCGCATCACAAAAGTTTACGAGAGTGTCGGCCTTTTCAGCAGCATATCCTGAAAAAATAGGTACTACGCGTCCACCCATAGCCATGACGGCAAGTTCTATTTCTAGCATTTCCTGCCTGTTTGCAGAAAGAATTGCAAGATGATCGCCCGATTTAAATCCAGTAGAAACTAAATAATCCTGGATAGAGGAAACCTCTTTAATGAATTGAGACCAGGTTAATGGTTCATATTCACTATTTTTTTTTATTTCCTGATAAACCGGCAGGTTAGAAAATTTTTCCGCGTTTTGAGCCAGCATCACCGCCAGATTCTGCGGAAATTCCATTAAATCAACTTCACTCTTATATATTGTATCTACTACTTCCATTTGATCATTTAAAAAGCCGCATTTAATAGTGGTTGATCAGCAAACTGGATGGAAGCAAGTTTGAAACGTGTATTAATCAATTAAAATGATTGAATAAAATTATCCAGTTGTCCAGTGATTTTTGTTTTATCAAAGAATCGTGCATCCACCATATCCGCCTCAATCATCACGGTGGGAATCCCTGCCGCTTCATATCCGGGAAGTCGGCGCTTAACGTAGCTGTTCCAAATGCCGCAACTGTTGTTCCAATGAGCAACAATTCCATCGGCCTGATATTCCTTCACCATATCGATGGTCCAATTCAAAATCCAGTCTTTTGAACGATTCATTGTATTCCATGCATACCTTCTTACCAGAGAGTCCATCGCATGATTTGCGTCAAAATTGAACCACCAGCTATGTGTATATGTACTGGCTACAAAAGCAACGTTGTTTTCTTCGCAGTATTTTGCCAGCCAGTTTTTTCGCGGCCAGATGGGAATTGCGTCCCAGACAAGTCTTATTTTTTCATCAGGCACCGCTTGGATCCCTTTTTCAACTCTTTCCTCCAGTTCAGATAGAAGTGAACGGTAATAATCCGTACAGATTTTTGTTCCTCGTGCGATCACAATTGGTGCCATAGCAGTAAAAGCATCAATATTTGTCCATGGTGTCGGTTTTCTTTTCGCTAGTTCAAGACATTTCTGCCATAATTGATTGGCTTTGTCGGATTCTTCTACAATTTCATTTAGTTTTTCTTCACTATAGCTCAATTCAAAACGGTCACATATTTCCTTTATGTGTTGTTCGATCTGGTCTTTAAAATGCTGTAATTCTTCTGGTGAATGCTCTTCTTTTTTTGTCAGGGACGCTGCCCGCAGTACATAATGAGGAACATCTTTGTTTTGCTGTGAAAATATTTCCTGTACCACATCGCCCCACCGTTCCACAACTGAACACTGGCTGTTGCAGGCATAAAACATATCAGGTTCGGGGAGGCCGTGGATGGGAGAGGCTGCGTCTCCTAGGAGTATCCCAATATCACTGAGGGCATATTTGCATAGTTTGGGTGAACTGAACCCACTAGCCTCGGATAAGTTGATGGAATCTTGGCTGTACGGATTATCAGGATTTCGATCGGGAGACAGAGCGCCCAGCATTGCAGCATGGTTTTCTGGATACACGGGGATAATATCCATTGCCATAAGAACTTCTGTGGGGGCAAATGCAGAACACCAGGCTATTTTTTTTCCGCTAGTCTTCACTTCATCATAAAATGCGAATATGTCAAATACTGCTTTTAATCTTAACATTTTAAGCTCCTGATTCTTTATGGGAGTATGAATTATTGTTTTGGGTATTATGCCGTGTCCAGATTGTTTTCATTTCATCATCACAGGTAATAAAACAGGCATCGCATTCTGCTCCCAAGGGTTGATCTTCTTTTGCCATATGTTCTAGATGGACTTCCTTACCCATGGATTCAAACAGTTCTTTTGCTTCAGTCAATCGGGGTTCTCCACAAGTAAATTGTTTTACCCATCCATCTGTTTTTAACAGCTCATCCCGAAGGGAGACTACTGTGCCGCAAAGTTCACTCATACGGATGCCCCCACTTTTTCCAGGCGCTGGAGAGCAAGTGTTGCCGCACCCAACGCTGTGGTAAATTGTACCATTTCACCTTGGGGGACATTAATCTTTTCTTCTACATTTTCTGTCAGCACATCCACCATCGTTTTGAATCGCATAATACCACCCGTGAGCGTCACCTGGGATTCCATTTTCACTCGTTTTAATAATTGAATTGCTCGTTTCACCAGTGAAAACATGGCGCCATGCATTATATCTGAAGGAGCTGAACCTAAAGACAACTGGTTGATCACTTCCGATTCTGCAAATACGGCACATACTCCGGATATAGGAACATCTTCTTTTGATGTCTGAACCAAAGGACCAATTTCTTCTGTTTCATATCCCATATAACGAGCTGTTTTTTCCAAGAAGGCTCCCGTTCCGGCAGCGCATTTATCGTTGAGACGAAAAGATTTTACTTTTACTTTTTCATCTAAACGGCTGGCTTTCATTGTTTGTCCACCAATATCCAGCACTGTTCGTGTTTTTGGAAAGAAATAATTTGAGCCCCTGGCAGTAGCAGTTAAATCGGTGATGGTAAGATCTCGATAAGGTACCATGTGCCGACCATAACCTGTTGATATGGCATAGCCGATTTCAGCTTTGGACAATCCTGATTCTTTCAAGATTTGATCATACACTTTTTCGGAAGCTTTATCCAGTTTAAATCCGGTTTGAGTCATTGCATGTCCCACAACTTCTTTTTCCGGGGATAAAATTACTGCTTTTGTATAGGTGGATCCCACATCTACACCAATAACGTAATTCATGCTTCACCTCTTGAAGGTATGCGGCTGGTTTTAATATGATCCATCGCAAATAGAGCAGCACCCAAAGCGCCCATATAATGGGAATCATCACTTACATTTAATTTGGTACCTAGATTTTCATTCAGGACTTCAATCATACCAATATTCTTGGCCACTCCGCCTGTAAAGGTAATTTCCTGATTGAGCCCTACCCGTCTTAACAGGGCAATGGAACGGGAGGAAATTGATTTGTGCACGCCCAGTAGAATGTCTGTTATTTTCTTACCCTTGCCCAGCCAGGAAAGCACTTCCGATTCAGCAAACACTGTACAAGTAGTACTGATTTTTACCGGTTTTTGCGATTGCAAGGCAGTTGGCCCCAATTCATTCAAGGGGATATCAAGGGCCATGGAGGCAGCGCCGAGAAAACGTCCGGTACCGGCTGCACACTTATCATTCATGCAAAAATCCACAATTTCTCCGATTTCACTTACACTGATAGCTTTAGTATCCTGTCCACCCATATCTAAAACTGTTTTTGTATTGGGGAACATATGTACTGCACCTCTACCATGACAGCTGATTTCTGTTACTTGTGTGTCACCAAACGTAACTTTGTAACGACCATAACCAGTGCCAATTACATAAGCCACTTCTTCTTCTCTCCGCCCACTGTCATTCAGTGCATTCAAATATGCTTTCTCCGCAGCCTGAACGACATTGGCACCGGTATCGATTAAGGATCTTCCAACAATTTCCAATCCTTCATTTATAATCACTGCTTTTGTTTGCGTGGAACCTACATCCACGCCTGCTGATAACGCCATATTATGCTCCTACTGCAGCTCTTGCCTTGCGGGATGCCAATCCTTCAAAAAAGGCGTCAATTCGATTTTTCATTTGCGCTTCTCCCACAACCCTTGAATCCATCATATCTGATTCAATAAACAGACTTGGCAAATCACTGTTTTCCATTAATGCTCTGCGATTATCCGCCATGCCGGCTGATGTTGTTCTGCAGCTCTTTATGGGATGATAAACCACACCATCAATATGAAACTCTTCTGTTTGCTCCAGCACTGTGAGTTCAGGGTGAAACATAGAATCCATAGCATCACGAACGCTGATGAGCACTCCTTCAGCCAGGGAGTCCAAGGGATTATCTAAATCATATTGAACACCCAAATTAGTCCCGCCGGCAGCAAACCATAGATAGGTGGACATTACAAATGCCCCACCCCATTCTGTAAACATCTCGTTAAATCTGCGAAAGATAGGATAACAGGGGACCCCAATGAAACTTAAACGGTATTTCTCATCTGTGAGTGTTCCTATACCATTGGCGGACATATATTCCATTTCTTCTACCAGTCTATCAAAAAATAAAGCCCCTTCCGGTGTCCCTTTGAATACATTAGACATACCCAAGTATACTGTGCCGTCAGTCAATGCATTAAAAAGGGAGGGTCTGCTCTGATTCAACTCCAACGCCCGTTTCCACCCACGGCTCATAGTATTTGCATGCCCTAAAACTTCCCGCAGACGATCAATGTCAAATTTCTTCCCGGTTATTTTTTCACAAATTTCGATGAGTTCTTTCAACTGTGTTTTTACATATTTTTTTTCTCGTTCGAATTGTTCATCGCCAGGCCAAGTCCTTGTGCCTGCTTCTCGGGTTGCGGGGACATCTATTGAGACCATGGGGATTTCGTGAACCCGCTCCCATATTTCGCCCCATTTCAAGTATGTATTGCAAGCATTGGTCAATACAGCTATTCCGGGTTTTGGTATACGACCCATGGGATGATTTCCGTTTTGCATTTGCATGGCAAAATCTGCTTTTACATATCCGCATATATCAGGAGAATATCCATAATCCTCTGCCGTGTTTAGATAATCGTCTGCTACATGACGCACTGCAGTTTGCAGGGAATTTATTTCCGGAAATACCATGGGCAAATCAAATACACGCAGTATTTCCGCTAGGCTACCCATAACAAAAACATATGCTGCCGTTTCCCCTTCTTCCGCTTTTTTTGTTAAATCCTGGAACCAATCCCTGAACAAGGTTGCTCCTTCCCGGGTGCCTCGACCTACAATTTCCTTTGATTGCACTTTATTCATATTTTACCTCAATCAAAAATTAAGTTTTCAACAAACGTTTCCAGTTGTATTTCCAAATGATCAAAACTGGTCATATTTTCCTCGAATTCACTGACAAAATAGGGAGTATTATCTTTATCAAACTGCTGTGTGTATGTTACCTGTTCTTCTAATCCTGGTTCACACATTTTAGCTGCAGTAATAATTACAGCTTCTGCATCCGCAATTTCCACTCTTTCCTTCAGCATTTTTTCTTTTGGTTTTCGCAAATCATGCTGAACTGGACTATAAGTTGATTTATTGATATAGGCTTCTGCCATTGCGTTTAATGGATCTTTACCAGCATCTATATCTTCCAATATATATCGCATTCCGATTAACAAATCATCATCAACTACATAACAGGAACGGCCTATGGTCCGCAACATATCCAATGGTGGTTGCTCACAGAATCCACCCTCGAATACGACCCTAATGCGGTCTTGTTTTCTGGCTTTTCTTTTTTTAATGAGGGGTAGAACCGCTTCCAGTAGTTCATTATGTTCTTCACGGGGAATTAGTCCGCCAATTGCCACTAGGACGTATGCTTCATTAATGGAAATAAGCCAGGGCATATCCTTTTTAATTTTATATAATTCCCGGAGCAATTCACGATTCTTGTTATAAACGGTGATAGAGTTTTTCAAATCATCATCGGTTATTTCCCTTCCGGCTACCTTTTCGATCACTCCCTGAATTCTCTCATATTCTTCTTTTAAATATTGAACAGAATAACTTGAGTTTGGATTTTGAGGCAGATAAAGGATTTGGCAGGGATAATCATAATTGCGCCCCCAGATTGGAGCCAGGTTTCTGGCCGCATCACAAATAGGATGGGTTACAAAGATATCTAATTCAACCCGGTTGGAAAGAACCTGTTCAAGGCTGGTTTTCAGAATTGAGCAAAGATAAGATCCAAAGCGGCTGTCAGCAATACGGGGCTCTACGGATGCACCAAACATTTTCATGGGTAGCATGCCTGCTGCATGGGCAATTTCTTCAGGAAAATATACCTGAAAATGACCCAGTACTTTCCCACCAGCTTCCCGCCAGCGTTTCACGGTCATAACCTCTGAATCTTCCACCGTTTCCTGGCAAAGCCATAGTATTTCATCTAATGGTTGATCTTTCCAATTTTCAAATACTTTGATAGTATTCATTATTTCCGAATTTTATCAGTTTGATATGCATTTTTCCAAATTTTGTTTAGCATTTCCCGAAATGTTGCTAGTTCTTCTTTGGAAAGAACTTTTACCAAATTATTATCTGTTTCTTTTACAATATTCTCATATTTTTTCAGGATATCTTTTCCGGAATTGGTGAGAAACAACTTGATAACCCTGCGGTCTTCCGGAGACCTTCTGCGCTCTACTAATTTATCGTTTTCCATGCGGTCAGCTAAGCCTGTTATGGCAGGCTTATCTAAAAAAACTTTTTTCCCGATGGAAGATAATGCCTGCCCATCTTCATCATTCAGCACACTTAATACATGATGTTGCGACGAGGTTACCCCAAACTCTACTAAATTATTGTCCAGAGATTTCTTCATACTGCGCGCTGTTCTAACGACAAGAAATCCGGTACTTTTTTCGATTGTTGACATATTTATTTATAGATATTGATATTCTGTTTGGTTAATTTAATTCATATACGTACTATTTACAAACGAACTTATTTTACAGCTTCTACTGACATGATATATCGGACAAGGAATACAAAGATCTATTGAAAAAAAATAAGTTCAACTCGTTGTATCCAACGGTGCTTGTTGAAAGCGCCGAAGAATATTTTGATGAATGGCTCCTTCTAAAAACGAAGGAAATCGTTAAGCAAATGAAGTAGAATCATTAGACTCAATCTTAAGTAAAACTGAATCCTTACATTCCATTGTTTATTGGTGTGTAAGGATTCATCTAATACTAATCGAAAGCGGCCATGCCCGTTTCATGCTCACCGATGATGAGCGTATGCATCTCGTGGGTACCTTCGTAGGTGTACACCGATTCAATATTGGCCATGTGACGCATGATAGAATAATCTTCCGTCACACCGTTCGCGCCTAACATTTCCCGGCTCATGCGGGCAATGTCTCTGGTCATGGCACAGTTGTTTCGCTTGGCCATGGAGACCTGCTGAAAGGTCATGGTGCCTTCATCTTTTAAGCGTCCCAATCGATAGACCAAAAGCTGTGCTTCCGTGATCCGCGTCACCATTTCTGCCAACTTGGCTTGGGTGAGTTGGTATCCGCCGATAGGCTTGGAGAATTGCTTCCGTTCTTTGGCATAATCCAGGGCTGTGTTGTAGCAGTCCACAGCGGCACCAACCATCCCCCAGGAGATGCCATAACGGGCTTGTGTCAGGCAGCTTAAGGGTCCTTTTAATCCTTCAATGTTTGGAAGCCGAGCAGAATCCGGGACTCTGACGTTTACCATGGAAAGTTCCGAAGTCACAGACGCACGTAAACTCAATTTTCCATGAATGTTGCTGGATGTGAATCCGTCCATTCCTTTTTCCAGTAAAAATCCACGGACGATGCCTTCTTCATCTCTTGCCCAAACCACAGCCACATCAGCCAATGTGCCGTTGGTGATCCACATCTTATTGCCGTTGATGATCCAGTCGTCACCATCCCGTTTGCACCGTGTGGCCATACCACCAGGGTTGGAGCCGAAATTCGGTTCAGTCAGTCCAAAGCAGCCGATCTTTTCACCGGCACCTAAACCTAGTAGCCACTTTACTTTTTGTTCGTCCGAGCCATAGGCGTGAATGGGATACATGACCAAAGCACCTTGCACACTGGCGAAAGACCGTAAGCCTGAATCACCCCGTTCCAGTTCATGGAGAATGAGCCCGTAAGCTACATTGTTCACACCGGCGCCGCCACTTTCTTCCGGCAGGGATGATCCCATGAATCCCAGTTCACCCAGTTTGGGGACTAATTCCATGGGAAAGGTGGCCTTTTCATAATGTTCATTGATCACAGGCATGAATTCGGTTTGAACAAAATCGTGGGCCGTCTGTTGAATAAGCAATTCTTCTTCTGTGAGTAAGTCCGTTATATTGTAAAAATCGGGGCCGTAATTTTTCATGGTTTTCCTTTTTATAACAGGCGTATAAGTTACACCTGAATCCCTATTGATTTAATATGAGAAATCAACTCTTCATTAGTCCAATCCACCTTTTCTGGCCTGGATTTAATCATGTTTAATACAGCCGTTACATCATGTTTTTTATAAGCAAACCCTAATGATTTAAATTTATTCTCGATAGCGGCCCTACCTGTATATTTGTCAATAACCAGTGTCCGTTTGCGATTTAAAGATTCCGGAGAGATGGCTTCGTAAGACTTGGGATCTTTCACCACCGCTTTCACATGGAGCCCTGCCTTGTGAGAGAAGGCATTCTTCCCCACGATAGGCTGATTATCTGTGGATTCCAATTTCGAAAATGATGTGACCAGTTCTGTCAATTCGGGAATCATCCCCAGATCCCAATCTCCGTTCACTTTATACAGATTGACCAAGGATGTTACTACTTCTGCCAACGGTGGAAGACCACAGCGCTCACCCAAACCATTCACAGCCACATCCACGCATTGAGCGCCTACTTCTAAAGCAGACAATGCATTTGCCGTGGCCATCCCAAAATCATTGTGACAATGAATATGAACAGGAATATCCAATTCACAAACGATGCAGTTCACAAGTTCTTTTGTTTTTGCGGGGGTCAGACATCCAACAGTATCAGCCAGGCTAAATCGGTCAGCACCTGCAAGTTGAACCAATTGTCCCACCTGAATCAAAAAATCAATGTCGGTTCGACTGGCATCTTCAGCTGTGAATCGAAGTTTAAGTCCGTTGTCTTTTCCATATTTCACAGCAGTCTCAATGCGATTTAATGCTTCAGATTTAGTGACATTGAATTTGTGTTTCAAACTCAATGGAGATGTTCCAAAAAAGAAGCCCATCCATCCCACACCAATGGCCACAACATCATTGATATCCGATTTTGATGCCCTGCCATGAGCCATTTTCTTTCCATTTAGATCAAGGTCATTTAATGCTTCTACCGCTTCATATACGTCAGGTGATACAGCCGGATGTCCCAATTCAATGAAATCGACACCAAAGGCATCCAGTCGTTTGGCTAGAGCGACCTTTTCATTTATGCTAAATGAAACACCGGGCGTTTGTTCTCCTTCACGTAGTGTGGAGTCTAGGATCTCTATTTTTGCTATTAAGTCCATTCACTAAACTTAATAAATTCTGTTGAACAAAAAACTATTTACGTTTATTTCAAGAATCCTCTTATGTAATTTTACTGCTTATTATTTTTTACTTATGTCGCACAATAATCAACGTAGGGAAATGATAGATGGTGCTGCAGCCATCGCACGAGGAGCTTTAGATGCCGGATGTAATTTTTATGCAGGCTACCCCATTACTCCAGCTTCAGAGATCCTGACACATATGCTCCGCGAACTACCCAAAGTTGGAGGCATCGGACTGCAGGGAGAAGATGAAATTTCATCCCTTGGCCATTGTATTGGAGCCGCAACTGCCGGGGCAACTGTATTTACGGCAACCAGCGGCCCGGGACTTTCACTCTATTCGGAAAATATTGGTCTGGCCATCATGATGGAAGTACCGCTAGTCATTGCAATATCCCAAAGATTAGGCCCGTCCACAGGCGCTGCTACTGCTTCAGCTCAAGGCGATATTCAATTTATGAGATGGTGTACATCAGGAGGTTATCCTGTTATTGTACTTTCACCAACAAATATTCCAGAAAGTTATCATTTAACAAACCGCGCATTTAAACTAGCAAAACGTTTCCGCAGCCCTGTATTTATTGCCACAGATAAAGAAACAGTAATGACTACTGAATCAGTCGCTGAATCAGAAATGCTTAACGCACCGAACTGGCCTGCTATTCTAGATGAACCTGTAGATAAACCTTTGGACCCATATCAAAAAAATGGCACCATTCATCATTATACCGGATCCAGCCATACGGAAGAAGGTCATATCACCAAGGATCCAGAAATTATTGCCGAATTCAATGAACGGCTGAAAAATAAAATCGGGGATCAAGTGGATGAAATTGCACTAGTCAAAACCGATTTACAGGAAGGAGCAGACACCTTAATCATAAGTTACGGTGTTTCCGCACGATCGATGGAAACAGCGGTGAACCAGCTGCGTGACCAGGGTGAAAAGGTATCAGCATTGACTGTTTATTCGTTATGGCCGGTTCCTGAAATGAAAATATTAGGCTGTTTAAAAGGCATCAAGCGCGTTATTATACCTGAAATGAATCATGGTCAATATCGACACGAAATCGAAAGGCTAGCAAATGAGAATGTAGATCTCATAGGTGTGAACCGTGTGGATACTTTTCTGATTACTCCTGAAGAGATCATTGAGGCATATTATGGTTGAACCAATTTTAGATACTTATATAGCTGAAGAAAATCTTCCTTATGAATTTTGTCCAGGATGTAGTCATGGTAAAGTTCTTGGTGCTTTAAGCAACAGCCTAAAACAGCAAGGTCTTGACCCATCAGAAGTGGTCATTGTGACGGACATTGGCTGTGTGGGACTTTCAGATAAATATTTTGTTACCCACGCCTTCCATGGACTTCACGGCAGAGCCATTACGTATGCATCGGGGATCAAAATGCAAAATCCTGAACTAACAGTGATCGTGCTCATTGGTGATGGTGGTTGTGGAATCGGCGGCTATCATTTATTAAATGCAGCTAGGCTCAATACTGATATTACAGTGCTAGTTTTTAATAACTTTAATTTTGGAATGACAGGTGGTCAACATTCTGTTACAACACCTTTAGATAGTATCACCGCGACGACTACACTCGGTAGTACTGATGCTCCAATGGATATCGCCGGAACTGCAAAAGTAAATGGCGGAGGGTTTGTCGCTCGCGCCACAGCTTTCGATAAAGATTTGCCGGATATGATAACCAAAGCCATGCATCACGACGGGTTTGCACTCATCGATATTTGGGAATTGTGTACCGCTTATTATGTGGTGCGCAACGACTTTGGCCGCAAGGAAATGATGGGTTATATGGACAGCATGAACATGGAATCGGGCATATTGCAGGAAACGGAGCGACCCAGTTTTCAAACCAGTTATAAAGGAATCCAAGAACAAGCCAGCAAGCAAAAACCAATGAGCGGTTTAGTATTGGATACTAATTTTTCTTCAGATATTGAAAAACCTGTTCGAATCGTTTTAGCTGGAGCTGCAGGGCAAAAAGTCGTTTCCGCTGGTAATTTACTTGCGTCAGCCGCAACTCTTTCTGGTCTATGGACCAGTCGTCGAGCTGATTTTCCCATTACAATACAAACAGGATTTTCTGTAGCTGAAATTGTTATATCTCCTGAACCTGTTCTCTATTCCGGGATTATTAAACCTGATGTGGCTGCCTTGATCGCGCCAGAAGGAAAAGCTAAAATTGCTCGTTTAACTAAAACTATGGAAGAATCAGATACAATTTACTTTGCGGATGGTTTGGGTGATGTGGATTCTCCAGCGAATCAATTACCCCTGGAATTTCCTGAAAGCGCTAAAAAAGAAGTGCACAAAAATATATCCGCGTTAACCGCAGGGTATCTTACAAAACAATTAAATCTATTTCCTTTTGAAGCATTGCAAGAAGCAGTTCGTCAGATTCAAAAACCAAAGATAGCTGAAATCAACCTTGGTATATTAGCTCACTTTGAATAGCGTATTGATTACCTAGAAAATTACTTGGGTACTTCTCTAGAGCTCTATGGCAATCAAATCAATCCATGATCAGCAAATGAATACACTTCATTTCCTGCAATAATCAAATGATCATGCACAGAAACGTCTATTGATTGAGAAGCTTCTTTCAATTTTTTGGTAATAGTTAGATCATCTTGACTTGGATTAGGATTTCCGCTGGGGTGGTTGTGAACAAACACCAACGCGGCTGCATCATTATCCAATGCCCGCTTCACCACTTCCCTTGGATAAACGACTGACGTGGTGAGTGTTCCGGCAAAGAGTTCTTCCATTTTCAGGATCTGGTTCCGTCCATTGAGATAGATGACCAAAAACACTTCACGGCTTTTGTCCCGGAGGTTGTGCTTGAGATAATCCATCACTTCATCAGTGGAGCGGACAAAATCTTTATCCATGATCCTGTCTGCGAGATAACGACGGGAAACGGCTTGAGTTATTTTGAGTCCAAACACATTTTTATCACCAATACCCTTAATTGCTTTTAATTCTGCTGTGTCAGCTTCTAATACAGCTTTCAGAGAACCAAATTTTTTCAAGGCTGCCTTGGCCATCGGTTTGCAATCTTTAAGCGGCTGCCCCAGTGTAAGCAAAAGTTCGATGATCTCGTAATCATGGAAGCCATCGAGTCCGCTTTTCAGAAATTTTTCACGGAGGCGTTGGCGGTGACCTTCGTTTTGTTTAGCCACAGAGTTACCTCTTTAGATTCACCAACTTGGATTTAAACTCCCGCAGTTCACGCACATTGCCAATTTTGATCTCCCCGGAATCCCACTTCAGTTTGAAATCTGCTTCAGAATCGGAACCGCCCTGTTTTTGATAGAGCGGGTAAAGGTCAGAATCTTCCCGGGGTTTGTTATGATGAAGGGTGGCTGTGATCTGATAGGCAATATCTTCAAGAATATCATCAACGACTCTTGAAGGGAGTTGTTTTTCTAATAAACTCTGTTCGATCCGGGAAAAGCGCATCCCCCGCACAACATAATCCTGGTAGGCCTCCCAAGCAAAGGGAGCTACTGCCTTTACAGATTCAGCCATGGCATCGGAAAAGACACGAATTTCATATTGGGCATGAGGGTCAGATCGCAATCCAATAAAATGAAGCAGATTATGCAAATCGTTTTTCCAGTACCATTCAGTATAAAGATTCACCGGCAAAATTGCGCGGATCAGTTCCCGGGCCAAACCGGCTTCATTCAATTCCTGGTACATTTCAAAACTGCGATCAGAAATTTCCTGGAAATAATTTAAAACTTTATCAGTGAGTTTTTTGGGGACTTTCCCGGCACGACCTTGCTTATTCAAAGCGCTCTGGAACTGGATGTGTTCTGGTTCCGGAAAATAAAATTCATCCCTTGCTTCGGAATAGCGGAGAGAATATTCATTAATGTTTGCTGTACGATGGCGCACCCATTGACGGGCCACAAAAATAGGCATCTTGCAATGAAACTTGAATTCCACCATTTCGAACGGCGTGGTGTGGCGATGACGCATGAGATAACGAATGAGTCCGCGATCTTGAGAGACCTCGCTGGTACCCTTACCATAGCTCACTCGGGCGGCCTGGACAATAGCATCATCTCCACCCATGGAATCCACAAGCCGGACAAAGCCTTTATCCAAACATTTGATTGCATCTTCTGGTATTTGTGTCATTTTTCTAATTTGCAGTTAAAATATTAAACGTTTTATCCACAGCATTAATATCTCCGGCAATTAATCCTGGTTCAATCAACGTCTTTTCCTGATTGAAACTAACATGATTTCCTTTTAGGTCAATCAGCTTTCCACCGGCTTCGTTGATAATGCAGTTTCCAGCGCAAATATCCCATTCATTCTTGGGGCGGAGAGAGGCGAAAATATCTGCCTTTCCGGCGGCAGTAAGTCCCAATTTGTATGCCACGGATCCAATGGCTCGAAGTTCACCAAATGTTCCATCGTAAGGCGACCACAACCCACGGCGCGTTTCGGATCGACTGTTCAAGATCACCATTTCGCCAACATCATCTTTTGTTGCACAGGTGATCGATTTATCATTCAAATACGCCCCTGTACCCTTTGCCGCCGTGAATGTTTCTTGCGTAACAGGATTGTATAAAACACCAATAACTGGTATTCCTTGTTCAACGAGTGCTATACTGACCACGAAATGAGGAATACCTTCAATGAATTCCTTGGTACCGTCAAGGGGATCAACCACCCATACCCGTTCTTTCGTTAACCGTTCCTTGGAATCCACCGTTTCTTCCGAAAGCCAACCGTAATCAGGGCATGCTGCCATCAGTATCTCTTTTAACCGGGAATCAGCGGCGTGGTCGGCGGTGGTTACTGGATTATGATACCCTTTGTCACGGATTTCGTAATCAGCTTTGTAATAGTTCAATATGATATTGCCCGCTTCCAGGGCAGCTGCTTGAGCTATTGATAGATCTGGATTCATTGGTTCACACGTTTATTTTAACAAAATAAATTAAATTATAGATGGGTAAATTAGGATGTTCAGAATAATTCAGATAGAAGAATTATTTTATTAGATTCGCAATGAAGTAGCCAATAATTCATTTCCTGATCAATAATTAAAATTTACTGTCACTTACACTGAAATAACGTGATTTTGGATGTGAAAAATACCACCCGCAAACGGAAGCGGCCGGGAACATGGCCCGGGTTTCGGTGAGGGTAATTCCTGTATTCTTTTCCACCTCCAGCAATGACCAAATCTTGTCTTTTTCATCATGATTGGGGCAGGCCGGGTAACCGGGTGCTGGGCGAATACCCTGGTATTTTCCCTTGATAAGTCCTGCATTGTCCAGATCTTCATCCGCCCCGTAGCCCCAAAATTCCTTCCGGACTCTTTCATGCATTCTTTCGGCCAAGGCCTCCGCTAAGCGGTCCGCCAGTACCTTGGCCATGATAGCGTTATAATCATCATTTTGATCCTCAAATTCTTTAACGATTGATTCCAGTCCGTGTCCCGCTGTCACTGCAAAGGTGCCTATGAAATCATCTTTTGGTCCAATAAAATCCGCTAAGCTGTAATTGAGCTGATCGGCGCCTTTATCCACTAATTGCCGTGGAAAGTGAAATTCAGTACCTGCTGAAAAAATGGTTTCTTTTTCTACATGGGCGGAATGAATACCAATGACTGCTTTGGCGGTCAACCATTTTTCCGCCACGATTCGCGCCAACAAACTCTGACCATCATCAAACAGTTGCTGGGCTTCCTGCCCATATTTTTCATCAGAAAGTACCTTCGGATAGACACCCTTTAACTCCCAAGCATGAAATAATGGCGACCAGTCAATATAATCTACCAGCTCATCCAAGGGATAATCCTTAAATACTTTTACACCCTGAAATTTGGGTTTTATAACCGAGTAACTGTCCCAATCCACTGCAAACTTCCGTTTCCGCGCTGCTTCTAGGGATAAGATTTTAGTTGCAGACTTTTGGGCTCTGGTATCACGTATCTGTTCGAAATCTGCCCGAATTCCATCCACAAAATCCACTTTTTCATTTTCATTCAGCAGCTTACTCACCACACCCACCGCTCGGGATGCATCGATCACATGCACTGTGGGACCGGAATAATGTTCCTCGATCTTGACGGCAGTATGCGTCCGGCTGGTGGTGGCTCCGCCGATCAGAAGGGGCACATCAAACTCCAGGCGCTCCATCTCTGCAGCTACATGGACCATTTCATCCAGGCTGGGGGTGATCAATCCGGATAGGCCAATAATATCCGCGCCTTCCTCTCTGGCTGTGGATAATATTTTATCTGGCGGCACCATCACACCCAAGTCAATCACATCATAACCATTGCATCCCAGGACCACGCCTACAATATTTTTACCGATATCATGAACATCCCCCTTCACTGTGGCCATGACAATCTTGCCGTTTGATTTCCCTGTGAGACCTAATTCATCTTTTTCTTTATCGATGAAGGGAACCAAATGAGCAACGGCTTTTTTCATCACACGAGCAGATTTCACCACTTGTGGTAAAAACATTTTTCCAGCACCAAATAAATCACCTACTACGTTCAAACCGTCCATGAGTGGTTCCTCGATCACATGGATAGGACGGTCATATTTTTGTCGCGCTTCTTCCGTATCCTCATCAATATAATCAATGATTCCCTTAACCAACGCATGGCTCAACCGTTCTTCCACTGAATTTTCTCTCCAAGAAAGATCTTTCTCCTGGGTTCGCTTTACACCACGGTATTCCTCGGCGATTTCTACCAAGCGTTCTGTGGCGTCATCCCGGCGGTTGAAGAGAACGTCCTCGACACGTTCTTTTAGATCCGGAGCAATGTCATCATAAACGGCCAATTGACCGGCGTTAACAATGCCCATATCCATCCCTGCCTGGATAGCGTGGTACAGAAAAGTAGAATGCATGGCCTCCCGCACACCGTCATTGCCCCGGAATGAGAAAGAAAGATTGGACACACCCCCGCTGATGTGGACGCCTGGCAACGATTCCTTGATGGTTTTGGCCGCTTCGATGAACACTTTGGCGTATCCGTTATGTTCTGCAATACCAGTAGCCACCGCAAAAATATTCGGATCAAATATGATATCTTCCGGGGGAAAACAAACTTCTTCTGTCAATAGATTAAATGCTTTAGTACAAATTTCCACTTTTCGGTCGTACGAATCAGCCTGCCCTTTTTCATCGAATGCCATCACAATCACTGCCGCACCATATTTTCGAATGATTCTGGCCTGATGGATGAAAGCTTCTTTTCCTTCTTTCATGGAAATGGAATTAACGATGCCCTTGCCCTGCAGATTTTTCAACCCCGTCTCTAGTACCGACCATTTAGATGAATCAACCATCACCGGAACTTTCGCAATATCAGGCTCGGAAGCGATCAAGCGCAGAAAGGTTTCCATGGCCTTTTCGGAATCCAGGAGACCCTCATCCATATTTACATCAATGATCTGGGCCCCGTTTTCGATCTGCTGCCGGGCCACTAACAATGCTTCTTCGTAATTATTTTCGGAAATCAGGCGGCGAAAGCGGGCCGAACCAGTCACATTGGTACGTTCACCCACGTTCACAAAATTGCTTTCGGGACGAATGGTGACCGGCTCCAGTCCACTCAATTTGGTCAGCGATTCTATTTCAGGCACTGTGCGTGGTGCTACGCCACGCACAGCTTCAGCAATGGCTTTGATGTGTTCCGGCGTTGTACCGCAACAGCCACCCACCAAGTTTACTAAACCGCTCTCGGCAAATTCCTTTAAAACAACTGCCATGGACTCCGGCGATTCATCATATTCACCGAACTCATTTGGTAGCCCTGCATTGGGATAGACAAAGGCGTAGGTGTCTGCTACTGCAGATAATTCATCCAACCAAGGCCGGATCTGTTCCGCGCCCAACGCGCAGTTAAGGCCCACCGCTGTTAAATCCGCATGACGAATAGAATGCCAGAAGGCTTCCACCGTTTGTCCAGAAAGTGTGCGTCCACTGGCATCAGTGATTGTGCCCGAAACAAATACAGGAATATCTTCAGTTTTTTCTTCCAGTAATTCTTGAACAGCAAAAAGGGCTGCTTTACAATTAAGTGTATCAAATACTGTTTCGATAAGAAATATATCAACACCACCATCCAATAGACCCTGCGCCTGGTCTTTATAGGCTTGTTTGAGTTCATCAAAAGTAATATTCCGAAACCCGGGATCGTTCACATCAGGGCTCAATGAAGCGGTACGGTTGGTTGGCCCCAAAGCACTGGCTACAAAGCGCGGTTTATCATTATAGGTTTTGGCAATAGACTTTGCAATCTTTGCCGCTTCGAGGTTGATTTCGTATGCCAAACCTTCTGTACCATAATCTAATTGGGAGATCGCATTGGCGTTAAACGTATTTGTTTCAACAATATCGGCACCGGCATCAAAATAAGCTTTATGGATCTCACCAACTATGTCGGGTCGAGTCAGGCATAGCAGGTCGTTATTGCCCTGCAGGTCATGATCATGATCCTTAAAACGATCACCTCTAAAATCATCTTCAGTAAGGCTGTATGACTGGACCATTGTTCCCATGGCGCCGTCAAGGACAAGTATTCTATCTTGTAATATGTCTTTAATCTTATACATAATAAAAAAACCCCGGTGCTATGCGGGGCTATCCGCCTTTTTAGCACCATTCTTTTATGTCGCTGCAATAGGGCTCAAATCACGACGGTGCCATTTTACACAATAAAACCAACATTTTACAAGGAAACCATGAAAGACAAATATCTTGCGAGAGGTTTATAAAACAGGTAATTTTATCATCGGTTCGGAAGAAACGAAGGTTTATTAACAAATTTTTACGAAGTTTTTTTGAAACAAAAACAAAATTTTTACACATTTTTTCCCTCCTTCAACCCTTCCAACCTGACATAGCGGCATAAAAGTCCTCCGTACGCGGAGCGCTTTTGGCTGTTTACATATTAAAAGACGATAATGATGGTAATCTATAGGTACAGGTTATGAAAAAAGAAATATATATAAACGAGAGCATGGGTGAAACACGCATTGCTATCCTCGAAGATACCCAATTAGTTGAAGTCTATGTTGAAAAACAGGAAAAACAACGCATGGTCGGTAACATTTACAAAGGAAAAGTGGAAAATGTACTGCCGGGCATGCAGGCTGCTTTCGTGGATATTGGTTTTGATGTAAACGCATTTTTACCTTTTTCAGAAATTGAAAACAGCGATTATCTTATGGATGTCGATGAGGAAGACCTCCGTAATGGGTCCAATAATCATCGCAGAAATAATGATAATATTGCAGTAGACCTTACAACCGGCCAGGATCTATATGTCCAGGTCATCAAAGAACCTTTCGCAGGAAAAGGTCCTCGGGTTACAACAGAAGTAGCTGTTCCCGGCCGAATGCTGGTTTTGGTTCCGGAAGCCAATTATATCGGTATTTCCAAAAAGGTGTGGGATAAATACGAACGCCGCCGGCTGAAGAAAATTATCAGTTCTTTTAAGCAAAAAGGATTTGGTGTCATTGTTCGGACCGTAGCCGAAGGCAAAAGTGAGGAAGTGTTAAGAAACGATTATGAGCAATTGAAATCATCATGGGATCGCTTGCAGGGTAAAGCAGAACGCACACAATCACCAACACTAGTCTACGAGGATCTGGAGACAGCATCCTCTGTTATTCGTGATTTATTGACATCTGATGTTGAAAAGATTGTTATCGATTCTAAGAAATTATTCCGAAAAACGTCGCGTTATTTGGAAGATGTCTCTTCCAACATGGCCAACCGCCTTGATTTTTATCGTTTAAAAACACCTTTATTTGAAGGAATGGGAATTGAAGACGAACTTGTCAAACTAATGCGTCCGAAAGTCTGGCTCAAAAGCGGTGCTTACCTCATTATTGAGAAGACAGAAGCCATGGTAGTTGTCGATGTTAATAGCGGACGATTTGTTGGTAAAAAACAACATGAAGACAATTCATTAAAAATCAACCTGGAAGCTGCACGAGAGGTTGCCCGGCAATTGCGCTTGCGAGACCTTTCCGGGCTCATCGTTATTGATTTTATCGATATGCGTGAAGAAGCAAACCGCCGCAAGGTCTATTATGAATTAAGAAAAGAATTGAAAAAGGATCGTGCCAAAGTAGCTGTTTCGCCCATAAGCGAGTTTGGTTTACTGGAAATGACACGGCAACGTATCCGCTTGAGTCTGATTGATTCCATGAGTGAAGAATGTCCAACTTGTCACGGATCAGGACGGATCATTTCCAAGGATACGCTCATAACAAGAATTGACCATTGGTTAAGGCGTTATAAAAGTAAGCATAGTGATTTACGCCTTAAATTACTCCTCCATCCCGAAAATTCTGATTTTATTACAAAAAATAAAAAGAAAGTTTTGCGTGGGCTGATGTGGCAAAATTTTGTGCATATTTCCATCAAAGATTCTGCAGAAGTAAACCGGGATGAATTTCGGTTTATACGCACGAAAGATAATGAGGATATTACTGATCATGTAGGCCTTGGTAATCAGAACAATTCCTCTTAATTTTGCCGGCTTTTTGGAGACAATTTTATGAACGTAACAGTAGAAATTTCAGGAAAACAATATACAGTTAGTGTCGGCGATCAAGTCAAGGTCGCCCGGCAGCAGTCTGATATTGGTAATTCAATTATATTTGATAAGGTCCTTTTTGCCAATGATGGTAAAAAAGATCATTTTGGTACTCCAGTTGTAAAAGGTGCTGCTGTTGAAGCCAGTGTCCTTGAACAGGGCCGTGACCCCAAAGTGCTTATTTATAAGAAAAAGCGCCGCAAGGGTTACCAGCGCAAGAATGGACATCGGCAGGATTATACTTTGTTACAGATTGATAAGATCAAATTATCAGCTGCAAAGAAAACTGCGAAAAAGAAACAGGCAGAAGAAACTGCCAAGGAAGATTAATTATGGCACATAAAAAAGGTGTTGGAAGCTCCAGGAACGGACGTGATTCAAATGCAAAACGCCTTGGCGTGAAAGTTGCTGATGGCCAGGCGATCCTTGCTGGAGGTATTATATTAAAACAGCGTGGTACAAAAATTCATCCAGGTACGAATGTTCGCCGCAGCGGTGATGATTCTCTTTTTGCAACTGCTGATGGAGTTGTAAAATTCGTGCGCCAAGGACGATCTAAAAAGATCGTCAGCGTCTTACCGCAAAGCTAAACAATTCATTATGACCCCTGCACTTGCGGGGGTTTTTTATTTATGGACGAATAATCGTAATTTTCAACTCCATTTAGATCAATAAGAGGAAACATGTCCAGACCAATAATTTCATTAATAGGCGGAGGTCAGATCGGCGGCAACCTGGCCCTGCTGGCAGCGCAAAAAGAACTGGGTGATATTGTTATTTTTGACATTCCCAAAGCAGAAGGCATGGTTAAGGGGAAAGCTCTGGACATCATGCAGCTGCGTCCCCATGATGGTTATGATGCGAATATCACTGGCACTTCCGATTGGAATGATGTAAAAGATTCCGATGTATTTATCATTACGGCAGGAATTCCCAGAAAACCAGGCATGGATCGCGAAGATCTGCTGGGGATAAACCTGGGCATCATGAAAGATGTCGCATCAAATATAAAAGAACAGGCGCCAAATTCATTTGTGATTGTTATTTCCAATCCCTTGGATGCCATGGTGTATGCATTCTATAAAGTATCTGGTTTTTCAAAAAATCAAGTTGTTGGAATGGCGGGTGCCTTAGACAGTACACGATTCCGAACGTTTATCGCCATGGAGACTGGATATTCTGTCCAGGACGTTACCTGCATGGTTTTGGGTGGACACGGCGATACGATGGTACCCATTACTCGCCTGGCAACTATCGGTGGTGTTCCTGTTACTGACATAATTTCTGCGGAACGACTGGCTGAAATTGAAGAAAGAACGCGGTTTGCCGGCGGAGAGATCGTAAAATTATTTGGCAATGGCTCGGCTTTTTATGCACCAGCACAATCGGCTATTGAAATGGTAGAATCCTATTTGAAGGATAAAAAACGGGTGATCCCTTGTGCTGCTCTGTGTGAAGGGGAATTTGGTATTGACGGTTGTTTTATTGGTGTTCCCACTGTCATAGGTTCAGGCGGTGTTGAAAAGATCTTGGAATTCGAACTATTAAAAGATGAAAAAGCTGCATTAAACGACACACTGGTTGCAGTAAAGAAAACGGTGAGCGAAACCGGTCTATAATAATTAATGGTTAATACCAAAATTTTTTTAATTATATTTTTTTTTCTAAATTTTCTCATTGGTCAAGAAATTTCTGTTGAAACATCAGTAGTTGTTTCTGATTCTGCCAATTCTAAGAAAAAAATATTTTCAGATTATACTATTGATTCAAGTAGTGTAAATAATGATGATATTATAATAATTGGAGGAAATTTAATAGTTGAGGGTAAAGTCAATGGTAAAATTACTGTTATTGGTGGAGATATTTCATTTGGCCCTTTTTCTGAGATAAATGGTACAATCATATCTATCGGTGGTAATATTCATAAACATAAGAATGCTATAATAAATGGTAAATTAATTGAATCCCATTTGAAAGAAGGATTAGTATACCGTGAAATGGACCCTGCTGACAGCGTGGAAGGCGATTCTGAACTCACAATTACTGAACCTTCGATCCACTCTACAGAAAGCTGGATTCATGCCGAAAAAGATGTGTTTGTGTATAATCGGAATGAAGGCTTGGTCTTTAACCTTAATAAAACGTGGGATGGTGCTAAAAAATCATCGTTCCGAATAAGCACATCCCTGGGATATCGTTTTGGTTCGAATGACGGTGTGGGCCGTTTGTCATTGGAAAAAGGCTTTGGTTCGAATAATAATGTGATATTATTTGCCAGCACCTTCAAAGAAAGCAGAACAGATGATTATTTTCGACTTCCTGAAGGTGAGAACAGCTGGGCCAGTATTTTAGCAAGACAAGATTTTTATGATCGCTGGGATGAAGAAGGCTGGTCGGCCGGAATTGGTTTTGACCTATATCATATCAAGCTAAAACTCATGACAGCATCAGTAAAACAGGATTCAATTCCCATTCAGACTGATCTTTGGAGTATGTTCGAAAAAGAAAGGATATTAAGGAATAATCCGTCTTTTTATCCTCAAACGCAAATGGACTACGTACAAGCAACTGCTGCATTTCAAACAAGTCACTTTTCTCCCCTGTCAACCGGCATAGCCATATTCCTCCAAGGTGAGGTGTATCAAAACGCTGATGATGGAGAAAAAATATACACTTTTAAATCATCCGAATTGCGACAACGGATTTTTGGGTTTATGAAACTGAATTGGGAAATGCCTTATGGAATTGTGCTGCGAACTCAATTCATGGTGGGTAAATCTAAAGGTATGTTACATGACTTTCGAAAATTTGGCATTGGTGGATTAGGTTCAGTGAGTGCTTTTCCATATAAATATCAAATTGGAGATCAAATGCTTCAAATGAACGGAGAACTTGTATTTACAGAAGAATTCACAGACTCTTGGTATTTTTTCAAACTCTTTATAGATAGCGGTTATGCCTGGGAGGCGTCTTCATTCAAATTCAAACAACAAGATTTTATTCATGTTGGTATTTCATCAGCAGGCATAGGAATAGGGTCCTCTGACCATGATGGACTCAACTGGTCAGTGAATGTTGCAAAACCTCTTGATGGTCGAGAATTATATGAGACTACAATTCGATTAAACTATAATTATTAATTATAAATTTTTCAAATAAATCATTCCTTTAATTATTTCCAACTGATACGACCTCAATTGGATCGTTTCATTTGCAACGGCACATTCTTTCTTTATATCGAATTCCCATAAATGAAATTTGCATTGCACGGTGGTGTCTGTAATATAACCATCACCCAGTGACGCTCCGCGGTGGGGACAGCGGTTGTCCCAAGCAAATATATTTCCCCCCACATTAAACACAGCCACGGGAGTTTCATGGACCATAATCACTTTGGCTGTTTTTTCGGGGAGGTCTTTTACATGGCAAACTTTGATCAATCAGCAACCATGTTCAAAATTTCAGCGATAAGCTTGGAGATACCAGTTGCAGCTTCCTTGATACTCTTAGCTTCCATATAGGCCGGAGTGGACACCACCCGTTTTTCCATATCTATTACAATATCATCAACGGGGCATGTAACATGCTTAGCGCCCATGGTATTAATATCGTTGGCTGTTTGTTCATCAAAACCAATGGTTAATTCTGTTTCATCTCCCAGGATCTTGGCCATCATGGCCGGGGAAATACAGATAACGCCTATTGGCTTTTTATCCTTATGGACTTCCTGTGCCAAGCGAACAACGTCCGGATTTACAGAACATTCCGCACCGGCCATAGCGTAATCGCATAAATTCTTCGCCACACCAAAGCCGCCTGGAAAGATCAAAGCGTCCACATCCTTAGATGAAACTTCAGCCATATCCTTAATATCGCCCCGGGCAATTCTTGCTGATTCCACAAGCACATTCCTGTATTCATCCATTTCAGTACCTGTATAATGATTGATCACGTGCAGCTGATCAATATTTGGAGCCATTAAAACCATATCTGCTCCAGCTTTGTCTAATTCCAGCATGGTAATGACTGATTCATGGATTTCTGATCCATCGTTCACTCCGCAACCGGATAATACCACTCCTATTTTTGGCATGATGCCTCCTTTTTATTTATTTTAATGTTTCTGGATAATCCTGAAAATTTTGTCCTTTTAACAGCAGAACCTTTGAATAATTTACGAAATCCTGCTTCATCCAGTGACTGCCAATCTTCATGGGTCCAATCCAATATTTCCTGTTTGGGATTGAAAGATTTTTCATGTGTTTGCTGAGCAAATTTTTTATTCCAGGGACAGACTTCCTGGCAGATATCACAACCATAGATCCAACCATGCAAATCTGATTGATCATCAGGCAAATCACCTCGATGTTCAATCGTTAAATAGGAAATACATTTTTTACCATAGATCTCATATTCACCAAGGGCTTGCGTGGGACAGGCATCGATACAGGCTGTGCAGGAACCACAAAGATCTTCCGTAAAGGGTTCGTCATAATCCAATTCAATATCCACGATCAATTCTCCTAAAAACAGCCAACTGCCGTAATCCCGAGAAATGAGATTGGTATGCTTGCCCTGCCAGCCAAGTCCGGCCTTTTGGGCCCACACTTTGTCCATTACAGGCGACGTATCCACACAGGCTACACCTTTTATATCCGGAAATTCTACTTTCAACCAACCCAGTAGAGAATACAGTTTTGATTTTAATACATCGTGGTAATCATCCCCCCAAGCATAGTTGCTGAATTTTAATTCTGAAGAAAGGTCATTTTGGTCATGGTCTGTAAAATAATTCAACCCCACTGAAATAATCGACTTCGCTCCCGGGAAATAGTTGAAAATATCTCCACGTTCTTCTTTCCGTGTTTCCATCCATGCCATCGTACCATTGTGTTTTTTTCCCAGCCATGATTCCAAATCTGCTTTTTCTTTTGGAGTTAAAACAGCGGGAGTGATGCCTACCTTTTGAAAACCAAGTTCAATGACTTTGGTTTTAATACGGACCGATAAATCTGTATTCATACATATAATTTACAAAGACAGTGGATAGTGCAGACATTCCCCACCTGCATTTTTTTGGCTGACTGTTTGCACTTGAACAGGCTGGTATGCCTGTTCTACTTGGTTTTCATTTTAATATTTGTTCTGCCCAAAGAATACCGATGATGGTTTTTACATCTGTAATTTTCCCAGCCCATACCATTTGCACAGCATCTTCCAAACCTGTCGGTATGAGCTCAACAAATTCGTCATGATCAGTATTTTCTTTGGTTGCAGTTAATTCTTCCGCAAGGTAGATCCACATCTTTTCACTGGCAAAACCGATGGCAGGATGGATATTACATATAAAGGTTAGTTTGCCTGCTGAATATCCTATTTCTTCTTCCAATTCCCTGTTGGCACATTGTTCAGGATCTTCTCCTGGATCAAGTTTACCTGCTGGCAGTTCGATCATTTCTGCTTGCACTGGGTAACGGTATTGCTTGATCAGGGCAATCTTGCTATCTGGCAGCACAGGGATTATACAGGCTGCGCCAGGGTGTTTGATCCATTCCCGGGCTGATGTCTTTCCATTTGGCAGGGATACTTCGTCCCTGCGAACGTCCAACAGTGAGCCTTTATAGATCTGTTCAGTAGAAAGCTGTGTTTCTTTCAGCTTGGACATAAAGCCTTGCTTATAAATTAGAAATATTCGATATAAATAATTTTTAATTCGCGGTTAAAATAATCGACCTTGTCCTCGTCAAAAAGTAGATTGTTAAAATCCATTTCAATGTGCAAGCGCTCCACGAATGTCCAGCGCACAGCTGCATTTAAATAACCATCCCTATTGATGGCAATATCTTCTGCTTCCATATCATTTTCGTTCAGTGCAGCATTGTATTCCACAAGTACTGACAGTTCAGGATTGAATTCAATATCAAAACCCATAAACAGGCTTTGGTCTTCATCTTGATCATTTATTTCCAAGAAATTTTGATTGACTCCCGCATGGAGGCCCATATTTCCCAAAGGTGTTGCCCAGTTTTTGCTGGCTGAAGCATAGACACCATAGGCTTTGACTTCATACCGCTCCAATATTTCATCATAGGAACCAAAGCCCTGGCTATTTAAACCAAGAGCTATTCCAGGCATGGAGGTTGTTTCATCAATTAGACGATACTTTATATTCACTTCCGGATGCGGATACCATTTTAAACTGTCATCGCCAATGAGATTACTGGCTCCAAAGGACATGCCAAACTGGAAGCGGTCTGTGATGCCCACTTTGAGCCCTGCGCTGAAGCCTCCATTTTTCTGAACACGCATATCCATTGAAAAACTACCGCGGACTAAGGTTCCGGCTGTAGGCATCGTAACGAGATTAGTTGGAGGTGGATAGGCGCTTTGAGCCAGTAATAAACTTGATAAAACGATTAAAAGAGAAACCTTTGGTATGTGTTGCATAGATAAAATTTACCCTTAATTGAAAGGGATATGCAACTATGGGTAAACTATCTCTCCAAATTTGTTTTTTACATTGGATATTTTATCTAATGACATGCTTAATACTTCAGATTCATCGGGTAATGAAAAACGTAAATTATGTTCATCAAAGTTAATAATTACTATATCCAACTCTTCATTATTCAACATGGTCAACCTGTCCCATTCTGTATATGGAATAATTGCAGGGTAGGCACTGATACTTCTTTTAGATCGTAATTCTTTCAAAATAACGTCTGCTTCATCCAGAATATTTCCCGTTCTCGGTGGCGGAGTAATGTATAATTGATCTTCAGGAGCCATGCTTAAAGCAACATGGCTGACTTTATAATCCCCAGCAGTGTATTCCCAGATCTGCTTTACATTATTTATAATATCAAAATCATAAATAAATGTTCTGACAACTTCACCCCCAGGGAGCGTGCGCCAGACTTCTTCCTGCAAAAAGCCTAAATGATCATAGGCCAGTGTAATGGTACCATATTCATGGTCATTCACAGTACGGAAACGAATCTCACTGATGACATCTTTACCATTTAGAATGAATTCTGTCTGTTGTCCAGAATATGAAACCGATGTTTGTTCTTTCCGCGTGAATTTTATGAATTCATAACTCCAGGGTTCTGATTCTCCATAATGAATGATTTTGTCTGATTGACGATCTTTATTTAGAAATAATCGTTTTTTTAATACATGAGCTTCATCGTACACAAACATTTCTTCTTTAATTAATTTATGGTCACTATCCAGCCAGCGTTTAATAACAGGATGTTTTTGCTCATTAAAGGTAACTTCAAGGTGCGCTAGCTCACTCCTCGCAGTTGCAAGCATGGGTGCATCAGCGACAAAATCCCGGTCCGATCTATAATATTTTATAAAAGCAGTGGCTGTATCTTCCCCGATACAAAAAGAATAAAACGATAAAATCCAAATTAATTTAAGGAATCGGCTCAAGGTCTTCATCCAATTGGTTAGATAATCGATATCTTAAGATACGTCCAGATTCCGTATCACAAATATAAATAATACCCCTGCTGTCTACGGTCAATGCTTGAGGATCGACGAGAAATCCTTTCTCTTCAATGGTTAAAAATGTATCTACTGCAACAGTATCGGTTCCATGGATAACATTTATAACAGTATCTATTGTAGATGTTTCAATTCCTGCTTTTCTAAAGAATTGTCCATTTGAATCAAACACCTGGATCTCTTGAGCTTTAGAATTGGCTACATAAACAAATTGTTTATCATCTACTGCAACATCAGCCGGTCTGGAAAACCTGAACAATTCCATGATATCATTGATCTCTGATTGAAAAACAGATGGATAGGTTGTATACGTTCCTGAAGTAACCGGACGTATTTTATGTACCGAAAAAAAGTCGCCTGCTTGGGAGTAATAAATATTTCCGCTGTAATCAATGTCTATGCCTAATGGTTGATTAACTGTCCCAGCACCAGTACCTGATTCAGATACAGAAGATTTGAAAACACCTCTATGTGTCCATATTCTTTCACCATTGGTCAATTTTAAAAAGTGTGTGCGTTGCATGTCCACGCGAATGATGCGATCATGATTGTAATCCAATGCATAGATATAATTATTTTCATCCCGAGTGGCTGACACACCTGAAAAAGTGGAGGATTCAGATTCATAATATATATCATTGAATGAATGGATTTCATTTTCTCCATTATAATACACATGGGGCGCCAGCAGGGAATCAATAACATTTTGGGGTGTTCCCCAATTCACATCTGCAAGCGACCAATCAGAATCTTGCAAATATTCATCCCAAGCACTCGTAAATGCATCTACTGCTACATAACCTGCTCCCTCATTGTAAAATGACCCTGAAACTGCCATTTCTGCAATGCCAATATCATTAATGTATTGATTCCAGATATAAATTCTTTGACTACCATCAATAAAATACACATTCATTTTCTGGTCTATATCCACATCAATGGGATTAATAGCCATTTGCTGCAGATCATCAAAGTCAGTCAATGCTTCACCATCTTGACTAAATACAAAAATGGAACTTGAACCTGTATCAGCTACAAAAACATGGCCATCCTGGGCAATGGAAATTTCAACAGGAAATTGAAGACCCATATCTTCATCCCATATGGGATGTATCAATAAATATGTGGTGTCACCTGCCATAAACTCATTATTGTCATTCAATGATTCCGGAAGCTGCATTTTTTCTACACAAGCAAAAAATACCATAAGTATTATGGCAATTATCATTATCTGTAACTTTTTCAAAATGCTAACCCTATAGATATTCTTTGCGGATCCATTAAATGATTAAAGTTGGCATAGGCATAATCCACACGCAGTTTCAGCTTACCAATTGGAATAATCAATCCTGCGCCAAATGAAACATTTTCTTCTTCCTTGTTTATCTTATACCCGCTGCGAATAAACAGCATATTTGAAAAATTATATTCCAAACCGGCTGAAATATTTTCAGCATTATCCACTGGGTGATTCAACTGAATCGAAAATAATAATGACTGATTGGACGTTTGCCATACATCCATTGCAGCTCCTACACGAAAAACTGTGGGAGGAGAAAATGATTCAAAATCAGTGGTTACGATCTCTTCTTCACCTGTTTCTGTATCCAATATTTGCTTTTCATAGGTACCCTCTGGTTGTGCCTGTGGACCAAAATGAGATAAGGATGCTGAAAAACGTAAAGATCTAAAACCAGTCCAATAAAATGTGCCCATATCCATCATAGCAGAACTCATTTTGTGTCCGGCCAGGTCCTCTTCTACCTGTTTAAGCGTTATACCAAAACTGAAGCGATCGGTCATGCGCGCACCGTACGTCAAAGCAACAAAGCGATCCTGGAAAACAAAATAATTTCCTGTTCCGTGAGGCAAGTATTCTGTGGTCTCCTGCATGGGAGACATATGTAAAACACCAAAAGACAGCCCCGCAAAATGTCTCCCTTTTATATTGCGTGTTACACTAAAATAATCATAGTTGATCTCTGCTGGCCATTGTATCCGGGATGCTGAAAATTCTGTCTGTTTAAATTGGGCAATAACGCCAGGGTTATAATATGTTGAAGCGGCATCTTGCTGCAAGGCTACCACCGCTTCGCCCATGCCCACAGCCCGAGCACTAACACCGATCTTCAAGAATGTAAATACCGATGTTCCGGCCCGCTGACCCCCGAGGATAGGGAAAAAGTTTTGACCCTGCACAAAAGTCATAAATACTAATGTTGTTATCGTAATCTTACGCATTAGAATAACAGCTGGAGACCAAGCTCAATGGTTCTAGGTTTGCCATTTCTTGACGGATCATAATTAGGATTGGGACGGGCAATCATACTATAAGGGATGATTTCCCCTGGATTATAACCTTGTCCTGTGTATGGATTGATACGGCGCGGAATCTCTTCATCAAAAATGTTCTCGATCTCGATGTACACTTTGTATCTCAAGCCAACCAGCTCAAAGGATTTGTGCAATTTCATATCTACCATGCTGTAACCACTGAAATCATCCAAACCTATTAGTTTAAATAACTTCGGAGTGTGTTCGCTGAAGTACGTATAAGGGTTATCATCATCACGGGGGCCAACGTAATAAGGCACACCGTCTACATAGCGGATACCGTCTTCAAATTCATTTGTCCCTAAAATCGATCTGGTATAGCGTCGTCCAGAACCAAACTCGATACGCAAAGATGCACCCCAATTGGCAGGATGATTGTAATAAATATTACTGAAGAATTGCAGTGGCTTATCCCAGCTCATATAATTCTCATCAAGAGGCTTTTCACTCAAAGCACCAGCCTGTACTAATAAGTTATCTAATGGTGATGAACTTTTTCCGGTAACAATAGAATAATTGAAATTCAGATCTACGTACCAGCGCTTGAACACCCTGCTTTTCAGGATCATTTCTATACCACGGGCACGGGCATAATCTGCATTGAAATACATATTGAACCGCAGATGGGCATATTTCGGGTTGGAAGGAGTGATGGTCTGTGACGTCTCATAATCAAACATATCTTTCCAATATGCCTTTAATTCTAACACCTGGTCTTCACTGAAACGATGCTTGATTCCTAATTCATACTGGACCGTCGTTTTGGGATTCAGATTCGGGTTGCCGAAGACCTGATAAGTGGACTGTGACACTGAATTCAGCTTGGCGTAGACGTACTGAAAAGTAGGCAACTGTGAAAAGTGGCCATAATAAAAATAAAGCACATCATTATCTGTCACTGGATGAGAAATCCCAAAGCGCGGGCTGAATCTGCCTTTGCCTTTATAACCAAAGAGTTCGAAGGTTTCTTCTTCAAATTTTTCACGGGCAGCATCAGTTATGATAACCGTATTTGGATTGTTTATTGCATCTTCTACATATTTTCCAGGAAACCAATAATCGTAGCGCATACCAAGGTTTGCCGTCATACCTTCAAAGGTGATGCGGTCTTGAGCATAAAATGCACCAAATGTTGTATAAGCATTATATAAATCGTAATTAGCACCAAAACCAGATGTTCCTGCCCAAGGTTCATCGATATCCAATACCTGTATTTCTGTGAGTGTATTCTCAAAACCCGCTTTGATTTTATGTCTATTTTTTGTGCGATATACCCAATCAGCATCAATACGATAATTATCACTGGACACATCGTACCATTCTGGTGCAAAACCTGTATCATAAAATTCGTCGCCGTATGAAATGGTGATATTTCCGTCTTGATCCACAACCGTATAATTGATTGGTTCCAAGTCTAAACGTTCCTCGTATTCTGCCCAATGGAGATCCTGAACTGCACTGTGCTCTAGAGTCAAGAAACGGCCCATGGTGATTTCGTAAAAGGATTGCGTATTTAATGTATGTGTCCAGTTGAAATTCACTAATCGTGTTTCTCTGGTTACCGTATTATAGTTATCAAGTATTTGCT